>Ga0210241_102236_pt1 | contig 11301 bp, 4 predicted proteins | sample ChrtobMetP5a_8mM_FD_155488 | JGI IMG/M metagenome (GOLD analysis project Ga0210241, IMG submission 155488) | Chrysochromulina tobin associated microbial communities from unialgal haptophyte culture, Seattle, Washington, United States - P5a_8mM | ecosystem: Host-associated > Algae > Haptophytes >...
GAGCAGCTGTGGGGTCTGCGTGTGTGGAGCGCCCACGCGGCGCTTGTGCGCAAGCAGCGGGAGCGTGTCGAGGAGACGGCGCGCCGAGCGATCAAGAGCATGTCGCTTCAGAGCTTGCGAGCGGCGATGAACACGTGGGTCGCGATGTCGGAGGCTCGCCAGCGTAATCAGCAAGAGCTGCTCTCAGCTGCGTCGTCGTTCCGCGGCGACGGTATGCGCAAGGCGTGGAACGGCTGGCTGGGCCTGCTGCACGATCGGGAGGTGATGGCGTCGGCGGTGACCTCTATGTCGCTGCGTCTTCAGCGCGCCGGCTTCGCGTCGTGGGTGTCCGCGACGGAGGTCTCTGTGACGAAGCAGCAACTGCGAGCGTGCATCCGCTCGCTGTCTCCTTCGAAGCGCAGCGTGCGCAAGGCGATCAACAGCTGGATCGAGTATGTGTACACGATACGGGCCTTGTCCCGCGGCGCTGCTGCGATGCGTCTGCACGAGGAGCGCGTCGCGTTCAGCACGTGGCACGAGCATGTGTGGAGCGAGGGCGAGCGCGACGCAGCAATGCGGCGCGCGGTCGCGTCGATGCTGCAGTCGAGCGTGCGTGCGAGCCTGAACACGTGGATGTCGTATGCTGAGGAGCACGCGCAGGCGTCGCGCGTGCTGGCCGGCGCTCTGAGCTCGCTGCAGCCTGAGGGCCGCGCGATGCGCAGCGCCTTGAATACCTGGGCGGGCGTGACGATACAGCGACGATCGATGGTCGTCGCCGTTGCATCGCTCATCCGCGGCGAGCAGCTGTGGGGTCTGCGCACGTGGAGCGCCCACGTGGCGCTTGTGCGCAAGCAGCGGGAGCGTGTCGAGGAGACGGCGCGCCGAGCGATCAAGAGCATGTCGCTTCAGAGCTTGCGAGCGGCGATGAACACGTGGGCCGCGATGTCGGAGGCTCGCCAGCGCAACCAGCTTGCGCTGCTCTCAGCTGCGTCGTCGTTCCGCGGCGACGGTATGCGCAAGGCGTGGAACGGCTGGCTGGGCCTGCTGCACGATCGGGAGGTGATGGCGTCGGCCGTCTACTGTTCGACGCACCGTCTTCAGCGCGCCGGCTTCGCGTCGTGGGTGTCCGCGACGAAGGGCTCTGTGACAAAGTTGCTGCTTCGGCTCCGTGACGATGTTTCTAGCATCTGCTCGCTGTCTCTTGCGAAGCGCAGCTTGCGCAAGGCGATCAGCAGCTGGAGCGAGAATGTCGAACCTTATCGAATGTATGCTATCGCAGGGCATCGTCTGAAGCTCTGTTTACTCGGTCGTGGCATAGCGACCTGGGTGTCGTGCTGGCGTTCTGATGTGCGATTGGCTCGTGAGCTGCGTCGGAAGGTACTTGAACACGTGCCGCTTGTGGCTCTCAAGGCAATCCAGTCTGAGGACGAGACAATTCTTTGGCCCTCGGAAGACGACAATGCCTCGCCTACCGGCTCACGGTTCCCATCGCCATCGCCACCACCGTCGCCATGAATTACAATGTGAATATACCGTTCCCTTCCCTCGGCTGCCTTCGCCTCTACCTCCGCCGCCTATAATTGCGTTGGAAGAGGAGTCTACCTTTCAGCGGACGACTTCGCCGACGCGGCCGCCAGTTGCGGCCGCCAAGGTGACGTTTCAGGAGGAGAGGCCGTGCTTGTCATTGGTCTGGATACTGGAGACACTGGAAGCGAAAGGGAAGGATTCTCTATCTGTCATGAACCATACCATATATGTGGAACAGGATGGCATATCACGGTCAGTCAGATGTCAGTGGAAGATGGTGACAGGCAAAGGACAGTCAAGCGGTCAGTATGGCACGTTCCGTTCACAGTTCTGAGTTCAGGCCTCTGTCGTGTGGTGTCCAGTCTCCCGAGTCCGAGTCAGGATGCGTCAGACCAGGCTCCAGGGGCGGCGGGGCATGGCCATGCCGTGTGTGGGGATGTGAACAGCTGAACACCTCCAAGCGAAAGCGGTGCAGCGGTGCGGTCGGTGCCGTGCGGTGAGCGCGGCACCCGACCGCCTGAAGGTCCCGGGTCGAGCAACAGATCTCGACGGTGATGTCACGGGTCGGGTTTCATCAGTATTTACATGTAGGGCTACACATCTCACTTGGCAAACATTTCTATTCATCAGCCCTGGCGGACAAAAGTGGAGGCGGCACCTTCGCGCCCGGCCAGATCCACGCACACACCGCCTCGCACAGCGGCTCGAGCGCCTCGGAGCTGCCGACGGAAAAGCCTCCCGACCCCATGGCTCCCCCAAGGAGCAGTGCGAGCGCCGGGTCAATGTCCGCCGGGTCGAGGCGGAAGAAGACGGGCGCCAGATGACCACCTGGCAGCCGCGTGACGCGCACGCCCTGAGCCACCTCCGGCGGCAGTGCGTCGAGCAGCCGATTTGACGAATCGAGATCGTCAAGATCAAACCGCAAGAGGGTGAGCTGAGGCGTCGGCGAAGCAGCGCCGAACCACGTAGCCACCTCGGCGTCCAACTCGGCGGGAGTCGGCGTGACGTCCACAGCCGTACCCGTCACGGAGGCTATCTGCTGCACAAATCCAAATGCGTCGAGAACTGCGCGGGCCGTCTCTGCACCTCGGTCGCCGCCCTGGGCAGCCGAAATGAAGGAGGCTGCGAGCGCAGCGGAGTCGCTTAGCCCGAAATTGTTGTACGCAATCAGCCCGAGAGCGTCGAGTGGTGGTGCTGCCGTTGGAGTCGCTGCTGTCGCGCCCCTCTCCACGGACTCTTCCTTGGAGCTCGAGACGGCGCCTAATCTGGCGCGCTCCGCTCGAAGCGTGCTGAGCAGCAGCAATTTGGCCCCGAGTGAGTGGCCGAGTCGGTAGGTGGGTGCAGAGGTGGAGAGCCCATAGAGTGTCTGGCACTCTTCCCGTGCACGCTCAAAGGCGTCCTGGGTCGCGGCTGCAAGCTGGCGGTGGTTGAAGGCTACATCGTAGGGCGTGGCGATGACGGCCACGCCGCAGCGTTGGACGATGGTTGTGAGCAGCTCGTTGTAAACAAATTGCGGCGCTGAACCGAATCCGGCCCCACCGACAAAATGTACCACCGCCCACGGCGTCGACTGTGGCAGCTGCACCCACGCTTTGCCCGACTGGACCCAGCCCTTGCCTTTGGGGCGTGCTGCTGCCGTACGCGCCAAGGTACCACCTAGCACGACGAGAGCGCTTCCGCTGGCTCTTGGGCCGCCGGTGCGCAGGTTTGTGACCGGCGAGCGATACAAGGAGGACGGCCGTGCGAAGGCGGCGGCGAGAACGAGCGTCGGCAGCATGCGTCCGAAAAAGTGTCACGCGAGATGTGGGAGAGATCGCGCCGCATTCTTTGCGGATGCAACCTCCTCCAGGCCGAGCCGACTTTACTTCACACCGCCGCGTTGTGAACGATGGATCTCATCTTGCCGACGGCCGACGGCTTCGCCGGCTATCTCAAAGTGGGCGGCGCGAGCAACGAGCTGCTCGCGCTGCGCGTCGTGTCCGCGCGCAGCGACACGCCAGCACGATTTGAGGCCTGTCCGCGGCTGCGGCAGCTTCTCGAAGGGCAGTCGGAGGCCGTTGATCAGCGGCTGCGCCGGAACTCGGACGACGTGGCAGGCTTCCTCGCAGAGCTCGGCGAACTCGTCGAACGCCTCGTGCGCGTCGAGCCGCCGGCAGCACTTCCGCCCGCCGCCTTCTACGAGCTGATCGTGCGCGACCTGGACGCGGTTGGCTGGAACCTGGTGCAGAGCGTGAGTGCCGCGCTCGACGAGCTCGAGCTGCTCGTGGTCGACGGCGCCGGACGCGGCCACACACTCGGGCTGGTGCTGCCAGCTGACTATCCGCACTCTCCACCAAAGACACGGGTCTCACTGCCGTCACCATTTGCCCTGCGCTGGCTGGCGCCGGCGGCGACGCCATCGCTCGCGACTGCGATCGAGCAGTTCCAGGCTGCACTCGCGCGCCATCAGCTGCTATGGGACATGCTCGACGACCTGGACGCAAACACGTGGGTGCTCGAGCCCAAGAAGCCCAGCCGCGAGGGCGTCTCGCGCCGCCTCGCCATTGGTTCACACTCCTCGCTCGAGCTCGAGCTCTGTGAAGACTCCCCAGCCTCGTTACCGGTACTTCAGTTCCTTGGGGCTGAGAAGGTAGTGGCGCCGCTGCGGCACAACCTGAACGCGCGCCTCTCGCGCTGGCACCCCGGGCGCACCGTCCGCGCCAATCTCGAGGACGTGCTGCTCCTGCAGCTGCCGCCGCCGCAGGAGGCGGGTGCCCAGGACAGCGCCGAGAGCTACGCGATCGAGTGTGCCATCTGTTACAGCTACCACCTCGAGGGCGCGGCGCCCGAGATCGCGTGCGATGGCTGCAGCAAGCCTTTCCATCGCTCGTGCCTGAGCGAGTGGCTGCGCGGTCTCGCGACGACGCAACAGTCCTTCAATCGACTCTTCGGTGAGTGCCCGTACTGCTGCGCGCCGGTCGCGTGTGAGGCGAGCTGATGTACGCGCCACGTCGGACGACGGAAAGTCGAGGTTAGTGGAGTTTTTCTGACGAAACGACCGGCGAAGTTTGTAATTTCGCGTCGTAACGGTACAACCGCTTCGCTTCGCTTCGATTACGCATCCACGACGAGAAGAAAATCGGAGCCTCTGACGGCGAGCATCGGTGCCACATGGACGCGCGCCCGCAGCGTCTGTTGCTGCCGATGCTGCTCCTTATCATCCCCGGCGCGTCGAGCCTGCACGTCGTGTTCGGCGCGCACAACATCCCGCATCCCGAAAAGGCTGGAAAAGGCGGCGAGGACGCCTTCTTCTTTGATGATCGCCTCGGCATCTTTGGCATCGCAGATGGCGTTGGTGGGAGCGCGAGGAACGGTATCGACCCGGGTCTCTTCTCGCGTGAAGTTCTACGGCGCTGCCACATGTCGGCGCTGCACCTGATCCCAACGCGCGCGGCGTTCCCTGGGCCCACCTTAGTTGACGCTCTGCAGATTGCCTCGGAGGCACCGCTCCCGATGGGCGGCAGCACGACGCTGGTCCTCGGCCAGCTGGAGGCAAGCACTCAAACGCTGCGGCTGCTCAATCTTGGCGATTCTGGCGCTCTCGTGCTCCGCCCGTCGATGCGCGAGTTCGGCCCCGATAAGGCCGAAGTTCTGTTCCCGCGCTGCGTGCTGCGGTCCCAGGACCAGAACAAAGGCTTCAACTATCCGTTCCAGGCCTCGGCCAAGAACTTTCGCTCCGTGAACAAGGAGCTGGACGAGCTCACGACGCGCGTGCGCGTGGGCGACATCGTGATCGCTGCGACGGATGGGGTGCTCGACAATCTCTTCGATCTGGAGCTTCAGGCGTGCGTCTCTGAGCAGATGCGCGTACTATCGGGTGCCGATCCGGTCGCGGCACAGAACTCGGTGAACCTGCTGGCTGTTAGCATCGCTAAGCGCGCTATGGCCATCGGTATGCGCAAGAATGATCCGGCAGTCAAGACGCCCTTCACGGTCGCAGCGGCGGAGGAAGGGAAGCCTTTCCAGGGAGGCAAGATCGACGACGTCACCATTGTATGTGGCGTGGTACGTGAAGGCGCGCGGCCAGGACTGCGGCTGCGGCACAACTTTGACGGGCCAGAGGATGGGGCGGTGTGGCCGCCAGGCCCGGAGGGCCTTGTAGTGCCCACTGGGCATGTGCCTTCGGTGCAGCCGCGGTTTCACTTGCAGATGCCGCCGCAGATGTACTCGCCGATGACGATGCAACCGCAGATGTTCCCGCAGATGCAGCCGCCGCCGATTGTATCGCAGATGCAGCCGCCAATGCAGCAGCAGATGCTGCCGCCCATGCAGCATCCGCAGATGCAGATGCCAGTGCAGCAGCCTATGCAGATGCAGCCGCAGCCGCAGATGCAGCCGCAGATGCAGCAGTTGCAGCAGATGCAGCAGATGCAGCCGCAGATGCAGCCGACGCAGATGCGGGGGCGCGTCATTCCCTTCGCCCAGCCCGGCGCAGCAGCACAGGCCACCGGCCCTCACACCAGATGGGTCTTGTCCGCCCAGGTGGGCGGGGCCGCGTATGATTCGTCTGGCCGCACCACCCGCCCCTACACCATCGGAGCCGGCGAGGAGCAGGTGCTCGGACGTTACGACATGGCGAGCCAGAACCCCTACGTGTCGCGCCAGCAGTGCATCGTGCGCACGGCGACCAATGGCACCGCCACGCTGGTGTCGATCGGCAAGAAGCCGACCGGTTGGCGCGCGAGCGCGGGCGACGCGTGGCTGTGGCTTGAGAAAGACGATTCACGCCTCGTCACCCACGGCAGCCAAGTGAGCTTGGATGTCCAGAACCCGGAGGGTGTCATCTTCTCCGTCGAGCAGGAGGGCTTGATGCAGCCGCAGCAGCACGGCTACGGTGCTCCGCCGGCTTTCGCCACCGCTCAGCTCAACTCCGCTGAACGTACCTCTCTCTATGATGCTCCTGCCTCGAGAGCATACGCAGTCGAAAGGGGCTACGGTGCTCGGTATCTGCAGGGCTGACTGTCGGCTTGCTGTTCGAGCAAAGAGCATACTGCAGGCCCGGGCCTCGATGATTGGTGGAGATTGAATTTGAATACGAGCATAGAAGTTTAATGATGGATCATGAATGTGCATGTGGTACACATTCCGCGTACAATCGAATGTGGAGAGTCAGAGTAGTGGGTACATGCACAGAGAGAGAGGTCATGAAGGAAAGATCGTTATACGGCTTTAAATCGGTGTTGTCCATGTCCAGCATTACTTAAATAACCGAACGCAAGACTCGGTAATTTACGACTTTATAGACGCCCCGTCTCGTCTGGCCCCGTCGTTCTCAACACGTCGTGCTCGGCTTCAAGGAAGATACTGTATTATTACAGAATGGTGCGGGGTCCTCGCGGCTCCGCGCGCCGCATAACTGTCGCGTGCCGCCGAAATCCCCGCCGTAAGATGCCGACTTCGTCTCGCCTTCTGGTGCCATCATGCTCAGTCATGCGAAACTCATCCATACTTAATCGTTACAACGTCTTTATTGAAAGCCGTGCGCGGGGTCCTCGTCCTGCTGCTCCTACCTCACGGGGAAAACAAGAGGCTCTCCGACCCACGCCTACTGCTGGGAGAGACTGAGCGGGTGCGCGGGGACACCAACGTGCCCGGTGACTGTACCGCGGGAGAGACTGAGCGGGAGTGACGGGAGGATGCGAAGCGCGGGGAACCGGTCGCGGGTGAGGAGCCGGTCGCTCGCGGCGAGGAGCGGATCGAGGCGAAAGAGCGGGCCGGCGATCCGAGCGCAGCACTCGCTTCTCGAAGCCAAGCTGGCTCCTCCGGAGACGGATTGACTTTCGGACCGACGGATCTGGGTGCGCTGCCCGGGTCCGTCTTCAGGCCGTCTTCACTCCCATCATCATCGTCATCAGGCAGAAGGCGCCACACACGAAGCCCACCACTCTGCAGACCGACGCTTGCCATCGAGCCTTGCGCTGAGATGGCCACTCCGACCACGGCGCCTCCGTGATTCAGGGTCCCCATGAACGGGCCTTCCGCATCGTCGACGGCCTTTGCGGAAGTATTCCAAACTTTCACCTTACCACTCGCGCCGCTGGCCACGAGCCGGTCACAGAGCAGCCGCACCGAGCAGACCTTGGCAGATCCATGGTAGAAGGTCCGAGTGCGTACGTACGTGCTGAGAGACCACAGATAGACACGCCCGTCGAAGCAGCCGCACGCAACCTCAAAGTCGGTCACGCTCACCGAGTAGACTGCAGCTTCATGCTGAAGCGTCTTCATACTTCCCCCAATCGGCGCCCTCCAATCCTGTTTCGAATCCGGGAACAGACGCCAATCAAACGGCCAGAGTTTGGCACTCTTGTCCACGCTTGCGCTGGCGATGATCTTCGAGCCAAGAGCCACTCCAAGCACCGAATCAGTGTGCTCCTCCTTGAGCAACGTGACGTCCTTCTTGCCGCTCACAGACCACACGCGCACATGCCGGTCCGTGCCTGCGCTCACCATGGCATCACCCATCATTGCAAGCGCATGCACGGTGGCAGATGAGCCCTGGAAAGTCTTCAGCATCATCCCAGTGCGCAGAGAATGGAGGCAGATCTTTCCACCCGAGCCGCCCGTGGCAACCCTGGTGCCATTGGTTGCAACGCACCGAACTTCGTTCGACGAATGCTTCAAGGTCCACTTCATGGACCCATCACTGAGTGACCAGACGGGCACCACGCCTCCGCATCCGGCCGCGATCAACGTATTGCTTGCTTCATGAATAGTGAGACAGTCACCGGCGCCCTTGAGCGTGACAAAGACGCCAGTGTTCCAGCGCGGCATCACGCGTGCAAGCCAGGCAGCACGTCCAGATCTCGCTGTGCTCGCCCAGAATAGAAAGGCCTTGCGCAACTGTGCTTCATTTGAGATGACGAGGCCTTGGAGCACGAGGCACCGTACAGTTCCGTAAAAGGTAATGTACTCTTGCCAGGTGGACCACGCAGCCTTGAAAGGGTTGTACTGCATGGCTCCAATAGCGGCGTGCATCAACGACTGACGATGAGTCGTGAACCGAGAATAGTGTTGCCAGAGGGAGAACGCGACCCGCTCCACAAGCTGAAGAACTGATGAGGTGCTTCGCCGAATTGAAACGAGGACAGAAAAAAGTTCCCGCCACGTGATGAAGGCGCTGCGCATTGCACGGCCCTCAGGCTGCAGCGAGCTCAGAGCGCCGGCCAGCACGCGCGACGCCTGCGCGTGCTCCTCAGCATACGACGTCCACGTGTTCAGGCTCGCACGCACGCTTGACTGCAGCATCGACGACACCGCGCGACGCAGGGCAGCGTCGCGCTCGCCGTCGCTGCACACATGCTCGTGCCACGTGCTGAACGCGACACGCTCCTCGCGCATGCGCAGCGCAGCTGTAGCTCGGCGCACAGACTGCAGCGCGTTGACATACTCGATCCAGCTGTTGATCGCCTTGCGCATGCTGCGCGTCGCTGGAGACAGCGAGCTGATGCACGCCCGCAGTTGCTGCTTCGTCACAGAGACCTCCGTCGCGGACACCCACGACGCGAAGCCGGCGCGCTGAAGACGCAGCGACACACAGTTGACGGCCGACGCCATCACCTCCCGATCGTGCAGCAGGCCCAGCCAGCCGTTCCACGCCTTGCGCATACCGTCGCCGCGGAACGCCGACGCAGCTGAGAGCAGCGCCTGCTGGTTGCGCTGGCGAGCCTCCGACATCGCGGCCCATGTGTTCATCGCCGCTCGCAAGCTCCGAAGCGACATGCTCTGGATCGCTCGGCGCGCCGTCTCCTCGACACGCTCCCGCTGCCTGCGCACAAGCGCCGCGTGAGCGCTCCACGTGCGCAGACCCCACAGCTGCTCGCTAAAGAACATCGCTGAAACAGCAACGTTCATCGACCGTCGATGCACCATGATGCAAATCCAGGAATACTTCCAAGAATTGAGGCATGCACGCATGCTCGATTGCAGCATCGACGACACCGCACGCCGCAGGGCAGCGTCGCGCTCGCCGTCGCTGCACACATGCTCGTGCCACGAGCTGAACGCGACACTCTCCTCGCGCATGCGCAGCGCAGCTGTAGCTCGGCGCACAGACTGCAGCGCGTTGACATACTCGATCCAGCTGTTGATCGCCTTGCGCATGCTGCGCGTCGCAGGAGACAGCGAGCTGATGCACGCCCGCAGTTGCTGCTTCGTCACAGAGACCTCCGTCGCGGACACCCACGACGCGAAGCCGGCGCGCTGAAGACGCAGCGACACACAGTTGACGGCCGACGCCATCACCTCCCGATCGTGCAGCAGGCCCAGCCAGCCGTTCCACGCCTTGCGCATACCGTCGCCGCGGAACGCCGACGCAGCTGAGAGCAGCGCCTGCTGGTTGCGCTGGCGAGCCTCCGACATCGCGGTCCATGTGTTCATCGCCGCTCGCAAGCTCCGAAGCGACATGCTCTGGATCGCTTGGCGAAGTGGCGTCTCGACCTCCTCTTGATTCATCCGCACGAGCTCCGCATAAGCACACCACGCACGAAGTCCCCACAGCTCCATGCTGCGGATCAGCGATGCAACGGCGACGACCATCGATCGTCGCTGCATCGTCACGCCCGCCCAGGTATTCAAGGCGCTGCGCATCGCGCGGCCCTCAGGCTGCAGCGAGCCCAGAGCGCCGGCCAGCACGCGCGACGCCTGCGCGTGCTCCTCAGCATACGACGTCCACGTGTTCAGGCTCGCACGCACGCTTGATTGCAGCATCGACGACACCGCGCGACGCAGGGCAGCGTCGCGCTCGCCCTCGCTGCACACATGCTCGTGCCACGTGCTGAACGCGACACGCTCCTCGCGCATGCGCAGCGCAGCTGTAGCTCGGCGCACAGACTGCAGCGCGTTGACATACTCGATCCAGCTGTTGATCGCCTTGCGCATGCTGCGCGTCGCTGGAGACAGCGAGCTGATGCACGCCCGCAGTTGCTGCTTCGTCACAGAGACCTCCGTCGCGGACACCCACGACGCGAAGCCGGCGCGCTGAAGACGCAGCGACACACAGTTGACGGCCGACGCCATCACCTCCCGATCGTGCAGCAGGCCCAGCCAGCCGTTCCACGCCTTGCGCATACCGTCGCCGCGGAACGCCGACGCAGCTGAGAGCAGCGCCTGCTGGTTGCGCTGACGAGCCTCCGACATCGCGGCCCATGTGTTCATCGCCGCTCGCAAGCTCCGAATCGACATGCTCTGGATCGCTTGGCGAAGTGGCGTCTCGACCTCCTCTTGATTCATCCGCACGAGCTCCGCATAAGCACACCACGCACGAAGTCCCCACAGCTCCATGCTGCGGATCAGCGATGCAACGGCGACGACCATCGATCGTCGCTGCATCATCACGCCCGCCCAGGTATTCAAGGCGCTGCGCATCGCGCGGCCCTCAGGCTGCAGCGAGCTCAGAGCGCCGGCCAGCACGCGCGACGCCTGCGCGTGCTCCTCAGCATACGACGTCCACGTGTTCAGGCTCGCACGCACGCTCGACTGCAGCATCGACGACACCGCGCGACGCAGGGCAGCGTCGCGCTCGCCGTCGCTGCACACATGCTCGTGCCACGTGCTGAACGCGACACGCTCCTCGCGCATGCGCAGCGCAGCTGTAGCTCGGCGCACAGACTGCAGCGCGTTGACATACTCGATCCAGCTGTTGATCGCCTTGCGCATGCTGCGCGTCGCTGGAGACAGCGAGCGGATGCACGCCCGCAGTTGCTGCTTCGTCACAGAGACCTCCGTCGCGGACACCCACGACGCGAAGCCGGCGCGCTG
>Ga0210241_102241_pt1 | contig 11280 bp, 8 predicted proteins | sample ChrtobMetP5a_8mM_FD_155488 | JGI IMG/M metagenome (GOLD analysis project Ga0210241, IMG submission 155488) | Chrysochromulina tobin associated microbial communities from unialgal haptophyte culture, Seattle, Washington, United States - P5a_8mM | ecosystem: Host-associated > Algae > Haptophytes >...
GGCTTCTTCGCGACATTACCTACTACAGCCATCAACTTCGAAAGCTTGAGCGACGGGCCGATCGCCCGATCTGGCAGGGGATTGCCGATGCGATGGCGGGTGGCGGGCGCGACGCCATCGTTGCTGCAATGAGGCGGCCGACGCAACGCGATGGTTCCCACGGCGGCATTATGGGCTTGTACCGCAATGACCAGCCGATGGTCAACCGCAACGGCGCTCAAGTTCCAGGTGAATGGATTAGCGAGCCCTCGGCGGTACGTGCGGAAGCGGGCGCCATATACCGACACATTGATGATGCTAACTTTGGTGCTGGAACTGTGGACGCTCGCGTGATTGGGTTTCACAACGCCTTGTGTCAGCCCCCGTGGCCCGAGCTTCCCGGCCACGACGGTTCAGAGTGGCGCCTTCCACACGAGTGCGATTTTGCTGCCTTCTGCGCTCTGCTTCGGCGCATGCACTCGGACAAGGCTACCTCTCTTGACCGCGTCTCCAAGGAGATGCTCGAACTCCTCCCCGACGTGCTGCGTCGTCCCTTCCACGTTGCGGCCATGGCTGTCGCCACTCCCGACGCGCGCGGTGCCCGCTCCAAGCCCGCATATTGGACGCGCGTGCCGGTCAAGCTCCTCGATAAGAAGGTCCCGTCGCCGTGCATCTCCAAGAAGCGCGACATCGGTCTTCCTTCGCAGCTACTGAAGATCCAAGCGGGGCTCTACCTGCCTGCGTACGCGGCGATCATGGGACGGCTGCCTGGCAACTTTGGCTGGACACCCGGAGTGGCTGCGCGCGGCGCCGCCTTGTGCGGCGGCCTCGTGCTCGATCACACACATCTTCTGTCGCACTTTCTACTCGCCATCTACGCGGACATTCAGCGCTTCTTCCCGTCTATGGATCGTGGCTACGTGCTCATTGCTGAACAGTGGCGCGGGCTCCCGCGCGATGTGCGCGAGGCGACCCTTGCACTCTACCACGACTCCTGCTTCCTCTACGAGACGGAGCATGGGCTCGCCGAGGGTGCTGCGCGACCTGCACGCGACTCGGGTGGCGTCGAATTCGACTTCACGACCGTTCAGTCGCGGTGTGGATACTTCCAGGGGTGCCTCCTCTCTACCGAAAAGGCCAAGATTTTTATGGCCAGCCTCAGCGAGGCGATCGACACGCTGGTCGGCGGCGGCGGGGTTCGCCTGTGGAACGGCACTTTCCACGGGGGACGGCGGTACCCGAGCATTCTTTGCGCCGACGATCTGCTCGGTAGCTTGACGAGCTGGGTGGCTGGCATCGTCTTCATTCGCCTTCTGGACGAGTGGGCCGACGTCTCGGCTAGTCACTTTGGCATCGCCGACGACGCGTCCAAGACGACGTTCTCTGCCATCTTTGTCGATGGCTCCGGCGTGCCGCACGAAGCCCCTGCGCCGCCTGCATTCCTAGCCGCCGCGCGCATTGGTGGCCGTGCCATCCCGCGCCTCTCGTACGACGTTGATTACGCACACGTCGGCGATCGACGCAAGCTCAACGGCGATCAGAGCCCCACCCGGGGCAAAGCGGTCGGCCTCTGCATGGCGTGGCTCAAGCGCGTTGAGCAGATGTGCCGGTGCAGCCCGCGCGAGTACGCTCATGCTACATACGTTGGCCTTGCTTCTGTCATTGACGCGTACGCTCCGTTTGCGCCGCTGACCTTTGCGCAAGCCGAGGCGATCGAAAAGGTTCGGCGTGCTATTTATAAGCGACGCTTCCGCGGGCTTGTCTCCGCCGCCTGCGCCGACCGGTATCTACCTGATGCTCTGCGCGCGGCCCCACAGTACGATCTCCTCACTGCAGGCTTTCCCGAGGCCTCGCGTGTTGGCGATGGGTGGATGCACTGCGCTTCTCTCAACGCCGCCAGCATCCACGCGGCTTTTTCCGACGCCATCTCCGACGGCATCGACAGCCAGCTTCGATTCTGTGCCCGGGCGCTTCTTTCCCTTACGTGCTTCCTCTGGGGCAGCTTTGGTGCCCATCCGGCCACATGGTCTTGGGTACATCTCGAACATCTCCTTGCGAACCCGGACCCATCCGTCGGCTCCTCCCCGGTGGGCCGCGTCTTTGCCACCGAGGTCTACATGAAGAACGTGGCTTTGCTTCGCCGACTCGCCGCACTTTCCGACGGCGATCTAGCGCCCTCGTTCAACTTCACCTTCGAGCACGTACCGCCCGCCGGGGATCCCTTTGATCGGACCGCCCTCATCTACTCTTCCAAGCTGGCGCATGATACCCTACGTTTGTTTGAGGGCGACCTCATCTCGGAGACCACGTGCGTGCAACTGGGGCGACGACGTCGACCGGTGTGGCTCCTCCTCTCCGCCGGCATTGTCGTTCGGTCGCATGTATGCCGTGCAGATGGCTTCGATTTCATGACCTTTGTCGAAGCGGCGCTGGTCGTACCCGCGTTTGCGCGACGTGCGGGTTCTGCACTCCTCGCCTCGCAACGCGCGTGGGATCAACTGATCACCGACCTTCGCGATCTCGACGTCGAGTCAGTCCCGGGGGAGGCCGTCCTCGATGCACAGACGATCTGGCGGGGCACGGCGTTCAACATGGCCGGAGCGCCCGACGGCTCCGCCGGCACTGGGCCCCGCGCCGAGCTTGATGATCTCATCCAACGCATGGCGAACGGCGACGTCGCCGCCGCGAGCGAGTGGACAGCTGCTTATCGCACCTGGTCTGCGGCACCACCCCCCCCGCGATGCGAACGGCCGCTGCCGTCACCCACCGCTGCGGAACTCTGCGGTCCTCACACCCGATTTCTCGTCCCTGCGCGCGGAGGGGAAATCGAGACCATTGTCCGAGGACGGCCCGCCCCGACCTGTTCCGCGGCTGATGCGGCTGTGCTTGCGCGGTTCCAGTCGCAATCGTGGCGAGTCGCCCGCGACGGCCGCTCGCTTGCCTGCTCCCACGGCACCGAGCTCCGGCAGGCGTCCGTCATCGTCCAACTCTACGCGGTCGCGCTCCCCATCGCCATCGCTGCGTTCGACCGCGAGCAAGCCGCCAAGGCTCAACGTCGTCTCAAAGTCAACGAGAAGCGCAACCTTGCTGGACTCGACCCGCTGCCGCCCGATGAGCCTACTCCTGAAGAGAGGTCCTGGCAGGGGGGACCGGGCTTCTGCGTTGCGCTCGCCAATGCAACTCTCGACGAGATGCTCGCCGACGAGCAGAGCCAAGGGTTCGCCTACACGGCCGCGGTTGTCGGCGATGGGTCGTGGGATCCTCGGCGGAAGCGCCTCTCGCGCGCCGCGCTGATGCATACCGGCGCATGCCTCGGCGGCGCTCTCGCTGCCGACGACTTGATTGGAGGCACTCGCGACAACTACGATGCCGAGCTTGCGCATCGCGTCGATGCGCTCGCACGGCTCGAGGGACAGCGCGTCTTCTATATCTTTGACTCCACCTCTCCCATTCTCGCAGGAGAGCACTTTCGCCGCCTGAGTCTCCCAGCTCGATCGCGCATGCTCTGCGACGATTGGCTCGCCTGGGCCATGTCGTTTGAGCAGCGCCTAGAGACGCTCACCTATTGGTGGTCGCACTCTCACTGCGGCCATTTGCCCGAAGCTGCCGTCGACGCGCTCGCCAAATCGTTTCTCGCAGGCGATCCGATGCCCCTCCCTCGCCCTCTCGAACCCCCTCGCCATCGGTCCATTCGGCACTATGCCAAGGGCTCGGAGCGCGACCTCATGCTGCACGTGTACAACCTACACGTCGTGCGGACGCACTACACCGCGCCCTCTTCGATGTTCGCACGTCCAGGGTGCCTCGAGCTTCTGCGGGTTGCCAAGCTCAACGATCAGCAGCGCTCCACCGTGTTGGCAGTTCGAGATGATCGAGTACGGCTCTTGGGCAGCCGAATCTTTCGGGACACGGGCCCGCATTCCCTCGGGGCGGTGCTTACTAAGCTGGGCTGCCCGTGCGGCAAGGGGCGACAGACTGTCGAGCATGTTCTCTGGGAGTGCGAGCTGTCCAGCGTCGTCGCGCGGCGCGCGACGCTCCTCACTCCCGCCTGCACCGTCCTTGGTACCGCACTTGATCGCTGCGAACCCATCACACGCGATCACGCTGTCTCCTCGATTGTGCGCCGCGCTCTTGAACGCGGGCAACGCCCGGAGGCGTATCGCACGCTCACGGGTGCTGGGACGCCCCTGAGCATTTCGCGAGACGAGGCTCGGCAGGCTGCTCTCGCGCACGTACTCGGCATCGTTCAAGAGCCTCTGAACTGGTTTCGCCCGACCAGTCAGCTTGCCCGCCCTCTCCTCCATGCCTCTCTTGCAATGATTGCTGCCGCGATCCAGGCCTCCACGACCACACTCCGGCATGCCATCCTCACCAGCCGGCGCCGAATGACCCTCTCCTGCGCCCTCCAGCGGCTTCGGTATCAGACTTGGACCCACCCTAAGCCCGCAGGCACGCCGTGCAGGTGTTGTGCAATCCCCGGCTCGCCCGCGCCGGGCGTTCATGTCCTCGGGTCGCGTCGTCCGATCGATGGTGCTCGCGCTCTTCAAGCTGTTCAACAGCGGGAGGGCGTCCGCGCTCAGGGTCCTCCCCAGCTCTCGAGCATTCGCTCTCTCGTCACCCGTGCTCGTGAGGAAGCATTTCTCTCGAGCAGCGCTGCTCTCGAGGTCTCTTTTCGACTACAGCAGGATTGCCTCGCACGGGACGACGACGCATCCGCCACGTTTGCACGTGTCAATGACGCTCGAGCGCTTGCCGACGACGCTCGGACGCGTGCTGACGACGCTCGGGTGCTTGCTGATGCGCTCGACGGGATCGACGAACTTTCTTCTACGCAGGCATGTGCAGACGCGGAGCGTGCATGCGCAGACGCGGAGCGTGCAAGTGTAGACGCGGCGCGTGCACTCGCTGCGCATCGCGCGGCCGTCATCGCAGCCGCCAATGCTGCTCGACTCTCGAACGCGGCGGACGCCCGCTATCGTGACCTCGACTCGCACGCTCATCGGGTCTCGGACTTTGCGTATTTCGCCGCCCAACATGTCTCTGGTATCATCCTCGACAGCCAACGTGCTGCGGTTCGATCACATCGGGCTCAGAAGGCGGCCGCGGCGGCGCGGGCGGCGGCGACGCCGCGCCTCACCCCTGCGGAACGCCGGGTGCTCACGGTCCAGCGTAAGCGTCGGCGGCGAGAGGAGCAGGAGGCGGACTCGACCGTCCAGTTTCTCCTCGCTAAACGACGCCTCGATGCGTGCCCGGCAGCCGCTGACATGGTCACTCGGGCTCGCGCTGCTGCGCGCAGGTGTCGCGCGAACGTCTTGAGTCTCGACGATCGACTGCGGGCGACCCGCCGATCGGCGATTGTGGCCAGCTACTTGGCTTTGCGACGCGAGGTGGTGGGCGCTAATCATGCGGTTCAGGAGATCGTTCTGCGTATGCGCACGGCTGCGCGCGACATGCGCAGAGGGGTGCTTGCTCGGAGACTACACGGGCCTCCCCCTCGGATAGGGTACGAGCGGCGAGTGTGGATCCGGCTCGCGGGGCTTACGCCGCCGCGGCGCTCGCGCGTGCGTGCTGCGGCAGCTGTGGCCGCCGCGAACAGCGGTCCTATTGGTACCTCTACTATACATTCGGGGGAAGGGGGGCACCGGTCTGGAGCAGATGCTAGTCCGGCGCTCTCCCTTCCCCCACGACTTGCCGATTAACGGCTTGTGTTCACACGAGTTCTTTGTGTTGGCACGGGCTGTGTCGGCCACACCTCCGTCCATAGTGATAGTGGCTCTCGTGCTTGGGGGTCCGGAGAGTGTGCGCGTTGTGTTGAACAGCAGCAGCACCAACTCTAGAGGGGGAGGCTGCGCCTCCCCCCATGCCGCCGATTAACGGCCTGTGTAATAGCAGGTTGTGTCGGCCACACCTCCGTCCATAGCGATAGAGGCCCTCGTGCTTGGGGGTCCGGAGGTTGTGCGCGTGTGTGTTTCACAGCAGCAGCAGCACCAACACTTCGCTCGCAGACACCGGTTGCTCTTTCTCGACCGCACAGCTCCTGCAGCAAGCCAGAAAGCCCACAATGAATGGGTGGGTACTGGCCGCCCTCTGCGCGTCGGCTGGCCACTTGCCACCACCAACGCGCCTGCCGCTTCGCCAACCGCCTCCAGTTTTAGTGGATCGGCGTGCTGTAGTACTCGGGGTGTGCGGCTGCATCGCGTGCTCACCACAGCCAGCTGAGGCGCTGGCCGCGATCGCAAGGCAGCCGGCCGAATCCACCTTCGACGTAGCACGCGACGCACGTCAGGATCAGGGCTTTGCTAAAGGCATGGCAACCGGCATGAAGGCGTATGAGAAAGCCGTTGAGCCGACGAAGTTGAGGCTCTTTGCGTCGCTACTCGCCGGGCTGCCGGCTGCCGATGCCGTCGTCGTGGAGATGGGCATCGGTACTTTTCCGAATGCAAAGTATTACACGACGGCGTTGCCGAGAGAGACTCGAGGCCCCGCCTCGCTCGACATCATAGGGATCGACCCTAACGATGCGATGCCGACGTTCGCTCTCTCAGGACCGGCCGTCGATGCGCTGCGTACGGCGGGCCACTCGCTGCGCTTGATCCACGGGGTTGCGGAGGCTCTGCCGCTTGCAGACGGATCGGCGGACGCGGTGGTGTGCACATTGACGCTGTGCTCGGTGCCCGAGCCCGCGCGCGCCCTCGCTGAGGCACGTCGCGTCCTCAAGCCGGGCGGCCGCCTCCTCTTCCTGGAGCATGTGCGCCGCGAGACTGATTGCGACTGATTGCGAGTCCGATGGCCTTGCATGCAGGGATGGCGATCGATGGCGATTGCATGCAGGTGCGCAGCGAGACCGACCTTGTGCTACAGGCGCAGCAGGACGCTCTCACGCCGTTCCAGGTGAAGGCCGCCGACGGGTGCCACCTCAATCGGCGTACGCTGGAGACCATCAAGGCGGCAGGGTTCGCTCATCTCGACGCGAGCTACTTTGAGCTCAGCGGCTTCCTGTGGCTCAACCCGACGGTGGCGGGGATCGCCATCAAGGGTCAGGTCTGAAACTTTATCAATGTTAGCTAGCTCAGATGAATCTATTTTATGAAATCTCGACTGGCGCGCCGAATGCTCCGTCCATATTCTACCAGCGCGTCCGCGAAGCCGCCGCGCGCCTGTCCCGCGCGGACGCAATTGCGCGGACGGTCATACTTAGTTTGCGATTGTGTTTGAAGCCGTCAAAGTCATGTTAAGTCTTTACAAAACAATACGAAAGCCTAGAATGTTACATGTACTTGCGTGATGCCGATTCTTTGGTGCCCATGCCCTGGAAGCTTTCGACCAAACCCGACGCGCTGAAAGATTCGTCATCCGTGAACGCACGCGCCGCGAGTCCTTCTCGCAGCAGAAGTGCCTCTCGCATGTCGCTCTCGCCACGCAACGACCCGAACGGCCTGCGCGGCAAGCTGCTCGCCAAGCTCGCCTCTACGCTCGCGCCGGACGACGAAAAGCCACCGGAGGAAGTGGTGGCCATCGCGGCTACCGTCGAGGAGGCGATCGCTGCCAAGCACGGCATCGGCTCCAAGGACTACACAGCGCGCAGCCGCAGCCTCGTGTTTAACCTGACGAAGAATAACGATCTGCGCAAGCGCGTGCTCAGCCGCGCCGTGAGTGCCACGTGGCTCGTAAACGCGTCCGTCACCGATCTCGCGACGGACGCTCTCAAGATGCAGCGGAAGGAGTCCCTCGAGCACTACCAAGCGCTCCGCTCGCTCGGTGACTCGGACGAGCTCGCTGTCGGCTGGAACGCCGGCACGACCGGCAAGCTCGGATGGTCGCACAAGTACGAGAAGGAGACGGTGATCTCTGGCGCAGCAAAAGGCAACTCCGCAGCCGCTGCCGGCGCGGCGGCGAGCGCGTCCACAGACCCCGCCGGCGCATCCGCCGGTGCGGACGTGGCAACGGAGGCGGGCGGCGGCGCAGCCGAGGGCGAGGCGGGAGGAGAGGGCGCGGCGGAGGAGGGCGAGGGCGAGTATCCTTTTGACGAAGCTGACGACAGAGATCGCGAGGGAGATCGCGAGGGAGATCGCGAGGACGTTTATGAGGCTGATGACATTAATGAGGCTGATGACATTAATGACATTAATGAGGCTGATGAGGCTGCTGAAGTCGGCGGCAGCAGCGCGAGGCGCAATGGAGGCGGCCGTGGCGCCGGCCGTGGCGGCGGCGGTCGTTTTTCCGGTACGGCCGTGAACGTTCACACCGGTACGGCCGCCGATGTGGAGCTCGACTCGGACGCGGGGATGGACGACGTCGAGGTGACGAACCTGATTGCGTCTCTGATTGCATGCTGAGTGCATGCTGAGTGCATGCTGAGTGCATGCTGATTGCCTTTCTCATCAGGTGGACGACCTGAAGCCCGCCGAGAGCGCATCGGAGCAGTTCTCCGAGGAGGATGAGGAGGAGTACATACCGGTACCTGTACCGGCGGCTCGGACGGCTGGTGTGAACGTTCACACCGATGTACCGACGGCTCGGACGGCTGGTGCTGCCGCCGCAACCGCCGCTGCTACTGCTACCGCGGCTGCTGCCGCGGCTGCGACCGCTGCCGCCGCGGCTGCCACTGCTGCCGCCGCGCCTGACGGCATGGCGTCACGGTCCCTCAAACGCCCGCATGGGGCGGAGGCTGCGCTCAACACGGCGCGGCCCCTCAAACGTCCGCTCGGGGGGTCCACCACCGCCGCTGCCGCAGGGTTGCGCGCCGTCTTGAGCGCATCCGGCGCCTCGGGCGGCGCCGCCTCGGGCGGCGGGGGGTCGTCTCCGTACTCGCCGCGCGCGCCGCCACCGAACTCGGCCGTTGGGCTATCGGCATACACGCACGCTCCGGTGCTATTCACAACGCTCGAGCGCGCCGTCGCGGGCAGTGCGATCGAGCTGGGCAGTGACGAAGCGGCGATCGAACGACGGGTGGCGCAGGCGATCCACAATGTACGCGCTATTGTCGCGCAGTGCGAGCAGGCCGAGCAACAGGCGTGAATGAGAGACACTCCAGATTACTATCGCCGCGCGTACTGCTGATCTCTACCCGCGCGCGTAGCGCCTGTCATGTCTGAGGTGTACTCGTGGAGGGGTAAGAGGCCTGTCACGATGTCTTCTCTGACCTTCGGTTGTGGAATTTGCAACGAATGGACAACTTCTGAGATTTGCGCTCGAGGCGTCTGGTGGCGCGCACTGGAGGGAGGTGGTCACTGGTCATCCGGTCAGTCATCAGGGATGGAAGGGGCTTCCGGGCCATCGCTCGGTCCACGTTTTGCGAGCGTCGAGCGACGTGACTCTGTGATGGCGAGCGACGCCACCCTGCGCCGCATGACTTCTAGCGACTCGATCGAGGACCTCCTGCACCGCCACTCGGAGTGTATCGGCTCGACGCTTGCGAACATCTCCTCCTTGCACAAGTTCACCGAGATCAAGAGCTCCCCGAGCCGGCTCTTCTCGAGATCTCCGAGCTGGCTTTTGAGGAGGCCAACGCGATGAAGCTCACGGCCTCGAGAAGCAAGAGTCTAATCCGCCCGGAGAGAACGTTGCCGACAAGCTAACGCGCTCAAGATGTGATCTCAAAGGCTCAAGATGTGCTTGAAATTCAGAGCCTGCTGTGCCATGTACACTGATCTGGTCAGCAGTAGCTGTGTGGTAAGCTACATTTAAACGGCCCGGACACAGTACTGACAGAATTCCTACTCCCGGATTCTCGTGCGGAGCCCTAATTTTTTGGTTATTTGCAGTTTGCACGCCTTTCGGTGATGCTGCACTTGCACTTGAACCTTTCGACACTCGAACACTGATGCACTTTAACCCTCGGAACCGAAGCTCTATGGCAGATCTATGGAGAATCTATGTTGATCTACCGAAAATGTCTATGATCTTTGGTAGCACGTAGTAGTTCTATGGTAGCACGTGCGATCTAGATCTGAAGCATGATCTGAAGATCTCCTTGTCTGCGCGACCGCGTACTCGTACACGCTGTACTGGGTCTGAGGTCAAACTGGGTCTCGTCGATTACGTCTCGTCCGCGCCACCGTAGAGCTCGCCGAGCTTGCGCGTGAAGTCCGCACCCGCGACGGCGCGCCCCGTCTTGCCCGCTCGCCCGACCGCGAGCTTCGATCTCGCGCGATCTGGCGACGCCTCGTCCTCGACCTCAAGGGCGCCGTCGTGGGCGTCGTCCTCGCTCCACTCGTGCGCCCACAGGGCGCCGCCGTGGGCGCCGGCGTCCGCTGCGTCGGCTTCGGCCGCACCGGCCTCCACGGCCGCCGCTCGTAACCACCGGTGACGTAACGTCTGCTCGGCCGTGGGACGCTGTGGGGAACTCGGCGCACGGGAGCCGTTGGACGAGATCGCAATCAGGGGCCATCAGGGGGCCAACGGAGATGCATCAAGGGGGCCCTCAGGGAGGGCATGGTGCGGGCCATCGTGGGATGATCACCTGTGTGACGTCAGCGCAGAGGAGCCGTTGGACAAAACTTCGGGCGGCGGGGCTGAGCTCGCGTGCGAGCTCCGCGTGGGAGCTCATCGAGATTCGTAGCTCGACGTCGCCCGCGGAATCGCCGGAGAAGGCGGGCGTGTTCTGAAGGACCTGCGCTCAGAGAGAGGCCACGAGCGGGCGATGCAATCAGCATGCAATCAGAGAGCTCACCTGATCTCGCAGCGCTCAGAGGGAGGCCACGAGCGGGCGATGAGAGAGGGCATCAGGAGATGATCAATGTGGTCATCAAGGGCGCCGTTTCGAGCACCTCGAGGGCGACGGCGCCCAATGCCCAAAGAACCCCCCATGTAATCAATGTAATCAATGTAATCAATGTGTTCATCTAGGGCGCCGTTTCGAGCACCTCGAGGGCGACGGCGCCCAATGCCCATAGATCCACAGGCGGACCGAGATAGCCCGTCTCGGCCAAATTAGGCAACGGTCGGCAAAGTTCAGGCGCCTGGTATCTGATGACCTCGGGCGATTGGTAACGGGCGCCTGGTATCACGCGTTCACGTAGCCGCCGGTTGCCGCAGACGACCGCGCAGCCAAAGTCACAGATCTTTATCCTCGTGCGCTGAGCATCGACGAAGAGGAGGTTCGAGGGCTTCAGATCACGATGGGCAATGGCGAGACGATGCAGATGCGCCAGCCCGCTCGTCACTTGATACAACAGCGCCGCCGCCTCGTCCTCGGGGTAACCGCCAGCCGAATGCTCAGCACGAGGCTTGTTCCGCAGCCGCGCGAGTGCAAAGTCGAGCGAGCCACCCGCGCAGTATTCAAGGATCAAGTGCGTGGCC
>Ga0210241_102246_pt1 | contig 11236 bp, 11 predicted proteins | sample ChrtobMetP5a_8mM_FD_155488 | JGI IMG/M metagenome (GOLD analysis project Ga0210241, IMG submission 155488) | Chrysochromulina tobin associated microbial communities from unialgal haptophyte culture, Seattle, Washington, United States - P5a_8mM | ecosystem: Host-associated > Algae > Haptophytes >...
CACGAGCGTCGGTGCCGTCCGAGACGCGAGGCGCCCGACGTGCTCTTGTACTGCGTACGGCGACAACGAGCCCGTGTACATCCTCCTGAAGAGGTTTTGCTGCTGCCGGATCGTGTGCGCCTGCGACAGCCTCAGATAGCTCTTCACGGCGCCGGCGCCGAGGGTCTGCACGGTCACGGTCGGTCGCCCATTCTCGGCGGCCGCCATGCCGCGCCACCAGAGCGGGTAACCACCGGCGCGTCTTGGTGCTTGGGAAGGAGCGGTTGCCGCGACCGGATTGCGTCACGTGATTGCACGCCAATCACGAATTCGGCAAAGCAAACTGGCGATCCTAGCTCGAACCTCCGAGGGGCGCCGGGATTTCCACATGACATGGACAGCTTGAGTCATGGACAGCTTGAGTCATGGATAGCTTGAGTGATGTCGCGTCCTGAGGTTCTTCCCTTTCCTGTTCCCTTTCCGCCGCGACCAGGCCGCGACGACGATGAAGGATAAATACCACTTCAGACACGACAGATCGCACACTTTCCTAGGACGACCACCTCAAAGAACCCCAGATCTATCCCACTGGAGGCCCAGCGCCCCCCTTCATGCCCCTCTAAAAAGGGTCCAACAAGATTCACAGCTCAGACGGCTTCGCGCGGCCTCGGCAGGGAATTCCATCAAGGGCCAGCTGCCACCTCCCCCACTGTCTCTGCCCCTGCTGCTCTGTCGCAGACACTGCCCTTGCAACCCCCTCTGGGCGGTGGCAGGCACCTGGTGGCTGGTACTTGGTTCACAGCTGCTGCCGCACGTACCCTTTCTTCTCCTGCTTCATGGTGTCCATTTCAAACACCTTGAGGGCCTGCTCCGGCTGCAGGTCCATGGCCACGATCTGGTAGCGGCCGCCCTTGGCCTCCTGCTCAAGGCGACCATATGCAGCAGTCACTTTGCCATCCGCCCACAGCTGGATCTTGTAGAAGCAGTTCGCGTTGGCCCTGTCCTTGTGCTTGTGGCCGAGCGACGCATCGATGACCAGACGCCGCTCCTCGATGAGGACCACGTCATAGGGCAGGTCGGCGTGCGCCATGCGCTCCTTGATCGAGGCAACCTGCGGGCGGTCGTAGGGGCCCTCGGTGGTGTTCTTGACCCCCAAACGGATCTTGTTGCAGAGGGTCTGGATGGATGCACCGCTCTGGAGTCCAGCCCACTCAGGCTTGCGCCGTGTGAGTGGGCTGGCCTCCAGAGGCAGCCTGGTGACGGCCAGGATCACGTAGGTGAAGTCGTTGGTGTGGGGGCCATCGAGGTTGCCCGGGTGCGTGTTCATGTAGAGTGGCCAGAACTGCAAGTTCTCGGTGCCGCAGAATCGCCTTTGGAGCTCGCCCTCGAGGAGCCTCGTGTGCTCGTTGAAGATCGATTTGGAGACGGCAAAGACCTTGAACGTGGAGTCGAACTTCGTGTAGTGGAAGGAATCTCCCGTCTCCTTGTCCTGGAAGGACGGGTTGTTGTCAAAGCATAGCCACCGCTTTGCTTCGTCTAGAGCATGGCCACCATCGGGAAGGCCAGTGAGCTCGACTGGCTCGGGCAGCACACCTGTGGATGGCAGCTCCGTGATGCTGGTGAGGAGGCCGCCGCCGCCGTTGATCACATTGGGCTTCGTGCGGTGCTCCGAGGCAGTGAGAATGTTGACGCCGTGGCCCGACGCCAGGAAGCTCTCGATGAACGGCATGATCTTGGTGGCTGCGTTCTCCACCTCCTCCACAAGGTCCTCCATCTGCACCTCGGCCTCGCCGCGCCGTGCACGTCCGTCGAGATCTCGCTGGAGGCGTTGCGCCTCCAGCGCGGCCGCTGTCTTGCCGCGCGAGGACTCGTCGTAGCCCTCGTCGCCCTCTTTGAGCCTCTCGGCGTTGGACTTGGCGCGGGCCGACTCCCTGTAGCCCTCGTCGCCTGCTTTCAGCCTCTTGGCGCTGTTCTTGGCCGTGGACTTCGCCTGCGCGGACTCCTTGTAGCTCTCGTCGCACGCACGCGGTTTCCGCGCGTTACGGACTGCTTGATTCAGCTGATTGAGATGCCGCATCTGCTCCGAGGTGCGCTCGCCCTTTGGCGGTAGCGACGCCACATACGCCGCTTTTGCGGCGATGCAAGTCTTTAGTCTTCCGGCGTAGTAGGCGGCGTCCTGCGCGGGGGGCAAGGCACAGGTCAGTATGGAGGAGTGCGCTGGGTAATCAATTCGCTCAGCGAACCTCCAGTGCAAGTGCCTTCAGCGGCCTCTCACCACACGCCTCACCCTACCCTCGTCTTCATCACCAACGGATCCTTTTCAGGCACCGTAGAGTTGCCGTGGGCAACTCGGATCATCACGGGGGCGGGGCGGGGCATGCGGCGCGCGCCTTCATTGCGATCAATGGGTACTCGGTGCGTCGGCGATTGGCGACGATTTCCGCAACGGTTGGCGAAGAGGTCACGGGCAGGTGCTCGGGACGACGCAATTCTATAAATAGACGTTTATTGGCACCCGCTCGGCCCGAGGTCCGGTCGAACACTCACGGGGGTGGTACATGGGCGGGACGTCCGCATGTGTGAACAGAACCCTCTCGAATAGATCGATGGTGCGGGCGATGGGCGCCGTCGCGACCGGCGGCGTCGCGACCGGCGGCGGCGCGGACGCTTCCCGACTGCACCTGTCGGTGCTCGGGCCAACGGGCGCGCCCGTGATCATGCTGCGCGTCGACAAGGTCGAATTTTGGACGCTCGAGAACATCACGGTGCTGCAGTCGCCGGACGGCAGCCAGGTGGGCGCTTTCTTTCCGCACGTCAATGCCGCGATGGGGCAGCTCAAAAAGTTCCTGCCGCACTCGAACGCGGCCAACTACATCGAGCTGCTCCAGGTCTACGTCGTCGGAGCGCTCGACGAGGCCGTGCTCGGCAAGCGTGAGATACGCTTCAAGCTGTACGGCGAGAGCGTCAGCACGCGGCACTCACCCGAGCTCCTCACCGCGCCGGTGCGGTGCCTCGAGGCCGAGCCGCTCGAGGGGGGCGGCAGGTGGCTGCCCGTGGCCGTGCTGCGCCCCTTTGCCCCGGCGCACCTACCCGATGGGGAGTGCATCTCGCGCATGAAGGAGCTCATGCGCCAGGTATGCGTCGAGCGGCGTGGCAGGGGCAGCGAGGGCCCACTGCTGACTTTGGTCTTTACTCACCGCCCTTTGGCTGCGTCGAGTCTCGTTGCCCCACAGGATAAACACATCCCATTCGTGCGCCCGCAGTTTCGCTGCGCGCCCGCAGGTGCGGCCCCCACGCCCGTCACCGGCGCGAAGCGCCCGCTGCCCGCAGGCTTCGAAGGCTTCCAGACCGTGGCCGAGCTGATGGCGAGCGAAGCCAGCGGCGGCGCGATCGCGAGCGCGGCCGCGGGCACCTGGGCGGCGCACTCGCACCTCTCGACGATGCCGTGCCCGAGCAGCGAGGCGGCAACCGAAGCCCTGGCGGCGCCCAGCGATCCCCGCTCCGCCTGCCGCACCGCCGAAGGCGGAGCCAAGCCCAGGGGTCGGAAGCGCGACAAGTATTTCGACAAGAAGGGCAACGTGGTCGTCGCGCGGCAGCAGGGCGACATGGAGCTCGCGTACTGGCCGACGTGCCTCGTGATCGTCGGCAAGCAGCAAGGCGCGCCAAAGGGCGGGAGCAACTCGCCTCGGTACGTCCTCACGGAAGGCATTCGGCCCTCGGCTTCGCCGGATCTGTGGCATATTACCGAGGTGCAGCCGCTCCCCGAGGTGCTGCCCGCAGTGTGGCGTGCCTACTGCGACGGCCGATTCACGCACCAGGGTGGCAAGCAGCGCATGCTCGAGGCCATGGTCTGGGCAGTCCAGAAGCAGAATGCGGCCTCGCCTTCGGCCTCGCACGCAATGGAGCAGACGTGGGACTGGCTCGTGCCGGAAGCGGCTGGCCGCTGGAAGGAGCTGCTCGCGGCGGCGGCGAGCGGAGCCCCCGCAGCATCCCACTCGTAGTGGGCGGTGCTGGATGCGCACCCTGGCCTTGTGGCGCATTGCCATGTGGCGCATGCAAGCGCGCGCACTCGGCTCTTCGGATGGGATATCGGGACGGGGTGAGCGTGTGTATTTGGCGGCGTGTGACCTGTGAGCGCGTATGCCCGAAACGTTTAACTTTCAAAATTTTATGAGCCGATGAACAGCACCGCCCAAAACAGCGCCGCGTCGATAGGGCACGAAACCCGCCCCGTTCCGAGGGAACCCACCCGCCGCGACGAAAAGGGTGGCTAACGAAAAGGGTGGCGTACGGTCGGTGCCTCCCCCAGCGACGCTTTCGAGCGGGTGCGACGGGTTGAGGTGCCGGCCTCGTCGCCCTCGAAGGTGGCCCAGGCGTGGAAGAAGCAGTACGCGAGGAATGTGCACGCTGGCCTCTGCGATGCGTACCTCAATCGGCGCCTCTCCGACCTCGCGCTGCGCGACGCGAGCCAGCTGGTGGACACGTGGGTGGCGGACACGCAGCAGCTAACCGGCGTCTTCTGGCCGCAGCTCGGCACATGGCGTTCGGGAGCCTTCGTGGACGAGGTGCTTGGCTGGCTGCGCACCCGCATCGACGAGCTCCTCGAAATGCGCGCCGTCGTCCATCAGCTCTCGGCGGTGCTCTCGCCGTCCAAGCTGGCGGAGCTCAAGGTGGCCAAGGTCGCGCGCCCTTTGCGGGCCTGCAGCCGAAGCACCACTCCCTCTTCGCCCAGCCCGCGTGGCAGGCCGCGGCCGCCACGTTTAAAGAGTCGATGATGCCCATCGAGAGCGTCGTCGCGTGGCGCTCGCCGCGCGGTTCAGCTCGTCGGGCCTCAAGGGCCACGCGCTGCTGCGCGAGTTCTCACGGCACAAGGAGCTCGTGCGGCGTGAGCTCGTCTTCAAGGAGCTCGCGCCCGCGCGCGAGACGCTGCTCGCGCAGCTCGAGCAGCAGCTCGAGTTGCCCAGCGAGGACTTTGGGACACGCACGAGCCAGGCCGCCGGCAAGAACGGCACGTCGGAAGCTGCGCGCGCGCGCGCCGCGCGCGCGCGGGGCAAGAACCTGCCCGAGGTGGTCGAGCACCTGACGCTGTCCAAGCAGCTTGCCGAGCGCATCTCGGAGCTGCTCGCGACCTCCGGGCTGCTCCTCTCCGACTTGCAAGGCATGGCGCGCTTCATGGCGCGCGCAGGCGAGCTGCACCAGTATATGCACGACTACCAGCAGCAGCACTTTTCAGAGCAGCAGCACTTTTCGGAGTGGGTGCGCTCGGTCAAGGACAAGCTCAAGGACGAGCGGTCGGGCCTTGTGATGAAGCTCAACCGGCAAGCTGATGGAGGTGAACCCGCAGGACCTGTCGCTCCAGGTCAACTACTCGGACAGGCTCGTGCTCTTCCTGCGCGAGTTCCGTCAGCTCACGGCCCTCGGCTTCCAAATGCCGGAAGAGATCAACTGGAACGGGGAGGTGGCCCACCGCTTCTACAGGCACGGCGTCGTGCTCAAGCAGGTGGCCAACTTTTACAACACGATCGGGAAGCAGATCGTGCGCTCGCAGAAGCCCCTGCTGCTCGACCACGCGCTCCAATTCGAGAAGCTCGCGACCAACCCGACCGCCAAGTCGGCGAACAGCACTGGCGGCAAGATGATCACGTGGTCCGACCCGGCGCAGCTCGAGAGCTACATTGAGCACCTGCACTCAAACGCCGAGCGCCTCACACAGGAGAACCGCCAGCTGCGCCAGGTGCACACGTCCATGGGCGAGCAGGTGACGGAGCTCATGGGCATCTCGCTGCTGCGCGAGCAGCCCAAGTGGAAGGAGCGGGTCGAGACGCTCCTCCAGACGGTCGACGCGTTGCAGCCCCACTACCCGGGCATGAAGGGGTGGCGCAAGCACTGGGACATGCAGCTCTTCAAGGCGCTTGAGCACCAGTACCAGCTCGGCCTCGAGTCCCTGCACCAGGAGCTGCCGCACATCCGGTGCGAGCTCGGCTTCAAGTCGCGCAAGCTGCAGCTGCGCCCCTATCTCGAGGAGCTGTGCCGAGACTTTTTCGGCGAGATCCAAAAGTTCATCTTGATCCCTACCAGCTTCAAAGGGCCCGGCTACTTTGACGATCCGGTCAAGGAGGCCGGCTTCGCCGCGCCCACGGGCGGACGCGAGCTGGGCAAGCACAAGGTGCTCAAGATCTTCCGCGACATGCCCGAGCGCAACGCGGAGTCGCTGCTCGTGGTGTACAAGAAGGCCGCCGAGCTCTTCGCCAAGGTCGAGAAGGTCGTGGCCACGTACCAGCTGTACTGCATGCTCGGCATGTACGAGGGCAATCTGGACGATCTCGTCGAGGAGCAGGTCAAGGATGAGGAGCAGGTCAAGGATGCGAGCGACTACGACAAGGGGCTGCGCCAGCGGCGCAAGGAGGCGGAGAAGCTGCCCAACTTTGAAAAGGTTGACTGCATCAACATAAGATTCGCGCCGCTCAAGAGCGCGCTCGAGGACCAGCACCAGCGGCTGAGCGACGCGCTGCAGCTCGGGATGGCGCGACAAGCAACTGCGACGCAGCGCGACTTCTCAGAGTTCATCTCCAAGTCGCTCGAGCACCTCTCGAAGCGGCCGCAATCGCTCAACAAGATCTCGGAGGCCAAGAAGCAATGCTGCGAGGTGGAGACGTCAGGTGGAGACGTCCTCGTTGATCGTCGAGCTTGGCTTCAAGAAGCTCGAGGACCTCTCACGCCTGCTCGCGTCGTACTCGCGCCAGCCCATCAAGCTCGCACCCCTGATCTCGCGCTGGGAGACGCTCGAGCTCACGCTCGGCGCCTTCAACGAGTGCATCGATGACCAGGTCGAGCACCTGCACGGCCAGATGTCGGGGCGCGTGGACGAGATGCAGCTGCGCCTCGAAAAGTTCTCGGCGAGATGGTTCGAGCTCAAGCCGAAGAAGCTCAAGACCGGTAAGAGGGAGGAGATGCTCGCCGTGATCGCGCGGGTCAAGGAGTGGCAGTCCGAGTTCGCCGAGGTCGAGCAGAATGGCGCCAAGATTGTCTCCGACTGCGAGCACTTTGACCTGAAGCCGCCCTCGCTTGTCGGCCTCAACGATGTGCGCGCCGACATTGAGTCGTTCGTGGCCTCGTGCGCCGCCTTCGAGGCGTACAACAAGGAGCTCGACGCCATCGCCCAGGAGGATTGGGTCTCCTTCCGGCAGCGCCTGTGGGTCTTCGAAGACTTTGTGGCTGCGTGGGTCGAGAAGCTGGGCACTTGCCCTCCGGGCCCCGTCGCCGACCACCTGAAGGCGGAGCTCACGCGCTTCCGTGACGTGGCGCCCGCGCTCAAGCACGAGGAGGCGGGCCGGTGCACGACCCCTCATCCGCGACTGGAAAGACCTCACGTCTCAAGTGAGCGAGTTCCAGTCGCTCCTCGGCTCGCTCAAGGCGTCGCCCTTTTTCGGTGCCTATTCCGACACGGTCATGCAGTACCAGAGCAAGCTCATGCTCCTCGACGACCTGCTCGCGAAGCTCAACCCGATCCAGCGCTAGTGGGTGTACCTGGAGCCCATCTTCGGGCGCGGCGCGCTGCCGCACGAGCAGGCGCGCTTCATGCGTGTCAATGAGGAGTCAATCAGGAGTTCCGATCGATCATGCTCGGCATCGGCGACGACAAGCGCGTCTTTTCGCTGCTGCGCACGCCGCAGCTCGCCGAGTCCCTGGAGGCCATCCTCGACCAGCTCGAGCGCTGCCAGAAGGCGCTCGCTGACTTCCTCAAGCAGAAGCGCCAATCCTTCCCGCGCTTCTACTTCATCGGCGACGACGACCTGCTCGAGATCCTCGGCCAGGCCAAGAACCCAACCGTCATCCAGTCGCACCTCAAGAAGCTCTTCGCGGGCATCTTCAAGGTCAACTTCTCGCCCGCGAACGACCAGATCGTCGCCATGTGCTCGCTGGCGGGCGAGGAGGTCCTGCTCAACAAGCCGGTGCTGGTGACGGTGCTGGTGACGGAGCAGGTGGAGGCGTGGCTGCAGCAGCTGACCGTCGCGATGAAGGCGACGCTCCAGGGCATGATCCAGCGCGCCATTGACCGACATTGAGCGGCTGCCCTTGCAGGTCCTCTGCATTGCTCAGTACGTCGCTTTCACGCGCGAGTGTGAGGCCGCGCTCCCGGGAGGCAAGCCTGCGCTCGAGAAGCTCAAGGTGTCGCTCTTCCAACGGCTGGGAGAGCTCACGAGCTACCCGACCAACGTGCCGCTCTCGACCCTCAAGGTGAAGGCACTTGTGCTCCTGATCCACAACATGGACGTGGTCGACCAGCTGCTCAAGGCGGGCACCACCTGGCCCAAGGACTGGCAGTGGTGCAAGCAGCTGTGCTACTACTTGAACCAGAACGGCGCCGTCACGATGCTGATGGTCTCCGCCGAGTTGGACTACACGTACCAGGGCAACGCGCCCAAGCTCGTGCACACGCCGCTCACCGACAAGTGCTACCTCACGCTCACCCAGGCGATGTTCATGGGCTACGGCGGCAACCCGTACGGCCCCGCGGGCAGGGGCAAGACCGAATCCGTCAAGGCGCTCGGCAACGCCTTCGGCCAGCAGGTGCTCGTCTTCAACTGCGACGAGGGCATCGACTCCAAGTCCATGGGGCGCATCTTCGTCGGCCTCGTCAAGTGCAGCGCGTGGGGCTGCTTCCACGAGTTCAACCGGCTGCTGCCCGACCAGCTGTCGGAGATTTCGCAGCAGATCCAGATCATCCAGGGCGCCATCATGGGGCGCGAGCTGCAGTGCGAGGTCAACGACACGCCAACCTCGGCGCCGGCATCTTTGCGACCCTCAACCCGGCGGGCAAGGGCTACGGCGGCCGCTCCAAGCTGCCCGACAACCTCAAGGCGCTCTTCCGTGCGATCTCGATGGCCAAGCCGGACAATGATCTCATCTCGGAGGTCATGATGTACTCGGAGGGCTTCAAGCATGCAAAGGCGCTCAGTGTCAAGCTCGTCGCCATCTTCACACTCTCGAAGCAGCTGCTCTCGCCGCAGCAGCACTACGACTGGGGGCTGCTCAAGACGCTCAAGACGATCCTCTCGTGGTCGGGCCAGCTGCTCGCCGCTGAGAAGAAGCAGCAGGGCACCCTCGACCTCGGTCAGCCCGTCGAGGAGACCATCCTCATCAAGGCGCTGCGCATCAACACGGTCGAGAAGCTCACGCACTCGGACACGGAGGCGTTCAACGCGCTCGTGGGCGACGTCTTCCCCGGCGCTACTACATGACCGACGTCAACTACGAGACGCTCGAGAAGGCGATCCTCAAGGTGCTCGAGGAGGAGAAGCTCAAGACCCTCTTGCTACAAGTCCGCAAGATCCTCCAGTTCTATGAGGCCACGATGCAGCGGATGGGTGTGGTCTTCTTTGGCCCCTCGGGCTGCGGCAAGTCGACTATATGGCGCGTGCTCAAGCTCACCCTCGCCCAGATGGGACAAAAGATCCCCACGTACGTGATGAACCCAAAGTCGATGCCGCGCGAGCAGCTGCTCGGTCACATGGACATGTACACGCACGAGTGGTTCGACGGCGTGCTCACTGCGTCCGCGCGCAAGGTGGTGCGCGAGCCGCCCGACGTCAAGAGTTGGATCATCTGCGACGGCGACATCGACCCTGAGTGGGTCGAGTCTCTCAACTTGGTCCTCGATGACAACCGGCTGCTCATGATGCCCTCGGGAGAACGCATCCAGTTCAGCCCGAACGTCAACTTCATCTTCGAGACCCACGACCTCAAGTTCGCCTCCCCCGCGACGGTCTCTTGGATGGGCATGATCTTCCTTGACCAGGAGACGTCCGACGTCAAGTGCATTGTGAGCGCGTGGCTCAAGAAGCAGCCGGCCGAGTTGCAGATGAAGCTCGACAACTGGCTGAGCGAGTACTTTTTCAAGGTGCTCGATTGGGTCTTGGCGCAGGACTCGGCAGTGGTCGACACCACCAAGGCGGGCATCGTCGTGAGCGCGCTCTCGCACTTGCACGGCGTCGCGTCGAAGGCCGAGTTTGTGTGTGCGGCCATCCGCGGGTTTGGCTCCAACTTGATGCACACGAAGCGCGCCGAGCTGGCCAAGCTGCTCTACTCATGGACCGGTGAGATGCCAGCCGACCATCGGCGACCCCTCGACGGCTTCTTCAACGTCAAGCGGGGCGTGCATGAGCTGTACACGCAGGACACCTCGCAGCAGCTCACCTTTGACGACTTCGACACCGAGGGCGGCGCGATGGTGCGCACGGCGGCGGTGCAGCGTGATGAGCACATGCTGCTCCAATGGATGGGCTCGTGGTCGCAGCTCGTGGTCGCCCGTGTACCGCGATCTGCCGGACGCGATCACTCGCAACGACGCCGTGTGGAAGCACTGGTACGACGAGGACTGCCCCGAGGCCGTGAAAATACCGGACTTCGACGACCGGATCGAGATGTACTTTGACAAGTTGCTGCTCGGCCGCGCGCTGCGCGAGGACCGCGCCCTGACTGGCGTGCAGGAGTACGTCATGGACGCGCTCGGCAAGCGGTACGCCGACTCGCGCCTGCTCGACATCCGCGCGCTCACCGAGGAGGTGAACAAGTTCACCCCAGCCATCTTCATCCTGTCGACGGGCGCCGACCCGACGAATGCGATCAACGAGCTCGCGCGCAAGATGAAGAAGAAGGTCGGCTCCATCTGGATGGGCCAGGGCCAGGAGCCCGCGGCGCGCAAGCTGCTGCAGCAGGGCATGCTCATGGGCAGCTGGGTGCTGCTCCAGAACTGCCACCTCGGCCTCAAGATGATGCGCGAGCTCGAGACCACGATCATCTGGCCTTGCCACCTCCGCCATCACCACCGCCGCTTTCACCCTTGCCACCGCCGCCCTCGCCACCGCCGCCCTCACCACCTCCGCCCTCGCCACCTCCGCTCTCGCCCCCGCCGCCCTCGCAGCCGCCGCCCTCGCCGCCGCCGCCCTCGCCGCCGCCGCCCTCGCCGCCGCCATCACCTCCTCCACCCTCACCTCCTCCTTCACCGCCACCGCCGTCGCCTCCACCCCGCCCGCCGCCTCCCTCGCCTCCGCCCTCGCCGCCTCCACCCTCCCCACCGCCCTCGCCGCCGCCACCATCACCGCCGCCATCACCTCCTCCACCCTCACCTCCTCCTTCACCGCCTCCGCCGTCGCCTCCACCCCGCCCGCCGCCTCCCTCGCCACCACCGTCGCCTCCACCTCCAAGCCCTCCACCGTCGCCACCGCCGCCCTCGCCACCGCCCTCGCCACCGCCC
>Ga0210241_102248_pt1 | contig 11231 bp, 10 predicted proteins | sample ChrtobMetP5a_8mM_FD_155488 | JGI IMG/M metagenome (GOLD analysis project Ga0210241, IMG submission 155488) | Chrysochromulina tobin associated microbial communities from unialgal haptophyte culture, Seattle, Washington, United States - P5a_8mM | ecosystem: Host-associated > Algae > Haptophytes >...
TGCTCCGAAGCACCTGCGCCCACGACGGGCGCTCCGAGTCCCGCTGCGCTTGGCCGCCGCCACGCTCCGCGCAGAGCGCCAACCGCGTCGATGACCAAATCATCCGCGACGACGCTCGCCCTCGCCTGCGGATTATACAGATCTGGAGCCGGCGCAGCTCTCGCCAATGCCTCTCGAGGGCCCGCTGTCATCCTGCGCTGCAGCTTGAGGACGTGCGCCACCCTGCGGGAAGCGGGAGACGTTTTCAGAGGTGAGTGTGACGGCAGTACACAAACGGGCGCTCTGAGCTCATAATCGTGCTGAGGATCCGTGGGTGGGTGGTCATGGGCCGGCGCACCCATGGTGACGACGCTCCTCCTTCAGGCGGCGCAACGCGTCGGCCGCCATCGGCGCGCACGTGAGGCAGTGCACGCACGCCAGTGCGCGTGCTTGGGCATAGGGGCCACGGCTGCACGTGGCACATGACCAGGAGGGCTCCTTGTCGCGCGCCACCACTGGAAGGCTCAGCGCCTCAACGCGGGTCACGACGATGCAGCTTCCAATGTTTGTGAACACGTTGAGCTCCGGCGGCAGCACGCCATCCTGGAGAGCCACGCATACAAAGGAACCCTCGGGCGGCAGAAGGAGGTGATCGTTCTCCTCGGCAGAGGGATACGGAACAGGCGACGGCGGTGGCACAAACTCATGCTGGCAGGCCCTTGGCGCCAGGTCATCCACCGTATAGTTAGCAATAAGTGTGCCACGAGCGTGCGTGTTGCCCTCGGCCATGACTAGGTCGCCATCCACGTCAGATGCCTCCCCTTGCTCCATAATGAGCGTCGGCACGGGTAAGTGCGATGGGTGAAGCGCCTCAGAGGATGATGAAATATGCGAAAGTGCTTCTGAGAGCACGTGCATCTCGCCCGCGCGAACGCCCACGTCACTCGACCCCCTGTCGATCGCCAAAGAGGCGACTGGAATTCGGACTGCTTCAGGTGCCGTAAGAGCGGCGGCGGGCCCTGTGCCCGAGCGCTTGGCATGGCGGATATCGACGGAGGGAGACGTGTGCCGCTTCCCAGTATGTTTCGCCTTGGTGCACGTGTGCTTGAGGCGCTTCGAAGCGCTCTCGCAAGCCTTGCAGCTCGCTTCGGCTAGGGCATTGTAAGCATCCGTGGACGGGGTTACGGCACTTTGCTCCCAGCCCGTTCCACAGACGGGCGTCGTGGGCGACGGGCGCAGGGCGGCATCGGGCGAGGGTGACCGCGAGCGCCTTCCTGGAGCGTCCGGTGCGCAATCGAGGGCCTCCATGGAGCGTGGGCACGGGCGGAGTGGTAGTGGGCAGACAGAGGCGACGCCGACGGCGTCTGAAACAGAAAAATCGCAACCGAAACACCAAATAGGTACCAAAAAGGGGTCTGAGGAATGAAATGCATGCGACTTTGGAAGTACCGGCACCAGCGTCTCCCCAGACGCTCATCTTCGGCAGACCGAAGGCCACACACCGGCCCAAGGCAACGCACGCGTGAGCGCGTGCACGTACTCCCCCACCCCTTTCCGACGTATAGTTACTAGCGGTGGAGTGAGCGTGGGGGGACCGCGAAGAAACTGAACTGAACTGAAAACGCAAAACGCAAAACGCATGTAAAACGCAAAAACGAAAAACGCAATACGCAATACGCAAACGCAAAACGCAAAACGCAATGCGGGTCAAAGCCCCAATACGCAATACGCAAACGCAATACGCAAAACGCAATGCAGGCCAAAGCCCCAATACGCAATACGCAAACGCAATACGCAATTCGCAATGCGGGCCAAAGCCCCATTACGCAATACGCAAACGCAATACGCAATACGCAATGCGGGTCAAAGCCCCAATACGCAATACGCAAACGCAATACGCAATACGCAATACGCAATAAGGGTCTTAGCCCCAATACGCAATACGCCGAATACGCAATACGCAATACGCAATACGCGCCAAGGTAGTTCCTAGTGGGTACGCCCATACGCAATACGCAATACGCAATACGCAATGCTGCTCAAAGCGGGTACGCAATACGCAATACGCAATACGCAAACCCTGTCAAACTGTTTTGTGTAATACGCAAAAGGCTGCCTCAATACGCAATTGCTCAAAACGCTGCGTATGGCGTACCTCTCATCTCTCAATTGCCCCGCGGTTCCGAAGGTGGGGGCGCAGCACGGCAGCAGCCTCCCATTTTTAGCCCATTTTGGTTGCCCAGACCCGCCCGCCCTCAACCGGTGATCCGGAGCGGCTGTTGAGAGTGAGAGAGAGAGAGAGAGAGAGGAGGACTGAGAGCTACCGGCAAAGGTGCCGTTCCGCGTTCGTACCCCGTGTGTTGCGATTGGTGCAATCGATTCGTGTGTTGGCTATTGTGTGGGGGTGTCCGACGCGTGGAGCGTCGCCCTCCTGCCCTCTGGTCGCACCGTGGGGCCGGCGCGATGCCGGGGGTCGCAATTCATTTTCCGTCATTTCGGCCGACGCCCGGGGCTTCCGGCCGACGCCTACCGATCTCTCCTCCGACGGCCCCCACGAGGGCCAGCCGAGCCTCCCCGCGCCCACGGCGCGCAATCCGCCGCCTCAACATCATACGTCATGCGGTGCTTCTCGTAGCTCATACTACCAGCGAGACGTCTGGGCATTAAAGTCCATCCCCACAAGGTGGATGGCAGCGGTCGACTGGCCGCCGCTATGATTGCATGCACCGAGCTCCAGAGAGGACGAGGCACAAGGGGCTCTCAACGTACAGGCGCTCGCTCACACGCGGACGACACCCCCGGACAGGGCGGGTCGCGAGCCGGTTGCTACTTTCGGGGTGTCACAAAGCTCACATATTGGCCCCAGCGCAGGATTGACTGCACAAAGACAAACCACAGCATAAAGCACTACTACCAACACGAGTTGAGAGCTTCCCCACAGCTTCAGTTCAACTCAGTGTCCTCCTCTTGCGCATGCTGTCGCTCCAAGAAGCGCTTGCTATGCTCGCGGAGGATCCGCTTGACCTCCTCGTCGACGCATCCGCATCGCTCGTCGGCCACGCATCGCCCACCGGCGTCCGGCGCGCCGCTGCCAGCCTCAAGGCCGAGCGCCCGCGCCACCGCGGCGATGCGCTCGCTATCGTTTGAAACCTTCCCAATTTCGTTGAAAACTGTGTTGCACGTCTGGCGCCGTCCGGTCTCTCAAACATCTATGCACTCATGACAGCGATGGCCTCGCGCACCACCCGCTCGACGCACTCGTGCTGCACCAAGGGCCGCAACTCCAGTTCCAAGCACGCGGTGACGTTGACCCGGGCAAACAGGGGCCTGCCCTCGGCGCGCGCTCTCACGTAGGTCGCGTGCTCCTCCCCACGCTGCAGCCTGGCCACATGGCGCATCACCGCCGCCATGTAGCGCACCACGAGCTCGTGGGTCAGTAAGGTCTCCATCTTCACGCGCCCATTGCGTCCGATGCACTCGGCGAGCCGCGGCCGTTGACGAAGCGCGTCGAGAGCGGCCGCTAAGTCTTCGCACAGCGCGCCGAGCGGGTCGCTGCTGCTCATGTTGAGCGGTACAAAGTCGACGCCGGGCAGCAGGAGCTTGGAGACGAGCGAGTCGACCTGCCCTTCGCCTGGCTCGGCTTTTGGAAACGGAGCCGCCTCATCCACCGCCAAGACTGCCGCGGAGCCGCACGCGAGCACGTACGGGAGCCGATTGATCCATCCCGACGTGCCGGACAGGAGCAGCAGGTGCCGCCAGTGGCACATGTACCGGAACTGCCAGCTGTCTGGTCCGAGGACGGTTCGCGTCTCCAGGCGCTCGAGAGCACTTCGAATCGGCCGTTGGACATCGAGGAAGCCGCGCAGCGCCTGCGCGCCGCTGCCGTCCGCGCGCAGGCACCGGAGGAGGCTCAGTCGTAGCGGCTTGATCGCGCCGTCCCCGTCAAGCTGCCGGACCGTCGCGTCGTAGAGCACTCGGTCGAGCCGTTGGCCAAAAGGGATCGTCCTCGCGTGCCGGTAAATGGGTGGGCCGCCGCTCGGCCAGGCGAGCACATGGTTCTCTGGGTAGCCTCCCCACATCATGTGGTCTGGCCACAGGACGTGCGGCCGCTTCGGATGGGACAGGTACGAGAGCACGAGCTGCGTCATGGGCGTTGGCTCTCGTACGCGGTTTTGAGAGCGAGTCCGTCGCGGGTTGGAGAGCGTGTCCATGCAGTTGTGGATCACGCACACATCTTCGACGTGGTGCCGCCTGAGTACGTGCGCCATCCCGAGCAGGAAAGCATTCGCACGGTACGTCGAGCCGAGCCGAAGGTCGTGAGGAGAGGCCACCCAGAGCGCGCCATCGACGACGCACGCTTGCACGCGGCACCAGGGGGAGAGCAGCGCGAAGCCTCTCCTCACATCGTCCAGCAGTTGTCGGCGCCCGCTCCAGGGCTGCATCGTCTCCCGAACGATGGGCGCAAACGACTCGGTGAACGATGGCGTCGGCGGCGGCGACCGGCAGACGTCGTCTGTCAACGGGAGGCTAGGGCGCGGCCGAGTTGATACGCGGTCGAGGACCGGTCGCACTTCAGGGCAGTAGCCGTGGTGCTCGCAATGCCCCGGGTACACACCCGCGGAGACGTTCATCGTCAACCTGCCGCCGAGCTCCCAGCCGAACGCAACGGCCACCGCTGGCGTCTCCGAAGCGCGCGCCTGTGCCCGGCGGGCAGTGGCGGCCTGGAGCCAAGACTTTTGGCACGCGGCGAACCGCGAGGCCGGCAGCAGGTGTGTGCCTGCCGTTGCAGCGGCGAGGACGACGTCGTCGTGAGCGGGCGAGTCGCACCGAGACGCTGCCGTCCGCTCGAGCAACGGCGTCCAGCGTCCACGATCCACCCGACCGGATCGAAAGTCGTCCACGTCGGTGTGCAGGCGGTCGAGATCGCACCGTGCAAACCATGAGCAGTCATTCCAGCGGCTTGACACGGAGATGAAGTTGCAGTTCGCACAGCCCAAGCACAGCGAGATGCAAGCTGCTGTGGCTGTCCACGCGCTGTCCACATGCTCGCGCGCGGTTGCGAGCTCGTGGGTGGAGAGCGCGAAGCTGCCCTTCTCTGCGGTGGTGCACGAGGCGTAGGCCTCCTTTGCGCTCGTCACGGCGCAGAAGCCTCGGGCGGAGCCCTTGTGCTGCCAATCTCGAAGAAGCGCCGCGATCAGTGCCGTATCGTTGCGAGTCGCCGAGATGCCACGCGCCTGAAAGCTCTGCATCTTCATCCCTCCGACCGACTCCCGCATGTCGTGGTGCCCGACCCTGTGTGCGAGAACAGTGCTGCGGACTGTCTGTGAAGTCTGAAGTGTGAACTCGCCTGAGCGGTGTGAATTATTTGGATTGAATGATTAGTGTTCAGGGGACGGTCTCGTCTCCCTGTCCCCGATGCCCGCGACCTGCATCCACTCGGCGCAGCGCGCGAACCCCTCGGCCTCGTAGGCGGCGAGCGTTGCGTCCGACGGTGGCGACAGCGCATGGCGGAAGCGCACGAGGTTCTCCGGGGAGAGCTCCAGCGACCGACCGTGCTTGTACTTCCACTTGAGCGTCGGCATCGGTCGCGGAGCTGGCCAGGCCGCCGAGAGGGCACGACTGGCGACGGCAAGGGCATAACCCTTGGCGAAGGACTTGCCGGTGATCACCGGCGTCGGCGGCTCCTGCCCCGAGTCACTCGGGGCAGGAGCCTTCGAGGGGCAGGGCGAGATGGCGAAGCCGACGCCGGCAAACGGGCTGACGAACGCCACGTCACACGTGCCGTGCCACGGATCAGGGAACAGATCCCATAGGCCGCCATCAACGTCCAGCCGGCGAGTGAGAGCTTGCCAAACGTTGGCTGGGGCGGGCAGGGCAGTGGCAGCAAGGCACGGGGTGGTGGCGCGCGTGAGGCACCCCGTGAGGCCAGGTATGTCGGACGACGACGTGACCGCGTGGATGAGCTCGTCGCGCGAGCCGAAGCTGCACTTGTGGTACAATGCACCCACCTCGCCAGGACGGAGAGACGTGAGCGCCACGTGGAGCCTGCCCGAGGCCCGCTGGTGCGCGTCCAAAGGCAGGTGCTCGTCGAGGTGCTTTCGAACGCCATCGACGAGGCTGTAGCCAGGTGTGACAATGCCGAGAGGTTGTGATCGCGCCTCCATCGCAAGCGCCGACAGAGCCAAGCGGGCCTGCTGCAGTGGCACACCCGCTACAATGACCGCGCCAACGATTGCACCCGCCGAGGCGCCGGCAACTTGTAACGAACCATTCTCTAGGACGCCGGCCCGAAGGAGCGCTTCGCTGACGCCGAGATGCCACGCGCCAAGAAAGCCCGCGCCTGAGAGAGAGAGACGGATGGGCTTCATTTTGTGACTGCGCGCGAGTGTGAAGACGAATTGTGGTGAAGGAATTCGCGCGTCGCTACGATGTCCACTGTGCGTGCCCCCTTGCGACTAGCTTACACCTGAGCGCAGCTTTCAATGGTTGGTATTGCAGTCGTATTTTTCAGAGGTCATTTATGGCGGAAAGTAGAGCGTGTGAAATGAATGCTGCTGCTTCACCACCTCTTAGCCAGAGGACGTCTTGCGCAGCAGCTGGCCCTCAAATGGGCGTGGTCGACTGGGCTCAGGAGGCGCGTCGCGCCGCTGTCAATGCGATTGACGACGCACTGTTGCAGCCGCTTTACCGACTGCACGACAAGAAAGTTGTCCACCACACCACGAAGACACTCCTCGCCGTCGAGATGTACCTGCTCCGCTTTGTCGAAGATCCTTACATGCCTGAGATCTTGAAGCGCGTCATCCGTAAAGCGTGGGAGCTCACGTGCGATGAGATGAACGCGGAGCTCGTCGAAGAGGTCCTTGATATGTTTGGGCAGGCGGACCGCCAGCTGGCCAAATACCGGCTCGATGGCTGGCCGGGACCACCTCGGCTGTGGTACTTTGGCGACGCTGGCGTCAGCACATGCGAGGCCACGCGCCGCTTCTGGCTGGGCATGCGCGCAAAGTTTCTGTACGCGCAGATTCCTGCAGACGCCTCGACGTGGAAGGTGGTCCGCGACCCGCTCGGCTTTGTGATTCTCGCATTGAAGATGCAGCCGATCTCGTCCCTCTTCGCCTTCTTTGCAACCTTTGTGCTCATCGAGCGCGACGACGAGTATCAGCTGGTGCGGTTCATCCTGAAGGTCAAAGCGGCATCCTTTTTCAGCCAAGGTATAGTGCCCGCCGTCGCCCTTGGCATGGGCTACCACCGTTGTTTGTTGTCGAGCGGGGCTGGCTGCGTTGACAGCTCACCCGCCTCCTCGCCGACGTTCCCGTTATACATCGCGTCGACCGTGGGGCAGCTCTGCTTGATTTGGTGGTGCTTCGGCCTGCTGGCCTGCAAGCAAGCGTACGGCGGGAAGGAGAACATTCAAGCTCTGGAATACGTCCGCCTCGACGTTGCCGATGGTAAGATGGATGGCGCTGTGACCGAAGCACACATCAGGAAGCTTAGCAAGGTCCGAGGCGCTGAAGCGGCAGCCCCGAGCTGCGCGATCCATGTACATCAGGTGCGCGATGCCATCGAGGCGCAGCGTCGCCGACGCCAAGCATCACGGCGCATGGGAGGCTACCTGCCGTACTTTATGCTATTCGATCTATTTGTCCTGATTGCGTTGGTGCTCGGCTGGATCGTCGGCTTCGTCTACAACTATGGACTGGACCCCCAGGACCCAATCTTCTGGTCGAGCCTATACGACCTCAAGATGCTCTACGGCCTCGGCTCGTTCCCGTTCCTCCTGTTTCAGATATATCCCATAGGCGAAGCGCTGCACGAGGCACAAGCCACCGGCTACGATCAATCTGGGCAGCTCGTCCGGTGCCTGTACACTTCCGACCGTCTGGCAATCTACCGTGCCACGCACCCGCCGACCACCAGCGCCCGTGTCGAGAGCATTCTGAAGCGCGGGCCCTCACCCGAGGAGCAGGCTGCAGCCACCAAGATACAGGCCGTCCGACGCGGTCGGAAGGTGCGCACCTTGTACGGCTTTCTAAAGGGGCTTGCTGCGCGGGTGAGCCAGCTGTGGCCGAAGAGTTCGAAAAGCAAGTAGGTAACAAGTAGGCATTGCAAGTGTGTAGGTCGGAGACTGCGTGCTGTGGGACGATACGCGCTCATTCGGACACTCGGAGCCTCTAAAGCTTTCACACAGAAACCTTTCACACCGTCCGATACTAGAGATTCTACGTTGAAAGATCGGATCTTGCGAATGCTAATACGCTCGACAGCCGTCTGGTTCGGTACACGTGTCGTGACATCTCGACCCGAGTCGCCGAGTGTACCAGTTGAAACAGAGGGCCTTGGAGCGCTCATCGGTTGGATTGGAACCCATCAGGAATTTTTCTTGAGCCATCGCGCCACTACGCGCTCGGCACTGCCTACGACAAGTGCGCCGAGCACAAGCAAGGCCACCACGGCTGGGGCAGCCGCCGATGTGCCAGCCATAGCGGTGCCCGCTGACGACTGCAGCACACGTGCCGTCAACGCGGGTTGCAGCTGGGCCGCCCAAACGGATCCGGCCATTGTGCCCAAGACAGCGCCCACGCTCACTTGCGCGACCGTGTGCAAGCCAGCTCGAACTCGGAGGTATGCCAGCGCTGCCGCGAGCCCGAAGCATACCGTCGGGACCGCGGCGCGCAGCAGCGGCAGCGGAGCGATGGCACCGACTGCGAGATGCAGCATCTGCTCGTCTGCGACCGTCGACAAGTACGATGCGAAGAAGAAGAGCGACTGTGAATGGCTCGAGGGCATGCCCGGATCACTCAGCTCAGCACCATCCGGACGGCGCATGTTGAAGACGCGCTTGAGTACCTTGCCCATAAGCGCGTTGAGCACAGCGCCGAGAATACAGCCCGCCGTCTGCAGGTCGCGTCGGCAACACAAGGTGGCGAAGGCCGTGCCGGAGACGAGCCACTTGGTCTCGAGGAGCGGCATCCCGCGCGAGTTCCATCATGGAGTTCCTGCCGGCCCCGCGGCATTCGAGAGTGTGAATACAACGACCTCTCAGATCAAGGACACCGACCGGCTGCCGGGTGGTGGGGGGGTCTAGTTCCTAGTACTTTGTCGGCTAGTAAGAGACATACACTCCTGCCCTGGCAATGACGATTGTGTGGCATCCCCATCTTCAAGAGCGTCCCTGCTGTGTTACTCGCCTCTCCTATGCAGCCACTGCCTCCCACCGGTGCGCCGACTCCACGTCCCTGCTGTGTTACTCGCCTCTCCTATGCAGCCACTGCCTCCCACCGGTGCGCCGACTCCACATCGGGTCAACCTCGATGGAGTCCACCAGGCGCATCGGCACGCCCGCTGGGTGCCACGCGTCCTCCGCCGCGCCAAACTGGGCAGTGGCGGCAGGCGCGGTGCAGGCCATGGTGCTGCAAGCCATGGCAGTGGTGCTGGCCATGGTGGTGCTGGCCATGGTGGTGCACGCCATGGTGGAGGTGCAGGCCATGGCAGTGCAGGCCATGTTGGTGCTGCAGGCGGCGACGGTGGCGGCAGCACTCGCGGTAGTGGCGGCTGGAGGCGTCTCACGCTGCCGGCTCAGCAGCTCCAGAGCCACCGCCCGACTTGCCCACGCGTCCAGTGCCGCGTATCGGGTCTGCTCGTCGTCGAGGCACGTGGACTCCCAGGCACTCGTTCGCACGCGCTCCTCCTTGGGCAGGTGCCGTCGCAAGCACGCCTCCACCAGCTCGCTCAGCGACCATGGCCGCTCGCCGTACGTGAGCACAGCGGCCGCCAGCCTCTGATGCTCCAGCAGCCCCGCCGCCTGAAGCCCAAAGTCCCTGCGCAGCTTGTGCATGTCATTCAGCACCTTGGAGCCCGCCTTGAGAACGCGCCTGTCTTCGATGACGGTCGCGAGGCGCTCAGGGAAGCGGCTCATCGCCGCCACGTGGAAGAGGTAGACGCTCGTGCCCGTCGCGAGCTGTACCAGGGCTGCCGGACGCTGCGTCTTGCCCGACTCGTAGGTCACGGTCCACTCGATGTCGAAGCCAACGAGGGAGAGCGTGCCGGCATCGGCAGCGGCGACGAGCGCTTCGCACAGCTCATCGGCCTCGCCCTCTGAGCGCGTGTACACGATCGGTACCGGCAAGGCGAGCGGCGGCAGTGCGCCCGACCGTGCAGCCTCGTCGAAGCGCGGGAGCTTGCGCGCAGCGGGTGTGGGGCCGCCACCAGCGGCTCGCCCAAACGCGGGCAGCTTGCGAGCGCGGGCGGCCGCGGGTGGCGGCTCTGCGGCCGCGGGTGGCGGCTCTGCGGCCGCAAGTGGCGGCTCTGCGGCCGCGGGTGGCGGCTCTGCGGCCGCGGGTGGCGGCTCTGCGGCCGCGGGTGGCGGTTCTGTGTCCTCGGCATCGATGATCTCAAGGAGCATGTCAATGCCGGCCGTGCTGCTCTGACTCATGGCGCGCTACCGGCCGCGGACGACGCCGATGATGGTGCTACCGTCCGGATACGAGAGCAATACTCGCACGATGTCAGGAAGCGATGTAAGCAAAGGCGGACCGCTCGCCGCGCGCACCGTCCACTTCGAGGCCCACAGAGGCGAATTTCGCCGACCGGGCCGACCGTGAGACATTTCCCCGCCGCGGCAGCTGATGCGAAAGGCTAACACTGTAAAACATGCAGAAACACTATGAGCTTCCAATGAAAAACGGAGTGCGAGCTTGGTGTCATGAATCTGTACGATCAGTCGCAGCATCCCTGTAAAATGTCCATCGTTCATGAATTGACATGACTCAGAAGTAGGGCGATATATGGCTTGCCTAGCTCAGTTGGTAGAGCGCTAGACCTTTAATCTAGTGGTCTCGGGTTCGATCCCCGAGGTGAGTATAAAAAGATTGTCCTTTTATATCCTTTTATATTTTAAAGAGTCTTCCGTAAGGGCGAGCTTCTTGTCGACGAGCATGGCAGCCGGCTGCTGCGCGTGCGCATCGCACGTACAAGATCGCACGCGCCTTCCGGGTGACGGGGGGTTTGTTATCGAATTTGGGGGGGTTTGTTATCAGGATACGTATCCCATGTATCTAACATGTATCGTGCATGTATCGCGCATGTATCTTGATGTGTCCCGTCAAGATACATCGAGATACATCGAGATACAACAAGATACATTTGTATCTGTCACTTTGGCTATCATAGGAAATGTATCTTACCTACGGATAAGTATCCTTCTTTACGATACATTTAGGATACAGTAAGGATACATTTAGAATACAATG
>Ga0210241_102257_pt1 | contig 11156 bp, 9 predicted proteins | sample ChrtobMetP5a_8mM_FD_155488 | JGI IMG/M metagenome (GOLD analysis project Ga0210241, IMG submission 155488) | Chrysochromulina tobin associated microbial communities from unialgal haptophyte culture, Seattle, Washington, United States - P5a_8mM | ecosystem: Host-associated > Algae > Haptophytes >...
GTGCGCGCCGCCGCGGCGGCTGCCGCTGCGAGCAGCGGTCCGATCGGTACTATCGGTTTACTCTAGAGGGGGAGGCTGCGCCTCCCCCCATGCCGCCGATTAACGGCCTGTGTAATAGCAGGTTGTGTCGGCCACACCTCCGTCCATAGCGATAGAGGCCCTCGTGCTTGGGGGTCCGGAGGTTGTGCGCGTGTGTGTTTCACAGCAGCAGCATCGGCATCATGGTACGCATGAACGTGCGCGACGTCACGCAGCCGGACGTAATGTTCACCGCGCTGGACGTAGATGACAGCGGGCAGGTCACGCTTGAGGAGATTCTGCTGCTTGGAAATGTAGTTGATGCTCCATTTGTGCTGTGGTCGCCGGAACAGTTTTGTGAGGCGGCGGGCGCGGCGAAAGGCGCGAAGAGCCTAAATCAAGAGGAGTTCGCCAAGTGGTATGACGCAGTACAGCCTAGCTGGTCGGTCGATGCGGAGGAGCTCACGATGCTCATCGATGGTGGCCACAGCGCACGCGCACGGTCCGATCCCTTCAATCATGAGACGATAGAGCTTGCCTTCAAGGCAATCGACCTCGACGAGTCTGGTGAAATCGACCTCGACGAGCTCATGCACTTCAGCGCCGAGACAAATGCGGGCTGGACCGAGAGCTTTTGCAAGTCGCTCCTCGGCAAGATGGACGCGGATGGTGATCTCAAGATCAGCTTCGAAGAGTTCGAAACCTTCATCGGCCAGGTGGGGTTGCATGGTGTGAATGAATGCGACCGAACGCCGTGATTGTCGTATCCATCCCAGCTCCACAGCAAGGCTCCCGACATGACGAAACGCTCGTGTGGTCTCGCCCCGACAGGTCTACGGTCCGCTGTGGATGCGTTCATCACCAGAGGCGAGGCTCGCAAGGTCGCCATCGACGCCAATCTCTCTGGCCGGGAGGAGGAGGCGGCGGCCGCCGTGCCGCTCGATTGAAGTGCTATGACCTATGTGTATTCACGATGGTATTGGTGTGATCTAAGCTTACGGTTACGCAGAGGAGCACCTTCCCCACTTCCGCTCAGTTTCCAAATTTTCAGTCAGTTATTCACAGGGGCACTCCTCTTTAAACTTTAAGGCCATCGGTCAGGTTCGTGGCCGGTGCAGAGCGGATGCAAGCAACGCCAGTCGCGATCTTTGGTAGCCGCGAGCTGCGGTAGCGGCGGCTCCGGCATCTTCGCCCACGCGGGCAGGTACTGGCGCATGTGGAAGGGCAACAAGCTCTCGTTGCGTGTGGCACGCTGGCCTGGCGCGCATATAGGGCAACCATGTGCGCTCTTGATCTTCTGGCAACACGTCTGGCGTGAGCTAGGGTAGCCCAATAGACCGCGAGCCTCCACGCGGCAATACTTTTCGAGCTCGCGCACTGTCGTGCGGTTGACTTCTTGAATGACGCCGCCGCGCCGCGTGATCACGCACGGTGTGCACCTGGCGGGAAGAGATCGTCATCAGAGGTTCTCAGAGGCCATCTAAGGTCATCTAAGGTCATCAGAAATCAGCGCATCAGAAGTCATCAGAAGTCATCAGAGGTCATCAGCGGTCATCAGGGGCCATCAGGGGTCATCAAAGGTCATCAGAGGTTCTCTCTCAAGGCGACATCAGACGACATCAGAGGTTCGCAGAGGTCGTCAGAGGTTATCAGAGGCAATCAGCGAACCAGAAGCCGGCGGTGAGTTGGGTCAGCTCGTGCACACCGCCGCCCAGCCCGGGATTGGGTGCGACCCTGCGATCGTCCACGGTGAGCGGGGGTATCCGCGCAGCACCCTCAAGCACCAGCGGGGTGATGTCCCGTATGTAGAGGATTCGTGCACCCTCAGCGCGCGTGAGTAGACGAGCGAGCTGCGCGGGCGTCGTGCGCGACGGCGAGACGAGTCGCAGCGCACCTTTGTCACCATCGTCACTTGCGCCGCCAACCTGCCCAAGAGCGCCAGCATGTCCTCCGTCGCCGCCGTCGCCATCGACCTTGCTGCTCATGCTGCTGCTGCTTGTGGTGCTGGTGCTGGTGCTGGTGCTGGTGCTGGTGCTGGTGCTTGTTCTGCTGTTGGCTCGCCGGCCGCCGGCACCGCCGGCACCACCGGCAATGTCGAGGATCGCGCGGCTGTCGAGGATCTCTCGTGCGAAGCGCGGGTTTGAGAGGAACGTGGGCTCGCGCAGCTGGATCCTGAGGACCTCTGCGAGATCATGGTTGAACCAGTAGTATGTGGGGCACGTGCTTGGCATGGGCACAGCATCATTCCGGAAGCCCGCGCTCGTCGTGGCCCGATGGTACCACGCGTAGCAGGGGTAGGCCATCCCGAGGGCGCCACACCTGATGAGGGAGGCAATCCATGGGTCATCAGAGGTCATCATATGTCATCAGAAGACGTCAGAGGTCATCAGAGGTCATCAGAGGTCATCAGAAGACGTCAGAGGTCATCAGAGGTCACCAGAGGTCAGCAGAAGACGTCAGAGGTCGTCAGAGGTCATCAGAGGCCATCTCGAGGGCGCCAATACCTTAGCCGAGGCAGCACAAGCGTCCGGTTCGTGAGTGAGGCGACTCGAACGGCGAGCTCGAAGCGTTTCAGCTGCGAGAGAATGGTCTCGAAGCCACCGAGACGACGCGCGCGCTCGGACAAGCTCGCGCCGTACACGAGGTAGCGCTGCGGCGCGCCCTGCATGCAGAGTCGGGCCTGCACGAGCTTAGAGACCACTGAGGTGGGAATGCCACATGCCGAGCCCTGCGCCGGCATCGCACCTGCGGCTGTCGCGCCATAGTACTCCGGAGGGTCGACCCAGCCGTGCGCCTCGCGCAGCAGCGCGCGCTTGCGCTGCAAGCTCGAGCCGTGCGAATAGATGGCGTGCAGCGAGTACGGTCGGGCGCCGTAGTGGGCGCGAAGGTCCGCCTTGATAAAGAAGGTGAAGGACGTTGCAAACTGAAGCATGGGCAGCACGCCCATGTGGAGTCGCACCTGATGATGGAGGTAATCCAGAGGCCATCATAGGTCATCATAGGTCATCATAGGTCATCAGAGGTCATCAGAGGTCATCAGAGGTCATCAGGGTTCATCAGAGGTCATCAGAGATCATCAGAGGTCATCAGGGTTCATCAGAGGTCATCAGAGGTCATCAGCATGCCCGTGCGGACTCGCACCCTTGTGCCTCGCCCTCGGCGTGTGCTGGGCGTCGTGCTGAGCGTCCCCCGAGCCGTGAGCTGCTCGTAGAGCTGTTTCTGCGTATTGGATAGCTCGCCGATCGAAGAGCTGAGCTCGCCGACTGACGGCAGCGCTCGGTCGATGAGCACGAGTGCCCTATCGTGTGGAAGAGCAATTAGGGCAATTAGGGCAATTAGGGCAATTAGGGCAATTAGGGCAATTAGGGCAATCGAGGGCATACGAGCTCTTGCCTATCGTGTGGAAGAGCACGGCCGTGCAGCACGAACTTATTGATGGGGCCTTGATCCCAAGCGGAGAGCCCACCGCGCATCGGCTCCTTGCGCCCTCTCTCGATGACCGTGCGCGAGACGGCGTCGATCCAAAGCACGTCGATCATTGCGGAGAGGTTGGCCGCGGCGTGCGCGTACAGCACCATGATGCCGATGTTGTACGACGGAACCGCCATAAACTCGCCATCCGCCTCGAGATCAAGGTCGTGCGGATCAAGGTCGGCGCTGTGGTGCGGCGCGGCCAGCAGCGGTGCGCCGTTGTAGCCGTTGTAGGCCCGATCTGTGCACAGCAAAAAGTCGACGGCCGGGTGCTTGCGACGCACTTCGTGAAAGTAGGCCGTCGGATTGCGCAGCCACGAGACATCCGAGTCCGAGATGATGACGTGCAGCCCAAAGCGCAGCAGCGGCGCAACCTCGGCCCATCGGCCTGCCTGGGGGTTGCGCCGTATCAGCTCGCTGTTGGCGCAAAATAAGCTGCTGCCAGCCGCCCGAATGTTGTGCATGTGAGCGGGTGGCAGCTCCACCGGGGTACCGACCAAGCCACGCAGCCCAACGACCTTGAGCTGCCTTGCCCAGTTGACGGCAAACACAACCTGCTCAAAGTTGGTGAAGGTGACGAAGAGCACTTGGTCGCGCGCGTGCTGCCGCGCAAGTGTGTCTGTGAGCGGCGCGCAGCTTCTAGAGGAATCGGACAGCCACTGCGACAAGGTTTGCATGGATATACCGCGCCCACGCCGGCGCGTATTTTGGTTTGTTGAAACGGAAAATCGCTAGACAGCACTTCAGCACTGTCCGCATCCTCCACACGCTCACCTGCTCTTGCGCAACGCCAAAGAGGCCGGGCCCAGCCTGCTCCCATAGTGAGACTTATGAGGACTGGCCGTCGACTCTGCACGAAACTTGGTGTCGATCTTCTTGACCGTTGGATGGTCTTTGAACGAGACCTTCGCCGCCAGCGCCGCTGCCAGCGCCGCCTCCTCCGCCTCGCGCTTCGCCGCCTCCGCGGCCGCGTGCGCCTCAGCCTCGCGCTTGTTCTTCTCGTAGCTTGCGAGCATCCACTGTGTCGACTTGCGTACGGAGTTTGGCTCAAGGACATGGGTGGTCGGGTCGATGGCGTTGAGTGCGTGCGTGCGCGCGATGTACGTGAGCGCGCGCTTCTGCTCAAGCTCGCGCAGCTGCCGCTCGAGCCGCGCCTCGAGATCGGATCTCAGTTCCACAGTCTCATGCAGCGCCTGCACCAGGCGCGACCCTTTGGGCAGATCTGTCCACTTGTACCCTTTGGGGGGCTGCCACTTCAAGTCGAGTGGGGGCTCCGGCGGCGAGCGCGCGCGCTCGGGCGATGCGCCCGCGCCGTCCAGAGCACCGCCCGCGCGCCGTCCTGAGCGCTGTCCGAGCGGCGACGTGAGCCGCGGCATAGCCCCCGGGGACCTGCCCCCCGGTGACCTCCCCCCCGGTGACTTCCCCGGGGGCTCGTGGGGGGACTTGTGTGCGGTGAGGCTGGTAACGTAGGTCGCGGGCTTGAGCACGGCGCTGCTGCCGCTTGCGCGCGCGCCGCCGCCTCTGTCGCCGCCACGTTCGCCTCCTCTGCCGCCTCTGTCGCGGCGGCTGCCCCCGTCAGTTTCGTCAGTGCCCTCCTCCTCCTCCTCCTCGCGTGGAACGAGACCTCGCAACGGCAGCGTCTCAAACGAGTGGCTCAGGGCAACCTGGGTGGCGGCGCGCGGCGCGCCACGCAGAGCCAGCTCCGAGTATGAACGTAACAACTTTGCCGCCGGGCGGCCTGCACGTAGATGTGCGTCGAGCAGCTTTACGGCCGGCACTTCAGAAGACGCAGCGCCACTGTCGGCCTTGCCCTGCTCATTGCCATTGGCACCGCCCTCGTCGCTCTCACTCTCGCTACCGTCCGAAAAGCCGCCGCGCCCCTGCTCATCGGCGCCGTGGTGGGCACTCAGCGGCAGCGCGGCGACGGCGCCGCTCAGATTGGCCCCCGGAGCAGCCGCGCCGCTTCGTAAGGACGCGAGACGCGAGGCGGAGCGCCGAAGGTGCTTGTGGATGATCTGAGTGCCTCGCCCAATCTTGCGACGCGGCGAGGGCGGCAGGTAGATTTGCGGCTTCCAGTAGCGCACCGAGATCTTGAAGTCAGATTGCTTCTCGCCGAAGACTCCAATGTAGTACAATCCGCCCTCCGGATGCGCATTGGGGTCTGGATGGGCACCACCGGCTTCGATCGTGATGCCGTCGGTGTCGCCACTCGAGTTGGAGCGCCACGTGAACCGGTCCGCGTTCGGCCTCTTGATCTGCGCGGACACGAACAAGTCCGGGTCGCCTTGCATCACCTCGAGCGCCACCGTGACGTGATGGTCCTTGGGTGCATTGCATGCGAAATAACGCATCCCATCTTTGGGAACCATCCCCTCGAGCGGCGCGCCGGGTGCGAGCGACCGGATGTCGTCCTCGCCGTTGGACTCATAGGGCGGCCGCCAGTTCTCGCCGCGGATGTTGAGCGGCTTCGGCCGCTCGCCGGGCCTCACGTGTGCCGGATACAGGGGCACCTCTCCGAGCGTCTCATATGGCCGTCCGATCGGCGAGAGCCACATACGCTCGGCGCAGCGTTCTCCGCGCTCACGTCGAACAGCTGAGATGGACGCTGGCACAGCCATGCGCGTGCTGTAGTCGAGGTTGAGCCGCACATCTGCTGGCGCGTTCGCTGCCCACTCAAGCTCAAAGTAGGGAAGGTCTCCGCTGGCGAGGCCCATCGGCCGCGGGCTGTCAAACGTTGCCTTGCAATACGCGCCAACACGCCTCGCCTGAAATTGCGATCGCTGCGCCTCCTCCGCAAGAACGCGCTTAATCTTCTCCCGAGAGGGCGGCGGAGGCGGGATCTTCCGCGACGCATCCCAGCGATGCTCGGGCGGCTTCGCATCCGGGTCAGAATAGGTCACCACCTCGACTTTCCTGCCGTCGTACACGGCGGTGGTGATAGACGAGGGCAGCTGGATCTCCTGCGGCATAGAAGCCAACGTCTACAGCGCTGTTCGAGCCGCTAGGCGCGACCCTTCGCTCGACACTCTCGGCTCGGCCTTGTTCGTGTCCCTCCGCGCTCGAGTGTTGCGAAACCGATAGAAACTAAAAATGAAACCGTCGCCCAAAGTCTTTTGACCGAAAACCCCCGTAACTACGCACGCGCAGACTGGAAGCAGAAACGCCGTCGTGAGCTTTACGATCGCGGAGCGACTCTTTGAATCAACCGACCGCGGGCCCAAACTCAGACGGACGCAAAGCAGCTTGGGCGGCGCCGGACTGCGGCATCGGCTTTGGACTCAGACATGTCTGCCCTTCTTGGACTTGATTTCCTCCCTGCCGCCCTTCGCACCTATCGCACCGAGAAGTACATGATCGTCGATGTGCCCCGCGTCGGCATCTTTTTCCGGACTGGTCAGATCGCCGCCTTGTTCATAGTCATTTTGCAGTTGTGGATCAACGACGGGTGGGGCCTTGTCGAGGTGCCGGGTGGTGTTGTCAATCCTTGGGACGAGACCGGAACCATGCTGCTCTCCACCAATCGGCCGGGCTACATCAATACGCAGCCGTACTGTGGCAATGCAACCTACACCTACGCTTCCGAAGCGTACCAGTTTGGTTACCCCGACTGCCAGGCCCTGCTCTCTGCTGAGCTCACGCAGAAAAGTGCTCTTGACGTGTTTTTCACGACCTCAATTATGGAGACCATCACCCTCGGCTGGCCGTGTAACCTGTCGGCCACGGGCGTGGACCGTGACAGTAGAGCAACGATGTGCACGGCAGGAGGTGGATTCAGATACAGGCGCGCCTCAGGGCAGTGCGGCTGTGTCACGCAGAAGGCCGTCTACCCACTTGCGGTGGAGGACATGACTCTAGCGTACGAACACGCTTACTCGACGACGATCATCGGGCTGAGTGGCGCGTCCGCCGAGGTAAATGACCTGTACAGCAACATCATATTCCTCAACGGCTCGAAGTTGGTCATTGGCGACAGGCAGACCATCCGGCTTTCGGTGCGCGACTGGCTCGCAGCCGCGGACCTGACGCTAGACGTGCCGAATTTCCAGGTGCCCCCCGACCCTCAAGGCCGCCGGGCGACGTTTCGCACGACGGGCGCAAAGGTCAAGATCGAGATCGAGTACTCTAACGTCGATCCGGTCTCGGGCCGGGCGGTCGTCGGCAAGAAGGACGTGCACGCAAACGTGAGGTCGACGCACGAGGGCGGCACGTGGAATAGTGCCGGCGTAGAGAAGACGTGGGTGAGATACCCGACCCTGCCGCGGCACACCCCGCAGGAGTACCACTTGGTCGAGAGATGGAGGCATGGAATCCAATTCCAGTTCACCACCACCGGCCGCATCTTCGAGTTCAACTTTTTTTACCTGCTCAGCGTGGTACTGTCAGGCCTGGTCATGCTCAAATTTGCCAACACGTTGACCGACCTCTACGCCTTCAATTGCCTCGGCGCCGAGTCGGTCGTCCTGCGCAACAAGCGCTGCGAGCTCGTCTCCAAGAAATCTGAGTTTGCGGAGATTGGGATGAAGGCCGCCCTCGCGGCAGCAACATACCCCAAGTTTGACCGCTTCTGCGATGGAACGATCGAGGCCGAGGACATTGCCCGTGCCTTTGCCAGTGTGGAGGGAGTGTCGTGGGAGCAGGCCTTTATGATTGCTCGCAACATCCTCGCCGCTGCGGACAGTGAGCCGTCGCTCAATGGCGAGCCCAAGGGCCTCAATTTTGTCGAGTTCATGACGTGCATCGAGGGTGATGCGTGTAACTTTGAACTCTTCCTCAAGGACACCAAGGCCATGTTCGACAGGTACATGCTGGAAGATGAAAAAGAGGATGCAGCAGCGGCATCGAAAACGGGCAAGAAGCCACCGGTTAAGAAGGTGATTGAACCGTCTATGAAGGAGAAGATAAAGATGGAGAAGGAGGCGGCAGCCGCAAAGAAGAAAGCAAGGCAGGAGGCCACTGAGAAAGCCCTCAAGCTCCTCCAGAGGAAAGCCAAGAAGGCTGGCAAAGACTTTGACACCTTTATGAGGGAGAAGGTGGAAGCTGAAGACGACGCGATGCGCGAGAGGTGCAGGAAGGCGTTTGAGGAGGAGCAAGTGAGAGTTGCAGCAAATAAGCCTGCTAAGGAGGAGAAGGTTACGGGAGAGGAGGAGGAGGAGGAGGAGGAGGAGGAGGATCAGGAGGATCAGGAGGAGGAGGAACAGGGTCTCAAGGCCTGCTCTCCAAAGCCAGGTGCCACGATCGAGCAGAGCGCCGAGGAGAAAGAAGCAAGGCTATCAAAGTCGGGCACGATGCGTGTGCACCTGGCCTCGGCGAGTGGGCTGACGGCCCTGGATAAGGGCGGCACTAGCGACCCATACGTTCAGTTAGTGCGTGGCAAGAAGAAGAAGACGAGCAACGTCATCAAGAAGACACTCGACCCCACCTGGGACGAGGAGCTCGAGTTCAAAGAGGGCAAGGACATAAAGGTGTCGTTAAGGACGGTCATCAGCGCAGGATTCGAGCTCAGGGTGTTCGACAAGGACGGCCTCCTGGATTCGGACGACTTGATGGGATCGGTGTCGGTCGACATATCCGCACTCGAGGCGACCGACACGATAGAGTTCTGCGAAGCCCTCTCCGATGGCGGCGGTGTCATCAAGTTCACTATAATCTGGGAGCCGGGGGCGGATGTAAGCGGAACGCCCAAGAAGGAGACGCCGAAGAAAATGGAGTCGGAGCCCGATCTAGAGGCTCAGGCTGGCGACGAGGTGAAGCAGAACGTTTGAGAAAACAGAAACCGAATGGATTTGGTAGCACTGGGTATAGGTCCGTACAATCAACATTGTGATCTCCGTGGCCGTGCCGTGTCTGACAGTCTGAGATCTTGTGTAGTGTTCCGTAGACTAAGGCTAGGGTTGCCGGAGGTTTATAAGCCGGAGGTGCGTCTGCATCGTCCTATCGACGAAGTTGCCACGTTCGCCGGTACCCGGTAGTTTTAAGTTCACGGTGGTAAGAAGTAAGCGGAGCCTTAGCGCTTAAAGGCTTTTAGGTAATTTAGCGCGGAGCCGCGGTGGGACTGGGAGGAGGCACAGGAGTGTTCAGGAGGGAGGTGCGCGGCGGAGCAACGCAAGCTTGGAAGGCTGGGTCGAAACAACCAAGTATCTAAACAAGCACAACCCGGAGTTCTCCAGTGCTTGGTCCCTATCTTTTTCATTTCGAGATCGTTAGTTTGCGCGCCCACGACCGCGCGTGTGGGAAAGTGTGATTAATTCTTTTCCAAAGGGGTCGATCAGCCGCGTTGAGATCTGCTTTTGCTGGTGCGCCACCAGGCAACGTGCCCATCGCCCGCGCCGCCCTGACCGGTCCTCATAGAGCGTGCGCCCGCAACGATTCTCGCTCTCAGACGCCTCACACGTGCGAGATGCGTTCCATGTTGCTGGCTCTCCTTGTGGCGTCGAGCGAGGCGTTTGCGTTTGGCCCCCAGGCTGCTTTCCGCACGTCGGTTGCTCCGGTACGAAGCTGGAGGCACTTGCTTGAACCGACCGCGTAACGGGGGGGTATGGCGGGGGAAGGCAAGCTGCTTAATTCATACGCCGACCGCCGTGCGTGTGGCGTGCTTCGGCAGGTGGTGGACATGGCGCTTACCCGCGGCTCGATTGTGCGCATCATGCGGCCGGAGTCATACTGGTACCAGGAGACGTGAGCGCCCGCACTTGAATCCTGCAGATGTGCTCTGGCTAGTGTGCCTCGCATTGCCACTGAGCTTCTCACTGGCGGTGCATGTGAAATTCGTGTCTGATCGCAGTGGGTCGGTGGCGACGATCGCGAAATCCGGTGATCGCTACCCTGTCGTCGTGCGCTTCGAGAAGGTCAACTACGCCGGCGTCGCGACCAACAACTTTGCGCTCGACGAGCTCGTGGAGGTCGAGGGGCCACCTGCGAAGGCGGAGTAAGATTGCGGTGGGGTGTTCTCTTGGGGTTGCCCCCCTAGAACCGAGCTCCGAGGGAGTATTGCCGGCGCCAGGCGTGGGGGGGTCGTAGCCTGCGGGGACAGAGAGCATCCTCGCATCCTGGGCCACAGAGTCTTCTAGTTCTAAAACTCACCCACGCTGTGTGGGCCCCCTTACCAACGGCAGCCTTGGAGCTGAACAAGTCCCCATCTCAAGTCGAGCCGCGCGCAATCGCAGGACCAGCGCCACCAGGCGAGTCACCGCTGGACGACGACAATTCGTTTATTTTAAGCGCAATCGTTCGGTCGGCACTTTCCACGCTTCGCGAGCCGCGTACTTAAAGCCGTACGCTTTTTGTCTATCGGTCCGCCACCCTTCAGCCGTTCAGCCAGACACACGCCCCCCACACATTTTTGCCGACCTGGAACACCCATTACGGTTTGTCGTTTCCTGTGTTTACGCGGTCGGGGGTGCGTATACGCAGAAACTTGTGTATACGCGAGGGGGTACGTATACGCACCCCCTGTGTATACGTACTACCGCTCGCGTAAACGCACCTACCCGCGTATACGCACCCGGGTGCGTGTACGCACCCGCTGCGTAAATGCACCCAACGCTCGCGTATACACACCCACCCGCGTATACGCACCCGGGTGCGTATACGCACCCGCAGCGTATACGCACCCCCCGCTCGCGTAAACGCACTATCTCGCGTATACGCACCCGGGTGCATAAACACAC
>Ga0210241_102271_pt1 | contig 11085 bp, 6 predicted proteins | sample ChrtobMetP5a_8mM_FD_155488 | JGI IMG/M metagenome (GOLD analysis project Ga0210241, IMG submission 155488) | Chrysochromulina tobin associated microbial communities from unialgal haptophyte culture, Seattle, Washington, United States - P5a_8mM | ecosystem: Host-associated > Algae > Haptophytes >...
ATCCTGACATGTATCCAGTGTGACACCAAGGAAGCGCCCAAGATACATGTATCTTGATGTATCTGATGTGTATCCCAAAATGTATCTTGGACTCGTTTGGGATACGTGTGAAATACATGCAAAATGTCAAGATACATGTATTCTCTTGGAATGTAACAGAGCATGTAAGATACATTTGAGATACATCAGGATACATTCGGGATACATGTATCCTTCAGAATACATGCAGGATACATGCAGGATACATGCAGGATACATGCAGGATACATCAGGATACGTATTGTATAGGAACCCCCCCCCAATTTGTATAGGAAACCCCCCCGCACCCGTCCACCACCAGGGGGCCAGCGCCGAGAGTAAGAGAGTGTGCCACGCCGAGAGGGTCATTGGAGAGGGTGGAGGCCCTGGAGCCTGCGGTGGAGCTGGAGGCTGTGGAAACTGGAGCGTGGAGGGAGCTGTGCCACTGTGGACAAACAGTGGAGGCCTGGAGCCACCCTGTGCTCCCTGGAGGGAGGGACTAGACGACCGGACTGGCTCCTCTTCTGAGTCGGCCGCGGGGAGTGGTCGGCTCCGGGCCTGCGGCTGTTGGGTCGCCTGACGGCCGCGGCTTCGGTCGTCGCGCTGACGTGCGGGTTGTGTGTTGTTGGTGGGTTTGGATGGTTGTGAGGTTCGTCACTGAGTGTGGCCCGTTTGTCTTGTGCGTCTGCGTCCTGCGTGTCCTTTGTGTTAGAAGTCACACAGACACACATTCACATTCACACACACACCTTCACACCATGGCGTGTCCCGGCTCCCCCGGTTCTTTTTCCGGTACCGGTACGGCGCTCCTCCTCAATTTCTGCACTCAATTTCGTTCGCCACCGAGATGCTGCACGCCTCTGCAACGATGCACTCGCGTGCGCTCGCTGCCATAGTAAGCCTATTCGTGCATGCCCCCACACCACCTGGCTCGGTACCGCACCGATCCGCCATACAAAAGTCTGGAATAGGCGAGTTTGCCCTCCAGAACCATGGCAGCTACGCTCGCCGGCATGGGTATTTGCACCTGACGCAGGCGAATCTCTCAACGGTGAAGGCCAGGCAGTATGTTGCGATGATTTACCCGCTAGCTTGGGCAAAACTCTGGCTGCTGATGGAGCTGTTCACTGATGAGCGGTTCGCATCGGTCGAGTTCTGGGCATGGCTTGATGCGGATGCCTTTGTTGTTCGTCACGACTGGACTCTCCCGAGTGTCTTCAAGCGCGCAAATGGGAAGCCTGGCTGCGGTGTCATCGTCAGCTGGGATATCGGCTACGATGACGAAGCTAGGGCTTGGCTGTCAGAGACGGAGCGAGTCGCTGGCTCACACAATATGAAAGCAGCGCGTCCCTTCGACAAGTACCGGTACATTTTCAATACCGGCGTGATGCTTTTGCGCAACGAGCTTAACACTATTGATCTTTTGACACGTGCCATGGACATGGCTGTGCGTGAGCGCTTTCGTTCGGATTGGGAGCAGGGCGCGTTTACAGATCTGTACCTGGATCACCTTCATGTCCGAAAGGTTCTTTGCCCTGTCGACCGCCACCTACTACAAGGCATGGTGAAGCTTCCCGAGGATCGCGAGCTGGTGGATCAGGCACGCGTTTGGGTTGCACACGTAACAGACGCCAAACTGGACAAGTCGGGAGTGCAGGCGCTCCTGAGCGGTACTTACCATCGCCGGATGAAATACAGCACACCTACTGGTCAAAAATCTCGGAACTCGTCTTTTCGAGACTCTTCTGTTTCGAGAGGGTCGGCAAAGCGTGTGCCTTCTGAGCTACCATGGTGCATCGTCGAGTCGGAAGACCGGCCACGCACCCCCGCCAGAAATGGCCGATCGAACTACTGGCAAGCAGCTGCTGATCGCAATGAACGGTACGCACGTTGCCACGGCTACGGCTTCGCGTACGTTGAGCATACAGGTGGACAGCATGGAAAGGGATGCTCCCATTCCGTACGCGGCAACCTGTCGCCTTACTGGTGCAAAATACCCGCGGTAGCGCATGTGCTTCAACACGGCATCAACGGACGTAGGTGCAACAGAGTCGTCTTCCTTGATTCCGATGTCCAAATTGTCAATTACTCGATGAGCCTCGATGCGTATCTTGAGCACGGCCGATCGCTCGGCGATGAGGCTCTAATTGATGATGATTGGTCGCTCCTCTTCACGTCGAACGCCCCTCACGTCAATGCCGGTCTGTGCACGGGGATATTCTTCGCTCGCAGCAAGTCAGATAGCTGCGGGATCCTGCGGAACTGGTGGGATGCGGATTGGCCTGATAAGAGCCGCTGGTCCTGGGAGCAGGGCGCTATGGCTGATGGCGTCCATCTTTACAATCGTGCGTATGGAGCTCGTGTGCGCGTGCTTCCCACTTCCCATACGTGGCGTGCCGAAGACATACCAAAGCTAAAGGCATTTACGCCCCCAGACCGTCGTGATCCACTCTTTTATCACCGTTGCTCGCCAACGACAGGGGCCAGGAGCAAGGATAGCGGCAACTGTGCACCACCCACCACCGCACCTGATGCTGCTGCTTTGCATGGCTACTGCTCTCGGGACCTCTCCAGCGCAAGAGCGGAAGTTGCCCTCGTCAAGCTTCCGAGCGCAGCCATGGTCTTTGATGAGGAGAAGTCACTCGAGAGATGTCCTGCGGCAATACCACGGCCGGGCGTCACGTCTGCATCATTCATGAATGCAAGGACGTGCTGCAACGGCAGTCCGCTCCGGCCATCACTCACTCACTTGGATGGCACTGCTGTGGCGCCCGGCCTTCATAGGCGACCCTGCTGGTCCAGTGCGACCGTGTCGGCGAACGAAGAGTGGACATGCTGGACTCCCAGCGCACCTCGGGCGCCTTCGCAGTGGAGGTCAGCGGCGATCAGCAACATCCTCCCCAGCCTCCAGCCCCCCAGCCCACGCACACAGCACAGAATATTCGACTTAGTCTTGATCAACCACGAGTACGATTTGGCAGCGATACGCGCCAAGGAAATCGGAGACTGCGTTGACAAAATCATCTTTGCGCAGCCAACGTTCAATTTCGCAACCGGCGAACCCGTCAGAAGTCGCCCACCTTTTCCAGCACGTCTGCTTAGTATGCATCCAAACGTCATCTTTTATCCGATTGAGCCCACGGGATTGGAATCGTCCTGCATGGGTGCTGCCAAGACTGCATGGTGCCGCGAGAGCTTCGCTCGTAATGCACTCCTTCAGGCGTTTGACGAGCTTGGTGGCCATGATGACGACGTCATCTTCATTTCAGACGCGGATGAGATCCCCCGTGCCTCTGCTGTGGACAGCCTGCGCATCAAAATACTTGCACGTCAGCCTGTCTTGCATCAATTGACATCCATTCACCATTTCAAGTATTCGCTCCACTGTGAGGAACGCTCAGCATGGCAGAAGGGGCCAGTTGCGATCGACGCTTGGAGGGCTCGAGAGATAGGCTCGAACGCTGTTCGCCTGAGTAAGCCGCCTAACTGTGTGGCGAGCGGCTATCGCAGCAGCTGTGGCAAGCCGCACATTGCATGGCACCGGGTTGCAAACGCTTCTTGGCACATGTCAAGCTTGAGCGGGGGCATTGAAGGCCACATCTTCAAGCTGCGCAGCAACAGTGAGACAATTGTATCCAACAACCTACTCGATGAAGAACATGTCAGGTGGCGAATGGCAAGGTGCCATGACCATCTAGGGCGAGACAAAAATCAACGTCGCAATTCTCAATCTTGGTATAGCATAACCAGGTGGGGCACGGCGCAGCTGCCCTCGTACCCTGATGTACCACAAGTTGTGGACAAACTGCTGAAAAGTGGCAGATTTCTGCACTATCTGAGCAATGGCACCTCTTTGACTGCACCAAGGGCTGCAGATCTCGCCGTACTCCTGAATCTGCCGACAAACCATCAGAAGTAAGCGCAATGCGGTGTCGGGTCAGCACCAAGTTCGTGGTCAGCACCAAGTTCGTGGTCAGCACCAAGTTCGTGCCTCAGCACAAAAATCAAAACGTTCGCGGTACAGTGCGGTGTGCGTTGGCCGTTGCGTGTTGATTTCGACGGGCGTGGCTGATCGGATTGGTCATTAGTGCTCTCGTGCTGCTTACGTGTTACGAGTACGTATGCTCTTATCGCGATGCTCTTATGATTATAATCGGTAAGCGGTCGGGTTGGACACGCGTTCGACGGCCGTGGGAGCGCTGGGGCCTGCTGGGACGTCACCGGCGTCTTTCCACGCCCGCGCTTTCCCGGCGCGCACCGTGACCCACGCGAGGGACACACCCGTCCGACCGCCGCACAGCGCGGGCGGGACGCTTCCTAGGCGGGCTAGGGCGGGACAGCCGAGCGGGCGGGGACAGGCTAGGCGCGGCGCTAGGGGCAGCGCAGGCCGGAGCGTACAAACACTCCGCTCTGTCATACCGCCAAAAATACCAATGCTCTAACTCTGTGTGCGGTGTTTAAAGGAAGTTTCCAATTTCCGAAAGCTATAGAGAACGCACGTGGGACGTGGCGTCGACGTTCCAAGAGCGATTCGGTGACGAGGGTCGGCCCGAATGGCGAATCGCAGATTAGAGATTTATTTGTTTTGACGAAGGTGCTAGGTGGTACTGTGTCGAGAGTCTTTAGAGTTTTAGAAGTTTTGTCGCGGGTTTTCCATGGGAGTTGGTTTCGGGCAGGGGACGGTGTTCCTTTTTAAACTAAATGCACTGAACGCAGAAGTGCCAAGTGGTTCGACCAAGGTTGCAGTGCCGTGAAGGAGTGGTGGCGCCGCCGCCATCGTCCTACGCCAGGCAGCCAACTGTACATGCTCAGATCATGCGCTCGCCCGCCTGTAGCTAGGGCTGTAGGAGGGGGATAGTTGTGTTGGAAGGGAGCTGTGTTGAGCGTCGGGTACGAGCTTAGTCGTACACCAAGCGCTGGGGCACTCGCACGTCGCCCCGATGGGGAACAATGTGCCGCTTCCACCTCGCTGGCCAAGGTGTGAGTGACAGCCATGCGCATCCATGCAGATCACACGGCCCGCGCGCGTCAGCAGTCGCATTGCCGTGGTTTCACTGGTCGGCCACCATAAACTCTTCTCTGGACAGCATCCCATCCCCGTCAAGGTCGAGCGTTTCGAAGCCCTTCTTGTACTCGTCGAACGTAATGAACCCGTCGCCATCTAGGTCGAGCTTGGTAAAGGGCAGAGATGACGCGAGATTGAACTCTTCCATAGAGAGCTTTCCATCCCTGTTCCTATCCATGATGCGGAAGGCAGCGTCATACTCCACACGGGTGATCTTTCCATCGCCGTCGGCATCCAGCGAATCGAATGCGAACTTCGGACCAGCAACGCTCTGCAGCTCCACCCGGGTGATGAACCCGTCGCCATCCAGGTCGAACAGAGCGAAGCCTGCCTCCCACTCCTCCCTCGTCAGGAAACCGTCTCCATCCAAGTCGATCTTCTCAAAGATGGCGTGGGACACGGCACCAAACTCCTCCTTCGTGAGCTTCCCATCTTTGTCACCATCGATGATGTCGAAGCCAGCATTGTACTCCGCCTGAGTGATGCGGCCATCCATGTCAACGTCGAGCACATCGAACAGGAAGCCAGATCGAGAGGCGCACATGAACTCCCACTTCGAGAGGGTGCCGTTCTTGTTGAAGTCGATGAGATCAAAGCCGGCCTCGTACTCGGCCCTAGACAACTTCCCGTCGCCATCGGCATCCAGGGTCGCGAAAAAGGCGCAGTTGAACTCCTCCCGGCTCAGCTCTCCGTTCTGGTTGACATCCATGACGTCGAACGCAGCGTTGTACTCTTCGCGGGTGATGACACCGTCTCCGTCTCTATCGAGCGCCGCGAACAGGAATCCCGGGTGCGCCAGGGTGTGGAACTCCGTGCTGGTGATGTATCCATCGTGATCTTCATCAAAGTACTCGAACACTGAGTGCCACTCTTGCCTCGAAATGTAGCCATCGCCGTCCTTATCGATGAGGTGGAAGGGAGCTCCCGAGGCGCAGTTAAACTCCTCCCGCGTAATGTGGCCATCGCCATCGGCATCGAGGACGTTGAATCCGGCATTGAACTCGGCGCGCGTGATGCGGCCGTCGCCGTCGACATCGAGCAGTGAGAAGAGGAAGCCGGGCCGAGCCGTGATGTTGAACTCCCTCTTGTCGATCATGCCGTCCCGATCGATGTCCATGAGCGCAAAGCCAGCGTCGTACTCCTCTCGCGAGAGCTTGCCGTCCCGGTCAGTATCGAGCTTGGCAAAGATCAGGCTTGAGATGCCCGAGCCAAACTCCGTCTTGGAAAGGAAGCCATCCTTGTCGGCATCGAGGATGTCGAAGCCGGCCTGGTACTCCTTGAATGTGATGCGCCCGTCGCCGTTGGTATCGAGCAATTCAAACACAAAGCCACCGCGTGACACGATGAGGAACTCGGCCTTCGTGATCTTGCCATCGTTGTCAAGGTCGAAGTGCTTGAAGCCTTCTTCCCACTCGTCCCTCGTGAGCTTTCCATCGCCGTCCTTGTCGATCAAGGGGAAGGGCAGGCATGAAACACAGTTGAACTCGAGCACAGTGATGTAGCCGTCCTTGTCGAGATCGATCATGTCGAACGCTTTCATGTACTCTTCCTTGGTAATCTCCCCGTCGCCGTCTGCATCGAGAGCCTCAAACGAGAAGTTGGGCGCCACGTGCCCATGAAGCTCGGCCCGGGTGATGAACCCGTCACCATCATTGTCGAACAGGTCGAAGCCTGCTTCGTACTCAGCTCGGGTCAGCAGCCCATCTCCGTCCGTGTCGAGCAGCTTGAAGGGGGCGCTGCTCTCAGTGCCAAACTCCGCCCTGGTAATGCGACCATCCTGATCTTTGTCGATGAGGTCAAAGCCAGCGATATACTCTGCCCTCGTGATGCGCCCATCCTTGTCGCCATCCAGAATGTCAAACATGAACCGCGCTGCCGACCCCGCCTCCGCCATAGGCTCCGGCTCTGGCGCCGGCTCTGGGAGAGGCCTCGGCTCCATCTCCGGCTCCATCTCCGGCTCCGTGGTATAGACCGTGGACGTCTGCTGCGCGCCGCGCCGCCCGCCCGTATCAAACTCAGCTCCATCGACCACCGTCGCCCCAGACCCAAGCACGACGACTGTCGCCTCCGCCTCTGCGGACGCCTGCGGACTGTCGCTTCCGCCGCTGCGGACTGTCGCCTCCGACTCTGCGGCCGCCTCCTCCTCAGGCGTGACTGCTGCTATCAGATCCACTGTCGGAGCCTCAATCGCCATGACAATCCGTTTGCCACTACCGACAGCTTTCTTGGCAGCGAGGCCCGAGGCCGACGCCGCCCGCTTGGGAGCACCGCCGCCGCCGCCGCCGCCGCTGCCGCCACCGCTGCCGCCGCCGCCTGCACTGCCGCCACCGCCGCCGCTGCTGCCGCCGCCACCATCTCCAGCCGCGGCCGCCGCCTCGAGCTCGGCTGCTCGCTTGATCATGTGTGTCAGCTTGTACTCGGGCAGCCCCGACTGCCGCGCGACTGTGACTGTTTGGCGTAACTTGAGCGCGTCGTTCCACAGCGTCCCCTTCGAGTGTTCCTTCTTCATCTGCGCAATCAACGGCATCAGCTCGGTACGCAGATCCTCCATGCTGGCGGCCGCCGCGCTCGCCTGCTGCGTGCGCGCCTCGAGCTCCTTGGCCCGCTTGCGATAGTCGTTGAGCACGTGCTTCTGCGCCTCGTGCTCCTCACGCAGTTTCTTGAGCTGCTGCCTGAGCTCAATGATCTCATGCGTCGAGCTCGGCTGCAACAACGGCTCGAAGGCGGCGGACACCTCTCCTTGGTGGAAACTCCCCTTGGCGGCCGCCTCGGCGGCACGCGCGCGCCCCACCTCGAGCGTAAGCTGACGATTGTGCCGCGAAACTGTACCAAGGACGTTCTTGAGCTTCGCAATCTCTGCGCGTGCCCGTTGAAGCTCGGTTTCGATCGCATCGGCGATGGACAGCCGCATCGCTGCATCGCCACCCACGTCCTTCTTGGGTCGGCCGTAAATGGCCGGCGACGGCGCCAGGGGCGTACGAGCTTGGGCGGTTTGAGCACGCTCGGCGGCGTGTGGGTTCCAGGCGTGGGCGGGGATGCCAGTATGAGCAGTGGTCATCACACCCTTGAAGAGGTTAGCGTACTCCTGCTCGGCGCTGCCACAGCGAGGCATCACACCTTCGGACGCGCTGGCGAAGAGCCGCACCTCGCCGGCTTCCAGCATGGTGTGGAGCGTTTCAAGTCAAGTCACAGCTCGCAAAGTCAATGGGCCGGATCCTTGATAATCCTCGCCGGTGTGTTAGTCCACCGAGCGACGCGACCACTGCGTGGCAGTGTTTCGCGTGGTAGTGGCTGGTCGGTACCTTGTGTGTCGATTCAACTGACCCTTTCTCAAAGTCAATCACAGAAAAGTTTTCTTTTGTCTCACCGGAAGCAGCAAGCACGTTCGTGTGGTCCGAGCAGACACGCGCCGATCGGTGTGCTGCGTCGACGACTGCTACGGGTGGCCCATTAGGCGCGCGTCACAATCGGGCGGCATTCCTCATGTTGGGAAGCATGAGGCCAGCATGCCCGGTGAGCGTTAGCGGTCTGGGCATACTTTCCATCCTCTCCGCCCACCCTTTCCTACTCCGCTGGTTACAGGGGTATTCGGTTGCGCTTGTTTAGGTACTTGTGTTGTTTCGACTAATTAGCTTGCTTCACCGGACCGTACCTAACGGCTAGCGGACCCCGCCCCCGGGTGCGGGGGGTTTCCTATCCTTTTTGGGGGTGGACGGGTGGTTTCCTATCGGATACGTATCCTGATGTATTATGATGTATCCTGCATGTATCCTGCATGTATTCTGTAGGATACATGTATCCCTTATGTATCCTGATGTATCTCAAAATGTATTTTAAATGCCCTGTTATATTCCAAGAGAATACATGTATCTTGATATTTAAGGCATGTATCCGGATGGACAGATATCCGGATATCTGTTGATCAGTGACCTTTTGGGCAGTATCTGTATCTACCAGATAGCACTTGGACACTATCTAGTTCTGTCCGGATTGGATCGAGCCACTATCCGAACATACTAGGAGATATCCGGCTCGAAACCCCACTCACCCGTCACCCCATGGGTTGCATTGCCGCGCTGCCTCTCTTCGTCTCTTGCTCCGCTCGTGCATGCTCCTCATCCCTACTCGGTGTTGGCGGAGGCAAAGTGGCAGTGCTCGAGGGTCCCATCCTGTTGGGACGCCTTGTCTTCGAGAACATACGCTCAACGCCCGCAGACGAGGCCGGGCGGCCAAGGAACTGGCGTGCCATCTTGGCAAGAATTGGCAGGCCGTCCTTTTCATTATCCTTAGCTTTCCACCAGGCCAGCACATCCAGGTCAGTGTTTTTCTCGACCGGCAGCGCGAGGTACTTATCAAGCTCGTCTTCGTGGCCCTCGAGCGTCGCCTCGGCTGCCTCCTCGACGTCCATAGGCGCCAAGGGGAAGTCAAAAAGGAGCTCGACGCTCCCTTCGCAGCCTCCGTAGTCAGTGCCTTTGTGGTGAACGAGGGAGAGGGAGTCGTCACACCTGTGGTAGTAGGCGTAGGCGTCGGAGCAACCGGCTTCCAGTTAGCTAGCCACATGCCTTCAGCGAGCCGAGCGCGGACTCCTTCTCGTTGTCGAGGTTGGTGTTGCGCAGGCCAGGGAAGTCGTAGTCCTTGAAGCGTGGGTCGAGGAGTGTGGAAATATCGAGCTCCATGCGATGACAAGTGCAGCAAGCAGCGAGCCAGCAGCGAGCATGCGCAACACATAGTTGGCTGGCTCCCGATTGGTAGTGCTGACCACCAGTAGAGACGCGACGCTCAAAATACGCTCAATGCTGGAAGCTGGTTGCGGGCGAGCACTGGCAGCGCCCGCGTCGCGAAGAAGCGTGGCGGCGAGCATAGCCGACGGCAGCGAAGCGCGAAAGCCTTCAGCATCGCGCGGTGCGCACGTGCTGGTACTGTACTGTACCGGTATCCGGATATATCTGACTATCCGAAATATCCGAAGACTTTTTTACGGTATCTGGATCTACCTGGACCACCCACATCAGCTATCTGTATCTACCAGATGGCAAAATAGCCACTATCCGGTTAACCCGGATGGCGCTGGAGCCAGCCGGATACACGCCTTATTGATATTTTGCATGTATTTTACACGTATCCCAAACGAGTCCAAGATACATTTTGGGATACACATCAGATACATCAAGATACATGTATCTTGAGCGCTTCCTTGGTGTCACACTGGATACATTATTCACGATACATCAGGATACGTGTATCTTGGATTCTTTATCACGATACATCTTATGATACATCAGGATACACCGAGATACAAAATCACGATACATGTATCTTGGATGCGTCATGACGAGGTACGTATCTGAGATGCAAGATACATTCGGGATACATGCGAGATACATGTATCTGCAAGGGTGATCAAGATACATGCGGGATACGTCCAAGATACATGTGTGATGAGATACATGTATCTCAAATGTGCATCCAGAGAGAGATGTATCTGATATGAATTGAGACATGCGGGATACATGTTAGATACATGCGAGATACATGTAATCAAGATACATGCGGGATACATGCGGAATACATGCGGGATACATGCGGGATACATGCGGGATACATGCGGGACACGTATCTCGGGGGTTTGGGGGTATCCAAGCGCCCCGCAAGTAGGGCTCGAGATACGTATCCTCGAATGTATCCCTTTGTATCCGACATGTATCGTGAGTGTATCTTGTGTGCCATGTATCTGAGGGTTAGGATACATTGTATCCTAAATGTATCCTAAATGTATCTTAAAGAAGGATACATATCCCTGGTTAAGATACATTTCCTCATTGTGTACTGTACCGTAGTATACGCCCATCTCGTTCGGGAAGGCATGCTGACCCTAAAGGGAGTGTCTGTGAATTAGTCCATTTCGCTCGATTTGAGTCCATCGGAACTCTCGTTCGCTGTCTCGCCACTATCGAACGAAGGCTTCGAAGCGTCAGCGCCTCTGGTGGCGCTGCGACGCAGCA
>Ga0210241_102287_pt1 | contig 10990 bp, 10 predicted proteins | sample ChrtobMetP5a_8mM_FD_155488 | JGI IMG/M metagenome (GOLD analysis project Ga0210241, IMG submission 155488) | Chrysochromulina tobin associated microbial communities from unialgal haptophyte culture, Seattle, Washington, United States - P5a_8mM | ecosystem: Host-associated > Algae > Haptophytes >...
AGGGTGGGAATGGGGGGCAGGGGGCGCAGGGGGGGCAAGGGGGCAAGGGCACGGCCGTAACGATGCGCATGCAAATCACCACTCCAGTACTCACCAGGTGAGGAACTCAGGCGCCGCAATCAGAGGCCATCCGAGGCCATCCGAGGCCATCCGAGGCCATCCGAGGCCATCCGAGGCCATCCGAGGCCATCCGAGGCCATCCCAGGCCATCCGAGGCCATCCGAGGCCACTACTCACCAGGTGAGGATCTCGGGCGCCGCAATCAGAGGCCATCAGAGGCCATCAGAGGCCATCAGAGGCCAGTACTCACCAGGTGAGGATCTCGGGCGCCGCGTAGTCGGGCGTGCCGCACAGGCCGCGCAGCGGCGCGCTCGCCGAGCAAAACCCGGCATACCCAAAGTCGATGATCTTCATGCGAGCATCGGGTGCCTTGGTCGTGAACACGAGGTTGTCCGGCTTCAGGTCGCGATGCACGATGCCCTTTGCATGCAGGTAATCCACCGCCGTCACCACCTGCCGCATCAACAGCGCCGCATCCTCCTCCTTGTATGGTCCATTCTGCTCGATTCGGTCGAAGAGATCTCCGCCGTCGAGATCTTCGAGCACGAGATGGTAGCGCTTGCCCTCCTTGATCGTCTCGAGCAGCTCAACGATGTTCGCATGCTGCACCATCCGCAGCACCTTTACCTCGGCGAGGATCTCCTTCTCGGCATCCTTTTCGTTCGCACCCAACTCCGGATCGTCCAGCTCCATGATCTTGACGGCGCAGCTGCGCTTGCTCGCCGTGTGCGTGCACCGGCGCACCTGCGAGAAGCGCCCGCGGCCGAGCACCTCTGCCAGCGCATACGACGCCTCAAACTTTTGCACCTTCACGCTCTCGGGCAGCCCGGATGCGGCCGGCGCCGGTGGCGTCGTTGGCGGCGGTGTCGGCGCAATCGGACCGCTCGACGTCGGCTTGGACGGGGCTGCAGCCGGCGCCGGCACCTCCTCCATGAAATGCACGTAGTTGTTCGGGAATAGCCCCTCGATGCCATTCAGCCTCCCCTTGTACCACCCTTCATCCTCTTCATCGAGGCCGAACACCTCGATGAGGTCGTTACGTTTGAAGGTGAGCTCGTCGGGCGCGCGTGCGTCGTAGTCGTAGATAGCCCGCGCCTTGCGATTGGCGGGCATCCCGCCGCCTCCGCGATCCCGGAGGGAACCGAGAGGAGAGGGAGTTGCTGCCAATCGGCGGCTGCGAGTCGGGAAAGATTGTGACCCGCCTGACCCTGACTGCCTCTTTCGGGACAACCTGCTTTTCTTTCACGCGTTTGGCTGTGAACGTGACCGCTGGACTCGACTGTGAACGTGTTGGTTGCGCTTCAATCCCCCATACATCACGCGCCCACCATGGCGCCCATGAACACATAGCGCCACAATCTCGACCACGCCTCGCCCTTCGCCTCAACGTCGTACGTCCTCGGCGCCGCCAGCACGCCTCGCAAACGCCTCCAGTACGCTGCGGCCGACTCGTCCCCCCGCGCGCGCAGCACCCCCTCACGCGGCACGCCGAAACACGCACCTGTGGGGAGGCCGGGCGCCGTAGTGAGCACACGCATGCTGGCGGGGCATGCAAGGCGGCGGCAGCGAGCCAACGCCCGAGACGGCGCCGAAGCACGCACCCGGAGTGTAGCATAGCCAGAGTGGCAGCGGCGGCGGCGAGCCAACGCCCGAGACGGCGCCCGTCGCTCGAGAACCATCAAGGCCGGTGGCGCCGTCGTGGGCGCCGTGATGGGCGCCGTGATGGGCGCCGTCGTGGGCGTTTCCACCGAACGCCGCTCGCCAGAGGGGCCCTATCGGAAGGAGCGCCGGGCGTCGTCGTGGGCATGGTAACCCACTCGGCTCAGAGAGGCGGAGCGGCGCACCGCTCGCGTCACAGAGCACAAGGCGCTCACCTGTGGGGAGGCGAGGCGCCGTAGTGAGCACATGCATGCTCGCGTCACAGAGCACAAGGCGCTCACCCGAGCGCGGCGCGCCGCCCAACGGCACAAAGGGAGGCAACGGCCGTCCAATGGCCGCCGCACCGGCCATGAGAGCCACGTCATCAAGGAATCTCGTGCTCCAGCTCGCCGGATCGGCCGGGGCGCAGAGGACGAGCGGCGGCAACGGCGGGCGCGCACGCCGACGCACGAACCGATCGTACCTAATGAGGGAGGTCATCAGAAGCCATCAGAGGTCATCAGAGGTCATCATAAGCCATCAGAGGTAATCAGAGGTAATCAGAAGCCATCAGAGGTCATCAGAGGCCATCAGTGGTCATCAGAGGTCATCAGAGGCCATCAGTGGTCATCAGAGGCCATTATCAGAGGCAATCACCGTCGGCCGGAGTGGAGAGCTGCGAGTAGCTCCGTGTATCCGATCGCGCCGTCGCCCGAGACGTCCCACGACGCGAAGAGTAGGTCGCTCTCCTCCTCCGTCACCTCGAGCTCGAGGTGGCACAGGGCGCGGTAGAGCTCACCTGCATGCAATGCGGGAAGCAATCCGAGGCTCATTAGTGCTCATCAGGGGAGCTGCCGCCGAGCGCAGGTAACGCACCTGCATGCAATGAGGGAGGCAATCCGAGGTTGGCATTCGAGTCAATATAAAAATGGTTATACGAGGCAATCGTACGTACTCAAATAAGTACTCAAAGCACCATCAAAGGGCAATCAGCGAGCTCGCCTTTCGAGATCGTGCCTGACCGGTCGGTATCCCATTCGCGTAACAAGTCCATCACACGCTGTGCGTGCTTGCGCAGCCGTGCCACGATGGCGCTCTGTACTGTAGGCCCATCACCTGCATGCAATGAGGGAAGCAATCAGAGGCCCATCACCTGCATGCAATGAGGGAAGCAATCAGAGGCCCATCACCTGCCAGAACAGCTCAGCGACCGCAATCAGAGGTCAATCATAGGTGAACCATAGGCCAATCAGGCCAATCAGAGGGCCATCAGAGGGCCATCAGAGGGCCATCAGAGGGTCATCAGAGGGCCATCAGAGGGCCATCAGAGGGCCATCAGAGGTCTATCAGAGGTCATCAGAGGGCCATCAGAGGGCCATCAGAGGTCCATTCGTGAGGCCATTCGTACCCGCCCTGTCGTGCGTGACAACGAGATCCGCTTGGCGCGCGAAATCGGGATCGCGCAGCGCCTCGATCAAGTCCTCATTCTCGGCCGCTTGCTGCAGAAAGCCACGAGCGCGAGCGATGCGCTCGGCGGTGCTGCACCAGCCTCCGCCGCCGCGCCCGCCGCCACCATCGCAGTCTGCTTCTCCGGTGCAAATTGGGGCTGCAGCACGCCCGAGCGCTGCATGATGTGGAAGTCGACGCCCGCGGGCAGCCGATGCACCCACGCCACGTCTTCCTCCAGTCGCGGCACGACAACGACCGCGCAGGGGCCCGACGAAACTCCAAGCGCCGTCCCGAGCGCACAGGGGCCCGACAAACCTCGAGGCGCCGTCCCGAGCGCCACGGGCCAACGGAGCGTGGCGCCATACGAGCTCGCGGACGGCGCCTTGCGCCGCGCGGCTTCGGTCGCGCCGACCGTCGCGTAAAAGATCATCTCGTGCAGCATGGGTAGCAGCTCCCCTCGCAGCTCCTCCCAACTGGTGAGGGTGCTTAGGGTGCTTAGGGCGCGGAGATGTTCCTCGCCCACACCCAAGTCGCGCAGCTGCTCGAGCGCGGCGTGCGCCTCGTGCCGGCGTGCGTCATTGGCGAGGCACGCCGCCTCGTCGACCGTTTCGTCGCCGAGCTCCTCCGGGCTGACGAAGCCATCTGCAGCCAGCGCGAGCGCACGGCTGACTGCGTTCATCGCCGCACTGCGCACGGCCTCGATGTCGGTGCAACCATGATGCAACCGTAACCGGCGCCCGGTGCTGTCAGCCGACGGCTGCAGGTCGTGGGCGCGCAACCAGTCGTCGCAGCGGGCGGCCGCTGCTTCGATCGGGTCCTGCTGCGTGAAGGCGACGGCGGCTGCAGCGGTCGGCGCAGGCGTCGGCATGTGTGCGGCAGCACCAGCAGGAGCTACTGCGGGCCCCCCAGCTTGCGTGGGAGCTCGAGGTGGTGGCGCCCACGCTCCCTGTCGTCCTCGACCTGTGACCACCGCCTCTTCTGAAAAGCGGACCGTCTTGGTGGCGGTCACGTGGGTGGTTGGGGAAGGCTTAGATTGCCGCATTGAAAATTCCCCAAAGCACTGACTCTGTGTGAAACGGCTGTGAACAGCTGCGCTCCCGGCCGCTGTCACCCCTCCCACCTCTCACCTGCTTTGCAAGCAAGCTTCGATGAGCAGATCAAGCACATCATCAGGAAACTTCATGCCGTGTTTGTTCAGCCACAGCAGCAGCAAGACGTATCGCTGGGTGGTACCATTGAACATCAAATGGTCTTTGCGAGACCAGTTGACCATATCCCAGACTTTGATCGTCTGGTCGCTCGATCCAGACACAATCTTGGTCCCGTCCGGGGAAAACGCCACCGACGTGACTACCCCGCTGTGGGCATTCGTCTTCTCGCTGAGCTGCTCCAGTTTGACTGCCAGGCAAGCCAACAGGCGTCAGTTTTTGCCAAGGAGGGGCGATTTTGAGGGCTCACGGCGCACCTGAATCCCAGACTTTGATCGTCTTGTCGCGCGATCCTGAGACAATCTTGGTCCCGTCCGGGGAAAACGCCACTGACATGACCCATTCGCTGTGGGCATTCGTCTTCTCGCTCAACAACTCCACTTTGTCTGCAGGACAAGCGAGCAAGCGTCAGTTTTGGCCAAGGTGGGGCGATTTGAGGGCTCCGGCGCACCTGAATCCCAGACTTTGATCGTAGGGTCGCCCGATCCCGACACAATCTTGGTCCCGTCCGGGGAAAACGCCACCGACATGATGTCCCCGCTGTGGGCATTCGTCTTCTCGCTGAGCTGCTCCAGTTTGACTGCCAGGCAAGCCAACAGGCGTCAGTTTTTGCCAAGGAGGGGCGATTTTGAGGGCTCACGGCGCACCTGAATCCCAGACTTTGATCGTCTCGTCGCGCGATCCCGAGACAATCTTGGTCCCGTCCGGGGAGAATGCCACCGACGTGATCCAGTGGCTGTGGGCATTCGTCTTCTCGCTCAACAACTCCACTTTGTCTGCAGGACAAGCGAGCAAGCGTCAGTTTTGGCCAAGGAGGGGCGATTTGAGGGCTCCGGCGCACCAAAATCCCAGACCTTGATCGTCCGGTCGACCGATCCAGACACAATCTTGGTCCCGTCCGGGGAAAACACCACTGACGTGACCGCTCTGCTGTGGGCGTTCGTCTTCTCGCTCAGCAGCCCCAGCGCGCCTGCCAGACAAGCCTGAAGGCATCAGTTTTGGCCAAGGAGGGGCGATTTTGAGGGCTCACGGCGCACCTGAACCCCAGACTTTGATCGTCTTGTCAGCCGATCCCGACACAATCTTGGTCCCGTCCGGGGAAAACACCACCGACGTGATGTGGTCGCTGTGGGCGTTCGTCTTCTCGCTGAGCTGCTCCAGTTTGACTGCCAGACAAGCCAACAGGCGTCAGTTTTTGCCAAGGAGGGGCGATTTTGAGGGCTCCGACGCACCAAAATCCCAGACTTTGATCGTCCCGTCAGCCGATCCCGACATGATCTTGGTCCCGTCCGGGGAAAATACCACCGACCGGATGGTGCCGCTGTGGGCGTTGGTCTTCTCCGCTACAAAGTTGATGAGCTTTGCGATCATCCTGCGAACAAGAGAGAAGAGAGCCTTTGGCGGCATGTGTATTCGGCAACATGGAGATATGGGGCCACACACGGCTGCAAGCTCGAAGGGCGCGTCAAGGGTCTCGACGCAGACAAGCAACAGCCAACAGCGTGCCGCGAGGATGAGGGGATTGGCGTGCGGCGTGTGGCTCCGAAGCTCATCGCAAACGGAGAGTCGCATGCCCTCGAGAGAGGCAGCCCAGCTCGGGGTCTCAGGGTTGGGCAGTCACGTGGCGGTGAAGCGCGCGGGGGCGGAGAGGAAGGAGGCGGACTGGTCGGCGGCGCGCGACTGCGGTAGGAACGCAAAAAGAATCCACACTCGTGAGATAGACGAAGGGAGACGTGTAGGGGCAAGGGCGTGTGTTCCCTGAGATGCAGAAGTGCCCGCGGGCACCGTGGAAGAAAGCACCTGAGCGGACTCGATCGATTCCGTGTGCGAAGGGGGTGCGGTGGTGCGCGCGCGGCGATCGCGCGCGCGCGCGCCTGCCCGCCGCGCAGCGATCCGCACCGACGCACGGCACAAGGAGGAAAAGCGGACAGACGACGCGAGTGTGAACGGGCTGTTAACGAGGTCTGGAGTGTGAACGTTGGTCGTGAACGGCGCGCACGCGCCCTAACTTTCCAGCTCGAATGCTGGCTCCCCCGCCCCTGGGGCTGGAGCGGAGGAGGCTGTGACCAATCTGGATCTCGTCAACACGAGCGTCGATAGTATACCGTCGCGGCGTAGGCGACGGGTGTAGCGTGTCGCGTTCGAGGTACGTTTGTCATATCTGGCGACGTACACACGACTGATTTGGTCACAGTCGCCTATACACCAACGATGCTGAGGCCGCGGCGAGAGCTGCAGCAGGCGCCCGCGTGCCGCTCAGTGCGCCCATCACAGCCGCTTGTACGCATTCTTGTACTGATAACGGCTGACGTGCGTGGCCACGTAGGTGAGCAGCGCACCCAGCGCGCCCACGCCGAGGAGGGCGAGCCCTTCGACTGTGGAAGGGGCCCCGTGCGGGTACAGGAAGGCGTACATCTCGTTGGGCCAGTTGGACTCGGTCCAGAGGGGCTCGTCGGGATCGGTGACCCGCCAACGGCCAGTGCTTGGGTCGCGTTCGATGCCCGCTGGGTACGCGTCGTGCATGAGGATGGAAGGCTCGCAGGAGGCAGTTGGCGCCAGCCCGGTCGCCTCGCAGGCAGTTGTCAGTCGCTGCTCTAGAAAGGCGGAGGCGAATCGCGCCGTCGCGGACACACGGACGGAGCCCGGTGCCGCAATGTAGACGCCCGCGTAGTGCGTCGTCAGGTCGCCTTCCACTCCGAGCGCCGTTGCGAGCGCGCACGACGGCACGTCGCCGCCCTCGCCGCCGCCGTGGCCGTCGGCCGCATCCGGCTCACCGCTACCGGCCTCGCCGCCTTCGCTGCCGCCGCCACGGCCGCCACGGCGCGCCGGAGGCAGCAAGCAGTGGAGCAACTCCTCCACGAGTGAGCAGTTCGCGTGCAGGGTGCCAGTGCCACCCGCCAAGCTCCACCACGCACGTCCCGCGACCGTGGCCGCCGCGCACACGAGGGACACGTTGAGGCCGTCGATGGTATCGAAGTGGGAACCGTAACGGCCACCTCCATGGTAGGCGTCCTCAAAGTCCGCAAGGGTGGCGACCGAGGGGAGCGCCGAGTTGGGCAGCTGGAGCTTCGGATCGACGAAACTGCGCGCCGCCCCGGGCGGTAGCCCACGAGCGCCCGTCGCATCGCGCACCTGTGGGGGGAGCGGAGGGCGCCGTGCTGAGCACTTGCATGCGCGAGGGTAGCCCATGAGCGCCCGTCGCATCGCGCACCTGCAGAGAAGGCGCCGACAGCACGGGAGCCGCCGACGCCGCCGCTCGTAACGCCTCCGCCGCGCCGTTGGTCGCGCCGTTCGTGGCGGCGGCCGACGTGTGAATAAAGAGCTCCTCACCAGCTTCGCGTGCCCCGATCGGCCCCACGTGCACTAGCGTCGTGAGCCGCCGCTCGCGCAGCTCGAGGAACCTCAAGTCGCGTTTGAATGGAGCCTGATGAGGGAGGCAATCAAGGCGTATGAGAGGCCATGAGTGGCCATTAGGGCGATGAGCACTTCGAGGGAGGACGCACCTGGCAAGAACTTGGCGCCGGCAGCGGCGGGCGCTGTGACGGCGCACCCGAGGGGGCGCTGGGCGGCGGCGGCGGCGCGTGCGGCGTCGCGCAGGTGAAGTTGCGCACGTCGGTCAGCAGCCGGCGGGAGCCGAGCTCGCCCCACGCCTCCCCGGTGAAGAGGAAGAAGAGGGCCGTGTTGGGCAGCGAGCCCAGCTGCGACGCGAGCGCGGGGTCCGAGACGATGGCATCGACGGCGGCGAGGACGGCCACGAGTGAGGCGACGGCGGCGTTGGCGCCGGGCGCCGTCTCGTGGAAGAATCCCGTCGCGTCGAGCGAGGCCGTGAGAGCCACAGCAGGCTTCCCCAAGCGCAGCAGTTCAGTGTCCGGCGCCGTGCGCGGCTCCAAGGAGCCCCAGACACTCTGGCCGCCGAGGGGCAAGCAGGTCTCGCTTGCGAGGCAGCTGGGAGCGTCGCCGCGCGCGCTCATCGGGTAGCGCAACTCCACGAGCGGTCGGTTGCCGCTGCCCACACTGGTGCCGGCATGGACGCCGTGCATGAGCACCGCGGCACTCTCGACCAGGCCGAGGAGCACGATGGCGAAGGGGAAGCGCTCGTGAGAGAAGCCGGTGCCCGCCGCGTTCCACGGATGCCGAGGCTGCGTCTCGGTGCCCAAGGGCACGGCCAGGTCGGGCGACGGCACCTGCGCCGGCATGGCCCTGGCGTCCAGCACGAGCACGCCATCGAGCTTGGCGCCCAACGTGGTGGCGAGCGAGCGGAGCGTCGTCAAGTGGAAGAGCGGAGCGGCCAGCGCAACGGCCATCCCGCCCTCGGGCGGCGCCCGCAGCAGCGCCGCCAGGTCCGCGTCGCTGCGCAGGACGTGCAGCGGCGCGAGCGAGCCGCTGCTGCGCGTGGCGCATCCGATGGTGCCGGTCGCGTTGAGCAGTCGGACGCACGGGTCCACGTGGCGCAACTCGATGCGCTGACCGTCGAGCGGCGAGCGGGCAGCGGCTAGCGGAGCTGTGAGCGGCGCGAGCAGCCAGAGGGCCCGCATCGCGTACACAGCTATTCTTCACAGTCACTCAATTTGGACCGTTGAAAATGAATCAAGGTTCCTTTCTTGACCAGGATGGACTGAATCGCCATATGCGACGAAACCACATTGCATCTAGTGAGGCCCCGAAATTGAAAAGCTCGAGTTTGTGCGTTGGGCCCTCTCTGCCTGCAGGCATGGCGGAGGGCGGGGGTCCAGCAGAACCGAGCAGTCGGAGCCGTCAGTCGCGGGCCGCCGCCGGAATGCAGCGCGGATCGGCGGTTGCGTCAGGTAGTAACGATGAGAAGTTGCCGCACCAGCAGATCGGCGACCTCGTCCAGGACTCGGGACGGTCACGGGATGCTCACACTCAGGAGCTGCTCGCCCACCTCTCGCGGCTCTCCGCGGCGCATATCACGCAGAGCCCGCAAACGGACCGCTCGCTGCACGAGAATTTCTCTGCCACCGCTGAGAGCCGCAGCGTACGAACCGCTGCAGGTTTATCTCCTAGCCGAGAGCTCCGCAAACCATCCAGCCCGAGCCAGAGCATTGTTGCCGCCGCAGAAGCCGCTGCCCTTCGAGCGCCGCCGGAACTTCGTCGCAACGTGCGCTCGTTTCCTGGTCCTGAGATCGCTGATCTCGAAGACCTGCGGAAAGCCAAAGCGGCCGCCTTGATACAGGCCGCCGAGAAGGGCCGGTTGGTCCGTCAGCTTCAAAAGGAGAAAAACGCGGCGGAGAGAAACGCGGGTCGGTTGGCGCGGCAGCTGTTCAAGAAGGAGAGAATGCTTCGGAGAGAAGGTGAAGTGCCAGGCAGCCTCTTGCGCTACGGCAGCTATCTCAAGCTAGGCCAGCCGGTGTCCAACCCTCTCTCGACTCTGCAGGCGGTGTCGGTCCGAGCGCCATGGGATGCGACGTGTTTCGAGCGCACCCGAGACCGCGTGTTGAAAGTCTTATGCGGCAGGCGGATCGCGAAGCTCTTCATCGGCTTGGCCCTCACTTGTATTGTGCTCATCATCAGCTTTGTCTTCGTGATCGCCTGGGCAATGTTCGGACTCTATTTTGGAGTGCGGAACGGCGGCCAGATCATGTCGCCTGCGTGCTTAACGGCCGCCGCGGCGCTCAACCAGACGCTGCAGCCGAATCAGTTTCCCGTGCCGCACGGCTCAATTAGCCACTGCTCTGTGAACCAGTGGGTCTTCAACGGCTCAATCAAGGGGTTCGTGTGCCTCTTCTCGTACATCAACTTCCTACCCGTGCCGTGGCGCATCTCCATCTTCCATCACTCGTGGCTCAGCCGACGACCCTCCACCCCAGGGCTCGACTTTTATGGACGGCCGACCGAGACGATGTGGTTCAACCTGCCTCAGAGCACCCGCCGCCTGGTCTCCGCGCTGCTCAATCTCGCGTACATCTCGCACTTTGTGAGCCAGGTGTTCCACCTCGTCTTTTGGACATACGTCGAAGGCCAAACTCTGCCCGGCGCACTCGCCCAGAACTTGCCATTCGGCCTCTCGATTTTTTGTGCGGTGGCCGCGGGCTACATTCAAGAGAATGCCGAGAATGCGCTGATCGCAGCACATCCGGATCGGTACCCGCCGCGCCTTGGGCACTTGTTGAGGTGCGCGTGGCGCCGGTGGCGGCAGGGCGAGGGCGGCCTCCTCGCCCTCATTCGCGACGAGATGGGGCTGCCGAATCTTGTCTCGAAGAAGCTGGCCAGAGCTAGCACGGCTGTGATGCTTGCCTCGCTTCGAGGCTATGACAAGAGTCGTGACCCGCGGCGCGCCTTCGAGGGCATGACACTGACGGAGAAACTGAAATCCGATCGTGAGAAAGAGGCCCAAGACCTCTTCCAGCAGCAGCAGCAGCAGCAGGTGTGGCGGCAGAATTTTGGTGAGATCCGGCGGCTGGAGGTCGAGGAGCAGCAGCTGCAGCAGCAACAGCAGCTGCAGTCACAGCCGCAGAAGCAGCAGCAGCCGCAGCCGCCGCAGCAGCCGCCACCGCAGCCGCCGCCGCCACCGCCGCCGCCACCGCCGCAGCCGCCGCCGCAGCCGCCGCAGCAGCCGCCGCCGCAGCCGCCGCCGCCGCAGCAGCCGCCACCGCAGCCGCCGCCGCAGACGCAGC
>Ga0210241_102293_pt1 | contig 10973 bp, 6 predicted proteins | sample ChrtobMetP5a_8mM_FD_155488 | JGI IMG/M metagenome (GOLD analysis project Ga0210241, IMG submission 155488) | Chrysochromulina tobin associated microbial communities from unialgal haptophyte culture, Seattle, Washington, United States - P5a_8mM | ecosystem: Host-associated > Algae > Haptophytes >...
CTCCCCCGCCTTTCCCCACCCTCCCCCGCCCCGGGGGCCTTGGCACTCATTGATTTATGATTTTATGTAGGGCTGATTTCCAAAATTACCCTAATGAGTGCGAGCGGACTACCTTAACATAACAATTGAAAAACAAAAGAGAAAAGTAGTAAGTACATCACAACTTAAAGAAATTAAACGCTATTCCGGCTTCCTTAACGATAACGTTGGAACTCATCAACTCAAAGTTAACGTTAGGAACATGGTTAGGAAGCTCGCTCGACTCAAGAATCTCGTCTTCCTGTTGTTCTCTACAGGTGTTCATTACCCGTTTCGAGGTTGCTCTCACACGGTCACAGTTACCGTGCCTCTTACCGTGCCTCGCCGCAGCGTCGCACCTGCCGCTGCAGCAGCCGCCGCCTGCGCCGCCGCCTCCCGCTGGCTGCGGCCCCGGCGCCGTGCGGCGGCGGCCTCGCTCGCGGCGAGCCACAGATTGTCACGCAGCTCCTTGACGAAGCGGAGGAGGGGAAGGGCGGCGCGGAAGGCGATGCCAGGCAGCCGCCGGTGCGTCGCGAGCAGAGGACGCGCTGCATCGAGCACATTGTACTCGGGCAGGAGCTCCTTGGCCATGCTCTCGAGGCAGAGCACGTTCATCACGAGCGTCATGTAATTCGCTTCGAGGGTGACCCGATGCGCGCGCACGAGTCCTAAGACGCCGCGCAGCACCGACCCAAACTCGACGCCGGTGCCGTAGCCGCGGCATCGGTCGAGGAAGAGGGTTCGCATGTCCTCTGTGAACACGCTCACGCGCTCGGTCCCCACACACACCTCCTGCGACTCGGCAAAGCGCAGCACCGACCGCGCGGCCGCGGCGCCGTCACCCGCGCCCATGGCATGCAGCAGGCTGATGAACGCGGCCGACTCGGCCCGCGTGAGCCGAGCGACCATGCCCACGTCGAGCAGCACGATGCGTGGGGGTCGTCCACGTGGCGCGTCGAGGAGGATGTTGCCCGGGTGCAGGTCGGCATGCATCAGGTTATCCACGAGCAGCATCTTGAGGTACATGTCCTCGCCGCGGGACACGATAAAGTGCGCGAGGGACTTGGACAGCTTCGCATGCGTGCCGTCGGCGCGCGCGACCGTGTAGCGCGAGACGAGCTCACCTGCATGCAATTAGGGAGGCAATCAGCATGCAAGCCGGGCGCGACCGTGTAGCGCGAGACGAGCTCACCGGGTTCATAAGTCTCGACGAGCACTGCTTTGCTTGGCGGCCGGCCGAGGGGTGTCAGCCTGCGCGGGAAGACGCAGTCGCGCCACGGGCCAAAGTTCCAGTTGAAGCGGTCGAGGTGCTCGCCCTCAATGTCGAGGCGCGTCTGCGCGACCATCGTCTCCGAGAATTGGCCGACCGACGCCTTCAGGTTCAGATAGCTCAGTCCGGGCACATGCGCGCTCGCCTCCGCCGCTAGGCGCATGAGCGTGAAGTCGGTCACGATGCGCTCGACGACGCGCGGGTGGCGTACCTTGACGGCGACTTCGCGCCCGCCAAGGGTGGCGCGGTGCACCTGCGCGATCGAGCCTGACGCGAGCGCCCGCGGCTCGAATCGTTCGAAGACCGTGTCCAAAGGCGCACCCAGGGCTTGCTCGATCTCCCGTCGGCTGTATGCAAACGAGTGCTCGGGCGCGCGCGAGTGCAGCTCGCCGAGCTCGGCGCAGAGGCGCTCGGGGAACATGTCGGGGCGCACCGCCGCCCACTGGCCCCACTTGATGAACGCGGTGCCCGCCGAAGCGAGCGCGCGCGTCACCAGCCAGAACCACACGCGACGCCGGAAGGGCCCAAGCAGCGCGGCGAGCGGCGCGGTGAGCAGCACGGGCAGGAAGAGGAGCATCAGCGCGAGCGCGCGCATGAAGAGGGCAACCGGGCCCGGCGGCGCCTCGTCGACGAGCGCCGCCTCCTCGCGCGCGCCCAGCACGGAGCGCAGCGGCGGCGGAAAGCCACGTGCAACGCGCTTGGCGACGACGGTGCTGGCGCCGCCGGCGAGCACGATGCGGCGGATCTGGCGCGGTGAGAGTAGCGGCGGCTCGCCATCGCGCGCTGACCACGTACCGGCGGGAACCAGAAGCAATACGAACAGGAGCGCCGACGAACAGGCCATAGTCGCCGACGAACGGGAGCTCAAATCTTAAATTCGTCAGTTTTCGCAGACGCCCGACTGCACACCAAAACACCAGGTCAACTAAAATAGATAATTACTCTGAGAACTTCGAGAGAGGATCGCAGAGAATCATCATGACGGACAGCACGTGTTACACTGCGGAGCCCGTCAACGTGCTCGACGTGGACGCCCGCGAAACCTCGTTCCTGCCCGACGCCGACTCCGACGTTCTCATCATCATCATCATCTGCTGCATCATCGGCTGGGCGCTGCGGCTCCTCTTCCTCGCGTATGCGCTGCGCGAGTTCGTGTTGGCCAAGGCGACGGGCCGGCTCTCGGTGCACTCGGACGTGCCACTGCACTCGTACATAGTGCCCCTCGATATCAACGCGCGGCTGCGCTTCCTCGGCTACCTGCGCGCGCGCACGCCCGCGGCACCAACCGCCGAGGTCGTAGCCTACACCAACCCGGTGGAGCTGCGGAGGGTGTGCCTCACCCTCGACAGCGAAAGCGCCGGCAGCGGCGGCGAGGGCGAGGACGTCGCGTCCACTCCGCACCTCTCCATCTCCTTTGACTGCATGCTCCCCGCTACGCTCCAAGTCTTCTGGGGCGTCGCGCCGCTCGCGGGCCAGCGCCTCGAGCGCAGCCTCGGCGCGAGCGCGAGTTCATGCGGGGGCACAGGCGGCCGCGGCGACCACAGCTCGTCGCCCGGGGGCCGCGCCTCTGCCAGTGGTGCGCGCCCCTCCGCGTCGCGTCCGGAGCGCTCGGCGCGGAGCTCGGCGAGCTCGGGATATAGCTCGGGATATAGCTCGGGAGGTCACAGCTCGGGAGGGCTCTGGCGACCTCGGCCTCGCGGTACCCTGCCGCAGCTGCACGATATCTCCAGTCCGCCACCCCCGGCCATCGAAATGGCCCCGCTCCCGCCCGTGCGCACCAACCGCGGCTTCTCCGGCCGCTCTGCAGTCTCTGTAGGCGCCGATCGCGGCGCGGCGGGCGGCGGTGGCGCCGCAAGCGCCCCCAGCGCCCCCAGCGCCCCCAGCACCGCCAGCGCCGCCAGCGCCGCCAGGGATGGAGGCGCTCCATCCCACATCCTGTCGAGCTCGCTGTACATGTACGCGTCCGATGCGGTGGCAGTGAGCGCGGGTCGTGGGCACACGATCAAGCTCGGCCCCGAGGCCCTCCCCAGCCACGCTGACCTCGAAGCGACCCTCCGCTCCCCATGCCTACTCGTCTTCTCCGGATTTGGCGAGCCACCGCCCCCCTCCGCAGGCCTTCCGAAGCCGTTGGTGCTGCGCTCCACCGGCGCGCACGTGGCAGCGGCCAGCGCGGCGCCCACTGAGGCGGAAAGTGCGGCGGCCAGTGTAGCGGAGGAGGATGAGGGCCCGGCAGACGAAGCCGGGACGGCCACTCCAGATGCAGCCGCCTTGACCGCCGCCGCCGCCGCGACCCTCGTCACCCCATCAGACATTCCTCCGGAGCAAGCGACGTCCCGAGCGTCGTCCAGGTCCCCCCAGGGCATGGGGCTCATGCCCGCCCTTTGCGTCGCCGTCACGATCGGGTTCGGCTCCTCTCCCGCTGCTGTCGCCTCCGCGAGCGACGCAACCACCGCCGCCACCATCGCCCCCACCGCCCCCACCAGCGTGACGTCGACGGCCTTATCCTCCGCCGTCGCCTCGGGAGCCTTGCCATGTATGGGAGACTCTTCAGCCGTCGCCTCCGCCACCGCCACGCCCTCCGCCACCGCCACGCCCTCATCCACGGCCACGCCCGCGAGCCCTTTCACACCTCTCTCGCCGAGCCCTTTCGCCCCTCTCTCGCCGAGGAGTCCGCGCACACCGCCTGCCACACCACCTGTCGGGCCCGTCTCGACCATCGACGGTCGGACCGACCCTCTTCCCACACCTCCCCCCTCGCTTACCGTCCCCCCCCCCCAAGACGCCAATGCCGCTGCCAGTGCCGCTGCGGGGAGCGCTGCCACCGAGAGCGCGCCAGACAGCGCTGTCTTGAGCAGCGGCAGTTACCTGGGCACAGTCGAGCAGCTGCTCCTCGGGACGGCCGATGGCTTCCTCGAGGTGGCCGAGGTGTTCGGCTTCCAAAGCGTTGGCGACGGGGAGGACCAGAGGCTCTGCGTCGCGTGCATGGCCGAGCCAAAGGATACCATCGTGCTCCCGTGCCGCCACCTATGCGTGTGCTCGTCCTGCTTCGACCAACTCACCAACGAGCGCTGCCCCGTATGCCGCACCCTCTTCACATCCTTCTTACGCATCGATCCAAGTATGAATACGTTTAGCAAACAATGGGATGTACTCTGAGAGAAGTGTAGTCGGCCGTACATGTATCTACTATTCTAGATCTGATGTTCAGTTTTACCAATCTCTCTCTCTCGACTCATGCCCCAGACCAGCATGGGGCCCATTGCATGGCCAAATCAGATCATCATTTGAGTTACTCTTGTGGGAACGATTCCATCAGTCCGACACGGGGGGTCAATCTCCTGAATCTCGCCGTACGGCGCAACATATGGCCTCGGGACCGGTGGTCTTGCCGAGATGCATAACGTGTACTGTTCACGTGAACAACTTTTAATATGGGGATCCTCGTCGGCGCTCTACGAGGCGGCGCTAGACGCGCGTCGCTCGCCCGATGCCGCCGCTATGCCTTCACCTTCTCGCCCGAGAACTTTCGCGATCCCAACCTACCTTCTGGCCTGCGCGTGATCGATGTGCCCGCGGCGAAAGCGACGGATGAGACGCTTGCCGAGGTGGGCGCTTGCCTGATCCATGGGCCGGACGAGCGCACAGTGGCCAACAAGAATTTTGAGATCGTGCGATGGCCACAGCCGGGCTGGCGCCCGCTCGATCCGCAGACAGGCGATGAGGCGGGCACCACCGAGGGCCACTTTGACGTCCACTGGCAGGCGGATTACTTCTTCGGGCACAATCTGGCGATCGCGACGGAGAACAACTACTACCTGGACGGGATCGGCTGCCCGCCCGAGCAAGCTCGGCGCGAGCTGCCGAGCGCGGGCGACGGCACCCACATCTTACTTTGGATGAGCGACTACCATCCGGACGGCGCGCAGCTGTTTTGGCCGTGCACGGAGCCGCCCGCTCCGTTCACAGTGTGCCTGGGTGCGGCGCGGTTTGGCGACGACATCCGGCCGACAGACATGCGAGCCTTCACTGTGCCCGCTGGTAAGGGCGTCTACCTTGCGCCGGGCACGTGGCATAACGGCATCTACCTTCGGCCCGAGCACTGCCCGGCGCGGTTTTTGACGCGCCAGGGTAAAGTGCACGCGAGGGTTTCGTGCTCCTGGGCGGATGAGTTTGGCGTGCTGCTGAGGGTGCCGCTGGGCGAATAGCGCAGGAGGCGGCATCGGCACGAGGATACAGTAAAGCACGTTGACTTGTTGGAATGTATTCGTTTGCGCCGACGACCAGGTTCGAGGTTCTTGCGAAGGCGCCCGCGGGCGGGCGTCGCGCGAGTCTGTGTGTATACATGTAACTGTCGAATTATACCGATTGGCTGTGAAAGGCCATTTCGCAAAAACTGCGGTAATTTGCGAAACTTGCTAAACCATGGTAACTCGCTTTTTTCACAAGTTTGCCTCGCGCGTGACGTCCACACACTTGGCCGATTGGTCGGCGCTGAGGTTGATTGGCGGCCCTTCTTGCCTGCCTTCGGACCTCGTTCTAGCGGCGCCTCATCTCCCTCAATCGCGCGCAGGCCTCTCCGTGAGCCCGCTGCAATGGGTGACGTGGCGCACGAGTTAAGGACGACGAAGAAGGAGATTGAGTACATGAAGGGCTCTTACTCGTCGACCGCGGGCCCGGGCAGTCCTGTGTTTCCGGGCGCAGCAGCGATGGCCAAGAGCGAGGCGGGCGAGGCGATCAAAAAGTACATCGACGGTCTACAAGCAACGGACCCGATGGAGGGTGCCGTAAATAGCTGGCTAGTAAAGGGCGGCGGCGGCGGCGGTGGTGGCGGCAGCGGCGGCGGGTGTGTGCTCCTTTAAGGGGCATGGCACGAGTGGGCGCTTCGTGTACCTTGGCCACGTGGGCGCCGCAGCGAGCGCTGCGGCTGCCAGCCGCGCCTCCTGGCCGCGTCACGGAGTTGCCGTCAGCGCGACCGCGACAGCTGTGTATGTGACAAGTGCGGTGTGATCGGACTCGGTCGACGTGTGCAGCGACGACCGACGTCCGTTTGTGTCATGTCCTTGGGACGTCGCCTTAATCAAGCGTGTTGGCAAATTGGCGAGTCGATTCCATTTATCACAACCACTCTCCTGAGCTACTCTGCGCTGTAATGACGACTATACTGTCGCACCCACAATGCGAACCCGCCCGCCCAACATGAATGTCACATGCTGTGATCAGTGCATGGAGCCGCCGCCTGCCTTCGCCTTCTGCCGATCGAGGAATGCCTTCCGCCCCTCCGCGTTCTTGCCCGCCTGCTGGACGATCTCCTCTCTCCAGTCGAAGCAGCGGTTGAACCATCTGATGTGCGAGACGCCGAGCACAGGGTACATGCCAGTCATGGCGGGGAAAAAGGCCCAGCCAAACACGGCGAGCTTGGTGACGACGGCGGCGGCCGTGATCTGGAGCACGACGTGGATCAGCCACGGGTCGCGCTGTGGGTGGGGCATGCCCTCCCAGCAGCCCAGCCCGATGGCGCCCATGCACAGCGCCGTCGAGAGCACGCCCTCGAGGCCGAGGCGTAGTGGACTCGTGCCGAGGCCGTCGAGCACCGGAGGGGCCACGACGAAGGCAAAGTAGCGAAGCGCCGTGTCAAGCCAGACGCGCACCGGCCGACGGCAGCAGCCAACCTTGTCGCCGATGTCCAAGAGCGGCACATTCACATCCGACCGACGAGGCGGCGCGGATCCGGAAATCCTTGCCAAGACCTTCTCGTACCCTATTCTTATCGCATGCGCGTAGGCGTCCTCAAATTCATCGATGTCGATGTCGCCGTCGGTGTCGGTGTCGATGGCCTTGAAGAATTTGTCTCTGTCGAGCTCATCGAACAATTCCTTTGCAAAGGCGACGTCGTCGAAGAACTCTTTCAGCTCGTTGACGGTTATCCTTCCATCCTCATTACGGTCGATTTTGCAAAAGAGATCATGCGCAGCGGGAAAACTCTTTTTGAGCTCTTCCAGCTCTGCGATAGACTTGTAGGCGACCCCAAATTCTTCGGCATCGATGTAATCGTTGTCGTCGATGTCTTTGGCGTCGAAGGCCCTTGACAATCGCGTCTTAAAGGCGTCGTCGGTATGATTCAGCTCGTCTTTCAGCTCGAGGACTGTTATCCTTCCATCCTTATCACTGTCGATTCGGCAAAAGAGTTGATGCGCATCGGGAGAGCGCTTCTTGAGCACGTTGAGTTTGTCTGCGAGAGACTCGGGTGCCAGCTCCTCCGGCCACATGCCCTGGGAGCATGGCCTCAGGTTTTTACGGCAGGTCATTCGCTCGGTCGCATCGACGCGAATCTTGTAGATAGGCGGCAGCACTTGGTCATCGACTTCCTTGATCACCGCCCTAGCCACGGTGCCGTCGCGCTTGCGATAGAAGCACTCGGTGTCGACGCGCAGCACCGATGCGTCAGTGTCAGTGCGTGAGGGCGTGGATCCCGAGCTGAGCATCCCGAAGAAGTAGTCGAAGAAGGGCTGGATGAGCCACAGGGCCGCCAAGGCGGGGGGTACGATCCAGGCCCAGCTGCCGATGGCGTAGCCGAGCATGCCGACCGCCAGGGCGCGTAGGCACATGTCGGAGGCGAAGTAGAGGGCGGAGCCGAGGAGGAGGGCCTTGGAGGAGATGAGCCACCCACGGACACGGCAGGGGCGGTCGGTCGCTGGGTTGAGGACGAATGAGGTGAGGGCGATGAAGAGGGAGAGGAAGGAGACGCCCGCGGAGAGGATGAGAATCAAGTGGTGATGATACGCGCGCTGAGGGCCGATGCTCATGATGATCAGCACCTGGAAGTAGAGCATTGGGGCGGAGAGGAAGAGGGCCTGCACGAGCCGGAGCACCGTGAAGACCTCCTGCAGCTCCGCCTCGTCCTCCATTGGACTCCCGCCGGGCATCATGACGCGGAAGAGCTCGACGAAGGCCGTGAGACCGAGTGGCGTGCAGCAGCCGTACGGCATGAGCTGCCGGCCTGGGTCCGCGAGAGATCGGATCTCCGACCGCTCGACGCGCACCTCGTTCTTCTTGTCCGCGATGCTGTTGATGTGGTAGCCGGGACCGGTGAGGGCACCGACCTTGGGCCGCGACCACACGTCGCCTTTGCCGCCCTTGCCGCGGTCGGCGGTGTCACGGTGGCCGCCGAGGCCTGCGAGCTCTCCGACCGAGCGGTCCGAGTCCGCGCCCGAGCGGTCGGTGAAGAAAGGAGGCTCCTCGATCTCGACTGTGAAGTAGCCCCCCGTGGAGCCGTACCCCATGCGGGGCGTCGTAAAGATCGAGTCCGTGAGCGACACGTCCGTTCGGGCGGAGAGCTCCAGCTTCAAGTCCTTAGGCGCTGGGGCTCGGATTGACGGAGCGGTCGGGATGGAGATCTGCGAGATCTGCGAGATCTGCGTGCGCTGCGTGCCGGTCACAGTGCCCGAGCGCTCTGTGCCAGTGCGGAAGGTGGACTCCTCGCTCCTGTCCTTGAGCTGCTGCGCGCGCTGTGCTTCGAGGACGGCCATCCGATCTGGAGCGTTGGGATGGAGGCGGGGGATCGCCTGCGCAACCGTGCCCTTGCTCGGCGTCCTGCCCACGACCTTGCCAAGCTTCTCCTCGCCCGCTTCGTCAAAGAAGCGCACACGCTGACCTACCTCGGGCTTCGCGGGCTGCGAGATGGATGAGGCGAACATGAGGGAGACGACGAAGGCCATGATGAAGATGAGCACCATGTTGATCAGGTAGAGCACGTATCCGTGCTGGGCGAAGTGCAGGATCGAGAGCCCGAGCGCCCCGAGCTGCAGCAGGTTCATCACAAAGTCACGCAGGGCGCGCAGCTTCCAAGTGACGCCCGCGCCGTAGCGCAGCTCCGTGTCCCATCGCACGCAGAGCTGCCCCTGGACCTCGAGGTTGCCCTCGACGGGCTGCAGAGGCATCCAGAGCTCCGTCATGTCTCCGGCGATGAGCTGGCGCAGCCGCAGCCGGCACTCGCCCATCTTGTCATCGCCAGTAAAGGTATCGTTGTCGTAGACGGTAAGGGTCACCTCCTGGTCTGGGTCGAGGTCGGCGATCGCGCAGCACGGTGCGCACGTGCGTAAGAGGCTCGAGACCAGAGGGAGCTCCTTCTCGGCTCGGAGCGTAAACGACTCCTCCCAACTAGGGTACAGGGTGTCGTACTGGGTCGATGTGTACCAGTAGCGCGTGCCAAACTCGAGCATCACGTACGGGTCGGACGAGGCCTTCTGACCCACCATGGTGAGCGCGTTCTGGTCCATGGAGGGCAGGTTGGAGGCCGAGGCGATCGTGAACTCGATAGTGGCGCCCGTCACCTCGAGCTCGCCGGTCTGAATCTCCCACGGCAGCACTGGCATCGACTGCATCATGAGCTGCGCCATGGTCATCGCTCGGGGATTCATCCCTTCTGCGATTCCGCCAGCCCCCATCCCCATGCCACCTTGCATCGCCATACCTTGCCCCATGCCCTGCATCCCCGGCCCCATGCCCGCAGGCCCATGGCCACCCATGTTGAACAGGCGCTGCTTCTCCAGCTTATCGACGAGTGCATTGGCGCGATTGATCTCCGCATTGACGAGATTGTCCCAGACCAGCCCGAAGAGCACGGTGCACACCACGATCGCCAAGGCCCAGAGGACGCCCCCTTCGAACGCGCCCCTGTAATCGACCTCGGGCGGTGGCTGACACACGCACGCCGAGCGGAAATAGCCACTCACCTCCTCTGGCGACTCACCCTTGTAGCACGACCAGCCGGAGGCGATCGGGAGGAAGAGGTACATCTCGGTGACGACCGCCGCGGCGGCCTTGGCCACGGCGGCCTCGTACCGCCTGCGCTTCGCTTCGGCGTGAGAGTCGCCTTCCCACGTCACCTCTGGCTCGACGTGCACGGGCACCCCACACTCGGTGCCGACGCGATCGGCGTACACAAAGGATTCGAACGAGGACCCTTTGTTGCCCCCGAGAGTGCCTTTTGTGGACTGATCCATGCCCACCTTGCCGCCGACGGCCTGGTCGACGATACCCTGCACATCCGCGCGGAACTTGGCGCGCTCCTGCTCGTCGCTCAACGTGGTCACAATCGCCGACAGCCGAGGCCCGCTGTGCTCGTCGCTGTGCTGGTCGCTCTGCTCGCCGCTCTCGGCGAGGCGTCGGGCAACGGCGGCGGCGGCGGCGGCGGCGGTGCTGCTGACTGCCTCGACGAGGCTACGCCGCCGGGCGGGGTTCTCGAGGTCGATCTTATTGGTGGCGAGCCAGTCCTCGAGCACGGTGATCGGGCGCGGCGGCGCGGGCGGCGAGCGGGGATTCGGCGGCGGCCTCGCGGGTGGCTTCACCGGAGGCGGCGAACCGGGCGGCGCGGGCGGCGCGGGCGGCGGCGGCGGGGGATTGGGCGGCGGCGGTGGCTCGGGCGGCGCCGGCGGGTGGTCATACACGAGGCGCCCGAGCCCGTAGTACGCCGAGAGCGCCTCGATGATCGGAAGGCGCCATGCTCCAGCGAGAGTCTGCTCCAGATTGGTGGCCGACTCGCTGCCGCAGAGCTCGGTGCAGGTTTGGCCGGGGTCCGAGAGCTCCCAGCAGTGGCCTTCGAGGTAGATGCCCAGGCAGTTGGGCGGGGCGGCGGGCGGCGGCGGCGAAGGAGGCGGCGGCGAGGGCGGATGAGGAGTTGCAGGCG
>Ga0210241_102297_pt1 | contig 10954 bp, 8 predicted proteins | sample ChrtobMetP5a_8mM_FD_155488 | JGI IMG/M metagenome (GOLD analysis project Ga0210241, IMG submission 155488) | Chrysochromulina tobin associated microbial communities from unialgal haptophyte culture, Seattle, Washington, United States - P5a_8mM | ecosystem: Host-associated > Algae > Haptophytes >...
CGCCGTTGTCGAGCTTGACCTGGTAGGGCGCCACCATACCCGGCGGCATGTACTCATCGCGGTACATGAGCGACGCGACCACGCCCGGCTGCCAGCCGCCACCCGTGTTGCACGAGACCCTGTCGCCGATGGCGAAGCGCATGGCCTTCTTCTTCTTCTCCTGCTGCTCCGGCGTGGCGATGCATGCGTCGAAGCCGGCTTTCAGCTCCGCGTGGTTGAGGTTCTTGCCGATGAAGACGAGTTTGCTGCAGCGCTTCTCGTCCGGCTGCCACTTCTCCTCGTCAAAGTTGCCGTTGAAGATCATGTGCACCGCCTGGTACACAAACTTCTGCTCTGCGTGCTTGATAGCGAGCACCCCCTTCATGCGGTACAGATCAGTGCCCTTCTTCTGGAGAAGGGCGCCCACCCAGTCCTGGACGAGGTCGAGGTCCAGGTCGACGTCCGAACCCATGCTCAGGCTCGTCACCGTCGTGTCGTGCTCGTGCTCGCCGTCCGTGTTAAGGAACTCGGGGTCCATCTCGAGCGTTCGTTTCAGGTCAAACCCCTTGATGTCGAGGACCTGATCCACGCCGACTTTCGACTGGCACGAGCGCACAATGGGCGCGAATTTGTTGATAGACTTCAGGCGGGCCTCGATACGCACCAGGTCCTCCTCGCTGACGAGGTCAGTCTTGTTGAGGATCATACGGTCAGCAAAGGCGACCTGCTCGACTGACTCATTCTCGGCGCCCTCGGGCTTCTCCTCGTCGAGGTGCTGCTCGATGTGCTTCGCGTCCACGAGCGTGACGATGCCGTCGAGGCGGAAGGACGCCTTGACCTCGTCATCGACGAAAAAGGTCTGGGCCACCGGCGCCGGGTCGGCCATGCCAGTGGTCTCGATCACAACCCCGTCCAGCTTGAGCGCGCCAGCTTTGATCCGCTTCCCGAGCTTGTTGAGGATCACGATGAGGTCCTGGCGGACGGTGCAGCAGATGCACCCGTTCATCATCTCGATGATCTCCTCGTCGGCCTGCATCTTAGTGTTCTTGGCGAGGAGCGCATCATCGATGCCCACCTCACCAAACTCGTTCTCGATGACGGCGAGCTTCTTTCCGTGCGGCTGAGTGAGGATGTAGTTGAGGAGCGTCGTCTTGCCGGCGCCGAGGAAGCCCGTGAGCACCGTGACCGGGCACTTCAGATCGTCCGCGGGGTCAGACATTGTGGAAGATCGGAAAAGTCGGGAGCCCTCTCACGCGCGCGCACGCGCGCCGGCTGGCTGCAGCGGTGCTCGGAGGGTGCTCGGAGGGTCCTGTTCAAGTTGTGAACACTACGGGTAAGGCGCGCCCGTGCGCGCCACGCGCCCGTGGTCCCCCCCCTCCAGACCCCCTCCAAGGGGTGCAGGCTTGTGAACTGTCGCAGTGAACTGTACAGGTCAGAACTGGATGCTTGACTTCACAACTCATCATGGCTTCGCTCTGCTCGTCACCGCGCGGCACCTGTCCCAGGCAGCTGCCAGCTCCATGCACGCCAGCTCTTCGCTTGAAATACCAAAGAGAGTAACTAAGACCAAACTATCGAGCACGGTGTCGTGGAAGAGCGAGATGGGCAAGGCGTTGCTCCTCTCGCCTCGGATTACTATTACACTCACTACCATGCGCAGCCCCTCAAGAACTGGCTCAACGACCCAAATGGGCCGATGTGGTTCAACGGCGTCTCTTCTTCTCCTCCCTACGAATAAGCTCATCCGAGTCCTGCGGCGCGTAGATGAGGTCGCCGTTGTCGAGCTTGACCTGGTAGGGCGCCACCATACCCGGCGGCATGTACTCATCGCGGTACATGAGCGACGCGACCACGCCCGGCTGCCAGCCGCCACCCGTGTTGCACGAGACCCTGTCGCCGATGGCGAAGCGCATGGCCTTCTTCTTCTTCTCCTGCTGCTCCGGCGTGGCGATGCATGCGTCGAAGCCGGCTTTCAGCTCCGCGTGGTTGAGGTTCTTGCCGATGAAGACGAGTTTGCTGCAGCGCTTCTCGTCCGGCTGCCACTTCTCCTCGTCAAAGTTGCCGTTGAAGATCATGTGCACCGCCTGGTACACAAACTTCTGCTCTGCGTGCTTGATAGCGAGCACCCCCTTCATGCGGTACAGATCAGTGCCCTTCTTCTGGAGAAGGGCGCCCACCCAGTCCTGGACGAGGTCGAGGTCCAGGTCGACGTCCGAACCCATGCTCAGGCTCGTCACCGTCGTGTCGTGCTCGTGCTCGCCGTCCGTGTTAAGGAACTCGGGGTCCATCTCGAGCGTTCGTTTCAGGTCAAACCCCTTGATGTCGAGGACCTGATCCACGCCGACTTTCGACTGGCACGAGCGCACAATGGGCGCGAATTTGTTGATAGACTTCAGGCGGGCCTCGATACGCACCAGGTCCTCCTCGCTGACGAGGTCAGTCTTGTTGAGGATCATACGGTCAGCAAAGGCGACCTGCTCGACTGACTCATTCTCGGCGCCCTCGGGCTTCTCCTCGTCGAGGTGCTGCTCGATGTGCTTCGCGTCCACGAGCGTGACGATGCCGTCGAGGCGGAAGGACGCCTTGACCTCGTCATCGACGAAAAAGGTCTGGGCCACCGGCGCCGGGTCGGCCATGCCAGTGGTCTCGATCACAACCCCGTCCAGCTTGAGCGCGCCAGCTTTGATCCGCTTCCCGAGCTTGTTGAGGATCACGATGAGGTCCTGGCGGACGGTGCAGCAGATGCACCCGTTCATCATCTCGATGATCTCCTCGTCGGCCTGCATCTTAGTGTTCTTGGCGAGGAGCGCATCATCGATGCCCACCTCACCAAACTCGTTCTCGATGACGGCGAGCTTCTTTCCGTGCGGCTGAGTGAGGATGTAGTTGAGGAGCGTCGTCTTGCCGGCGCCGAGGAAGCCCGTGAGCACCGTGACCGGGCACTTCAGATCGTCCGCGGGGTCAGACATTGTGGAAGGTCGGAAAGTCGGGAGCGCACACACACGCAATCGGCGGCAGACCGTCGCGGTGCTCGATCGGTGCTCGGAGTGTACACAAGGGCGGGTGGGCGCCCGTTGCGGCGCCTTCGAATTTTCACTTCCTTGTTTTGCGTAGCTGAAGGAGTACTGGAGTAGTGCATGCAAAAGTGTAGCATCGTGGACAGCCGGTGCATCGTTTATAGTTCGAGGACTTCACACAACTCAACATGGCTTTTTCTCTGCTCGTCACCGCTCTGCTCCTTCAGACAGCATGGACGCCAGCTCTTCGCTTGAAAGAGAGTATCGAGAACGGTGTCGTGGAAGAGCGAGATGGGCAAGGCGTTGCTCCTCTCGCTTCGGATTACTATTACACTCACTACCATGCGCAGCCCCTCAAGAACTGGCTCAACGACCCAAATGGGCCGATGTGGTTCAACGGCGTCTACCATCTCTTCTTCCAGTACAATCCCGAAGGCTACAACTGGGGCGATATGCACTGGTACCACATGACGAGCACGGACATGCTGCACTGGAAGCACCAGCCTGTAGCCCTTGCACCCGACCAGCCTTACGACTGCGGTGGCATCTTCTCGGGCAGCGCGACCATCTTCCACAACGCGACGACCGGCGAGACCGTGCCCGTGCTCACCTACTCGGTCGCATGCGGCAAGGCGATCGTGAATGCCTTCCCGCTGGATGTCTCCGACCCCTTGCTCATCAACTGGACGAAGCCATCGTACAACCCGGTGATCCCGCTGCCGCCCAGCGTGACCGGTGGCTTCCGCGATCCGACGACGGCGTGGCAGGGCGCGGACAAGATCTGGCGGCTGCTCGTAGGCTGCGGCGATGGCGAGGGCACGTGTCAATTCAAGTCGGCTGATTTTGTGAGCTGGAACTACGTAGGCGCCTTCCACTCCCACGGCGGAGGCATGTGGGAGTGCCCTGATTTCTACCGTCTGCCCGGCACCGACGCGTGGGTGCTGAAGGCGAGCGCCAGTGGCGACTGGTGGACGGTGGGCACCTACACCGAGGTCAGCGACCCGACCAAGCCAGACAAGTTCCAGCCGGTCTCGGGTAACGACATCCACGACGGCAACCAGAAGTACGACTTTGGCAATTTTTACGCGTCCAAGGCCTTTTACGACCCGCCCAAGGATCGCATGGTGCTCTTCGGCTGGGTCAACTATCGGTGCAACGGCACCGACTGGACCGGCATTCAGACCTTCCCGCGCGTCGTGGCGCTCGATGCGGCGAACGCATCTAAGATCGTCTCGTATCCGCTGCCTGAGATTGTGGCGATCTACGACGGCGACGTGGCGCACGGCACGATGAGCCTCCAGCCCGGGGCCACCAAGACCGTCGGACAGGGCGGCACGCAGCTCGATCTGAGCCTCCAGATCACAAACGACGGACCGTCGATGGCAGCGGTCTCCCTGAGCGTCAGAGCTCTTGGCACTAGCAGCCTCACGGGCGGCCAGGAGGTGAAGATTGGATCGAGTGCGTCAGCCACCGGTGTCTTCACGGGCACGCTCAACGGCAATGCGTTTGCAATCACCGAGCCGGCTCTCTCCCTACGCCTGCTCGTCGATCACAGCGTCGTCGAGGCGTACGCGCAAGGTGGTCGTGCCGTCGCTACGCTCCCTTTCTGCCCGCAGTCCGCGGAAGACGGCGCGCTCATCCTCACTAACACAGGCAGCACGCCCCTGACCATCAACTACCAGCTCGCCAAGGTGCAGACGGCTAACGTGCTCCCGACAAGGCTCGCTTGACCGCTCGCGCGAGGCCGCGTGCACCGGGGGGAGGTGCCAGGTGCGTGAGTGTGTGGCGAGCCGTGGGTGTCAGCCCATACCCGTGCGCAAGCCGCAACCCGGAGGTCGTCCAGCAAAGGCCCCGCAAGGCCTCAAGCCCGATGCCGCCCGGACGCACCGTTGTAACGTGTCGACGGTACGATCCTACGGCCTCTAACATCATGGCCAACTAGCTTGAGTCTCTGAATGAATTTGTCTACTTTTTCTGCCACCACAACTCTATTCGCAATGGGATCTGACGTATATCTTGCCATAGCTCACGCCACGCCGGGTTCTCGATGGCCTGCCTCTGTTCGCGCTTCTCCAACTTGACGAGCATGCGGTCGAGGTTGCGGTGGAAGGCCAGTCGACGCTGCCCCTCCTGCTCCTCTTCTCGGGCTACTCGCTGCGCCTCCTTGACGCGCGCCAACCTCTCCTCCACCTCGCGACGCCCCTGTTCATTGTGCTTGCGCCGGTCTAGCTTGCGCTTCTGTGCCTTTTGATCAGCCTCTTCATTCAGGCGCACTTGGTTTCCCTGCGCCGCTTTCCGCTTCTTCCATGCCGGCAGCTCCTTGAGCCACGCAAGTTGGAAGGCAGGGTCAATCATTGAGCTTAACTCTCCATCGCAATTCTCGATCTCATAGGAGGCGCCTCGCCCCAAGATCTCCACGGCGCAGCGCGCCTTAACCAGATTATCGACGCCGTTGAGCCGCATGGCCAGGTGCAGCAGCGTATCGCCCTTCTTGGCACCGATCATCGTGAGCCAGTCGGCAATACACGTTCTCGCTTCCTCGTTTTCGAACGCAAAGCTGGTGCCGAGCACCTCACGCACTCTGGACGCATCAGTTATATAAAATCGTTGATGGAAGACGAAGAAGGCGTAGCCACCAATGATGTACCGCTGCAGCTGGCAGTCGAGGGCACTCTTGGGACTCCTCTCGAGTGCATCCCAGATGGCTTGAGGGTCTGCGTCGATGATGGCCATGATGATCTCATCCTGCCATCCGTCCAGGAATTGGGGCTGGGTCGAGGCCGACGACATTGGATTCAGTCAAGACAAAAACAACTCATGACAACTCAAGTCTCGGTCATGGGACGTTCACAGACAGGTACCGAACGTAGAGTACGGCAGGTGTCCCGGCTCCCCCCGGTGTCTTTTTACCGGTAGGCGCACAATTATTATTGCGAACAACTCCTTTTGCATCCGTAGAGACAGAACGGTTTTGCAGGACATAGGGGCCCGAATACCCGGTAGTCCGCTCTGCGACGCCGGCGTACCCTAAGGTGCCGCACGCATGTTCGTGTTGTACCGGTAGCTGTAGGACCGGGGTATCTGCATGCATGCACGCACGTAAAAAACAGCACAAACATGCGAGGTCAAAATGTGGCGGGCGTGACGGTGCTGTGCGGTGCTGTGTGGCTGTGCCGCTTAGCCGACCGCCCCACCAGTCTGTGAGTGAGTGAGGCTCAGTCAGGCAGGAGGCCAGTCGCCGGCAGAACAGAGCACATCGTCTCATCTCTGATGCCGCTCCACGCCGCCGTCTGCCTCACCGGTCTCGAGCGCTCCTTTGTCGAGGTCGGACTCAACGTGCGAGAAGGGCTCTTCACGATGCTCCGCGGAGCGGTCGTCAGCGTCTTTGGCGTGCAGCCAGCCAACGACGCATGGAAGGAAATTCCCGCGCTGATTCCCTTGCACGGAGTTGCGATGCAGCAACCGTGTTGGACGCCTAGTGTGCAGAACGAGACCATTCGGTGGATGCACTGCGACATGCGGCTTCGCAAAGGTGACTGCCGGCTCTCTTTTCTGCAGGCGCTCTGCGACTTGCAGGCGTGCGAGAGGCTCATCTCCGAGCACGAGCAGCGCATGCACCGGCGCTTCGATGTGGTCGTCCGGCTGCGAGCCGACCTGTTCTGGGAGAATGCGGTGCCTCTGCCGCTCCTCGAGCCCAACGTCGTGTACGTGCCGGCGATGGACACGCCTGGTGGCGAGGTGCGCGGCCCCGGCCGTGGTGTGAACGACCACCTTGCAGTCGGCACGCGAGATGCAATGGCAAAGTACTTGACCCGTGCACGCCACGCGTCGCGGCCGGGCGTTTCCAGCGAGCTGCGTGGCGGCGGCTCCGAGCAGTACCTGGCCTTGTCGCTGCGCTGGGACGGCGTGAGGGTGGTGAGAATGCAAGAATGGATGTATTGCCCGCACACGCCACGCAATCTCCTGCGTGGCGCAGCCACGACGGGATGCATCGCGCGCGTGCGCTGCCGCACCGGCTGCCGCAGCCTCTTCTGCCCGCACGCGGCGGCCAAAGCTGACCAGTGCGAGTGCTTCGACGAAGATTGCTCCACGTTTGCAGCGCGAAACTCGTCATCATCCAAGGGGCGAACGGCTGCCATTGGCCCAGGTTGGCTCGGTCGGGGCGGCCAGGACCGCCAGTTCCGCCACTGGCGCAACCCCTCACCGCGCGACGTGAGCTGGAAAGACTGGTGCGTCGACTTCAGCGCAGCCGAGCGGACGGTGCCCCCGCCGCCAGCGGCCCGAGGAAACCGAGCACCAGTGAGGCAGCTCTTCCACTCATGGCACGAGCCGTGCGCATGGCGCAACATCACGGATGGCACAGTGCACCCGAGTATGAACCTGAGTGCCGCCGCACACCGCGGCGTGGAGCCAGCTGTAACGGCTGTGCCTGTGGCCGACGTGGGCGCGCTTCAGCGGGCGGCGACCATCTACTTTGGCAGCCCGCCCGAGGGTATTGATACGGGCGCGCTTCCGCTTTGCTTCTTCCCGAGCGCAGCCATGATCGACCAGCGCTTGACGTCGCGTGATCGCGTGTGCCGCCGCGAAGTGCACGCGAGCCGCTTCATTGGTGGGCACGGGCGGTTCAATATTGTGTCGTCGTGACCCCGGCATGAGCAGAAGGCATGGCAGAAGGGGATGATGGGGATGAACTTGTGTCGGCGGCGCATAGAACTTTGTTCTGACCCGACTGCCTTGAATCGAAGGGACGACCTGTTGCTCGCTCTCACCTGTGCACATCACTGCAGGGTGGCCTCGCCGCGCCGCCGCACTTAGCTCTCATCCTCGCGGGAGACGCCACGATTTGGCCACGCCAACGTCCCCGGCTACAACACCGGGGCGCGCCAAGGACGACGATGCAGCTCGGAACGGAAGTGCACACGCCCCACCCAAACATCTCATTGACGCGCTCGCAGGTCGGCGCGCAGCCGATGCGCGACGGCGTCGGGTCATCAAGTCACGGACCGCACGGTTACTATGTAAATTACCGCACGATACCATACAAAATCGAATTAGGCGTAGTGAGGTAGTCGGAGGGTTACCCTTACGTCAGACGAAAAACGTCAGGGACTCAGGGTCGTCAAACTCGACTGCTGCCGTTAGACTTAAAGTGATGTACGCACTAACATGCGAGAGTAAAGATTTTCGTCCGAGCTCTCTTGGTCTTTCAACCACACGACCTGATCTTAGAACCACTGTCCGGGAGCGAGATAGTTGGAAGTTGCACTTTCCGCAGTAAATAGCGAGGGCCGTGACCGAGGGGAGCGGAGCCGTCCTTTGAGACGGTGGTGGAGTGAGCGTGGTGGGACCGCGAAGAAACTGAACTGAACTGAACTGAGGACCGTTGGCGCAGCAGAGAGCGACATAATACAGATTAGTAAATATGTTTTTTATTATTAGGATGTCGAAGGCCACGCATGCACGCATGCAAGGTGGTGAACCCGCGTGGCAGCAGCGCAACAATTCCACTGCATACTTAGGATTCCTAGTTATGAACATTAGTTCTTGGGCGCAACGTCGACTTTTCTGCGTTTTCAAAACACGATGCTGAACGCTGATCCACAAACACTTGCGCTAGGTCATGCTGGCCTCCCAAAAGAATCGTAAGAAGCCGCTCAAGAAGCCGCCACGGCGCGACCGTGGAGAGCTGGTTCTGCAACGCCACGACGACGACGACGGCGACGACGACTGTGTCGATGACCTGGGGGCTGGAGCACATGCGCAGCATCACGCGCCTGCTCCATTCGGCTTGGATCATGAGCTCCACAACGCCGATGGGCCGTGCCGGGCGGTAACAAGAGACTTGAGAGCCTGCTTGAGCTTTGCTTTAGTGAGTCTGCTGATTTCAATTGGAATGCTTGGAAGTACACTGCTGACTTCTGCTGACTACTCAAAGTATGACAAATTTTTCTACGGCGCAACAGTGGAATCGTCGTCAAGACCGCCATCGCCGCCATCGCCAGCACGAGTTCAGGCATTTCCAACGCCCCCCCCACCCGCGCCGCCTCCTCCACCACCGCCGCCACCGCCGCCGCCGGCAGCGCCACCATCACCATCGCCACCATCGGCGCCACGGCCATCGCCGCCACCGCAACCGCCAGCAGCGCCACCATCACCATCGCCACCATCGGCGCCACGGCCATCGCCGCCACCGCCACCACGACCACTGCCATCGCCGCCTCTGCCGCCATCGCCCGTCCAGCCCCAGGAGCTCGTCGACAGCCGCCTCGCGCAAGCTGTACTGGAGCGCGCGTTCCAATCCAACGGTTGGCTCGTGCATATGTTCGCCACAAAGGAAGAGATGCAAAGGGCGCTCGCTCACGACTGGTGGTATCCGAAGAGGCGCTGGGTGGACATGGCATGCGAGAGCCCTTCGCTCGCTCAGATGCCCCTCGACCCCGACTGTGGGCCGACATGCATGGGATTTTCGTACCTGCCGCCTCGAGGGCCTATGCTCAAGTATTCTAATGGCCTGAATTGGGCATTTGGCGCCGGGCTGCTCCTTGATGCTACTCCGCAGCTTTGGAGTGACTATGTGAGGTGTGCGGCCGTGTCCGATAGTAATTCGGTCCATCGGGTGGAGTGTGGAAAAGCGCCGAGAGCGGACGCGACACTCAAGGCGAGCTGCGGCGCGCATGACAACGTGCGATGGAGCAAGGGACGAGACGGCTGCGCCGAACCTTACTTTTGCTCCAACCCCTTTTGGTTCTCGCCCGCACTCGATTCGGTCGACGCGGCCGCAGACTTCTTGGCCGGCGCGGGGAAGGACGTTGCGCGTGGCTGTAAATTCAAGGCGAGTGAGCGTGAGCGATTTGAGGAGGTGCTGCACCGCTTCATGAAGCAGCGGAAGCGCTCGTCTCCGGACAACACCTTCGAGACAGAGGTCAACTTTTATGTGCACGAAGGTCACGACGCAGGCGTGAAGGCCGCGATCTTGGAGAGCCTCGTCGGGTTGCTGTACGACCGCACCCTGGGCCAACGAGACGTCGACTACCCGCACCTGCAGCGGTTGCAACGGCATCTGCGACAGCTAGGGAAGCGGGTCCCGATTATCGAGATCAACATGGAGTCGGCTAAATCCCTGCAAAAGTGGGATTCAAGCCGCATGGCCCCTCTCAATCTGGCCGAGCCACCATATGGGATGCGGCTGGTTTGGGGAGAAGATGATGACCAATAGGACTGACGCTTCTTCACGTTATAGAGGACACTTGAAGGTTAAAGAGTACGTAATATTCCGACATGGTCGAACGGCGCGGCCCTCGACGCACTTGCCTTTTCGCATGCCTTTTCGGTTGGTCGGATCGATTGACCGGAGGCGGGAGGGGCGAGGCCGGGCCGGCTTTTCTTTTCGTATTTCGATTTGCGGGGCTGCACCGCGACTTAGCGTTTTTATTATCAACCGCTATTTAGTCAGCATCATCATCAGTTTCTTCGCGGTCCCCCCACGCTCACTCCACCACCGTCTCGACGGACGGCTCCGCTCCCCTCGGTCAACACAAGTACTGAGTACTCGCTCGCTCGGGCTACTCAATTTCGCTAGTGAGGTCGGTCTCTCCCAGCACACAGTGTGATCTCTGGTGCTCGCTGCCCTATACTACCGGGCGGGATTGTGACAGGCAATCAGGTGGGGGGTGGGGGGAGGGGTGGGGGGTGGGGTTTTGTCAACCGTCATCATATCTCTGCCGTCGTTGTCTTGCCGCTGCCTCCGCCGTCCGTGCGAGTGAAGCGCTTTTTTCAATCATGCCGATCATCTGCGGTCCGATCTTGATTTCTTCCGTTAGCCTGCCTGTCGCAGTTCTCGCGTCGGCGATGTGCGGTATCTTTTGCTTGCGCGGTCCCGTCCTGTGGCTGGTCTCGTCGTATGTGGCGACCCTGTTCCTTCTGCGCGCTCCGGCCAGGACCGCTGCAACGGGCCCGCT
>Ga0210241_102299_pt1 | contig 10950 bp, 3 predicted proteins | sample ChrtobMetP5a_8mM_FD_155488 | JGI IMG/M metagenome (GOLD analysis project Ga0210241, IMG submission 155488) | Chrysochromulina tobin associated microbial communities from unialgal haptophyte culture, Seattle, Washington, United States - P5a_8mM | ecosystem: Host-associated > Algae > Haptophytes >...
CTCCCCCCCCCCCCACCCGGGCGCCCCCCCCCCCGGCATTTTCGTACGAATACAACGGCGAGAACTCGAGCTCCACGGGCGGCTGCCAGTCGACGTGGATCCGCTCGGACAGCCCCGACTACGTCGGCGCCCAAGACACGGGCCTGTGGTGGGACGGGAGTAGCACCACCGGCCACTACGACGCGGCGCTCGTGCAGTTCCCCGACATCATCGGGTCCGGGCCGAACCAGCTGCGCCCGCACGAGCAGATCCAACGCGCGACACTCCGGTACAACGTCGACCCGTCTTTCTCGGCCAACGCGCCAGGCGCCACCGCGCCAGGCGCCACCGCCCAGCTGCACGAGATCTCGAAGCCGTGGAGCGCAAACTCGACGACGTTCCGCACCTTCGTGGGTGCGCAAGGCCTCAACGAGGACGAGTACCGCACGCCAGCGATCGCGACCGCGCTCGCGAATCGGGCGGGCTGGTTCGAACTCGACGTGACGGCGAGCGTCCAGAGCTGGGTCAACGGCGTCGGCAACAACGGCTGGATCTGGATGCCATCGCCGCTGAGCCTCGGTGGATCGGGCGATGGCTCCATAATGCACGCGTGCAACGCGCCGCCAGACCGTCGCGTCAACCTGGTCGTGGTCGCGACGCTGCAGCCGCCCAGGCCGCCCTCGCCGCCCGCGCGGCGGCCGCCGCCGCCCGCGCGGCGGCCGCCGCCCCCCTCGCCGCCCCGCGCCCCGTTCACGGTGATGCAGATCCGCAACGCCCAGCACGCGTGGCTGCGCATGACTGCTCCGACCACCAACTACGCCACCGCCGCCGAGGTCTTCTGGGACGGAAATTCAGCGTGCGCGGCCAGCAGTGCACCGAACCCTCTCGACACGTGGTCGGCTCAGCTACAACTGCTGCTGCTCCCAACGGCCTCGTCCTATTTCGAACCGTTCCTGTGCTCACACGTGTGTGTGCCTCTCCTCCTTAACCACCTGCTGCCCGCAGGACTGATGTCGACTTCGTGCTGATGAAGTTCGACCTGAGCGCGCTCTCGGCCATGGCTCCCATCTCCCGCGCGCTCTTCCGCTACACCGTGTATGACGGTGGCGACCAGGCGGAGATGCATGAGTTCTGCCGCGGCTGGACTGCGAGCAACGTGACGTACGACAACCTGCCGATGCCGACGCCCCCTTGGCCCTTTTCTGCGGCGGTCATCGACACGTACTGGGGCCCGACTGTCAACGACCTGGCTGGCAACGTGGCCACGCACACCGTAGACGTGACGCCGAGCATCAACAGGTGGCTCACGGGCACGCCCAATCACGGCTGGATCTTCGTACCGTACTTTGGCAACGGGTGCGGCATCCGCACCGCAGCCTGGGCTAACGTTGCGCAGCAGCCGGTGCTCGAGGTGTACTTCGACGCGCCGCCCGCGCCCCCGTCGCTGCCGTCACCGCCGTCGCCGTTGCCGTCACCGCCAACGACAGTAGTGAGCAACGTTCCCGGCCTGATCAATGCACTCGGCGCCACATCCTTCCCCCGCATTGTCCTCGCCCCCGGCCGTTACGCCCGAGCCCTACCGGGCAGCCAGAATGATGGGCGACAGCTCGCGCACTCCACAACCATCGTGGGCTCCGGGTCGATCGTGGGCAGCGTCGCCTCAGCTACCCTTTTGGCTTACGCTATATCCGTCGCCTTGAGCGGCTCGTACGCTTACGTGGCGGCGGCGAATTCCGACGCGCTGGTGGTGATCGACGTGAGCAATCCTGCGTCTCCAGTCATCCGGGGCAGCGTGGTCTCATCGTCCCTTCTGGATGGGCCTCGTAACGTCGCCGTGAGCGGCGCGTACGCATACGTGGCGGCGGCTGAGTCCGACGCGCTGGTGGTGGTCGACGTGAGCAATCCTGCGTCTCCAGTCATCCGAGGCAGGGTGGTCTCATCGTCCCTTCTGGATCACGCATATGGCGTCGCCGTGAGCGGCTCGTTCACTTACGTGGCGGCGGTTGATTCCGACTCGCTGGCGGTGGTCGACGTGAGCAACCCTGCGTCTCCAGTCATCCGGGGCAGCGTGGTCTCGTCGTCCGTTCTGGATGGGGCAATTTCCGTCGCCGTGAGCGGCGTGTATGCTTACGTGGCGGCGTTCAATTCCGACGCGCTGGTGGTGGTCGAGGTGAGCAACCCTGCGTATCCAGTCATCCGGGGCAGCGTGGTCTCATCGTCCCTTCTCGATGGGGCTCGTGACGTCGCGGTGAGCGGCTCGTTCGCTTACGTGGCGGGCCAAAATTCCCGCTCGCTGGTGGTGGTCGACGTGAGCAACCCTACATCTCCAGTCATCCGGGGCAGCGTGGTCTCGTCGTCCCTTCTGATAGATGCGGTTGGTGTTGCCGTGAGCGGCGTGTATGCATACGTGGCGGCGGCGAATTCCAACGCGCTGGTGGTGGTCGACGTGAGCAATCCTGCGTCTCCAGCCATCCGGGGCAGCGTGGTCTCATCGTCCCTTCTGGATGGGGTGCGTATAACCCAGAGCCGCGGCGCGCGGTTGGCCTCGGGCGCCATGATTGCGTCTATCATGCTTTCTCCTGCGGCGCCGCCGACTGCTGAAGCTCGCTCGCGCTCACGTGTTGTGCTCACAGGCTCATTTTGTCGCCATAAGTGGCTCGTACGCTTACGTGCCGGGGTGTCGTTCTCTATCGCTGACGGTTGTGTTCCTGGATCTGCACTCGCCACCCCCGTCGCCGCCGCGCTTGCCTCCGCCGCCGCCCTCGCCGCCCTCGCCACCTCCGCCGCTGTGCGCCGTCGACGGCGCATACACCTTCACCGGGGCGGCGACCTCCTACTTGACGGCTACGTCGCGCACCGGAATCGTGGGCGGGGGGCTTGGCTTTACGATCTGCGCGTGGGTCTACCGCACGCGGATTGGCGATACAGGGGAACGCGTCATCGATTTCGGCAACGGTCAAGCTGCAGACAGCATTGTACTGCATTTCTATTCCCAAATGCAGTACTATGTGACTCATGGGAGTTCTGATTCCTCACTCTCTGCAAGCTCGGCGCCATCATTCCCCGCAAACGTGTGGACTCACGTCGCGGTCGTGCAGTCGCGTGCGAGCCTCACCGACACCTACGGGCCTGCCCAGATCTACTGGAACGGCGCGAGCGTCGCGACGACGTCGTCGATGCGCTTCCCGCTGCCGGTGAGCCGCTCCAACCTGTACGTGGGCAAGAGCAACTGGGCCGGTGAGGGAACGTTCACGGGCCAGATGAAGGACCTGCTGGTGTGGGACGTCGCCCTCAGCCCGGCGGAGCTGGATGGCGTGCGGCTCGGCGGCGGCCTGCCGAGCACGCCAGCGCCGCTCGTCTCGATGATGCGCACGTGGTGCGGGGCAGCGCCGCCACCGTCGCCGCCACTTTTGCCGCCGCCTTCACGGCCGCCGCCACCGCCGCCGCCGCTGTGCGCTGTCGACGGCGCGTACACCTTCACCGGGGCGGCGACCTCCTACTTGACGGCCACGTCGCGCACCGGACTCGTCGGCGGGGGGCTTGGCTTCACGCTCTGCGCGTGGGTCTACCGCACGCGGACAGGCGATGCAGGGGATCGTGTCCTCGATTTCGGCAACGGTGCATATGCAGACAACATCGTTGTGGAATTTTCATACAAGATGCTGTTCGATGTGTATCATGGCAGTGCCTCCGACCGGCTCACACCAAGTTCGGCATCATCATTCCCCGCAAACGTGTGGACTCACGTCGCGGTCGTGCAGTCGCGTGCGAGCCTCACCGCCACCTACGGGCCCGCCCAGATCTACTGGAACGGTGTGAGCGTCGCGACGACGGCGTCGTTTCGCTTCCCGCTGCCGGTGAGCCGCTCCAACCTGTACGTGGGCAAGAGCAACTGGGGTAGTTACCACCCGATGTTCACGGGCCAGATGAAGGACCTGCTGGTGTGGGACGTCGCCCTTAGCCCGGCGCAGCTGGATGGCGTGCGGCTCGGCGGCGGCCTGCCGAGCACGCCAGCGCCGCTCATCTCGATGATGCGCACGTGGTGCGGGGCAGCGCCGCCCCCGCCCCCGCCGCCTTCACGGCCGCCGCCGCCGCCACCGCCATCGCCGCCGACGTATCCTCTTACGGCGGGGACTGCGTCGGTGAGCAACACCGTCGACCTGACCAGTTCACTCGCTAACACAGCAGCCAGCCACATTGTCCTTGCCCCCGGCCGTTACGCCCTCAGCGTCGCGCTCAGCGTAACCAGGAGCGTCGTCATCGAGGCGGCGGTGGCAGGCTCGGTCGTGCTCGATGCACAAGCGAGCTCCTTGAGTATGCGCCGTGTGCTGTTCATCAGCCCGGGCTCGTCGGGCGTCGTGCAACTGATCGGGCTCAACGTTACTGGAGGCGACATGGACGGCTCGGGCGGTGGCGTCTATGTCCAGAATGGTAACGTGGCGTTCACTTCTTGTAGCGTGTACTCGAACGCAGCTCGAACAACGTCTGGCTATTCTGTTGGAGGTGGCGGTGTCTTTGTCGGAAGTGCTGTCGTCTCTTTCTCCTCATGCAGGATCTTCTCCAACATGGCATCGAACTATGGTGGATGGGGGCAGCCTGGAGGAGGTGGCGTCTTCATCAATGGTGGCACCGTGACGTTGACGCAGACCAACATCTACTCCAACGCAGCCTCTCATTGGGGAGGTGGCGTCCATATCTGTTGTTCAAGCACAGTCGCGCTTGTGTCCAGCAGCATCCACTCAAACACTGACAATGAAGGCTCTGGTCGGACCAATGTCTTTGTCTCAGGATCCACCGCTTGCTCCTTTGCAATGACCCTCACCGGCGTCTCAGGCACAGTCTCAACCTGCTTGGCACCGCCGCCGCCGCCCGCACCGCCGCCGCCGCCGTCGCCGCCACCGCCCTCTCCGCCACCGCGCTCTCCCCCGCCGCCCTCGCCGCCGCCGCCCTCGCCTTCGCCGCCGCCGCCCTCGCCTTCGCCGCCGCCGCCCTCGCTGCCGCCGTATCAGCCGGACACCGCGGTGGTGAGCACTAGCGCCGGCCTGACCAGTTCACTCGCCAACGCCGCCGTCCTCCAGATTGTCCTTGCTCCCGGCACCTACTTCCTCAGCGCCGAGCTCAGCGTCACCAGGAGCGTCGTCATCGAGGCGGCGGTGGCAGGCTCGGTCGTGCTGAATGCACAGGGCAGCTCCCCGAGTCCGCGCCGTGTGCTGAACATCAACCCGGGCTCGTCGGGCGTCGTGCAAGTGATCGGGCTCAACATCACGGGAGGCTTAATAGACCGAGGCACAGTACAAGGAGGTGGCGTCCTCATCAATGGTGGAGCCACCACATTCATCAACGTCAACATATACGGAAATCAGGTCGGTGGCAGCGATGTCGTAACATTTGGCGGCGGTATCTATGTTAGAGGTGGCACGGTCGTATTCAGGTCGTGTAGGATCTACTCCAACGTTGCAGGTCGAGGATTTGGAGGTGGCGTCTTCATCAGTGGCGGCACTACCACATTCATCAACGTCGACATTCACGGAAATGCAGGGGGCTATTGGGAAAATGGCGGCGGTGTCTATGTCGGAGGTGGCATAGTCAGATTCGCATCATGCAGGATCCACTCGAACTTGTTATGGTACGCTGCATGGAACGGGTTCAATGTCTTTGTCTCAGGCACAGCCACGGTCTGCTCCTGGCCAACGACCCTCACTGACGGCGTCTATGGCACAGTCTCAACTTGTCCGGCACCCCCTCCCTCGCCCCCGCCCCCGCCCTCGCCGCCACCCTCGCCACCGCCCTCGCTGCCGCCGCCCTTGCCGCCGCCGCTCTCGCCGCCGCCAACGCCCTCTCCGCCGCCGCCCTCTCCCCCGCCGCCCTCGCCGCCGCCGCCCTTGCCGCCTCCGCCTCGTGCGCCGCCTCCGCCGCCTCGTGGGCCGCCTCCGCCACCGATGATGCCTTTCTTCATCGTCACCGGCCCATGCACCGTCGATCCCGCCGCCCCAAACTGCATTCGCTCGCCCAACTTTCCGGCGAATTACGCCGTCAGCCAGACGTGCTCCATCACGCCGACTTCGCTCGCCATCGGAAGTAGCATGACAGCAACCGCCTTTTCAACGCAAACGCTTGACAGACTCAGCTTGCCCATCGCGGCAGGGACGCTCGTGCCCTTCAGCGGGCTAGGGTTACTTTTCGGACCCGCCAATTTCACGTTGGGCAATCGGTCGATCAGGTGGTTTTCGGACGCTGTCGCAACTGTTTCTACGGGCTGGCGAGTGTGCTCAAACCCGCCTGCGCCGCCGCCCAGCGCACAGTACTTCACCGTCTCCACCGGCCTTTGCACCGTCGATCCCTATGCCCCAAACTGCATTCTCTCGCCCAACTTTCCGTTCAATTACTTCACCGGAGCTGGATCCACCAGCATAACGTGCGACATCAGGCCGACTTCGCTCGCCATCGGAAGTAGCATGACAGCAACCTCCTTTTCAACGCAATTGAACTTTGACAGGCTCCGGTTGCCCAACACGGCAGGGGCGCTCGTGATCTTCACCGGGACACTGCTAACAAACGGACCTTCCGATTTCACGTTGGGCAATGGGTCGATCTTTTGGTCTTCGGACACTGTAACTGTTTCTACGGGCTGGCGAGTGTGCTCAAACCCGCCGCCGCCTCCTTCGCCTCCGAGGACTCCACCGCCGCCTCCGCTTCCGCCTCTCGCGCCGCCGCCCAGCGGAATGTACTACAACGTCTCCGCCGGCCTTTGCACCGTCGATCCCGCCGCCCCAAACTGCATTCGCTCGCCCAACTTTCCGGCGAATTACGGCGTCAGCCAGACGTGCACCATCACGTCGACTTCGCTCGCCATCGGAAGTAGCATGACAGCAACCAGCTTTTCAACGCAAGCGACTAATGACAGACTCAGCTTGCCCAACACGGCAGGGACGCTCGTGCCCTTCAGCGGGCTAGTCGGACCTTCCGCTCACACGTTGGGCGCGGGGTCGATCACGTGGCTTTCGGACGGTGCAACTGTTTCTACGGGCTGGCGAGTGTGCTCAAACCCGCCTCCGCCTCGTGCGCCGCCGCTTCCGCCTCTTGCGCCGCCCCCGCCTCGTGCGCCACCGCCCAGCATAGTGTACTTCACCGTCTCTGCCGGCCTATGCACCGTCGATCCCGCCGCCCCAAACTGCATTCGCTCGCCCAACTTTCCGGCGGCTTACGCCATCAGCCAGACGTGCACCATCACGTCGACTTCGCTCGCCATCGGAAGTAGCATGACAGCAACCAACTTTTCAACGGAAGCGAACTATGACTTTCTCAGAATGCCGAACACGGCAGGGACGCTCATGCCCTTCAGCGGGTTGCTGCTCTCAAACGGACCTTCCGCTCACACGTTGGGCGCGGGGAATATCACGTGGGTTTCGGACGCTTCATCTGTTTCTACGGGCTGGCGAGTGTGCTCAAACCCGCCGCCGCCGCGTGCGCCGCCGCTTCCGCCTCGTGCGCCGCCTCCGTCACCGATGATGCCTTTGCCGCCGATGTCGCCGCAGCTCGATCCGGGCGAGTGCGCTGTCGTCTACTACAAGGCCGTAGATCCCGATGAGATTGGGATCGTGCTCTTCGATCATCTCTTTCCCGGCGACACGATCTACATCACCGACAACTCCGTTGTTGGAGGGTGCAGCGAGAATTGCCACTGGGCCTCTGACGGCTATTGCGACGATGGTGGCCCCGGTTTCCAGTATGCAGATTGTGTCAGTGGCACCGACTGCACCGATTGCGGTCCCCGCCCTGTAACTTGGTCTACCACTGAGGGGCACATGATGTATACGGCCCCCACGCGGAGGGGCCCCGGCACCGTCCTCAATATAAGCAACTTTGTGGCGGCCCCCAGTGCGCCGGCCGTTCTATTGGGCACGGGCGGCGACGAGCTCTTCGTCTACCGGATTGGTCTGGGGCAAACCCGGGCCACCCCCACATTCCTATGCGGCCTCTGCAGCAAGAGTGCAGCGGTTAACGCTACAGCTCACCCGTGCGGCTTTAACAACATCCCAGGAATCTCGAGCTACCCTTTGGGCGTCTGGAACTATTTCCAAACTGCCACCCCGTCTGGCACTATTTCCTTCGCCGGTGCATGGAGCCAGTGGATCTACAACTCGAGCGCGACGGGTCTGGCGGGGGGGTATGCCCCCACGTCGGGCTCCCGGGCTCAGCTGCTTGCTGCCATCAGCACCCGCACCAACTGGTTTTACCACAACGTTTTCTTTATACCCATTCAGAACGTCGTCCCCGACGGTGGGTATCGCATCACCAACCTCCCTCCGTCGATGCCGCCACCGCCCCACGCGCCGCCGCAACCGCCCAGCCCCCCCAAGCCTCCCACCGCCCCGCCGCCGCCGCCGCCGCCGCCAGCGCACTTCACCATCAACTCCGGCCTTTGCACCACCGATCCCAACGCCGTCGAATGCGTTCGCTCGCCCAACTTTCCGTCGGCTTACGGCGTCAGCCAGACGTGCTCAATCACGCCGACGTCGCTCGCCATCGGAAATCGCATGACAGCAACCGCCTTTTCAACGGAAGCGGGGTGGGACTTTCTCAGAATGCCTAACACGGCAGGGACGCTCGTGTCCTTCAGCGGGTTACTGCTATCAAACGGACCTTCCAATTTCGTGTTGGGCACGGGGAATATATCGTGGACTTCGGACAGTTCATCTGTTTCTACGGGCTGGCGAGTGTGCTCAAACCCGCCTCCGCCTAGTGCGCCGCCGGCTCCACCTCGGGCTCCGCCTTCGCCTCGTGCGCCGCCTCCGCCTCGAGCTCCGCCTCGAGCTCCGCCTCGAGCTCCGCCGCCTCCGCCTCGAGCTCCGCCGCCGCCGCCCCCGCCCTCGCCACAGAGCCAGGTGAGCACCAGCGCCGGCCTGACCAGTGCACTCGCCAACACCGCCGTCGGCCACATTGTCCTGGCCCCCGGCACCTATAACTTCACAGCCGAGCTCAGCATCACCAGGAGTGTCATCCTTGAGGCGGCGGTGGCTGGCTCGGTCGTGCTGAATGCACAAGCGAGCTCTTCGAGTCAGCGCCGTGTGCTGAACATCAACCCGGGTTCGTCGGGCGTCGTGCAACTGATCCGGCTAAGCATCACGGGAGGCTACGCCAGCTCTGGCGGCGGTGTCTTCGTCCAGGGTGGCACAGTGGCCATCTCATCGTGCACCGTCAGTGGGAACACAGCTACATATGTGCGCGCTCATGTTTCAATCGCCCTGATGGGAAGATTTTTGACGTGCTTGCCTCGACTCTCGCTTGCACAACTGCGGCTTACCCTCCTGTCAACTTCAGTTGGTATGCGCCGCAGAGGCCTGTAACTGCTGTACCTCATTGCCCACATGAGACTCACGTTTTGCTCCTTGTCTGCAGGGCGGGGGTGTCTATGTCCAGGGTGGCACAGTGGCCATCTCATCGTGCACCATCAGTGAAAACACAGCTACAAATGCCGGACAAGGCGGCGGTGTCTTTGTCTCTTATGGCACAGTCACGATCACGTCTTCCTCGATCTACGGGCACCTGGCTCAAAATGATGGACAGGGTGGCGGTGTCTTCGTCCAGGGTGGCACAGTGGCCATCTCATCGTGCACCATCAGTGGGAACACAGCTAACTCTGGCGGCGGTGTTCGCATCGACGGTGGTACGGTGACCTTCTCAGCATGCATCATCACTGGCAACAGAGCTACTGGGGGATGGTCGTCGGGTGGCGGTGTCATTGTCGGGGATGGCACAGTGACTTTCTCATCGTGCACCATCAGTGGGAACACAGCTGACTGGGGGCCCAATGTCCGTGTCGGAGGAGGCACAGTCTGCTCCTGGGCAACGCCCCTCACCGGCGTCTATGGCACAGTCGTCTCAGCTTGCCCGGCACCGCCTCCGCAGCTGTCATCGCCACCGCCATTGCCACCCCATTCGCCACAGAGCCAGGTGAGCACCGTTGCCGGCCTGACCATTGCACTCGCCAACACCGCCGTCGGCCACATTGTCCTGGCCCCCGGCACCTATAACTTCACAGCCGAGCTCAGCATCACCAGGAGTGTCATCCTTGAGGCGGCGGTGGCTGGCTCGGTCGTGCTGAATGCACAAGCGAGCTCTTCGAGTCAGCGCCGTGTGCTGAACATCAACCCGGGTTCGTCGGGCGTCGTGCAACTGATCCGGCTAAGCATCACGGGAGGCTACGCCAGCTCTGGCGGCGGTGTCTTCGTCCAGGGTGGCACAGTGGCCATCTCATCGTGCACCGTCAGTGGGAACACAGCTACATATGTGCGCGCTCATGTTTCAATCGCCCTGATGGGAAGATTTTTGACGTGCTTGCCTCGACTCTCGCTTGCACAACTGCGGCTTACCCTCCTGTCAACTTCAGTTGGTATGCGCCGCAGAGGCCTGTAACTGCTGTACCTCATTGCCCACATGAGACTCACGTTTTGCTCCTTGTCTGCAGGGCGGGGGTGTCTATGTCCAGGGTGGCACAGTGGCCATCTCATCGTGCACCATCAGTGAAAACACAGCTACAAATGCCGGACAAGGCGGCGGTGTCTTTGTCTCTTATGGCACAGTCACGATCACGTCTTCCTCGATCTACGGGCACCTGGCTCAAAATGATGGACAGGGTGGCGGTGTCTTCGTCCAGGGTGGCACAGTGGCCATCTCATCGTGCACCATCAGTGGGAACACAGCTAACTCTGGCGGCGGTGTTCGCATCGACGGTGGTACGGTGACCTTCTCAGCATGCATCATCACTGGCAACAGAGCTACTGGGGGATGGTCGTCGGGTGGCGGTGTCATTGTCGGGGATGGCACAGTGACTTTCTCATCGTGCACCATCAGTGGGAACACAGCTGACTGGGGGCCCAATGTCCGTGTCGGAGGAGGCACAGTCTGCTCCTGGGCAACGCCCCTCACCGGCGTCTATGGCACAGTCGTCTCAGCTTGCCCGGCACCGCC
>Ga0210241_102303_pt1 | contig 10942 bp, 6 predicted proteins | sample ChrtobMetP5a_8mM_FD_155488 | JGI IMG/M metagenome (GOLD analysis project Ga0210241, IMG submission 155488) | Chrysochromulina tobin associated microbial communities from unialgal haptophyte culture, Seattle, Washington, United States - P5a_8mM | ecosystem: Host-associated > Algae > Haptophytes >...
CTGCGTATACGCACCCACACCCGCGTACAAGCACATGTGCGTAAACGCGGCGTCGGGTGCGTATACGCACCTACCTGCGTATACGCACCCGACGCTGTGTATACGCAGGGACGCGACGAACGTCATGGCAATTCGGAATTCCGAAAGACTCTAAAAACATATTGTCCGCGGCTCCGCCGCTCCGGCCGACAAGGTCACTATAAGACGACGGTTGACGAAGGTTCGGACGGTCGGACGTCGGTATGTACGCTCTCTCAGTCATGAGGGGGCGGCCGAGCCGCAACGAACTCGCTGTAGCGGTGAGTACCGTTATGCTTCGTCCCTGCTTCTCGACTTCAGCAGTACTTCCTACAAAGTCCTTGGGTTACTAACATTTCTTGTGGGGCTCCGTGCTTTGCTGCTTGGTTGCTTTGAGTTTGTCGGATCGCGACTGCTGCAGCGGCCCGGGTGGAAGCTGACGAGATGGCGGCGGAGGCGGCGGAGGCGGCGGAGGCGGAGGCGGCGGAGGCGGCGGCGGCGGCGGCGGCGGCGGCGGCGGCGGCGGCGGCGGCGGTGGCGGTGGCGGCGGCGGCGACTCCTCCACCGTTGTGGCCGTCGCTCGTCCACCGCTGCGCCCCGTCGGCACCGCACGGTCTGCTGTTGCTGGCTTCATTGCCGTGCCACTGGTGCCCTCGGCCTTGTGCTTGCTGCCGCCACCGCCCTTAGGCGAGACATCAGTCGAGACATCCGCGGGCTTGCCTTTCGCCTTGGGCGCATCAGCCTTTGCCGTGGCCCGCAGAGCACTGTGCACGATCTTCGGATCCAGAGCCACCGAAGATCCAGCGGGTGTATCCACTGCATTCGAAACAAAGGGCTTGGCATCCAGCGGCCACGTCTCGTATGAGACGAAGAATTTGGGCAAGATGACCTGTTCAATGCTATGCCAAACGTGGAGTGGATTTCGGTTGGCGTCAATCTTGTGGACAAGGCCCGTCGGCCCGTAGTGCGCGAGGATGGGCACCGTCATGGAGTGGTAGGCCTCGAGGCGCGACTTGAGCGCCTCCTCGGTGTCGTCCTTGCGCTGCATCAGGGGCTCGCCCGTCTCATCGTCCAGCATGGTCTCGCCGGACGGCACCTGGTCGCCGAGGCTCTTGGGCGGGGCGAACTTGATGTGGTATGAACGCCCCGACTCCTTATGTACCCAGCGGCCGCAGATGCGCTCCGTGAGCACCTCGTCGGGCACGTCGAGCGCCACCACGAAATCGACCTTGTCGCCAGCCTCCTCCAGCATCGCGTCGAGCATCTTGGTCTGCTCCACCGTGCGCGGGAAGCCGTCGAGGATGAACCCCTTGGCGCAGTCGGCCTCCTTGATGCGCTCCCTGATGAGGTTGACCACCAGCTCATCAGAGACCAGGCCTCCACTCTCCATCACGCCTTCGGCTTGCTTACCAAGCGCCGTGCTGGCAGCCACCGCCGCCCGGAGCATGTCATCCGTCGAGAGCTGTGGAATGCCGAGGCTCTGCACGATCTTGGGAGCTTGCGAACCCTTGCCCGCACCAGGCGGCCCGAGCAGGATCATGATCTTCTTGCGACGCGTGCCACCCGAACCTTTCGGCACGGGCGCTTCCTTATTCGTCGACTTCGTCGAGCCCTGCGCGGCTGGCTTGTGCGCCGCCGATCCCTGGACCTTCGTTGCCGACGACACCTTCTCGGCCGTCTTAGCCGACGACACCAACCCGAAGTGCAGAAAGGCAAAGTACTCGAGCTGCGCCGCGAAGTACTCATCGGAGCCGCGCCAACGCTCAAAGCCTGCGGGGCCCGCGTCGATGCCGAAGCCGCGAAGCCAATCTTCGAAGTCCGCACGCTCCTCTTCGCTGGAAAAGTCAGTGGCGGCCCCCGGCGCGTAGGGATGCACCGTGAGCGGCGGTCGCGGTGGCCGCTGCATCTTGATGAGCGACGATGGCTCGGCGGTGTCACTAGAATCGATTGGTTGACGAGCGAGCTCGAGAACGGGCCTGAGAGCGGCGACGGCCGGCGGCACGATCATGCCACTTTGCGAGGCCTGTGGCATGGGTGGCGTTCGCGAAGGAATACGAGCTCGAGCGGCGGCATTTGCGACGGCATTCGCGGCGGCATTCGCGGCGGCATTCGCGGCGGCATTCGCAACGGCTGGCCGCATCAGAGGTGCACCGACACCCGAATGAGAAATGCTCATCGTCGAGCCCGCCACCGTTGCTCGTGCCGTCTTTGCCAGCTTCGGTCCCTTGGCGCTGCCGCCCTTGGCGCCGGATCTACAGCTCCCGCCTCGAGATCGACAGCTCCCGCCTCGAGATCTACAGCTCCCGCCTCCACCGGCACTTTTGGCAGCATCACCAGAGTGGGCGCCCACGCCATGCGGCGCTGGCGTTGCCCTCTCGTCCGGCAGTCGCTTGGTGGTGAGCTGTGCTACAGCCGACGTACCCAGTGGCTGACCTTCGATAGTCGAAGTCATGTCGGCGGCCACCTTGGCCATGCCGTCATCGTCGAGCACGAGCGGACGCCGCGCGTCCTCGACAGAGTTCTGTTGCTGGATCCGCGTCATGCGCATCGCGAGCAGTCGGCGCATGCGCACCTGCCGCTCCTGCTGCTGCCGCCGCCGCAAGGGCACCACGCGCTCAGGAGCCAGAGCTTCGAGTTGACCAGGCTGTGTTGCCTCAGCGGGCCACGCCTCAGGATGCGAGGGCCACAAATCGACACAGGAGTTGACGAGCGCATCCCTGCGCGCAGCCGCCGCCAGCCGCGAGCGCGCCGCCGCTGCACGTGCTGCTGCCTCCTTGGCCTTTTCTGCACGATAGGCCGAGCGCCAACCAGCAAAGCCGACGAGCAGTCGGCGCTGCGTGATGAGGCGGCAGGTCTGGCGCACCTGCTCAATGGTATGCAGCTGCAGCTCGAGTTTGTGGCGCATGCGCTCCGCCTCGGCGCGACTGCGCTCCGCCTCGAGTCGATCGCGCTCCAACTGCTGGATGCGCTCCGCTTCTTGCCGCTCGCGCTCTGCCTCTTGCCGCTCGCGCTCTGCCTCTTTGGACTTCACCTCCTTTTCTGAGGGTGTCGCCGCCTTCGAAGCCGGCTGGTGCCTAGCCCTCTGTGTAGCCTCCTCGACGTCCTCGGGCGTCTTGATGTCCCCTGGCTTCTTCTTCTTCCCAGCCATGTGGAAGAGGCTGGTCGGACCACCAAAACGCGGGATGGTCGGCCAGGACGGCCGGGTCAGGCGACCCCAGTTACACGCACACAAGTTTGGCAAAGTAAGAAAACGCAGGTGGGCGGTTGGCCTCTCCTTGAATGGAAATTTGCGTGGCTAGATGATTTTGGCTGAACACTGTGAAGTCTGCCAACGGCCCCCGACATGTGCGTTCCCTCGCCGATCGCCTGCCATCCTGTGCCGCTCACACACCCACTCCACTTGCTCGATTGCAGGGGCGATTTTGCGGCTGGAAAGATGGGCGTTGCACCGCCGACGCCCATCTCGCTCGTGGAATTTGCTCAATTTGTCACGGATATGGAGGGCGCCTTCGAAAAGAATGGCGTGGATGCCGACCTGAAGCCGCCTGCTTCGGAGGACGAGATAGCTCACATAATCAACGACGACCATGCTCCACTCGCCAGCCTGCTCGCATGGCACAATGGCGGTATCCCGATCGGGGAGTATGAGCTGAGCTCAGCCCACGAGATCCCGCCCGTGGAGGCTGCCGATCTTGTGCTGCCGATCGGTAAAAATCTTGACGGCGGCGAGCTCTTCGTGCAGCCATCCACGGGCATCCTCTTCAGCGCCGACGAGGGCGGCACGCCCACCTCGCTTGAGATGACGCTCGCTGACTTCTTGGGCAACTTCAGGGACGATCTGATGAGCAACAAGTACGAGTGGGCTGGTGGGTGGATCTCAAAGGCCTAGGCGGGTCGATGGACGAGCGAGCGATCTGCCGTCGGTCCGTGAAATCATCGCAACGCGCGGCTGCGTCGTTGGGTGCGTCGCCGAAAGTGATGTATCCGCTGTCGTCGACGTGTGCTCTTGCACGCCGCCGCACAGGCACACGCCGCTCTCGCCAGCGCTCGCCCGGCTCGCGGAGCTACGTTGTATCATTCCGGATAGTGACGATGGAGTAACGATGTAGTTTTGCTCAACTACTCTAGTTATCCAATGTCGTGCCCCGCGTGCTGCCGGCCAATAAAAACTGTTGATCCCGCTCGACCTCCCGTCCCACGACCTGCGCCGACGCAAGCGCCGACGGTGCGACGAGACCTCGTCCACGGGGAGCTGCTCTGCTCCTGCTGATGATGCATAACGATGATCTATCTCGTATCTTTGGTCAAACAAATTAGTCGACTAGACGCTGACGCCTGACCGGCCGCGGCGAGTCCGCTCGGGGCGAAAATCACACGGCGACGGCACCTCCGTTTTTCTCACTTGGGCATGTCCATGGGCGTCTGGGTCCAGGGCGCCTTCTTGCCCTGCTGCACGGCGAGCATGCCGTCCTCGCACTCCTTGCTGCAGCTCACGCGGATGAGCTCCGCCTGTGTGTACTCAACGAGCTCATCGGTGATCGGTTTGTACTGCACCGTCCGCACGAGCGCTTTGGCAGCGGCGGCCGCATGCGGCGCGCTGGACTGCATGACCTCGCAGATCTTCTGCGCAGCCTTCATCATCTCGTCGGCCGTTTCGACCACCTCCTGCACCAGCCCGATCTCGACGGCTTTTTGCGCATGGATCGTCTCTCCTGTCATGAAGAGGCGCCGTGCGTTCGAGCATCCGATCTTCGCCACCACGTAGGGCGAGATGGTGGCCGGGATTACGCCGAGCTTGACCTCAGAGAGCGCGAAGAACGCGTTCTTGCGCGCAATCACCATGTCGCACAGCGAGAGCAGCCCGAAGCCGCCGCCCATTGCAGAACCATTGGCCAGGCCGACGACGTATACCGGCAGGTTGTTGATCGTCGCGAGCAGGTCGCTAAAGGCCTCACCCTTTTGGGGCTCCTTCAACTTAGGCGGCCGCCCCTCCGCCTTCGCCTTCGTCTTCTCCTCCATGATTGCCGCCGTGTTCTGGAACGTCTTCGGGTCGCCTCCCGCGCAGAACATGGCGCCGCTCCCTGTGAGGAACACCACGCGGAGGCTCGGCGTTGCGAGCACTCGCCGGCACGACCTCCAGAGGCCCTCGTAGATGCCGTCGTCCATCGCATTCTTCGCCTCCGGTCGATTCAGCGTGATGATGGCCACTGTCTTGGCCACGTTCATCTGCCAGGTGACCTCCTTTGGCATCGGGATCTCAAATGGGTCCGTGCCGTCCGCAGCTTTCAAGGGCGCAGCGCCCTCGCCGCCACCACCATTTTCAAAAAAGTTGATCACCTTGTCCGCGTCCCAGTGCTTGAGAACGTCGTAATTGTACGTCACGTCGTTGGCAAAGCAATCTGCCCTGATGTCTTCTACCTCCTTTTCCGTCAGCGTCATGAAGTGGTCGAGGGCGCCATCACGCGCCATCACCTCATTTATCGTTGCCATTCTGGGCAACTCTCATCAGGCCGCGATCGGCCGTTGCTGTGTGTTTCTCTTTCTTCATACAATTGTGTGCGGCACGCGTAGAACTCCCGGCACGGTCGCGTGCGACGCGACGCTTCTCGGTTTGATGAAAATGAAGGTCCTTGCCTTCATGCTCCTCCTCTTCTTCTCTCGCCGCGCGACAACTACGCGCAGCCCGTGGCGCTGTGGCGCTCGCCCGCGGACGCGGCGCCGCACCGGCGGCTGCTCGCGTGGAATGTGGACGACACGCTCCTCGTCGCGTGCACCTCCGACGGGCTCGTGCACGTGCTCGACGCGCGCGCGAGGCTGCTGCATGCGCTGCCGCCTCACGTGTGGACGCGCACGCCCGCCGCCGCCGCCGCCGCCGCCGGGGGTGCTCAGAGCCCACCTGGTGGCATCGGGTCCGACGAGCACGCGTCCGACGACGCCGACGCCCCGGCCTCCGGCGGCCCTCCGGCGCTGCTCGACGTGGCGTGGCGCGAGCCCCTCGGGGCCAAGGGCCTCTCATCGGAGCTCCTGCTGCTCGGCTCCGATGCACGCGTGCGCCGCGTGCGCATCCCGTCGACGGCGAGCGCGGCGGTGCATGGGAAGCGTGCGGCGGCGCCCGTGAGCCGTCCTCCGATCGACCTGCGTGCGTACCATCCGCTCGTCACCTGCCTCGCCTTCGACCAGGCCTCCGGCCTCCTCGCAGTCGGCGGCGGAGGCGGCGGCCTCTCCCGCCAGGCCGAGCTACTGCTGCTCAAGCTCCCTCCCGAGGTCGAGCCTCCGACGCCTCTCGTCGGCCTCTCGCTCTGGGCGCTGACGGACTCGGTGCCGCACGCGACGCTCCTCTTTGCCAGCTCGGCCGCCGCCACGCGCCCTCCGAGCACGCCGGCGCGAGGCGGCGCCATCGCGGGCGGGGGCGGCGCCACGGGCGCGGGCGGCGCCACCGGCGGCGGCGCCGAGGCGGGCACGTCGATCGTGCCCACGACGGCGCGCAGCACCTACCGCAAGGTGCACGCGAGCGCGACGGGTGCGGGCGTGGCGGCCTCGATCTCATTCACACGCGGCGGCGAGAAGCTCGCAGTCCTCACGCTACAGGGAGAGCTCTCTGTCTGGCCGACGGCGCCACTCGCGCACCTCGCAGCCAGGCTCGCGGCGGCCGTGCCGGGCACGCCGCCGCCGCCGCCGCCGCCGGTGCCCGACGCGCCGCTGCTCTGGAGGGCGCGCGGGAGCGAGGAGCAGTGGGTGCGAGCGACCTGGTGGGATGAGCGCGCGCTCGTGCTGGCTCGGTGCGACGGCGCCGTCTCAGTGAGCTCGCTGCCCGAGCTGCGCGAGCTCCTCGGCCAACAACCCGAGCGCTTCCTGCCTCTCCCCGTGCTCTCGCACGCGCATGCCGGCCGTTTCTTCCTCCTCGAGCGCGAGATCCGATATCTCGAGCCGCCAGCTGCGCGCGCCGAGGCGGGCGCGTCCCTCGCGCTCCCTAATAAGGCAACGACGAGCGCCGAGGCGAGCGACGAGATCCGAGCGCTCGAGCTGCCGCGCCGGCTGCAGTCATGGCGGCTGCTCTCGCTGCGCCAGACGTCGCCCGAGCAGCTCTTCCACCGTAAGGTGCTCTTGCGTGAGTACGGCGACGCGCTGCGCTGGGCGGCGCACTATGGCATGTCGACCGACCCCGTGCGGCAGGCGCAGTGGGCGGACTCGGCGGTCTCGCGCCACTCGATTGCGGACTTTTTGGACAAGGTGAGTGACAAGCGGTGGGTGCTCGACGAGTGCTGCCGGCGCGTGCCCGACGAGCCGGCAGAGATCGAGATGCTGCTCGAGAGCGGCCTGCGCGTCTGCCGCAAGGCGCGGCGCGCTCTGCGGACGGCTGCACGGGGCACGGCCACGCGGGCGAGCGTCGTGGCGGGCGCGCCCGGCGCCGCCGCGGGCACCGCCGACGAGACGCCGTCCGCGCTGTCGTGGGCGGGCGCCGCCGCGGGCGCCCTCGTGCCCAAGACGGCGCCCAAGGCGCTCAAGGCGGCGCGCGATCTGACGCTCGATGAGCTGCGCCGGTTTCGTCAACGGCTGCGCCGGTACCGCGCGCGCCTGCAGACGAGCCTGAAGCTCGCCGAGGCCACGGGCGCCGTGGCGGGCGCCGGGCGCTTCGACGTGGCGGCGTACACGTCGTTTCGGGACACGAGCGCGCTCCGGCATGCCGTGGAGATGGCCGAGGGCTCCAGATTCGGCGAGCTCTCGGTGCTCCTTGATGAGCATCGTCGCGAGCTGCGATCTCGTCGGCTGTGCGTGCTGAGCATGGTGCCCGAGACGACGCCGCCCCACGAGTACGCGTCGCTGCTCAAGGAGGTGGTTACGGCCGTGCTCGACGAGGCGGAGGCGGCGGAGGCGGCGGCCGAGGCGGTGGCCGAGGCGGCGACTGAGGCAGCGGCTGAGGCGGCGGCTGAGGCGGCGGCTGAAGAAGTGGCGGCGATCGGGGGCGCCGGCTGGGACGACACACCCATCTTTACCGCGGATGCGCAGCGGGGGGAGGGCGAGGGCGAGGGCGAGGGCGAGGGCGAGGCACGCAGCGACAGCGACGAGGCCGTCGTGGGCGCGCATGACGACGACGACGAGGAGGAGGAGGAGGAGGACGCACAGGACGCCCACGACGGCGCCACCCTGGACGATGTTGACGGCGGCCTGCCACCCGATGTGGAGGAGGCCCTCTTCGGGCGCGATGGTGCGCCCGCGCTCGAAGCTCAGCTGACCAGCGGCGGCGGGTGCCTGAGCCGCGCGCACCTTGTCGAGTGGTTTGGCGCGCGAGCGATCCAAATCGATGAGCGCTCCGGCCAGCTCGACAATGCGCTGCAGCTGCTGCGCGTGGGGCTGCGCCTCGGGCTGCACGAGCTCCAGCCCATGTGCGCGCGCGTCGAGCAGCTGCATCAGCTCGTGTACCAGCTCGGCTCCAAAGAGAGCTTACTCCACTTTGAGGCGCGACCTCCCGCGAGCTGACTCCAGCTCCTCCTCGAGCGCTGCCCGTCCGAGCGCCCGCCAAACGCCGCCGGCGGCGCCAGCGCCTCCGGCGCCGTGGACGAGGTCGTGAGCGGCGCCGAGCGGCGTGACTCATACCTTGGCTCTTGGTTGGGGAGTGGGGCCGCGACGGGCGACGACGAGGCGAGCGAGGCGCGCTTTGAAGAGTTTGCACGGCAGCAGTTGCTCCCGTTCTTGCGGCACGAGCCCCACGGGCCTGCGCTGCTGCGGGAGCACATGGTGAGCCTCGCCCGTCGCGCGGATGAGCCGGGGGGCCTCGCGCGTTGCGTGGCGCTTGTGCGCTCGAGCCGGCTCGCCCTGCGGCCCGAGGATCGGCTGCTGCGACCAACGGCGCTGCTGATCGACACGGCGCTGCGCTGCGTGTACGGCTCGCCGCGGCGCGATGACGAGGCGCTCGAGCTCACCATGATGATGTACAAGGCGCTGCCGGGGCGCGACGACCTCGGACCTGACGACTTCGAGCCGCCCGAGACGGCGCCGGTGCCCGAGACGGCGCCGCCGTTTGAGGGAGCGGCGGCGGCGGCGGCGGCGGAGGGTGAGGCGCCGCTGCCTCCGCCGCCGGGCCCCGAGGCGCTCGAGGCGCTCCTCGACGAGCTCGACGAGCTCTACGCGCATCTCAAATCCCAGCACTCGCTCCAGGAGTATGGCTGCCTGCAACCGATGGGCGCTTACCGTCAAGGCGAGGGCGGGCGCGGCCTCTCCCGCGAGCGCGCCCAGCAGCTGCTGCGCGCACTCGCGCGCCACACGGCGCGGCGCAGCCCTCCCGCCACCTCCGCGCACTGGGCGCAGACGCGCGACGACATGGTCGCGTTGCGGGAGCGCGCGTGCCTCGATCTACCTCCCGAGCTCCCTTACATCGAATGGCTGCAAGCGCTGCTCCTCACGGGCCAGTTTCGGCTCGCGAACGACTACTTGCGCTCGTACACCGAGCAGCTCGGCCTCGCGGCGGCGGAGGCGCTCGTGCTCGACGCGGCGCGCGAGTACTTCAACGGGGCCTCGTCGACGCTCGACCCGGCGCTCGAGCGCATGGCAGAGTGCCTGCGCGTGCTGCCACAGACGACGCCCGCGGTCGAGGCCGAGTTTCGCCTGCTCGAGGGCGTGAAGCTGCTCGCACGGTATGGGTGCACGCCGCCGCCGCTCCAGGTGCGCCGGCTGCCCGATCGGCTCGTGCTCGTGCTTGAGCTCATCGACGGCATCGCTCGGTCGGAGGAAGAGGCGGCCGCACGCGCGGCGGCGCACGCGGCGGCGGCGGCGGCGGCGGCGGCCGAGGCGGTGAGGGCAGCCGTGGGGGGCTCCCCTTCTGCAGCTGTTGCAGGGAGGGGCGATGCGGCGAGGATGACGTCGGGCAGCGCTGTGTCGGGCAGCGCTGTGTCGGGCAGCGCTGTGTCGGCGACCGGTTGGGATGGCGACGATGGGTGGGGCGATGATTGGGACGAGACTGCTTCGTCAACCGTCGCCAGGTCAGAGTGATTGCATGCTGAGTGATTGCATGCTGAGTGATTGCATGCTGAGTGATTACATGCTTCCCCAACCGTCGCCAGGTCACCACCTTCGACTCCTCCACGTCCGTCAGCCGCCACCTCCACGTCCGCCTCGCCCTCCGTCTCCTCCTCCTCCGCCTCGTCGGTGCTGCGCATGGACGGGGCCATGACCCACCTCGCGGAGTGCCTCGGCGTACCTTCGGACCTCGCCCGAACCGCCGTGTGGGAAGCCCTAGCGACGGTGGCCCTCCGCCGTACCGAATGGTCGCGCTGTCTCGAGCTCACGCTGCAGCTCGTCCGGGCCCCGACGGTGCATGGGCGCGCCTGGCAGCTGTGCGAGCGACTCTGCGCCCTCTCCGAGGATGCCAGTACTCCTTGTTCGAATGCCCGTGCTACCGGCGCTAACCTCGGCGCTCAGGTCGCCGAGGGCATTGACGAGCGCAACGCCCTCGATGCCGCCGGTGCTGCCGGCGCGGGCGCGAGGGCGGCGAGTGCGAAGATGCTAGTAATGGACTTGTCCGAGCGCGGTGAGCTGCTCGGCCACGCCCTCGCGCATTGTCCAGCCGAGCACTTTGACAAGGCGATGCGACTGTGGCGTGAGTGGCGGCGGCAGCCAGGGGCGCTCTCGTGGGCGCTCGACGAGGACCTGCCGACCGGCGCCCACGACGACGCGAGCGCCCACGACGGCGCCGATGCCGACGGGGCCCGCGACGGCGCCGACGGCGCTCAGTACGGCGCCGAGGGAGCCGGCGCCGAGAGCGACGTCGCTCCACCCTCCGGCGATGCGCGCGCTCTCGACGGCGCCGTGGCGGGCGCGTCGGCGGCGGGGGCGGCTGCCTTCCGGGCGATGCGGGACGAGGCCGAGGGCAACGCGATGGCCTGGGTGATGCATGCGAAGCGCTCGGATGAGGCCGCCTCGGCCACGC
>Ga0210241_102314_pt1 | contig 10844 bp, 11 predicted proteins | sample ChrtobMetP5a_8mM_FD_155488 | JGI IMG/M metagenome (GOLD analysis project Ga0210241, IMG submission 155488) | Chrysochromulina tobin associated microbial communities from unialgal haptophyte culture, Seattle, Washington, United States - P5a_8mM | ecosystem: Host-associated > Algae > Haptophytes >...
TCCTTTTGGGGGGGGGTTCCTATCGGATACGTATCCTATTGTATCGTGATGTATCCCGCATGTATCTTGATTGTATCTTGATGTGTCCCGTCAAGATACATCAAGATACACGAGTTATGATGTCAGAGTTGTTGTTCGTTTATCTAGGATTAGCATGAAACACCTCCTGGTGGCGGTGGGGCGGTTAGCCATTGCCGTTAGGCGCGTGGCGTAACCTGCCCGGCCGCGCGCCCCGTCTGGCCGTTGACGAAACCTCGGTTTCGTCAGCCGTTGACGAAACGCGTGGCGGGGCCCCACCGCATGCGACCCCGGGCAAGACCTATAGTCCCCGTGCACGGACACTCGGTACACTAGCATGGGTACCGACTACACAGGCTTCTGACTGACACAGGTGCATCACCGCTTGATCGAAGTGACCTGCCTTGTGCCAGGTCATGGCCGAGAAAGCGCCTGAAGGCGAGGCAGCCAAGCCTGGTGGGAGGGCGCCGCCGTCCGTGCCTCCGCCAGACGCCCCACGTGGAACTCTACAGTATGGAGAGCCCGCGCTGACACGGGATGCAGGGTGTCGCAGCGCCTCGCTCGTACGGACGCGTGCTTAACTCTTAACGCAACTCCACTATCCAACGTAACGTCGACCATGAACGTCGACAGAACGTCGACGACGAAACGACTTACGAAACGTCGGAGATGAAACAACCAAAACGACCCGGCCTCGCCTCGTCATGGCAGAGACGCAGCTCTCCTCAGAGCGGTGTCGTCACGCTCTTCGACAACACCCACCAACCAACCCCATCACCGGTACCACGCCGGCCTCAACCGCTCGGCCTCAACGGTCACTTAAAACTGCGGACTTCGCGCTCTATTAGTATTAGCGCCATCGCCCACCTCCTCGCTGAGCACCGGCCTCCTCGCGCACTCCTTTCGTGCGCTTGTCGCCCTCGCCTCGACGTCAACATGAGTCAGCAAGGGGCCCGCGCACCCCCCACTCAGCGGCCGCGACGTAGAATGGGCTAGTCCTTTACTCATGTAGTAGCAGTTAGGGGGACTCTCTATGCCATGCCAAGCATGGTTATCGGGGGGTCGAGCAATAATACTCAAGTCCCTTAGTACTCTCGACTACGCTTGCCACTACGATTGCACAGTAGATGTGGACGATCGGCAGCCAGGCAGGCCTGTGGCGAGATACTGACTTCATGGCCGGCAAGACGGCCGTTTCGGCGAGAAACTTCTGACTTCATGCATCATGGCCGGCACGAGCCGGCCGTTTCGGCGAGAAACATTTGTATCTGTCACTTTGGCTAATCAATCTATCATAGGAAATGTATACTTATTACCTACATACCTCAGGGATATGTATCCTTCTTTACGATACATTCGAAATACATTTAGGATACAATGTATCCTAACCCTCAGATACATGACACACCGGGAATACATGTCGGTACACGTCCCACGTCGCTCGCCTAATCGCTCGCCCCCAGCCGGTCCCGCCGCGCGGATCGCCGCTGGGCTCAGACCTCAGTCTCGACTCGTGACACACAAAGATCAAGACGCGCTCCCAGCCATGAGTCAACAGAGTAAACACAGTGAAGAACATGTCAGTGGAACCATGTCCAAGCAGTTTACAAGCAGTGCACATGTGGCCAGCCGTTGGTATTACTTGCCTGAATTGACTCACACGTACCTGCAGGACTTCCTACTTCTTCGAGTATTTGTAGCTTGGCATCTGATAGATGGTCTTGTAGGTGTCGTAAGGTACCTTGTCCCCCCGTAGTTTCGCCTGGGTCACATTGCGGCCCGAGAAGGTCTCGTAATGGGCGAGTAGCTTCCAATTCATCTTCGCGGCGAGCGATTCAAGGAGCAGCGTGCCCCTGGTGGAGGCCATCTTATCCCACACCGTATGGATCAAGTACCCGCCGGGGCGCAGCACACGGTACCTGCCCAACCGATTAGGTACCACCGCTCAGCAGACAGCGTGTGTGAAGCAAGGTTGGAATCACTTGACAAGGTTGGAATCGCGTGACGACTGCTCACATCTCCATGATGGCGTGGCGCGTGAAGCCGCTGGTATAGACCCAGCTCGTGTGAATCACGTCAAACGTTGATTCGCCAAAGGGGAAGAATGAGAAGATGTCGAGCGCCACAGTGGGGAAGCCACGCGCCGCGATCACTTGCATGAAGGGCGGCGGAAGCGTGGGGACAGTCTCGGCGGCGACGATGAGCGTGGTGGACACTGTGATGATGCGATCGCCATATCGCCGAAACAAGTTGACGGCGAGGTTGCCGTTGCCTGCACCTATATCAAGTACCAGCCGCACGTCTGGCCGATCGAACACGTGGTCGGGGATGTCTTCGTAGGGCCCAGCCCCCGGCCAGTAGTCCTTATTCCACAATAGGGACTGCTTCGTAAAATACCTGCGGGCAAACAAAGGTTGGTTTCTGAGACGCCAGCTTCGAGGTGGTGAGGGCTCCAAGAACAAACGATCGACGCAAGCGGAGCACGCACTTGCAGTATAAGTGCACTTCAGCATTGTGTGCATGCGATTTCCCGCACTCGCGGAACCTTTCCCCATTCGGGAGGGCTGCCCAGTTGAGGTGGTTGAGATCGATGCGAGTGGGCCACGGCGCAGGCTTCCAGTCAAGCTGGATGTTGGCAGCGGGCGGCATGATTTGCTTTCGAATAGGGACGAGGAGCTCGCTGCCGCCGTCGGCGATGTCTCGGATGCCACTCTCGTATCCAAGTTCGTCCGGGATCAGGTGCGTGTACCCATTCTGGAACGCTTGGTACACCTTGGACCGCGTACCCTTGGAGAGGCTACACTCGAGCAAATGCGTGCACGCGGGCGAACCAACCGCCTGAGCCGGCCCTGGCGGCGGATACGGCGGCGTCGGCGGAGAAGATTGAATGGGCTTTCGCTCCTCCTTATCGAAGAGCTTGTTCCAATCGGGCCCTGGATACCGTGCGAACCTGGCCCAGAGTGGCAAACTATGTGGGTCCTTTGGAGGCATGGATTCGGCCTCTGAGCTTGCAGACGGGGTCGCTGGACTTGCAGACGGGGTCGCTGAACTTGCAGACGGCGTCGCTGAACTTGCAGACGGCGTCGCTGAACTTGCAGACGGCGTCGCTGAACTTGCAGACGGCGTCGCTGAACTTGCAGACGGCGTCATCACGAAACATGGCACAGCATTACATGGGACAAGATTGCCGCGCACTACGAGGTTCAGGAAGAAGATGCAGTTGAGCGCCAAACTTGGGTATATCCACTGTGACGCGGAAGACGTCATCGCGGGCGGGCCTGTTCGCCTGCAGGGCGCGAGATGACCGCTCGGTGCGTGCGTGCGTGCCGTGCGCACAGTCGTGCGGCGCGCGCGCTTCTTGTGAATGATTGATTGTCTCTCAATCGCGATTGACGTTCACGTATAAGTTTGGGGGAAGGTTCGCTCGGTTCGAGCGAACCGGGCCACTCAGCGCAACGCTGACTGGTTGGCTAGCCAAAGTGATTAAAGGCGCCGCCCGATGTGGGTGTGCGTATTTTACCCGTTCTTCCACGGAGTCGGTACGTGGACGACGTGCGGTGTTTATTAGGAAGCCTGTACCGTACGCCTAACGCCCGAAGGGCAAACACACGTTCTTTAACTCTCTGGCGCGCTTGCCGCCGACGCCGGCGCTGCCGCCAGCGTTGGACATGCCCATTGCCGCCATACTCCACGTCATACACCACACGAATCCAGAGTGCGCCGGCCCCAGTACGTTCCTACCGTCCCGCAGCCAATTCGGCCAGGGCAACAAACTTCCCGCACGGGCGAGCCCTGGCGGCGACAGCTGCGGCGAAGGCCGAAGCGGGGGAGGCTCCGGCGACTTCGGAGAGGTAGAGGAGGAGGAGGAGGAGGTCGAGGCAGCGCCGACGGCGGAAAGGCGGCGGGCGGGAGCCTGCGGCGCGCATCCGCTGGGAAGGGGACGATGGAAGGGCGCGATTGGAGACGACGGCGGCGTCGAACCTGTGTGCACCGACGCGCCCGATGGCGCGCCTCCCCCCCCCTCGGTAAACGCAAAGATGCACTCGACACCGTCGCAATGCGACGGTGTCGAGCGACAGGCGCGCGTCTCTCGGCGCCCCCTCCGCGCACCTCGCTCCGCGCTCCGCGCGTCGCTCGGACGCCTCAGACGCAGCTGGGCCCGCAGCGGCTGCAGGCGGATGCCTGCGGCGCTCGCGCAGGCGGGCAAGCATCGGCGCGAGGAAGCCTCACCTCGCTCCGCGCTGCGCGCGTCGCTCGGGCGCCTCCTCCGCGCACCTCGCTCCGCGCTCCGCGCGTGGCTCGGACGCCTCAAACGCAGCCAGGCGGTCGGCAGCGTAGGGATGCCTGCGGCGCACGCGCAGCCGGGCAAGCATCGGCGGGAGGAAGCCTCACCTCGCTCCGCGCTCCGCGCGTCGCTCGGGCGCCACCTCCACTGACCTCGCTTCGCGCTCCGCGCGTCGCTCGGACGCCTCCGGCGGACGCACGGCCCCACGAGCGCGGTTAGCGCCGCGCTGGCGCACTGAGGCCGCGGCCTCGAGGGGCAACTTGGGGGCGCCCGAGCGATTGGCTCGCCGCGCCGACGCGCCAAACCGCCTGCATCGCTCATATGAGGAGGCACGTACATGGCGCGCGGCGACCCCATGCCCTCATGAACTAACACTAACGCGTCACACCCTAGCCCCTAGCCCCTAACCCTGCACCCTAACCCCTACATAGCCACAGGTTTCTTTACTGTTATTTTTGTAATACCCACCCTAAGCCCCTACCTAGCCACTGGTTTCAAGACCAGAAAATGCAACCTTAATGCAATTCTGAGGAGAATTAGGTCAATAAGAGCACGAAAGAGCATGAACGAAAGGTCCACCAGAACATACATCATCCAGCCACCAAGTTGTGTAGTTGACCAGTGGGCCCATCAACCTTCACCTTGAAGGAGTGGGGCTCTAACCTGGCTTCTCTCAGCTTGTGCTAGATCCCAGTCTTAGACCTCGTCTTATCTCGTGTCTTCTTGTGTCGAGGTCTGTCGAGGACTGTCGAGCTGTCCAGAGCTGTCGAGCTTGACACTTGACGCCGCCGTCGCATGGAGTCAGGGGGGTTCTGTCGAGTAGCTGTCGAGCTACCTGTCGAGTAGCTGTCGAGTTTCCTTTCGAGTTGTCGAGGTCAGGGCAGAGGGCTCAAGTGAGTGACGCTTGAGGGGGCTCGCGGTCGCGCCATGGCGAGCTCCCGTGGCTTATTAGATTCTAAACATTCAATCCCGTCCCTTAACGAGCTCACGTACGAGAATTCGTTAATTACAGCGCCTCGAGATGAGCTGCACCGGGCCCAAAGCGCAGTACTCGAAATCCAAATGCCGCATCCCGATTTTATGTTACCGCAATACTGCAGCATGCGCTGCCGAAGTGCAACGCCACCGCGAGCTCAGCGTACAAGCGTCGAGGATCCGTTAAGGGTCGTGGCGCGACCCACTATCCACTCGCCACGCTCTTTGCCTACGGCGATCATCGTGCGAACGGCGTACTCGCCATCGGTCGCTGTCTTGAGTAATGCGTCAATGGATGAGGCGGGGTAGCCGTGCCTGGCAAAGAGCGCCTCGGGCGGACTGCTCCGCCCTACGTCCAGCTGAGGACCAGCGACGGATTTGAGTCGTTTCGAGGCTCGCTTCGAGGCGGAAGCAGCGGCGGCTGCGTCGGAGGCGATGCGTGCGGCAATGGCCTCGCGAAGGCTCGTCGAGCTCAAGATCTCGTCTTCGCCCTCGAGCGGTGGCAGCACGAAGAGCGCGCCGTCGCCCGTGGCGCCAGGGTTCTCATAGGTACCTACCGTGCCACCGAGCAACTCCGTGTCTCCACGGAACACGGGCACGGCGACCCTAATATCGAGGTGCTTGAGCGCCCGCAGCAGCTCCGACGGATCACTGCTCATCTTGACCATCGCCATGGCGCGCGCGACCAGCACAAGGTCGGCGCGGTGAGCAAACAGCTCGCCAGGGTTGTTCCAGCTGGCCATGCCGGCGAGATTGTCCACGCCGAAGACGAGGCCGAGACGTGCACCAGGGACGAGTAGCGGGGAGTGCGCCGCAAAGTGAGCGATGACCGCTGTGGTTGGGACCGTCTTCAAGTAGCCTTCGGGCAGCTTGGGTGCCCAGTACCCGGGAGACGCCTGGAGAAGTGAGGCGTCACCGCTCGTGCACTCGTAGTCGAGCACATGGCAGAGTTTGGTTTCCTCTGCGGGCTCACTCTTCAGCAGCGCTTTGAGCGCGGCGCAGCGCTCGCCCATCGAAAAGGCCATTGTGTCCGCAAGATCAGGCGACGCGGTGGCCTTCCGCTTCAATAGAACCTTGTTGCAGAGATAGTTATCATGCACTGGCAGGTAGCAGATGGCAGTGACTGTGTGGCCCGATGCACGCAAGTGCTTGGCGGCTATGAGCCCAAGGCGCACATGGCCAAGGTGAGGAGGATTCATCGTGCCTGAGATGAGCAAGACGTAATATCTCGGACGAATGGGCGGTGCCGGCTTAGGACTCTCCGCCATCGCCGCCACCTTATCTCTCGCGGCTGCCGAGTTTGGGCCGGCGTGCGTGGTTAGGAGCTGTCGGAGGCTTTCGGGGTTCGCGCCTAGCGCCATGCCAATCTCCTCGCCTTGCCGGAAGACCTTGACCATAGGCATTACACTGATTTCACACGCCTGCGCCGTCTCATGGTTCTGGTCCACATCAACCTTGATGAACTCACACCAAGGGAACTCGGCAGCGAGTGCTTCGAAAAACGGCGCGATCGTGCTGCACGGAACGCACCAGGTTGCGGTGAACTCCACAACGACGGCGCGATCGCCGGCCGCAGCGAGGACGGCGTCGAACTCGGCCTTCGTCGCGGGTTGCCTCATCTTCAAGGAGCCGCGCAGTTCACGAGGCCCCTGCTGTGAAAAACACCTGAACGTTCCCGAACCAAACTCAACCTGAACGTTCCCGAACCAAACTCAACTCAAAGGTATACAGCAAGGCAGTTTCGTTAATTCATGCGTACCACACGACCGCTAAGGATCGCCGCGCGTCCACCGCTCACCCTGCTTGCTTCTCGCAGAACGGCGGCGCCACCCGGGTAGTCGACAGCCTCTTGGGAAGTGACGGGGGTGCTCTATAGAGGGGGGGTAATCAAGTTGCCCTGCGCGCGTAGCGCGCAGATTTTCCGCCCGCCGCAGGCGCGAAAATTTTGGCGACATTGACTATAAATCACTACATTTAGGCCCTGAAATTGAAGCCACTCACACACTATTGACTGCGACGTACATGTATGTACCGACTACAGTACTACGATGACACATTCTAGCCACAATGACAAGAGCAACTGTCTCGCTCACTTATCCGCCCGCTCTCTCGACTGCATGGCCGGGATCCATGACGAGCTTGAGCCTGAAGTCAAGATATCCTTGACCGAAAGCTGGATTGTAGCCTCACACCGCCCTGCGGAGCACACGAGAGTCAACAACGAGCACAAGCTGAGTCGTCATCTGCGTGTGGAGTCAGTCGAGGCTCACAAGGCGGGCATTACACTGTTTGCAGCTGATTGCTGGTCGACTGCTGCTCATCACTGTGCTTGGCCCACTGCTTCCAGCGGTTGGTGGCCGCCGCCTTTGCTGCCTCTTCCTCTAGCAATTCTTTCGCTTTTGCTGCAGCCTTTGCTGCGGCTGCTGCGGCGCGACCACCCTTCTCCTGCCAGTAGCAGGCAGGCAGGCCAGCCTTGCTGCGGTCACCGCCATGGCCTTGCGGATGTATGTCCTCACCATTGAGACGTAGAGAGGGGCGGCAGCCAAGATGCTAGGTCGCACCGGAAGCGAAGGTGTGCGCGGGATGTTTCGTGAACAAAGTTGGAAATGCTGTTTGCGGCCTTCGCTTAACCGATGCAAGCCGAATTTCCGCGGTTCGGGGGTCTACGTTCCGAGATCTGTCGATTGGCACCCTGCATAGTTGCGCATAGTCTCGCTACTAACGCGTACTAACGATGGTAATCAAGTTGCCCCGCTGACGCGAGAGCACCCCCGTCGCCGTTACACCCCCGTCGACTACCCTTGACCGCGATGTAAGCCTGGTCTAGCTTTAGCAGGGACCGGGGTTTATCGCGCTCACCAGGCTGCTTGTGTAGCGTTGATGATCTGCAATTCACAGTTTCAACGCGCGACCAGGTTTACTCGCCGAGGACGGACGTCGTGCGTGTCGCCGACACAATCTTCCAAGGAAAGTAAGTTTCGTTCATGAACGGTAAGTTCGCGGTGCGAGTGGGACGGTTGGGAGCGCGGCCTCTTCATAGCCGATCGAGACGAGGGCCACGACTCGTCGACCGCGCGCGCGCATCGGACCGACCACCAGAGCTCTCATCTACTTGCCCTTCGAAACAATGCGAGGCAAGGGCCTGTTCCTGTTTGCGATGCTCGGCGCCGTGGGCATTTTGAGATTCGTGAGCACGCCGCGCTGCCGCTCGCTCCCTGCCTTCTACAGCATGACCCTCGTGGGCGCCGGCGGCCTCTCGACGCGCGTGGGCGATGCGATGATGCGCATGCGCGAGGACACGGGCCGCAAGTTCGGCAACATGATCCTCGCCAACATCTCGACGCACCCCGGCATCCGCATCGAAACTTGCACTCAAAGCAGCACCGACACCCCGTCCGCGCTCCCGACGATGTCGCTCAACACGTACCTGTTCTTCACGTCGAAGAACATCATCGAGAGCCCCACCGCCGGCTTCAGCATTGTGTCGCCAAGCACTGACACGGCGCCTAGCATCTGCTCGAATGCATGTTTCTACACCTCCAACGCTGCTCGCGACAATGGCGCCCCCGGCTGCGAGTGTGATCTTCATCGCGCCCTCTTCATATTTGACGCCTTGTCCACCGCGCCTACGTTTGCGACGCGCGCCTCGTCGGACCAGGTGGTGTGCAAGCGCAATTTGTTCGCGGAGCCCGTGGCGAACACTTCCGCCTCGCCGCCGAGCCCGGAGCTGGATGCGTTGAACCCTTACATGTCGCCGGAGCCGAAGCTCATGGCGACCGAGCCCGACTCGCCCTACATGCCCTACAACCCCACCGTGACGAGGCGTCACCGGGGCAACTTCTCGCTCGCCCACACGGAAAAGCGCTCGTACTGGTACCTCGAGCTTTACAACGGCATGAAGAAGCTGTTTGGCTACAAACTGAGCGCCACCACGAACACGAGCTTCTCCGCCTCAGTCAAGGTGCCGACGGGCAGCTACTCGGAGCTGAAGGAGTACCCGGCGATCGCGCAGGACATGCTGTTCCCCTCAAATGCCACGTGCCCCAAGGAGGGCGAGTACGAGACCTTCCTCACCTCGGTGGGTGGCGGCTCGAACGCCTTCACGGACAAGATCCAAAACGACTTCTTCTTCGAGGTGGTCAGCAGCAATGTTGTGCCGGTGCTCGAGCGGCTTGTGGCCTTCTTCATCGCGCCCACGTTTGCGACGCGCGCCTCCTCGTTGGACCCGGTCGACAGCGAGCGCAACATGTTGGCAGAGCCATTGGCAAACACCCCCGCCTCGCAGAGCCCTGATGCGTCGATGGCGGTGGGTACGAAACTCACCTGCTATCTCAACGATTGCTCCGAGTCCCTCGTCTTCATCTGGCCCACCGACTTGCCTTCTGCTGGCCGTGAGATGCTCCATGCGGCCACGCCGATGGCAAGCCGCCTCGTGGCGCACATCATCAAGCAAGGTCCGCTATGTGGCACCGACGGCTCGCGCCCGAACACGGCGTCGGGCCCGTTCCTGTCCACCGCAGTCGGCGGCACTGGCCTCTTCTGCAACCTGTCTGGTGAGTCCACCCTCGATTCGTGCGCCATCTGCCGCTACGCTGCGTGCACTCGCGCCGAGCGTGACTCGATGACGGCCGACTACGGGCTGCGCAAGGGCGAGGTCTTCACGATAGCTCTCGAGGAGCTCTTCATTACGAGCACAATCTGGGACGCCGACGTCAAGTACTCGTTCCCGTACGACCAGACGAACGCGAGCGAGGATACTGCGGGGGACCCCATCAAGGCTGCGGCGGACTTGGACGGTGTGCCTTGGGAGTTGGTGGAGTGCTTTGACCTCGCATTCGTATTGCTCAGGCTTGCGTCGTTCGTCTGGGCGATTTGCGCGTCGCGGAGACGTTCCGGTCCAAACGGGCGATTTGCGAATCAGAAGCACCGTAACCAGCGCTTCGCATTGGCCTTGCTCGTTTTCGTCGTCGTCCCGCGGTCGAGTGCCGTGGTGACAACGGCACCACCCGATGGCGATGGGACTGGTGCGCATCGGGCAGAGTCGGCGCAGATGCCGCCATCGCGGCCGCCTCCGCCCACTCCATGCGCCGATGATGTGAACAGCGGCGCCTTTGACTTAAGCGGCGCCTCCATGCCGTGCTCCTACTTCTTAGCACAGCCCTCTGTTTGCGCTTCCTATTCCATTGCACGCACCACTTGCCCGGTCGCGTGCGGGACGTGTCCGCCTCCCCCGCCTGACCCCTCTGGCATGACAGTCTTGGCCAACGCCGAAACCAGCGTCCACCCTGTTGCCGGGATGCACGCAGTCCAGCATGCGCCCAGTCACCGTCGTGCGCAGCAGGACCAGGCCGGCGTCGTCCCCAGCCTGACCAGCACATCCAGCACCTCTGCAGGCAGCAGCCTCGTGACAGCCCCTTCGTTCCCGCAAACTCCTTTGCCGCCCTCATCCGTGTCGCCGACCCCACGGTCACGGCCTCCGCCCTTGCCACCCTGGCCGCCCTCGCCTCCCCGACTGATGCCCCCACCCACGCCGTCCCTGTACCCTCTGGACTCTGGGCCGACGCCA
>Ga0210241_102333_pt1 | contig 10754 bp, 16 predicted proteins | sample ChrtobMetP5a_8mM_FD_155488 | JGI IMG/M metagenome (GOLD analysis project Ga0210241, IMG submission 155488) | Chrysochromulina tobin associated microbial communities from unialgal haptophyte culture, Seattle, Washington, United States - P5a_8mM | ecosystem: Host-associated > Algae > Haptophytes >...
ATGGGGGCGAGGGTGGCGGGGACGGTGGCGGCGGCGACGGGGGCGGCGGTGGCGAGGGCGAGGGCGGCGGCGGTGAGGGCGAGGGCGACGGAGGGGATGGCGCAGGCGGCGCCGCCGGTGGGGGGGAGGGCGACGGCGGCGTTGGCGGGGACAGCGACGGCGGCGGCGACGGCGGCGACGGCGCGCCGAAGGGAGGGTATGGCGGCAAGGGCGGTGGACGGGAGGGCGAGGGTGGCGGAGGCGAGGGCGAGGGCGGCGGCGGCGAGGGTGGCAAGGGCGGCGGAGGTGGGGGTGGCCTCGGCGGCGGTGAGGGCAGCGGCGGCGGGGGCGGCGGCAATGGTGACGGTCTTGGTGACGTAGGCGAGGGTAACGGTCCGCAGGAGCACCGGCTTGCAAGAGCGGCGAGAGGGCACGTACTCCCTTGAAGACGACGTCGGGGCAACAGCGCTGCCGATAGAGCGAGTGTGGATGTCACGACGGACGGGGTAGGCGATGGTGGGATGCCGACGCTCGATCGCCTTACGCGAGCGTCGGCAGCCCAAAATGCTGACCGAGCTCCTCGATCCCCGCTCGCTGCTCCGCGGTGAGCGTCCCGGCAAGGTCTGGGCGGCGGCTTGGGAGATCGTCTACGATCGATGTTGCGGAGGTGGAATCCGAAGGCTCTGATGGCACGAACGACGTGTCCGTTTCCAGTCGGCGGCCGCCCGCACCGCATGAGAGGGCTGTCGAAAGGGCGGCTACATTGGCAGAGAGAGTCGAGAGAGTACTGCTCTGAGCAGCTACATTGGCAGAGAGGGGGGACAGAGCAGCCACACTGGCAGAGAGAGCGGCAATCTGTTGAGCGAGGGCCTCGACCGACGTGCCAGCCGTTGGCGACGTTGGCATCGCAACGATCAGCCGAGGCCCGCTGAGGTAGATGAACTGCGAGTCGAGCGTTGGGCCGGTGAGGCGCGAGATGCACGTCTTGTACGTGCCGCTCACGCCGAAGGTCACGACGAGGGTCCTCGACGCGCTGACGAGGCCGCCGGTGGTGGAGGAGGCGTGGACGGCGCCGGTGCAGTCGGGCGTGCCGGCCGGGAGGAGGACGAGGGTGTCGCCTGGGGATGCAAAGCTGCCGAGGACGCTGAGGGTGACTTGTATGTTCGGCGCGACGGTCGAGGGGGAGAAACCAACGTCGGGCGGCGACGGCGGCGGCGACGGCGGCGGGGGCGAAGGGGGCGGCTTCGGCGGCGGCGACGGCGGCGGCGGCGACGGCGGCGGCGACGGCGGCGGCGGCGGCGAAGGGGGCGGCGAAGGGGGGGGCGACGGCGGCGGCGGCGACGGCGGCGGCGACGGCGGCGGCGACGGCGGCGGCGGCGGCGGCGACGGCGGCGACGGCGGCGGCGGCGACGGCGGCGGCGGCGACGGCGGCGGCGACGGCGGCGGCGGCGGCGACGGCGGCGACGGCGGCGACGGCGGCGGCGGCGGCGGCGACGGCGGCGGCGGCGGCGGCGACGGCGGCGACGGCGGCGACGGAGGCCAGAGAGACGGATACCTGCACACTCGCCAGCCGGTGGAGGTGACGCTGTGGTCTGTAGACCATTGGATCGTCCCAGGGCCCAAGATGAAATTGGAAGGCCCGCCTCCTCCATGGAAGCTCGTCAACGTGCCCGACGGGTGGCTAGGTATGCGGAGAAAGTCATAATTAGCCTCCGTACTAAAGGAGGTCGCTGTCAGGGGCCTTCCAATGGCGAGCGCGGTCGACGTGATGGAGCACGCCTGGTTGTCGCCGTAAGCCGACGGAAAGTTGGGCGAGCGAATGCAGTTCGGGGCGCTCGGATCGACGGTGCATGGGCCGGAGGTGACGGTGAAGTAGGCGCTCTGTGCGTCGGCGACGCGCGGGAGCAAGAGCGCGAGTAAGGCCAGTTCGAACCACTTGTTACGGTAGGAGCGATTGGTTTTCGACCAACTCGCGGAGCGCTTGTTTGGTCTGCACCGATCCTGCTCCGAGCAACCTGCAACCAAGATGAACCCGAGCAACCCGAGCCCGAGCAGCACGAGTGCGCCGTCGAAGCGCTCCACCCACCGCATAGGCACCCCGCCCCTATTCGCCGCTTCCTCGACGGGGTCGCCGCCCGCCGCGTCCGCGTTCACATTCGTCTGGCCGTACGGGAACGAGTAGTACTTGACGTCAGCGTCCCCGAGCTTGCCCTCGAAAAAGGGTTCCTCGAGCGCGACCTCAAAGACCTGGCGCGCGCCCTTGCGCAGCCCGTCGTCGGCCGTCGTCGAGTTGCGCCCAGCGCGCGGGCCCGCGGCACCGCGGCAGAAGGCACACGGGTCGATGGTGGAGTTGCCAGCCGGGATGCGGCAGAGGCCAGTGCCGCCGACTGCGGTGGACAGGTACGGGCACGACATCGTGTTCGGGCACGAGCCGTCGTTGATGATGCACGCCGTGAGGCGGCCCGCCAGAGGCAAGTCGGCGGCCGAGATGCAGACGAGGAACGCGGGTCCGTCGTCGAGGCTGTGGGTGAGTTCCGTGCCCACGATCGTCGACGAATTAGGGCTCGGAGAGGCGGAGGTGTCCGCCAAGGGCTCCGGCGCCACATGACGTTCGACCTTGACCGACGAGGCGCCCGTCGCAAACGTCGGCGCGATGGAGAAGGTATCGACTTGGAAGAGGGCCATTCCGACGAGCAGGAATTGCAGCAGGACGCGCCCGCCGCGCATGGTGTCGAAAAGAAAGGTCGACAGAAAGCCAGATCCGATCCTGGTATGTGGGTCGTACAAGGCGTGCTCGTTTTCCCCACATCCGTCCACGACGAATCTAACATAACGCTTGTTGCCGCGCGCACCGCGCACATACTGAACCGGTAAGAAATGTACATACCCCATCAAGAGATCAAGTCAAGTCAAGTCAAGTCAAACCTACCCAAATCCTCAGTTCGGTTCCTCACCCAGTTTGGTCGTCGGGTTCTTGGCCCCACACACCGCCCGGCCGCCTCCACAGGCGACAAGGCCGCGCAGCCGCGCAGCCGCGCAGCCGCACAGGATCCGTTGTGACACATGTGATTGTATGATACCGTGATACTCTTACAGCAGTTTGGCCAGCATGTTGGCCAGTCCCCCGCCCGCATGCCCAATTGCCAATACCCCAAAGTAACGGCTCCAGGAAGCGCGCCCGTCGCGCATGGTTTCGATAAAACCAAAAACGCGCTTGTTAAGAATATATACCTCTCTTTTGCCTAAAAAGAAGATGATCTCTTTACTCTTAATACTTCAAATTATCTTAATACTACGCGTTACACTAAAACTTCAGTCATCAGTGGTTGTCGTCCTCGACGCGTCCACGTCATCGCGGCCCCCGACCTCGCTCTCGTCCTTGTCCTCCACCTCATCGTCGTCTGGGAGGAGTACCAGGGTAAGCGGCTCGCGTGCCCCCTGCTCAAGAGTCCAAGGAGGAGCTGCTCCGTCAGAGAGGCAATCAGAGGCAATCAAAGGCATTCAAGAGGCCATCAAGAGGCATTTAACGACACGCACCTGCTCGAGGAGGAGCTGCTCCGTCAGAGAGGCAATCAAAGGCAATCAAGAGGCCATCAAGAGGCAATTAACGCCACGCACCTGCTCGAGGAGGAGCTGCTCCGTCAGAGAGGCAATCAGAGGCAATCAAGGGCAATCAAGGGAGATCGCACCTGCTCGAGGAGGAGCTGCTCGGCGGCCGCGATGGCGCGCTGCGCCTCGAGATTGCGGCTCGCCTGATGAGGGATCATCAGAGGCGTCATCAGAGGCAATCAGAGGCCATCAGGTAGGCGCGCCGAGATTGCGGCTCGCCTGATGAGGGATCCATCAGAGGCGTCATCAGAGGCAATCAGAGGCCATCAGGTAGGCGCGCCGAGATTGCAGCTCGCCTGGGCGCTCATCTCGGCGTGCAGACGTTTCTCCAGCGAGGCGCACGCGGCGGCGACCGCGGCCTGTGGGGAGGAGAGGGTGGGACGGGCGCCGTGGTGAGCACTTGCATGCAAGGGCAGGTCATCAGTGGCAATCAATGTACCTGCTCCTCCGACTCGCGCCGTGGTGAGCACTTGCATGCAAGGGCAGGTCATCAGTGGCAATCAACGTACCTGCTCCTCCGCCCGCTGGGTCGCCTCCCGCCGCGCCTCCGCCGCTTCCGCCCGTGCACTCGCCGCCTCCGCCTCCGCCTGCGCCGCAGCCGCCTCCGCCGCCGCGAGCGCAGCGCCGTGCCACCCGTGGGCGTCGAGCGCGGCCGAGGCGGCCAGGTAGGTCGACTCCTCACGCGCCGCCTCGAGCGCTTGACGAAGCGCCGCCGCCTCCTCACGCGCCGCCTCGAGCGCTTGACGAAGCGCCGCCGCCTCCTCACGCCATCGTGTCGCCTCCGCCGCCGCCGCCGCCGCCGCTGGCACGGCCGCCGCTGTCGACTCCGCCGCCGCCGCCCGCAGGCGCAGCTGGACCACCCGCGGGGCGCCCAGGACGGCGCCATGATGTGCGCCCAGGACGGCGTCCGTGTCGGTGCCCACTAGGCGCAGCTGGACCACCCGCGGGGCGCCCAGGACGGCGCGCGTGTCGGTGCCCACTACGGCGCGCAGCTGGACCACCCGCGGGGTGCCCAGGACGGCGCGCGTGTCGGTGCCCACTACGGCGCGCGTCGCCGTCTTCGCGAGGGGGGCGGCGGCGGCGTTGAGATGCAGGGAGATGAGGCGGGGCGGGAGCGCCGTGTCGGGCGCCGGGCCGGGCGCCGGCCTGGGCGCCGGTGTGGCGGGCGCGTCGTCAAGGACGAGAACGGCGGCGGCGGAGGCGGCCGAGGCGCCGTGTCGGGCGGCGGAGGGGAGGCGCTCGAGGACGCTCGTCATCGCGAGCGCGAGGCGCGCACCTGTGGGGAAGGGCGGGGGCGGGGCGCCGTGGTGAGCACCTGCATGCAAGGCACAGGCGCGCGAGGACGCTCGTCATCTCGCAAGCGCGTGGCGCGCCGTGACGAGCGCCGTGGCGAGCGCGTGGCGCGCCGTGGCGGGCGCGCACCCTCCACCTGCCGCTCCACGCCCTGGATCGTCTTGATGGTGTAGTACTCAATCTCGCTCGAGCTCGGGTCCAGATGGAAGGCGAGCACGTGCCCGAGCTCGAGCTTTCCATTTTTGGGGTTGTCGTAGAGCACCGCGGCGCCCCGCCTTAAGGGTTTCGTCACGGGGGAGGGTGGGTTCGTCAAAGGGGAGGGTGGTTTCGTCACGTCGCTCGCCGCCCTCGCGGCCGCGAAATTCTCCGCAATCTTCGCCGTCAGCGCGGGCGTGCCATGCGTGCCCTGATTCGCCGTGCTGGGCAGCGCCGTGTCGGTGAGCGCCGTGGTGAGCGCCATGTCAGCGGTGCCACCGCCGCCATGCTGCCTACGACGGCGCTTGGGGGGCGAGGGCGCGAGCGCGCCGTGCTGGGCCCCATGCTGCGCGCCGTGCTGCGCGCCGTGCTGGGCGCCGTCATGGGCGCCGTGCTGGGCGCCATGTTCGGCGGCGGCGGCGGCGGCGGCGGCGGCGGTCTCGGCCTTCGTCAGCAGCAAAGGCATCCCGAGCCGCTGACCCTCCATCAAGCTTCGCGGGGGGCTCGCGCCGTGCTGGGCGCTGGCACCGTACGGGGCGCCGTGCTGGGCGCCCCTCGCGACCGCCGCGTCGCCCTCAGCGATGGCTTGACGAACCGCGGCCAGGTGCTCGCGCCGCACCGCCTCCGAACCCAAATATGGATCGCCGCCGCCGGCGGAACCCAAATATGGAGCGCCGGCTCGACTGCGTTCACCCATGGCCACATGGAGCGCCGCTTCGCTGTCGCTCGCGTACCTGATGAGGGACGCCATCAGAGGTCATCCGAGAGCCAATCAGACGTAATCAGACGCAATCAGGCGTCATCAGGCGCAATCAGACGTCATCAGACGCAATCAGACGCAATCAGACACCACCAGCCGCAATCAGACACCACCAGCCGCAATCAGACGTCATCAGGCGCACCGCTTCCACGGACTCTCCTGGCGCCACCAGCGTCGCATCTGCCCAACGGCCGCGTCCTCCTCGATCTCCGCAATCTCCGCGCCGAGCGTCGTCTCGGCCACGTGCGCCGCCGCCGCCGCGCGCGAGATCGCGTCGAGCTCCGAGCGGAGGTGCGCGATCTCGGCATTGAGCGTCGTCTCGAGCGCGTGCATCTTGCCTTTTTGGGCGTGCGAGGCGACGCGCGCCTCGGCCGCCTCGGCCGCCGCCTTCTCGCGCATCTCCTTGAGCGAGATCGAGATCGCCATCTCGAGGCTCATCTCGCGCGCCGCGAGCTCGCTCGCGAGCAGCGCGATCTCGATCTCGCCGCGCTGCTCGAGGTGCGATCTCGCCGCCAGATGCGAGCGCGCCATCTCCGCGAGCTCGGCCCGGAGATTGCGCGCCTCGAGCTCGCCGCTCGCGAGCCGCTCGTGCAGCGCCGCCTCGGTTTCGTCAGAGCGCTCCTGCATGCGCACGAGCTTCGTGTCGAAGGCATGCGCCTCGGCGAGCACGTACCTGCCGCAATCAGGCGCGCGCAATCAGGGCGCACTCAGGGCACACTCAGGGCGCAATCAGGGCGCACTCAGCGCGCAATCAGGCGCAATCACGTACGTTCGCGCCTCTTCGAGCATCGCGCCCCGTTCCTTGACCTGATGACGTGGGCAATTAGTGGCAATTCGTGGCAATTAGTGGCAATGAGTGGCCATCCGTCGCAATGAGTCGCAATCCGAGAGCAATCAGTCTCAATCAGTCGCAATCAGACGCAATCACTCACCTGCCAGTCGGAGCGCTCGCGCCGCTCAACCTCCAGCCGCAATCAGTCGCAATCAGTCGCAATCAGTCGCAATCAGTCGCAATCACTCACCTGCCAATCGGAGCGCTCACGCCGCTCAACCTCGAGCGCCGCACGCGCCGCCGCCGCCTCCGCGCGCGCCGTCTCGAGCGCCGCCTCCGCCTTGTGCAGCTTCGATGCATGCTCGCGCGCTTCGTCCGCGATCTCGAGCGCGCGCAGATTCGCCTCGATGAGCTCGCGGCTGACGAAACTGGCCGCGTCGTACGTGCCCGGCACGGCGCTGCCCCCGTCGCCCCATTGGGGTGCTCGCCTTTGGGGCGTCGTGGCGGGCGCCATCGGCGTCGTGGCGGGCGCCGCCGCCCAGCCCGAGGGCGTAACGGCCGCCCATGACGACGCGCCCGCCGCATGCATCGAGGGCGACGCGGGCAGCAGCGCAGTTCCACAGTTGGGCGACGGCGAGGACGGCGCGCCGTCGTGAGCGCCATCGTGAGCGGACGGTAGCAGCGCGCGCAGCGTGGCCTGATCGGCGGTGTGGAGCCTGTGCGCGTGCGCCATGGCGGCAGCGTTGGCGGCCGCGATCTCGATCTGAGCTCGGAGCTGCTTCACCTGCGTGATGAGGGAGCTCATCAGCGGTGTCGTCAGTGGTGTCACGGTCGTGTCATCGGTCGTGTCATCAGTGGTGTCATCCGCGGTGTCGTCAGTGGCTTCATCAGTGGTGTCATCAGTGGCGTCATCAGTGGAGATCCAATCTCATCTCGCCTCCTCTTCCGATGAGGGAGGTCATCAGTGGCGTTCATCAGTCGTGTCATCAGTGGAGATCCAATCTCACCTGCGCCTCATGCGCCGAGCGCTCCTGCTCGCCCGCGCGCGCCGCGTCGTGTTGGGCGCTCCGCAGCAGCTCCGTCGCCTCAAGCAGCCGCCGCTCGTACTGCCGCCGCTGCTCCTCGGCGCTCATCTCGACGCTCATCAGGCGCGCGGCGAGGGACTCCTCGTGCGCCTCGAGACGCGCCACCTGCCAAATTAGGGAGGAGCCCGATGAGAGGCAATCAGTGGAGGCGATCAGTGGAGGCAATCAAGTGGAGGCCATCAGTGGAGGCCATCAGAGGCCCTCAGCGAGATCGCACCTGCTCTCGATGAGGGAGGCAATCAGTGGAGGCAATCAGAGGCCATCAGCGAGATCGCACCTGCTCTCGATGAGGGAGGCAATCAGTGGAGGCAATCAGAGGCCATCAGCGAGATCGCACCTGCTCTCGCAGCCGGCGCCCCTCCGCCGCCGCATCCCGACGAGATTGCTCGAGCTGCGCCTCCGCCTTCGTGCGCGCCGCCTCCGCCTCGCTCAGCTGCGACTGTGAATGTGAACGAGATCCGATCACATTTCACACTCAGGGGGTCATTCACACTCAGGGGGTCATCAGAGGTGCACTCAGAGGAGCCATCAGAGGGCAATCAAGAGGCCATGAACGAGACTCACCTGCACGGAGTGACGATCGAGTTCGATCGACGAGGTGACACGCGCTAGTCGATGCTCCGCAGCCTTTGCCGCCGCCTCCTCCCGCGCCTGTGAATGTGAACAGCGCGCCTCGGTCAGCGCGTCGTATTGAGCTCCATCAGTGGCCATCAGCGGCCATCAGCGGCAATCAGTGGCACTCCATGGCCCTGAGCGACAGTGGTCATCAGAGCTCCACCATCTCAGATCAGACGCAATCAGACGCAATCAGTCACCTGCGCCGTCGCGAGCGCCGACGCGACCGCCCCCTGCAAGTGGATCACTTGAGAGACGCTCTCTTGCTGCTGTGCTGCGACGGCGCGATCGAGCCGAGTCCGCAGCTCGGTCACCTGATGAGGGACGCAATCAATCAGATGAGGGACGCAATCAAGGGGCCACTGAGATCGCAATCTCGCTCACCTCCGACTGGAGCGCCTGAGCCCGAGCCCGTGCCTCCGCTGCCAGGCCAGCGTGCTCTGCCGCGTCGCGCGCCGCCTTCGCCGCCGCCTCCTGCGCGCCGCGTCGGGCACCCGCCTCGGAGCTCAGCAGAGATTGCATCTCCGAGAGCTCGGCCTGCGAGCCCTGATGAGCTGCAATCTCGGCGCGGAGATGCTGCTCCGCCGTGGCCGCGCGCGCGAGCAGCCCCGATCTCTCCTGCGCGAGATTGTGGTTCGTCACCTCGAGCTCCGCCACGCGAGATCGGAGCGAGAACTCGGCCGCCGCGTGCTCCTGCGAGCTCATCGTCGAGCGCTCCTGCGACCGAGAGGGGCGCGAGAAGGGCGCAATCAGGGAGCAATCAGGTCATCAGCGGTCATCATCAGATGCCATCAGGAGTCATCAGGGGTCATCAGTCACCTGCTCGTCCTTCATCAGCTTGAGGCGAACTTCGTCAGCACGGACCGCCATCTCCTGCATCTTCTGACGCGCCTGCCAAATTAGGGAGGTCCTCAGCATGCAATCAGAGACGCACTCAGAGACGCAATCTGCGGGCCATCTCCTTCTGCAACCTCCTGACGAACCTGCTGCAGCTCCGATCGTAATGAGTCTGATTGCGACGCGAGCCGCTCGCGATCACGCGCCGCCTCATCTCGTACCTAATTAGGAAGCAGGCACATGCGGAAGGAGTACTCAGGCTGATGAGGAGGAGCACTCCGGCTAATGATAAGGAGCACTCAGGCTAATGAGAAGGAGCACTCAGGCTGATGAGGCCATCATGCGGCACTCAGCGCACCTCCTGCAGCGCGTTCATGTGAGCCTCACGCGCCGCCGTGAGCACCGCCGCCGCCTCGCGCTCCACCCTTGCGTATTTCTCCTCGGCACCCAAGAGCTTCGCACGCGTTCGGAGCAATTCGATCTCGGCGGCGGCAGCACGGCCCTCAGCTGTAGCCGCCGCCTGCGTGGCCACCGACGCCTACGAGAGGAGGAGGAGAGAGAGGAGGAGATAGAGTGAGCTGATGCGATGGGAAGGCGCAATCAGAGGCACTCCTATCTCGTCAGCGTCCATCGGAGGTCATCGGAGGTCATCGGAGGTCATCGGAGGTCATCGAAGGTCATCAGCGGCCATCACCCCCGCACCTGCTTGCGAGATAGCTCGAGATTGTACAGCTCGTGCCCCGAGGCGCGCTCATAGAGCATCTCGAGGCCCGCGAGCTCGGCCACCAAGCACTGCCCTCCCGCGTGCGCCACGCGCGCCTCGTCCGCCCAGGCTGCCGCCTCCACACGCGCCTTCCGAGCAAAGGCGACACCGCGACAAGGGCGCGGGAGGGGGGCGCTGTGGTGAGCACGTGCATGCATGCAAAAGGGCAGCTGCTCCTAATTAGGATCAACGTACCTCGGCCAGTTCGGAACGGAGCGCCGTGTTGAGCTCGTCCGCCGAGTGGAGCGCGCGCAGGTGGTCGGCGGCCAGTTTCGTCAACCGGTTCTGGTCGGCGACGTTCTGGGCGAGCGCGCCGTCGCGGGCGTCCACGAGGGCCGCCTCGTGCACGGCCTCGAGCGCCGCGAGGCGTCCCTGGTGCTCCACCTGTGGGGAAGTGCGGCGGAAGGGGGGTCGCGCCGTGGTGAGCGCGTGCATGCAAGGGCAGGGGGGCGCGGTGGCTCGCCCACGTGCGCGACGGTCGCCTTACGGGTGGCGGAAAGGTCCATCAAAGTCCATCAAGGTCCATCAAGGTCCATCAAGGGCCAATGTCAATCAATGGCAATCAGTGGCCATTGACGAGACTCACCTGTGCGCGCGCGGCGGCCTTACGGGCGGCCTTGAGGTCGGCTCTGGCCTCGTGCAGCTCGGAGACTTTGGCCTCTAATTCGAGGCTCACCTGCCAAATTAGGGAGGTCATTAGGGGAGGTCATTAGGGGAGGTCATTAGGGGAGGTGTCATTAGGGGAGGTCATTAGGGGAGGTCATTAGGGGAGGTGTCATTAGGGGAGGTCATTAGGGGAGGTGTCATTAGGGAGGTGTCATTAGGGGAGGTGTCATTAGGGGAGGT
>Ga0210241_102336_pt1 | contig 10730 bp, 7 predicted proteins | sample ChrtobMetP5a_8mM_FD_155488 | JGI IMG/M metagenome (GOLD analysis project Ga0210241, IMG submission 155488) | Chrysochromulina tobin associated microbial communities from unialgal haptophyte culture, Seattle, Washington, United States - P5a_8mM | ecosystem: Host-associated > Algae > Haptophytes >...
AGAGCGCTGGCCGCGGCGGGCGAGGGGGGCGAGGGGGGCGTGGAGGGCGTGGCGGGCGCGGTCCGACTACCGTGCATTCATTGCCCCCTGCCCCTGCGCCGCCATCGGCCCCAGCACCGGCTGAAGGTTTGTTGCCAGCGCAGAGGCCTCTGACGCTTGCCGACGTGGGCAACTTTACCGGCCGTGTGCACGACGAGGCGCCCGAATCGACCATCGGTGGGCAGACCACGTGCATCGTGTGCATGGTGGGGCCCAAGTCGCACCTTGCGGTGCCGTGCGGCCATCAGCTCGCGTGCGAGCGCTGCACGGCCAACATGAAGATTTGCCCGTACTGTCGCACGCCCGTCCAGCTTTGGGTGATGCAACGGTTGGTTTAATGTTGTGTGGTCGACAATTGATCGTCGAGCATGTCGTCGAGCTACGTTTGAGTCACGTTACGGTCGCCAGCGGTTTGCTTTCCATGGCTTTCTCTATTCATATCATATTACAGAATGCAGTGCCAAGGCAAGCACGCTTCCAGCCTTTTCACAGACTTCCAATGGCTCGTGCGGCGCGATCACCGGCTCGGCGGCGCAGCATTGCGGCTCCGGCTGCCACCTCGGCCGACCACGAGGACAGCGATGAGGTGCAGGAAGCGGTCATGAAGATCCTTGAGGAAAGCCTGGGCAGCAGCGCCGCTGAGATGCAGGTGGAGCAGGAGCAAGGTCGGTTGTCGCCAACGCGTGGCCGCCACGGCGCCGTGGCGCGGTTCGCGCCCTTTCTCCAAGAGGTGCGTCGCCGCGTCAAGGTCGAGCGCGAAGCGCTGCGCGCACTGCTGCGCAAGCCGCTGCCTCTTCCGGCGCGGCTGCGCAGCGCGGGCGAGAGGGTGCATCGGCGGCGTGTGGCAGCCACGCAAAAGGCTCAGCAGGTCAAGAGCCAGGTGGTGCGCCGCGTGCGCAAGAGCCTCACGGGTGCCGAGGACCGCCGGCTGCGCGACCTCGTGCGCGAGAACACGATGCGCATGCGCAAAGCACTCGAGCGGCCGCCGGTCGTGCGGCTGCGCGACAAAGTTTCCTTCCTGCTCGGCGTGCTTGGGTGCTTCGTGTTGGAGGCGGTCGCGCTGCTGCACCCGGAGCACTTTTGGGTCTGCTACAGCGTCTACATCGTGCCGCTGCTCCTCGCGCGCGTGTACTACTACAAGGTGCTCCGGTGGCACTACTTCCTTCTCGACTTCTGCTACGCCTCCAACCTGCTCTGCCTGGCCCAGATTTTCGTCTGGCCCGACTCGTTCACACTCTTTGTGATCAACTTTGCGCAGACGACGGGGCCGCTCGCGATGGCAATCCCCACGTGGCGCAACTCCCTCGTCTTCCACAGCCTCGACAAGGTCACCTCGGCCTACATCCACGCGCTGCCTCCCTTGCTCTGCTTCCTAATGCGCTGGCACCCGCCCGCCGGATGGCACGACGACGGGTGGCCCGCTTTCTCGCCTGCGCTGCCCGAGCATCTCGACATACCGTGGGCCGTCGGCTGCGCGCTCGGCGGCTACATCGCCTGGCAGGCGGCGCACCTCGTGCTGACGGAGCTCGTCTTCCTGCCCGCCCCTGACTCGGATACGTCGATCCGCACTCTGACTCGCCCGAAGCCCGCCCAACCGCCGCCCGGGTGCTACACCGGCATCACGAAGCCTGTGTACGTGCTCTGCACCCAGCTGGGCGTGATGCGCAAGGGCGAGCTCTTCGACCCGGAGCACTGGAAGACGAAACTCGTCTTCGTCTCCGTCCAGGTGCGATCTCGTGCGATCTCGTGCGATCTCGTGCGATCTCGTGCTGGGAGGGGAACCCGAACCGCCAACCGCGTACCCCCCTACGACGCCACCCCCCCGCCACTCCTACCTTATGCCTGCCCCAACGCCCAGCCCTAACCCTCTCGTCGCCTCCGCACTGGCCCCCTCGCAGCTCGTCTATACGGCACTCACCATCGTGCCTGCATGCTACCTCTGGTCGTCGCGCCGGGCTCACCTCCTCTACCTAGGCACCATCTTGAGCGTGTGCGTGTGGAATGGAGCGAGTTACTATATCGAAGTCTTCTCGAAGGCGTACCGCAAGCAATTCGAGACCGTCGCCGCTGTGGGAGGTGGTCCGTTGGGACAGGCTGTGGAAGTGGGAGGCGCGCCGGAGGTGCCCCGATTCCGAGCCGATTTGCTCTGTGAAGGGCTCACTGGCTCAAAAGGCATCCACGTGGGCGGCGCCGACGGCAGCGGCACAACTGCCGGCGGGGCCGCCGCCGCCGGCGCGTCGGCGCCGGGTGATCAGACGAAGCAGTTGACGAAGCCCAAGGCCGAGGACGACGGCAGCGGGCTGCACCTGGACTAGCGCAGCAGAGGCGCCCGGGACGACGGCAGAGGAGCTGCACCTGGACTAGCGCAGCAGACGGGGTTTCATGGCCATGGACTCTACCGCACCTGCGCCGCCAGGCCGAGCACCTCGGAGGAGCCAGCTCGCAGCAGCACGAGCAGGGCCACAGGCGCGCCCACGTTCTTTTTCACAATCGACAGAATTCATCATGTCCTTCTCGGCCCCTGGACCTCGACCCGCGGACGCCCCTGGACGCTGCTCTCTGGACCTGGGGTTCAAGATCAAGAACGGTATCCAGAATTTCCAGCAGCACGTCGCCGCTCGGTTCCGAGAGCCATCAGCCTCATGTACATTTCCGTCTCATGGTCATGCCGTCTACTGAACTACTCGTCTGTCGGTCTCGCTCAAATGATAATTGGGATCCGCACCGCTGCGGTTGTCCTCGCAATCCCGAATCCGGGATATCACCAATCACGTCTCGAAATGTCGTGTTTCCGGGCGTGAGTCGATCTTCGATATTAAGGATTACATTAGTCATTACATTTTCAACCCCGCGCCGCACCCGATCCCAAGAGACGGAAATGGGCAGGCGCGCCCCAGCGAGACGACGGCGGCGCGGCGCACGCACGCCCGCGCTCGTCCCGCTCCCCAAGAAAAAGAGCCCCCACAGTAGTAGCCGCGCGCCGCGTGACGCCCCAGATAGAGGGCGTGCCTGCGCGTGCCTCCGGCGCCCACCTACTCTGCTCTCTCTCTTCCACACCCTCCCTCTCCGCGCGTCTCCGCCGTCGGCGCGCGGAAGGAGAGACAGCGCAGCTGCAGCGGCAGCGACGCGGGAGAGGTGGGAATGTGCGTGTGCTCAGCGCTATTTGGGCGGAGCAGCCAATTGAGCATCTATTGACGAAGCGCGCTATTTGGGCGTCCCCGTCCGGTGCTTCTTGAGGAGCTCGAGAGCGCTCTCCGTGCGGCCCGCTTGCAGCTCGAGGTACACCGAGCACAGCAGCGCCTGGCGGCAGTCGGGCTGTGCGCGCAGCGCCTGCTGCGCATAGTCGCAAGCCTGAGCTCTGTCCCCACGCAGCGCATGCACCACGGCCAAGTTGGCGTACAGAGTGGCACGTGCGGCCACTTGGCCGCCGCCGGCGCTCGCGCCGAGTAGCAGGCTGTACGGGTTGCGCACGCAGTCGAGCCCTTCGCCGTCGGCGGCGGCGGGGGGCTCGGCGCCGGTGCAGCTGGCGACCGTGACGAGCGGCTCGTTGCTCTCGAGCGCGGCAGTCAGGTGCTCGAGCGCCTCTGACGAGCGGCTGAGTTGGACCAGTGCGTCGCATGCGTACAGGTGGGCGTACAGCTTGAGGCTCGGCGGGCATGCGTCCATCGAGAGCAGCTGCGACGCCCACGAGAGCGCGGGCGACGCGTCCCCTACAGCGAGACTCACCCAGCTCAGGTGCAGCAGCGTCAGCCGCAGCACCGCGTGCACCTGCAGGGTGGCTTCGTCGGCCGGCGAGGAGGTGCCGTTCGCACTCGAGCTGAGCAGCTGCGCGTAGTCGGCGGCGTTGACGGCGGTCAGGGCGGCGCCCCCGAGCTGCACGTGACACAGCACGAGCGCATTCCGCAGGCATTTGAGCCCATACCCAAGCGTCGGTGCCGCCGGCGCCGGCGCGGCTGTGCTCGCTGTGCTGGCTGCCGCTGCCGCGCTGCCTTCGGCCTCCTCGGGCGGGTTGGCCGTCTCACCCTTGCCGGCAGCCGCGGGGCCCTCTGTGAAAAGCACCAGGTATCGGCTCGTTACGTTCGCGCCGAAAGCGGCGCCGCCGCTGCGCTGTGGCCCCCTGGCGACCGCTGCAACGAGCGACGAGACGGCGCCGTCGCCCGTCGCCTGCTGCTGCTGCTGCTGCTGCTGCTGCTGCTGCAGGTGCGTGGCGACGCACGCCTCGCCCAGCCGCAGCCACACGCGCGCCTGCGAGTGCATCAGCTCGAGGGCCGTCAAGAAGCATCCAAAGGCCGCCTCGGGCTTGCCCGACAGGAGGTACTGTAGCCCGCGATTGTACTCCAGCTCGCATCGCCGGTCGCAGCTGTACGTGGGCAGCGCGATCGGTTCGGCGGCGCCCGGCTTGGCGCTGCCGGCCGTGGCGGCGGGCGCGGACCGGTACAGCGCGTCGTTCTCGCGCAGCGCCTTTGTAAAGTAGAAGGCGGCCGCCTGGTGGCGTCGCATGCAATGGTGGATGCAGCCCATGTTGTTGAAGTACAGCGCGGGCACGTTGCGCTCGCGCTCGCTGCCAGCCTGGCACGAGTTGTTGAGGAGCTTGATCGCCTTGCGGAAGTTTTGGCGCTGCCACTCCAAGTTGCACTTGAGGAATAGCCCCGTCGTGTTCTGCGCGCATGCGTTGAGCGTCGTCTTGATCTCCCGCTTGGACGATTTGCTCGCCCGTGCCATGAGCGCGAGCTTCGCCTTGTACAACGCGAGCGCGCCGCGCACCTCGTCGGGCGTGATGCCCGTCGGAGCGCGCCGCGAAGAGCGCTTATTCGGCCAGCCGTCCACGCTCCCCGGCGCCGCCAACCCCACGCCGCCGTCCGCCGCCAAGGGCGCTGCGCCGCCGTCCGCGTCCGCCTCGCCATTCGGCTGCTTGCCGTCGTTGGCGAGCGTGGTGAGCGCGGCGAACGACTTCTCGAGGTAGCCGAGCACGTTGGCCGCGCGCTCCGCCTGCTTCTGCAGCAGGTACACGTCGAGCAGCAGGAAGCAGAGCTTGAACGCCAGGAACTCGTCGATGGGCTCGATGTTGGAAAACATGTCCTCGAGCAGCGCGCGGCACTTGGCGAACTGCTTGAGCTGGTAGTAGAGGACGGCCATGTTGTACGCGGTGAGTGACGGGTCGGCTTCGCCGATCACGTCGCCATCGCCTTCCTCCACGCGCGCCGCCGCGTTCTCGAGCCGTTCCTTGAGCTGCTCTAGCGTCGCGAGGAGCTTCGCCGGCTCGCGCTGGCCGCCATCCACGTACTCGGCGATCGCGAGGTTGTGCAGCACCTTGGTGTCTGCGCAGCATCAGAAGGGGCGGTGGGCTGAGCGCGAGCCCCCCTGCGCGCAAGGGGGGCCAGGGCGGTGGCGCAGGCGTGGCGCGCGCACCATTGTCGCGCTGCTTCTTGATGACCTGGAGCTTGGCGAGCGCGTCTTTGAGGTCGCCGCTTGCAAAGGCCGCCGAGGCGGCGTCAGCCTCCGCTAGCATGCCGTCGCGGGAAACCGATGCCAGGCCCTGAACGCCGCGGACGAACTCAGGCAGCCGCCGTGCTGTGCTCAGCTCTACACAGGGCACACTCCCTCGATCGACGAAGTGTGAATAGAACTTTGTTGGTGTGAACACGTGTTCATAATGGAGGGTGGCCTACTGCCACAGCGTGCGTATCCCCGCAGGACGCTCGCCTGCAAAGGCGAAGGCGTCGCCCACTCGCAGCTCCGGGTAGAAGCACGCGGGATGCCCCCACGCCGCCAGCCGGCCCGTCCAGTGCGCCGTGAGCGCCCAGACGCGCCGCCACGCCTCCGTCGTCCTCACGTGATGGACCACGGCGGCCGTTGGCGACACGACCTCGGGCGTGGGTGACGAAGCGCGGCCGCCGTTGAAGCCGCTCGTCAGATTCGCACGCGTGAGGTTGTGCCTGCGGAAGCAGCCCTGGTTGCTGACCCAGACGCGACCCAGATTCGCCTCGTCCGCGAGCTCATAGCTGAAGACGCCCGCGACATGGGGCAGTGGCGCGGAGGAGAGGTTCCCCGGGCAGTGCGCGAGCGCCCAGCCGAGCGCGAGGTCCTCGTATTGATTGAGCGGGTCATCAGGCTGCGCTTCAAGGCGCTCGAGCCACTGCTGCACCCCCCTCGACGTGGCGAGCCAGCGTCCGACGCCGGCGCCCACCGCGTAGAACGCCCCCTGGTACAGTGTGAGCCGTTCCCATTCGAGGGGCGATCAATAGGCAATCAGAGGCAATCAAGAGGCAATCAGAGGCAATCAAGAGGCAATCAAGAGGCAATCAAGTGGCAATCAAGAGGCAAGCAAGAGGCAATCAAGAGGCAATCAAGAGGCAATCAAGAGGCAATCAAGCGGCAATCAAGCGGCAATCAAGCGATATGTCACCTGCGCGAATGGGAACGGGCCGTCGACGCGGTGCCGGTGTCGGCGCAAGCACTCCTCGGCCAAGAGCTCGGCGTGAGTCCGAGAGCTTGCGCAGCAGCCGCAGACGCCGGAGAGGCCCGAGGGGCCCGAGGAGCTGTGAAGGTTGGCTGTGAAGGGGTCCACTGTGCGCACGGCACCGGAGGCTGCAGCATCCGGCGCGTCGGCCTCGGGACGCAGGAGGCTGACCCACTCAATCTTGCCCATGAGCAGCCAGTCCGCCTGCTCATGGCGAGCGGCGTGACGCAAGTGGACTTTCAGACGTGCCCACACCACAAAGGTATCCATGTCGGCCTTTCCGAGGAAGCGTGCGCGCGGGAAGGCCGTGGCGGCGTGCGTGAGCCAGAGGATCACCTTGCGCGTCAGCCGATGGATCGCGCCGTCCTGGGCGCCGTGCAGCAGCACGAGGTCGCCGGCCGCCTGCTGCTCGGCTTGGAGCGGGGCGAGCGCAGCGCCCTCGAGAGCGCGCACGCCCAGCACGAAGCGGTACTCGAACCCGGCCTTCTCGGTGCCGTGCGCACGCTCGAGCAGGAGCGCTCGGCGCATTTGGGCCCGACGCGCCGCCGCGTCCTCTGCGGGGGCCGACATCACCCCGAGCACCAGCAACGGCGAGTCCACCTGCTTCGCGCGTGCAGCAGAGGGCCACTGCGCCACGCGTGCATCGAGAGCCCGGAGCTGATCGGCCACGAGTGCTCGCTGCGCCGCCGGCATCCACTGCTCGCTGAGCTGGGCGATGTCCGCGTCCGCCTCGCTGATGATCCGTCGCAGGCGTGCTCTCGAAGTGTGAGGGTGGCTGGAGGCGGAGGCCCGGTGACCTGTCGTCTCGCCGAGGCTCGACTTGTTTTTGATATAGCGCGCCGTGATGAAGCCTGCCAAGCCCTTTTGCAGAGAGTCCAGGTCGCAGCGGCTGTACCACGAGCAATCGCGCTGCCTCAACGAAACGGATATGAAGTTGCATCCCGAGCACCCTGAACATCGTTGCGCACACTCGGCGAAGGCACTCTGCCAGTTACCGTGGTCGGAGAGCATCCAAGCCCCTTTGCTCATGCCGTCCTTGCACGGTCCGAAGTTCGTTGGCTCGCAATAGCCGAGCCCGGCGTCCGTGAGTCGGTCGAGAATCTCCATTTGTGCGGAGTTATGGTGGAAGTGTGAATAAAGAGACGAAGGTTGCGCGGATGAACAGGGGATGATCTGCGTCAGCACCTCGCGCGTGTGGGGCTTCGGGTTTCGTCTTTCTGGTGTTGCACCTTCGGCTTTCGAATAGAAGGGGGTAGGTCACTGACCTACGGGTACCCCCTTATTTCGAAGCAGTCTTCCGCCATGGGTGGCACATCAGATGCGCGCCGAGCCCTCCTCGTTCCGGGGCATGGGGCTGTTTCGAGTACGGCTACGATGCGAGAGGGGATGCAAGGCACAAGTGGGAGCATGCGAGGGCTGTCGCAGCCAGGAGGTGCACCATGGAGCGTCTGGCTGGTCATTCTCTTGAGCTTCAACGGGATGGCAAGCGTTCAATGCCAAACGCCCCCGCCACCGCCGTCGCTGCCGCCGGCTCCTCCGTGCGCCGTCGACGGCGCACACACCTTCACCGGGGCGGCGACCTCCTTCTTGACGGCCACGTCGCGCACCGGACTCGTCGGCGGGGGGCTTGGGTTCACGCTCTGCGCGTGGGTCTACCGCACGCGTACTGGCCAGTCGTGGGACCGCGTCGTCGATTTCTTCGACAGTCCGAATTCAAATGAGGACAACATAATTGTGGCATTCAACAACGGACCGGTGACATACGAAGTCAAGTGGGGTGGGGCTTTGGGGGGGTCACTCTCTGCAACAACGCCCGGGTCGTTCCCCACAAACGTGTGGACTCACGTCGCGGTCGTGCATTCGCGTACGAGCCTCACCGACACCTTCGGGCCCGCCCAGATCTACTGGAACGGTGCAAGCGTCGCCATGACGTCGTCGATGCGCTTCCCGCTGCCGGTGAGCCGCTCCAACCTGTACGTGGGGAAGAGCGCTTATAATAGTGATCCGATTTTCACGGGCCAGATGAAGGACCTGCTGGTGTGGGACGCCGCCCTCAGCCCGGCGCAGCTGGATCGCGTGCGGCTCGGCGGCGGCCTGCCAAACACGCCAGCGCCGCTCGTCTCGATGATGCGCACGTGGTGCGGTGCAGCGCCGCCACCATCGCCGCCGTCGCCGCCGTCGCCACCGTCGCTGCCGCCGCCTCCGCCGCCCCCGTCGCCCCCACCTTCGCTGCCACCGGCCCCTCCCCTGGCCAGCATGCCAGCGATTCCACGTCTGAGTGCCAGCATGAGCTCCACCTATATCCCTATATCCACTTTGGTCAACCCCTTTCCGCCTCGCTCTGCATCAATGACCAGACCTCAGATTTTTGCCACACCGACGATGAGGCCAATCCATGGTTGTCGATTCGGATCTCAGGCCAACAAGCTGTGCGGCTTGTGTGGATCATGAATCGCGGTGATTGCTGTGGGGATCGCCTGTCGCCCTTCCAAATATGGGTCGGTGCATCGCCAGGAGACTACAACTCAGCTACATCGCAAGCGTGCGTCGTGGGTAATCAGATAGTCCCAGCCACGGCCGGACCGTTCACATTCGACTGCCAGAGGGATCTCAGTGGAACCTATGTGACCATCGTGCTGCCAGGGACAGGGCGTCTCCTCAACCTTGCCGAAGTGCGCATCTTTTCTTCGACGGCGGCGCCGCCGTCGCCGCCCTCGCCGCCGTCACCGCCGCCGTATCCTCTTACGGCGGGGACTGCGTCGGTGAGCAACACTGTCGACCTGACCAGTGCACTCGCAAACACAGCCGCCAGCCACATTGTCCTTGCCCCCGGCACTTACTACCTCAGCGCTGAGCTCAGCATCACCAGGAGCGTCATCATCGAGGCGGCGGTAGCAGGCTCGGTCGTGCTGCACGCACAAGCTAGCTACTGGAGTCCGCGCCGTGTGCTCAACATCAACCCGGGCTCTTTGGGCGTCGTGCAACTGATCGGGCTCAACATTACGGGATGCGACATGGACGGCTCGGGTGGTGGCGTCTATGTCCAGAATGGTAACGTGGCGTTCACTTCTTGCAGCGTGTACTCGAACACAGCTCGAACGGCTGGCTATTCTAATGGAGGTGGCGGTGTCTTCGTCGGGAGTGCTGTCGTCACTTTCTCCTCATGCAGGATCTACTCCAACATGGCATCGAACAATGGCGGATGGGGGGCACCTGGAGGAGGTGGCGTCTTCATCAATGGTGGCACCGTGACGTTGACGCAGACCAACATCTACTCCAACGCAGCCTCTCATTGGGGAGGTGGCGTCCATATCTGTTGTTCAAGTACAGTCGCGATTGTGTCCAGCAGCATCCACTCAAACACTGACCTTGATGGTCGGACCAATGTCTTTGTCTCAGGTGCCACCGTCTGCACCTTCGCAACGACCCTCATCGGCGTCTCAGGCACAGTCTCAACCTGCTTGGCACCGCCGCCGCCGCCCTCTCCGCCGTCACCGCCACCATCACCGTCCGCACCGCCGCCGCCGCCGTCACCGCCGCCGCGACCGCCGTCTCCGCCGCCGCCGCCGCCCTCGCCCTCGCACTCGCCGCCGCCACCCTCGCCGACGCCGCCCTCGCCGCCGCCGCCCTCGCCCTCGCCGCCGCCGCCCTCGCCCTCGGCGCCGCCGCCCTCGTTTACCATCCTCGTGAGGGATGACTTCTCGACCGACGGCAACCTCGTGGGGTCGACGCCAGACGTGGGCAGCGTGTGGGCAGCCCATTCGGGAGCGGCTGTTGGCGCTCTCGCAGTCAGTCAAGGCGCAATCACCGTACGCGGAATTTCTTCTCTGTACGCTGAGGACGTCAACAGCGCATTCACACCGGCCGTGACTGTGGGCTCGGTGTACGCCGGTATGGACATCAACTATCCCACCCCGTCTACCACGAACGGCAGCACTGTCACGTACTTCACGCACTTCATTTCGTCTGGAACAACCTACGCATGCCGCGTCTACCCGACTGGCCACACGAGCACGGGCTACAAGCTCGCCATTGGCGTATTTAGTGAAGCCGCGACGGTGTTTTCTACGTATGGTACCGCAGCCGAGCTGGCGTATGACACCACATATCGCCTGGTCTACAGCTTCAACACCCTCATCGACAAGTGCTCGCTCTGGGTCAACCCCACCTCGGAGACCTCCACGAGCATCCTCACGGCTGCGGCCGCGACTTCAATTACTTCGATCAGCGC
>Ga0210241_102342_pt1 | contig 10703 bp, 5 predicted proteins | sample ChrtobMetP5a_8mM_FD_155488 | JGI IMG/M metagenome (GOLD analysis project Ga0210241, IMG submission 155488) | Chrysochromulina tobin associated microbial communities from unialgal haptophyte culture, Seattle, Washington, United States - P5a_8mM | ecosystem: Host-associated > Algae > Haptophytes >...
ACTCTTTTTTCTTGTTCGGTAATAATTCAACTTCCCCGCATTGTGTCTAAAGTAAGAGCTCCTCACGACCGAAACGAGAAACGACAAACGGGGGTGGGGAAGCCGGCGGTAGCACTCTAAACATATAGTCCACCGTGCGCAAACTGCACTTTTTAGGAAGGTCTCATCATCTCATCATCTCATTTCCATTGGACGAGACCTCCGGGCCGTGGGAAGCCGGGCGTCCGAGCACGTTGCAATGCAAAAAGCCGCCGATCCGCCATCGCCGCCGGTGACGGACACTGCCGTCGAGGGCCGCTTGCTCTGCAGCTTCGTGCCGGCGATCATGCTGAACGTCATGGAGGAACGTGGTGCAGCCATCCAGACTCCGACGACGCACAACATCAAGGATGCGGTTGCACTCTTCGCGGTGAGATGAAGATTCCGTGCCTCATGTGCATTGGTCCCTGAGTTTGTTGGAGCGTGCAAATTAGAATCGCGTGTGAGCTTCATTATACACAGGACATATCGGGCTTCTCGGCACTCAACGAATTCTTCTCTCAACAGGGCGGCGACGGGCTCGGCACTATGATGTCCCTCGTCAATATGTACTTTCAGCAGGTGCGTACCAGCGCAACTTCTCGCGACCGACCCCACCTACTGACAAAAGACAAATGCGGCCGCAGATGATCAAGATAACGTCCGCCTGCGGCGGAGACGTGATCAAATTTGCTGGGGACGCACTCATCGTTCTGTGGACGGGTGGCCCCTGCAGCGTGCTCGCCCACCGTGCGTGCGAATGCGCTCTCGAGCTACAGGACGTGCTGCACGACTCACCCATGACGCCGACCATCCGTTTGAGCCTAAAGGTTGGCGTCGGGCTCGGTCCCGCAACGATGTTTTACGTCGGGGGCCATGAGGGTCGCTGCGAGTACTTTGCATCGGGCGCGGCGTTGCGCGAGTGCTTCGATGCCTGCGACCTCGCCGCTAGTGGTGATGTGATCATCTCGACGGCTATCCTCGATGAGGTGAGGGATGTGAGCTGCGGGGAGCCCATGCAAAGAGGGTTCTTCTCGTTGCTGTCTATGGCGAAGACGTTCCGTAAACGATCCGTCAATCGGATCGCACGACCGGCGGCTGTGCTGTCACCCGACGCACTCGAATCGCTGCGGAGCTACACACCCCCAGTGCTCCTGTCCGCGCAACGGTTGGAGGGCTCGCTCAGCGAACAGTCCGTGCGAGGCTGGACAGTCAGTGTCGTGCAAGCCAGCGTCCTCTTTGTCAATCTCGGGATCGGCAGCTTCATGGACGCGAGCGATCTCGATTGCAACAAGATCCACACGGCCGTCGTCACAGTGCAGCGCATCGTGGCGAAGCTACAGGGATGCATCCATCGATTCACCGTCGATGACAAAGGCTGTGTGATGAAATTGGTTTTCGGGGCCCATCTCCCCCACGAGGACCAGCCCTATCGCGCGCTGCTCGCCGCCCTGCAGATTCGGCAGGCGCTGAGCCTTCAGGGCATCCAGCCGTCGGTCGGCGTCGCGTCCGGGAAGTCGCTCATCGGCCCTGTGGGCAGTGCCGTTCGGCAGGAGTTCACCGTGCACGGGGACAAGATCATTCTTGCGGCGCGGCTGATGCAGCTCGCAGCCAAGTACGGCGGCATGGTGCTGTGCGATGAGACGACCTTCCTCGCGACGCGTGACGATGTCCGCTTTGTCCATCTGCGACCCGTTGAGCTCAAGGGAAAGACTGCCGCTGTCTGCCCCTACAGACCGGTGGCTTCCTCCGAGCTCCTTGAGAAGCCTACGATGACAGCCAAGCCAGCAGACAAGTACTGCACCACCCTCGAGCCGATCCGGCGCGCTCTGGAAGCGTGCACTGCTTGGCGTTTGGAGAGCATGCCAAAGTTCCGTGCGCTCGTCGTCACCGGCGACCATGGCTCTGGCAAGACGCAGTTGCTTATGCAGGCTCGAGCTCGATTCGAGGAGGGCTACCGAGTGCTACACGTACGATGCCGCGAGCACGAGTGCGAACAGCGAGGAGCGCTGCTGCGCCGCATCTTTGCCCAGCTCTGCGAGCACGACGTGTGGCCCTCCCTGCAGCACGTGGCCCCCATTTTCTCGGCGTCGGCCTCAGATGCCGAGAGTGCGCTCATCGAGTGCGAGCTCAAGCTGCTACGCTCGCACATTACAATCGGCGAGCCCTCGGGCCAACCTGCAGAGAAACTGAGAGAGGCGAAGGCCGAGCGAGAAGCGGACAAGCCCGTGCTCGCCTGCATCGCATCGGGCGGCGACAGGTGCGAGGTTCCGCAGAGCCAGGGTCCGCTCGTGCTCATCATCGACGACGTGCACCACGCGGACGCACACTCGTGCGAGCTCTTGCGCCAACTGGGTATGAAAGCGCCAGCGGCGCTCCTGCTACTGCTCTCTTGCCGGGAGCCTCGCGTCTCGCTCTCTGCACCGAGCGAGGTGGGGGCAAATGAGCTACTAGGCCAGTTCTTGCCCGGGCACCGCCTCGTGCATGATCTGTCCTCTAGTCGGGATATATTGCCCTCGGTAATCACCTGCCGCTTGCGGCCGATCAGCGCAGTCGGGTGTGACGAGCTCGTCTGCAGCGACCTTGGCGTCGACAAGCTGCCCGTCCGAGTTTCGGCGCTGCTCGCGAAGCGCAGCGGAGGCAGCCCGCTCCTTTGCCAGGCAATCGCGCGGAATCTGATCCAACGAGGCGTGCTGCAAGTGTTGCCCGAGCTCGCCTCGGGCTGTCGCACGAGCTGCAAACTTGGATCTATGGCGACCGAGCGTAGCTTGGATGCGGCGGCGACCGAGGCCGTCGTGGAGAAACGCCATAGTGTATTGTGCGTGAAGCTCGCGGAGCTCAGCATGCTGCAGCAGCTCATCCTTAAGGCGATGTCCATGCTGCCAGAGCCCTGCTTTCAAGGTCAGATTCAACAAGCAATGCCAATCCCTCTCGACATGCACGCGCTGGTCGGCCAGCTACGATTGCTGCGCGAGCGTCACCTAATTGTTGCTCCACCGTCACATCGGCGATCACTGCCGGGCGTCCTCAATCAGGCCTCCAACGAGGCCTCTTATCAGTACGTCGACATCGGCATGCGCGAGGTTTGCCATCATCTCATGGTGGAATCTCAGAAGCGTCAGATCCGGCTACGTATTGCCGCGGTGGATGAGTCCAAGGCGGTCATTGGCAGCTTGGCTGACTCCATTTCGAGCTCGCTTGACGCTGACCACCTCGCTCGGTCACTGTCGCCTACCATGCTGCGAGCTTCGAAGCTCCGCTCGTCGCTTCGCGAAAGCAAGCTCCTGCTGACCCCTCCAAGAAGCACCGCGCCTCCACACAACCGAAGCAGTCACCGAGGCAGCTTATCCAGCACGAGCGGATCGCTGCTCGTCACTGCTGGAGATGAGGACAAGCAGTGGTGGCTTTCTCGTTCGCTCAGCATGAACAGCCCCTCCCGTCTCAACGGACGCCATGTTGTGCAGCCCTCTCCTTCTCGGTTGCACCAACGCACCCCACTCCCCCGCCGGGGCGATCAGTCACCCCACTCTTCCCGGCTTAGCCGAGAAAGCAGCCATGTGAGTTCGTCTGCTCTCACTCATTCAGCGACTGCTAGCATATTGAGCTCAAGCCTTCCGTCCTGGGCACGCCATCGCAAACACCGCAGTACCAATACCACAACAGGTCCTGCTGTATCTGGTAGCAAGGCCGGCGCTGCTTGCCCAGCAGGCCGTTTGGGTGGTGTCGACCTTAGTGTTGCCCATGGGTCTACTCTCATGCAAGTCCTTGGCAAATGGCTGGGGACCATCAAGCCGTCAGTTGAGGCGAAAGCTGAGGACGATGATGCAGTTTGTCAGCAACGGCAGAGAGGAATGGTGCAAGCCTTGATTCATCGCCTGCTACGCCATCCAGTCGCCATGATTGTGCAGCAAACGAGCAGCAAGGTGCACCCGGCCTTCGCGCCAGGAGGCGATGAGCCGGCGCATACCCATTCGCCCGCTGTCGTGCGTCGGCAGCTCGATGACGAGACGGACGAGCCTATCTCACCCTCGTCGGGGTCGTTCATCGACTCATTCCTGGCTTCGAGCACTGGATTGCTAACCCCAGGCCGCGAGTCTGAAGAGGTACTTCTGGAGTGCTACTTGGCTGGGCCAGACCAGAATGACTTGCCCTCGCCTATCCCAAGCGCGCCAGCAATGAGCTGCAGCGACGATCAATTCAATGCTCCGAGACAGTTTTCGAGCATGCCCATCATGCGACCGCAGTCCGTGATCGAGCTGGCAAGCGGTGAGGAGCCGAAGGGGATGTACGACACCCCGAGCTCGCAGAGCGTCGAGCAGGTGGCCCGCGTGGCGGCGCTCCTGGTCGAGGCTACGTGCGATGACGCAGTCGTGCGCCGGCATGTCGGGAATAGGCGGCGTGTGGTCCGCAGATTGTTTGACGATGTTGACGCAGATGAGGATGCACATGGCGCAGATGATCAGATCCTAGAGTCTGGCCAGCTGAGCACCTGAGCACCTGAGCAAGGGCCAGGCACCGGCACGGGTACCGGGGCTAGAGCCCGACTCGAGATACGGGGTTGTACGACAAGAGCCGCTTTCAGATACTCCACAACCCCTTACCGTTACCGCGTTTGCCGTTTGCGTTGCTCGACGTGTTTTACGCTCCGCACGAGTTGTGTTACACGGTGTCACCGAATACACGATTCGAGAGAAGGTGGGGGCTACCTTGTGGCGTGGTGGTTGAGTGGGTCAGTGTGGGCCGAAGCTATTTCATGAAAATGTGCTGGCGAAATGCAAAAACCAAACCTCCGTGGTTGCACAACGACTGTAGCACCATACACACCCCGCAAAAGGCCCGGGATAGGCTTCCGGGTGTACGCAATACGCTGTGTTGATCTCAACGCCATCAGCAGCGGAGAAGGCTACGTGAATTCATGGATCAACCTCCACCTCGCCCAGGAAGTCGCAAGCGAGACCACGAGGCGCTTCTCCACAGCAGAGGCCACCTTGATGCTCGCAAACAAGCGGTAGCCGTCGGTAAGCTCGACCTGCTGCTCCCGCAGCATACGCGAGAGAGCCTCGACCTTGGCCCTCCCTGCCTCGCCATTCGTCAGGGCCTCGGCCGCCGTGGCGCCGACGGCCGTCTGCACTGTCTCGAGCCGCGACCGCATGTGTGCGAGCCCTGTATCTGCCGCCACCTTCGCTGCATGCGCTTCGGCCTTGGCTACTGCGAGTGCTGCCTCTGTGGCCTCGAGCTGTGCGCGATGGCCTCGAGCTTGCGCCATCGCGGCTTGCGTTGCAGCGCTCAACTCCGAGCTCAGACGCGTCGTCTCAATCTGCAGTGCGGCGACTGAGGCGCCGGTTGCCACCGTCGACGAGGAGCGCAGGTCAGCCAGCGCGGCCGTGTGCTCCTCGCCCATGCTGATGAGATCAGTCTTTCCCCTCCATTGAGCCAACGTCGTCGCGAGTGATAGCACGACTCGCTTGTCCATGGCGGCAGCCAGCTTGCCATAGGCTGACAAGCGGTAGCCGTCGGTAAGCTCCGCCTGCTGCTCTTGCAGCATACGCGAGAGAATCTCGACCTTGGCCCTCCCTGCCTCGCCATTCGTCAGGGCCTCGGCCGCCGTGGCGCTCTTCTGTGCCGCCGCGGCCGACCCGGCCGACTCGGCCGACTCGGCAGCGACCTTGGCGGCCGCCCGCGATGCCTCGAGCTGCGCTCGCACGCTCACGAGCTCCTCGTCTGCTGCCGCCAGCGCTGCCTGCGCCTCGGCCTCAGCTGCTGCAACGGCTCTTGCAGTCTGTGCCGCCGCGGCCGACTCGGCCGACACGGCAGCGACCTTGGCGGCCGCCCGCGATGCCTCGAGCTGCGCTCGCACGCTCACGAGCTCCTCGTCTGCTGCCGCCAGCGCTGCCTGCGCCTCGGCCTCAGCTGCTGCAACGGCTCTTGCAGTCTGTGCCGCCGCGGCCGACTCGGCCGACTCGGCAGCGACCTTGGCGGCCGCCCGCGATGCCTCGAGCTGCGCTCGCACGCTCACGAGCTCCTCGTCTGCTGCCGCCAGCGCTGCCTGCGCCTCGGCCTTAGCTGCTGCAACGGCTCTTGCAGTCTGCGCACGCGCAGTTTCGTCGGCCTCAGCCTGGGAAAGCGCGGCTGCTTGCTGCTCACTCACGCGGCTCTTCTCCTCGTGCCGCCGGAGTAGCATAGCCTCATCGAGTTGCTCCCGAGATCGCTCGGCTGCCTCGGTGGCGCGTCGCAGCTCCTCGCGCAGCTGGCCCTTGGCACGCTCCGCCTCGGCCCTGGCTTTCATCGCCTCGGCCCGGACCTTGAGCTTCTCAGCGATGGCACCGTCCTTGGCCTTGGCCATCTCGGACAGGGCGCGTACGTGCTGCTGCTGCTGCAGCAGCTGCTGCTGCTGCAGCTGCTGCAGCTGCTGCTGCTGCTGCTGCTGCTGCTGTTGCTGCTCCTCACTGCGCACACTCCTATCTTCGTGTGCGAGCCCTTCGACCGCGACCAGCCACGATACGTTGGCTCGCCACACTGCCCATGCGGCCGAGAGCCGTGGCAGGACAACCCCGGCGACAGCCTGCCCTAGACGAAACGTGGTGCAAAGGCCGTAGCTCGCCTTGAGCTCGGCCTGCTGCTCCCGCAGCATACGCGAGAGAGCCTCGACCTTGGCCCTCCCTGCCTCGCCATTCGTCAGGGCCTCGGCCGCCGTGGCGCTCTTCTGTGCCGCCGCGGCCGACTCGGCCGACTCGGCAGCAACCTTGGCGGCCGCCCGCGATGCCTCGAGCTGCGCTCGCACGCTCACGAGCTCCTCGTCTGCTGCCGCCAGCGCTGCCTGCGCCTCGGCCTTAGCTGCTGCAACGGCTCTTGCAGTCTGCGCTCGCACGCTCACGAGCTCCTCGTCTGCTTCGGCGCGTGCATGGGCGAGCTTGGCTTCCTGCTGCGCCTGCGCACGCGCCGCGGCCGACTGAGCGGCGGCGGCGAAACGCTCTGTTTGGGCGGCGGCAGAGGCGAGCGCCTGCTCGCGTTGAGTGAGCGCCTGCTCCCGCTCCCTCTCGGCCCGGGTGAGCTGCACGGCGCATTCGGCCAGGCGCTGCTCGACGACCTCCTTCTCGCGCAGCAGCTGCTCGTGCGCCTCACGCGCGGCGCGCTCGTTCGCGCGAATCTCGTCGATTTCATCGCGGCTGCGGGTGGTCACGTCGGCGTTACGCCGCAGCTCGTCTTGGAGCTTGCGCAGCTCGCGCTCGTGCGCAGCCCTCGCCTCGAGCTGCTCCGCACGCAGCATGCGCGCGGAGGCGATGGCGTCATCTCTCTCGCGGGTCAGCTCGGTGAGCTCGTGGCTATGCTGCTGCTGCAGCTCGTCCGTGGCCGCCACACCCGCTGCCTGCTGCCTTTGCGCCTGTCTCGCTACCTTTTCGGCCGCCGCCTTGGCAGCGTTGGCGTCGGCGAGCGCCTTGCGCGCCTCCTCGAGTTCAGAACTCATGAGCTCCTTGTCGTGCGCTGTCTGCTCGAGCTGCTCCTCGAAGGTGTTAATGGCCGCCTCCATCCGTTGCTGGAAGGCGATGCCCTCGACCTCGAGCGATCGGTTCTCCGAGCGAAGGCGCGCCACCTCCTCAGCGAGGGCCCGCTGATGCGGCCCTTGCTCTAGCGCGGTGTACGCCGCCGACGTCTCTGGCGAGAAAGGAGCGCCCGGGCCACCACCTATCCTGCCAGCCTGGACCCGGCGGAGCTTACGATTCTCCAACTCCAGCTCTCGGATCTGCCGCTCTAAATGGTCGACCTCGTACAGATGCGACCTGCAGCACGAGGGCAGGCGCGGGCACGGGCTCGGAAGCATGTCACCACCCCAAGGGATAGCGGCACTGCGGTGACGTGCTCGCGTGAGAAGGCGTGGCACACCATGGAGTCGTTGACGCCGCTTTGGCTGATGCGCCGGCTGCGGCAGTGGGAGGCGAGGCGGACGCCACCCACGCTTGCGGCGTCAGCCGATGCGGTGTCGACCGCAAACGTGAAGCCATTGGCGGCGGCTTCAGTTCTGGCTTCCCTCCTTTCCCGCCACGCGTGCTCAAGGCCGTCTGTCCCATGTCCAGGAAGAGAGCCGGAGCGGAGAACGTCTGCGGCCAGGCGGTCGGAGGCTTCCTTGCCGGCGTCGCTGCTGTGCTCTCCGGGCCAGAGGAGGAGCGCCCAAAATGGGTCGCGTGGCTAAGATCATACGACGGCTCGGTGGTGAATGCAATCGCCAAGGCAACGCATCTGATCATGGACGATCCTGCAAGCCAGCCAGAGGCGCCCGCGCTGTACGCCGAAGCCCGCAAGCGCGGCATCTACATTGTGAAGCACAAATGGTTGCAGGCGTGCGATGCCAATGAGGAGCGCGTGGACGAGACCCAAAGCAAGTGGCAAGTGGCTGCGCCGCCGGCAACGGTGAATAACGAGGATGGCGATGGTGGGGACGCCGCCGTTGACGAGCAGGGCGCCGACGACGAGGAGGCGGCTCGCGGCACTGAAGTGGAGGACGACGATGAGGAGGAGGTGGTGGTGGAGGCAGACGAGGCACATCAGGAGGCGGAGGCGGAGGTGCCGATGCCCCGTGGTCGTCACGCCTCCCGCTTCTCCTCTCGAGCCTCTCGTGGTGTGGATCCCTCGAGGACGCCGGCAGCTGAGGCGCAGGAATCTAGCCGGCCCCGCCGCACCTCGATGGCAGATGCAAGCCGGCCGAGCACGATCGGCGGTGGCGCGGTCGAGTCGTCACGCGGCCAGGGCAGCAAGGCCGGTCGCAGCCAGAGCAGCGCGTTTCGCAAGCGTGGGCGTGCCGATAAGGAGGCGGCAGAGGCCGAGGAGGAGGCGGCGGAGGCGGACGAGGATGCCGAGGAAGAGGAGGAAGGGGCAGAAGCGGCGCCCCCGCCCAAGGCCAACGGCATCCAGGGTGGCGCCCAGAGCGCCAAGCGGCGCAAGGCTGCGTCCAGCGGCAGCGACGGCGAAGCGGAGGCGAAGGCGGAGGCGAAGGCGGAGGCGGTGGCAGAGGCGGACTTGCTGGACGAGGTGGCCATCGACTGGGAGGCGCGTCATGCGCTCGCGCCCGCGTCACTCTCGCTCTCGCTCTCGCACGACAACGAGCTGCGCGAGACCATCGGCGGCGCCATCCGATTCCTTGGCGGCACGCGGTACAAGCCAGCCGAGGACGTGAGCGTGACGGCGCGCACGTCGCATCTGATCGTCGACGACGGCGCGGTGCCCAAGCGCACCCTCAAGTTGCTGCACGCGATGGCACGCGGGCTGCCGGTGGTGCGCGCGAGCTGGCTGCTACAGTCGGTGAGCGCGGGCCGCTGGCTCGACTGGGAGCGCTTTCAGGCGTTGCCCGCGCACCCGCACGCGACTCGCCAGCTCGCCGGCAAGGTCTTCTACATCGGAGACTCGGGGCGTGTGCCACGTGCCGACTTGGAGGCGCTGATCTCGCTCGCGGGCGGCAAGGTGGGTCCATTGCGCTGTGCGACCCACACGGTCAACGTGATGGGTCTCGAGGGCTCGAAGCTCGTGAGCACTGACTGGGTGCTCGCGCAGATCTGCGAGCCCAACGCGGAGGGCACGTCGCCTCCCGCCGCCGCCGTTGCCGCCGCGGGTTCCAAGACAAAGGCCGCCGCGACTGCTGGGCCGCCGCCTGCCAAGTCCAAGGCGACCGCCGCGCCCGCGCCGGCCGCGGCCTCGCGAGCTGCCGCGCCGGCCGCGGCCGAGCCAGGCGTGGACCAGGGGTCGTCGTCGTCGCGCAAGCGCCTCGCCGCCCCGATGTGCGCCAAGCCCGCCCCGAGTCTCGCCGACGCCTCGAGGAATGTCAAGGGCAAGGCTAAGGGCGGGAAGGCGTCCATGTCCGCCACGGGCGGCGCGGCACGCAAGAAGGTGGCCGCTGAGGCGGCCCGCGAAAAGGATGCGGAGCAGCAAGCGGAGAATGGAAATGTGGCCGAGGCCGTGGACGGCGCCGACGACTCCGACTCATCCGAGTTCTGAAGGGGTGGCAGGAGTGGCAGACTCTACTTGCATGTCCGACTCTGCCCCTAGCGACGGCGGCGCGAGCGTGCGTGGCAAATTGCATGGGATCCAGAATTCATGGGATCCAGATGCAGGGGCAGAATGCTTGGCCCGGCGGGCAGCGGAGCGCGGCGGTTGGAGGTGTGGCGAAGGATGCAGGATGCAAGAATATGATACACTGTATTGAGGGGCGTCGCTCATACATGTCCGCACAGTAGACAGTTCACGCATCCTCAGTGTGCGGAGGCAGGGGGCGGGCGCGTGAGAAAAATGCGGTAACCGTAAACCGAACCGCGAACGGAACCGGTGCGCTGCGCCCGCATGCATTCGCGCCCATCCTCAATCCGAGAGAGACTGTGTGTAAAATCTCTAGATTTGGCATAGGGTGGGGATAGGGTAAAAGTGACGTGATAAGTGAGACTGACCCACCTCCCCCTGTGGTGAAGGAGAGATAGAAGACATAGTGTTGTCCTCGAGCGGAAAGGGGTAAGTCGACAAACCCGCGCAACACTACCGCGGCGCTTCGCACGCGTGACCACTCCGAGGAATCACATTCCACGGAAGATCCCACAGGGAACGCACCGGTACAACGCGACACACACAGGTGAAACGACAAGCGGAATGGGGGGGTTCGGGAAATGTAAAACGACAGATCGGCTGTCGGGGGACACTGTCGGCAG
>Ga0210241_102345_pt1 | contig 10693 bp, 6 predicted proteins | sample ChrtobMetP5a_8mM_FD_155488 | JGI IMG/M metagenome (GOLD analysis project Ga0210241, IMG submission 155488) | Chrysochromulina tobin associated microbial communities from unialgal haptophyte culture, Seattle, Washington, United States - P5a_8mM | ecosystem: Host-associated > Algae > Haptophytes >...
CGCCGTTTTGCAGCCTTTACCACACCGTCAGACGAACTTAGACACGCACACAGCCGCACTGCTCTTCGGCGGCGGCGATGCGCGCGCCTCTCCGCGCCCCTCCGCGCTTACTACGCGCCGCGGCTCGCTCCCGCCCTCGAACTGTATAAGGAAGGCACAACTTCGGACTCGCGCGGAAGCCTGCGCACACGCAGCTGGCGGGCGTTAGGCGGGCGCCAGGCGGGCGTGCGGCGGGCGGCGGCCTGCGGCGCACACGCAGCCGGCGAGCGTGTGGCGGGCGGCAGCCGCACGCGCTGCTGGCAGTGGGAGAGCGCGTAGCAGCCTGCGGCGGCGCAAACGCACCGTACAGGGCACCCGGGGCCGCTGGGGGCGTTGTCTGCACTGCCGGTAGACGCGCCCGTTGGCGCGCCCCCCGAACGGGAACGCAAAAAGTCACTCGACGCCGCCGTCGCGTGACGAGCGACGGCGTCGAGTAACCACAGTGTCGTGGCGTACGGCAGCTTGCCAGCCGCCTGACCTACCACGCCAGTTGAGGATGCCCGGGTTCGCGCGCCGCGTCCGCGGGTGCACTGCCAACGGCCGCGGCCGCCCGCCACAACCGCGCGGCAGCGCGGCAGCGGGCGCCCGCCGCTGCAGCGCGCGTCGAGCGTCGTCAACTGCACACGATGCAGATCACACATGGAAGCGTCGCAGATCACACATGGAAGCGTCGCAGATCGCACATGGAGGCGTCGCAGATGTGGCATTGTGCGCTCGCAGATGTGGCATTGTGCGTCGCAGATGTGGCATTGTGCGTCGCAGATGTGGCATTCTGCGCGCGCAGATGTGGCATTGTGCGTCGCAGATGCGTCGCATTTGCGCGCAGATGCGACGGTTTCTCGGCGCTCGAGCGACGTTTTTTCGGCGCTCGTGCGACGTCATCTGCGGCAAAGTCTTCTCTGACCCCAAAGTCTTCTCTGACCGACCCTTCCTAACGTGTGCTTGTTCCTTGTTGTCTTTGCAAAAATCATCCTTGTTGTCGCACTCGCGGCGGCGGGCGGCGCGCGCTTGGCAATGGAGATCACGTTCGCCTACAAGGGCAACTCTGCTACGGCTTCGATAGAAGCCGGGGAAAACACTGACAGCCTCTTCTCTGCCGTGGAGCGCAGCTTTGAGCTCGAGGGTCAGAACTTGAAGATCCTTTACAAGGGCAAGCAGATTCCACCTGGTGTGGCCCTTTCAGCCTCTGCACTGGTTGGAGTGACTTCAGCAAAGGTCATGGTTATGGCAACCGGCGTCAAGGAGGTGGCCGCCGTGCGAGAGGCACGCGCGGACCCGACCATCCGGGGCTTTGCAAACGAGGAAGCGAATCACGCACACCATCTGGCCCAACAGCACGGTCAGGAGGAGCTTTCCGAGTGGGGTCAGCCGCAGCATCCGAAGTTCCGCTTCTGCCGTTTCGAGCCTTGCACATGGCAGTCGTTTGGCACACGGCCGGGCTCTTCGACACCGCACGCGTTCGAGGCTCGCGCGCTGCTCCTCAAGCTTGCTCAGGACCCGGGGATCGTCGCGATCATGAAGGCGCGCGAGTACACCGTGGGCTTACTCGCTGAGCTCGACCCGATCGACGATCGGCACGCTGAGAAGATGGAAGGCGAAGGAAAGCGACTTCTCGGGTACAACACGAATGCGGGAGCTCAGATCCATATGCGACTACGCACGCAAGACTTAAGCGGCTTCCTCCCATACCCGGCGATCGTGGACACACTGCTGCACGAACTCTGCCACAATGAGATCGGGCCGCACAATGAGCAGTTCTGGCAGCTCTTTTGCCAGCTCAAGGCGGACTACCTGCGTGCGCTGCTCGCCTCGTCGGCCTCGGGTGAGCTCTGTGATGGACGCAGCGCCCTCACGATCGCGCAGGCGACAGCCGAGGCAGTCGACGTACGCAGCTCCGTGCTCGGCGCGCTTGCGCGTGATCGGCAGGTGCCAGTCTCGCCAATGCAGGCGATGCTCCTTGACGCGTACCTCGAGCAATCGCCACCCGGTGATGTGTTTGGCCGCACGGCCGGCGGCGACGGAGGCGGCGCTGGCGCGAGTGCAACCTCTCCCGAGGAGATGCGCGCGCTGCTTGCTGAGAAGGCGGCTGGGCGAATGGCGCGCAATCGGGAAGGAGAGAATGCTGGCAGGCCCACCACCATCGCCGAGCACCGCGGCGAGCCAGCTGAGCCGCTCCTGCACCCGCCGCCCCCGCCGCCAGGACCGCCGTCAAACGCGTCAGAGTAGTACTCTTGCGACGCTAAGTCTGCCTGGTTAGGAAGAACTCCTCGATCGTACGTTCCGCAGGACTGAACCCTGAGCCGGCTACCGAGCTACTGAAGCTCGGTAGCGGCTGGGCCGGCCTCGTTCGGAGACAGCACATTTCCGGCGGCCGAGCGGCGGCGGTCTCTGTGGCGCGTCGACGAGGGGAGGGCCACACCGCGCCCGACGAACGGACCAAACGCGCGGATCGGATGGTTGATGATGACAGATGAGCGGCGCACGGCTGCAGCCTAGTCGAGCAGCCTAGGCCCGATGGAACCTAACCCACTTGCGGCCCTAGCTCCACCTCCAGAAGAATTAAAAAAACGTTGCTCACGGTCGCGGTACGGTCTCGGTAGTAGGTCTCTTGACGACTATCTTGACCCGGACCGGCGGGATACCGCCGATCCCGGCGTCGTCGCCCCAGACGTTGCACGTTCGGCACGTTCGCACGCGGTCGCGCCCAGCATCTAGTATCTACCCAGTATCGCGAGATGTGCGACGGACCGGACGTAATATGGGCTCTACGCGCCAACCCCAGCCAACATGCGGGCTACATGCGGGCTCTCCTCGATCCACGGCGAAACGCGCTGGCCACAACCCACAGGAGCAGAGCAGGGGACCGGCGCGGACCTGTCGAGCTCGCGTCGTGCTCACGACGACGCTCTCAACGCAAAGTCGCCCACGAGCTGTGCGAAGCGCTCGGGCGCTTCTAGGTAAAGCCAGTGGTTGCATCCGTCGAAGGGGACATTCTCGCAGTCGGGGATGAGCTCGCCGACGGCGCGCGTGCCCTCGACTGGGAAGCAACCGCTGTCCGTGCCGTACAAATTGAGGCACGGCCTGCTGACGCGGCGCAGCACTGGCCGCCAGTCCCTCGGCCTGTCAGACACGCGAGTCGGCGTATGCTCGCATGAGACTCAGCATGAGGGAGACCGACCGTTGGAGATTGGGCATTGCGAATCGGGTGACGCAGTGTTGTCAAGTCGAGCTCCGTCAGTTGCAATCAGATGCTTTCGGATGCAATCCTGTGCGATCGGATGCAATCAGATAATCAGATGCCATCAGATGCACTATGAATATCGCAACCAGTAGGTTCGAGCTCGCGTGCCGTGCGCACGCGTGATCGGCCATGAGCCTCGCCAAGTGCTCCGGGTCGCACCGCAGCGTCTCCTGAGCTAGCAATTCCATGAGCGGCCCGGGCAGTGTGTGCGAGAGGCAACACTCTGCGTTGCCTTTTGCAAAACTATCCATGCCGGCGAAGAGCGCTCCCTGAATCTTGGCAAGCGAGGCCGGGTCGTAGATACCCTTGCTGCCAAATGACCAATCGGAAAAAATCCATTGAGACGGTGCCTGATCGACGAAGACACACTTGTGCAGCATGTCGTCTCCATAGAGCTCGATGAACGCCCAGATGATGGCGCAGCCGAGGGATGTGCCAACCACCACAGGTTGCTGGATCTGCAACTCTGTCAAGAAGTCGTGCAGATCGGCTGCCAGCCGGTGCACATGAAAGCCCCACGAAGGCTTGTCCGACCGGCCATGGAATCGCAGATCGTAAGCGTACACTGTGCCACCTGTCCTCGCCGCAATCGCATCGATGGTGCTGTCGAAATAGCGGCAACTTCCGCTCCATCCATGTATGAGGACAACTGGTGGCACAGGCGATCGCCGGTTGGCCGCAGTCCCGGCGAGGCGGGTGCATTCGTACTGAAGGCGAATTCCATCGTTAGTAGTTATGTGGGCCTCGCCAGGCACGGGCGGTGCGCTAGCTGATCTCTGCTTCTTCAGATGCAATAAGTACAATCCGAGCCCGACGCCTGCGGCAATTACCGCAACGGTCCCGACTTTAGCGGCATTCTCCATAATTTCTTTGGGCGTTCTCCATAATTCACGAGGTGACGAGAGAGATGAACGGTTGTTTGAAAGAATAACAGTTTCACAACTACGCGCAATTCAGCCAAGGCTCGCTATTGTTGCAGACGCACTCCCTCGACGCCCGCCAGCCTGCACGAAAGCGTGCGAGAGGCTTGCCGCCACTTGCCCTCTGCCCGCACGACCACCGGCCCGCCAGTCGGGGCGCAAAGAGCTCGAGCATGCCGACCATGCCCATGGTCGCGACAGTGCCGCTCGTGGTCACGATCGCTGGGCATCGCACGAGATCATGGAGCTCACAGCTCTTGTTCTGGATCTTCATGCGCGAGCTCCGGAAGGCGATCGTGTCAAAGCCCGCGCGCCGTGCGCAGACGGACAAGAAGCCGTCGTCGATCAGGGCCGTACGCAGCCACTTGGCGCTCGTAACGTTGTGGCAGAGCGCGCGCGCAGCCGCATCGTGGCTATCAAAGAGCCCCGTTCGCCCAGTCCAGTACCAGACGCCGCTGCCGGGCGTATAGGTAAACCACATATTGGCCCCCCTTCCGGAGGCTTCGTCGGCGGTACCCCTCGTGTTCGTGGCTCGGTGGTGCGTGACCTCCACCCACTGGTTGTGCTTGACATATGGCCGGTCCGAGTGGTAAATTGCAAATCCGTGGTAGAACTGCGGGTTGTCCTCATGGTAGCGCCCGAAGAGTTCACCGTCTGTCCAGTTGAAGCGCCTCTCGTTGTATCTGGGCTGCACGCGCTTTCGAACGGGCGAGGGCGTCGTGATGCCCGCAGCGTCCAGCTTTGGCTTGTCAATCGACCAGAAATCGAAGGTGCACACGGGGAAATCACGCGCCATCGGTAGCTCGCCGTACACGCTCAGAAAATATCGGGCCCACCGCGAGTTGGCCACTAGGTCGCCGAGCGAGTCAAAACGCGGCCAACTGGAGACCTGAGCCCCGTTTGAGCACCTCGGCTGGAAGAGGGACACACCTTTTGGCTCTTGCCCGGGCACCACGGGAAGGCACATGGGGCTTTCTTGTGTGCACGCCCGGCCCAAGTGCACCCCGCATGGCGGGTTGCTGTGACACTGTGACACATCGGTGTGATCGCAGGCTATCTCAGCCCACCGCCGCTTGCCCGCGACCGAAAGGGTTCCCCAAGATGCTCCCGGTTGCACATTGTGTCTAGTCCGCAGCGTATTGCACTCATGCGCTGCGCTGGCCGTGCCGTCGGCAACCGCGCGGATGGACATCCGCGATTAGTTGTGAACGTGAAACTACGGTGTGTACCGGAGCATCTCCGGTGCTGTCACGTATGTGTCCCGTGTGTGTCTGTCTCGTGTGTGACTGAAATACTGATGAACGTTTCAAACGACATCGAGAGTCTTGGGCCTGAAGTGGTTTTGAGGCGTGGCCATAAATGGATGGCTCTCAAACTTTCGGCGCGCCCGGGCTCTCCGCTCCGCGATGTGCACCCCTCCGCGACGCCTCACTCACTCTCAGCTTCATTACGCCATGCTCCTGCACCTGCTGAACTTGCCCCTGGTTGTTGGCACGAGCTTGAATGTGCTGCATCGTGTGGTTTCGGACGTCAAACAACGCCTCGCAACACAGTCTGATATTGATTGGCGCACTGGCCGATGCCCAGAGACAAGTGTGACTGTACTCCACGATGACCGGCGGCAGATCATGGGTGGCTTTGGAGCCTCAATGACCGAAGCAAGCGCCATGAATCTCAATTCACTGCCTGCGAATGCGCAGTCGGAGCTCCTCGAACTTCTGTTTGGGTCCACAGGAGCGAGGCTCAGCGCCCTTAAGACGACGATGCTGTGCAACGACTTCTCGACGCAGGCACCTTGGTCCACGTATGATGACGTGCCCGGCGACGTTGGCATGGTCAACTTCACCATCGAGCGCGATTTGCGCCCCAATGGGACCATTCCATTCCTCAAACGCGCGTATTCAGCTGGCTTTAATGGCACGCTACAGGCGTACATGGACTTCCCGCCTGACTGGATGCTCGTTGATTCGCTGCCGCTACTCGGCGTCGTCGAGCCCAAGTATTACGATGCGCTCGCCCTCTACTTTGCACGGTATGTGGAGGCGTACAGGTCACATGGCCTCGCCCTCACATTCCTCGAGGCATTCAACGAGCCGGCCGACTCGTACACGAAGATGGGTGCGCCGCAGCTTGCCAAATTCCTCGGTCAACACCTCGGCCCTCTATTCGAACGCCGTGGCCTCTGGCCTTTGGTGAAGCTGTCCTACGGCGGTCAGGCCACCCGAGAGTCGGCGGGAATATTCGTGCCCACCGTGATGGCGGACGAGGGTGCGCGTAAGTACATGGACGTCATCGCGTACCATGGCTACGATTGCCAGTACGAGGACGACGGCTCCTGCAACGATGCGCGCCAGCGATACGATGCCATCGACAGCCTGGCGCGCGCGTACCCCGGCCGACCGCTGTGGATGACGGAGATCTGCTATGCCTACAACGGCGACGACCCGAACTGCAAGTCGGCGGCCACGCTTTCCAAATGCACCGACTGGCCGCGCGACCCAGAGCTTGCGCCCCCGTTACCCCGTACGGATTGGGCAGATGGGCCCACGTGGGGCCACAGGATCATCAAGGAGGTGCAGGCGGGCGCGTCTGGCTGGATCTACTGGAATCTGCTCCTGAACGCCCAGGGTGGTCCGTTCGCATACTCGCCCCAGCACGGAGACTTTGGCGACAATTTCCAGCAGCCCATTGTCGTCGTCGATGCTCCGTCCTTCCACCCAACGGCCCTCTTCTATTTCCTGGCGCATTTTTCACGCTTCGTGCGCCCAGGCGTCGCGCGCCTTGGCACGCGCGAGGCAGCTCTTCCAGAGGGCGTCTCTGCAGTTGCGTTTGAGGCACCTGCCGAGGAGCAGCACACTCCGTCTCCGAATGGCGCCGTGCTGCAACTGGTGAATCGGGCTACGAGCGAGCGGCAAGTGACTGTGTGCAGCGGCGAGCGCATTGCCGAGGTGATGCTGCCGGCCACGTCCATCACGACTGCAATGTGGAGTGCATGAGTCCATGAGAGGCAGGTGATTTCAATTTTCAGCACTGGAAAGCGTCTTCCTGTGCTTCACACTTCTCTATGGATGTTAAGTATTAATCAGCCCCGAGAGCTGGCCGCCGAGGCCGAGCTCTGAGTCCCCTATTCTAGACAGTACGGGTCTGAGGAGGGTGGGGCACGACGAACGCGGCGGGCGGCGCCGAGCCGCTGAAACACCACAGGAACGCGGGAATGCGTAGACACGTGACACACCGCAACCGCCGGGTGTGCGCGGGTCCGGAGCGGTGTCGCGTCGCCGCACTCTCACACAAACGCGCATCTCATTCCTCCAGACATGAAAGCTCATGCACGTGCATGGTATGTTGGTTTACTTGCGCCTACAACCCTTCACGGTTGTTCGCCCTAGCTCGCCCTAGTTCGCCCTAGAGAAGACAACGCAATCTAGGTGGATCTAGCCGGCTCGTAGGCGCTAGATCGTAGAACCCACCCTGGAAAGACAGGGAAAGACACACACTGCCGAGTCGGCACACGCGCTCGTGGTCCGAGCACGTCACGAGCACGCGAGCAGACCCCGGCACCCCGCCACACACGCGGGGCTTGACGTATGACGAAACCTTGCGTGCACATGCGACCGGCTTCCGTTCCTTCGGATTTACCTCCCGTATCTCCGTCCGACCGCGCGCGCGACCCGGACCGAACATGCATGTGGTCACGTCGCGCCGCGCAGCTGCAACACGAACACGCACACAGAGGAGACGCGAGGACGCGAGACCGAGCGACCGCGCGATCCCCGTGGCTGGGGCCTCTCCGCCCGCGGCCCCGGCACCGGCCGCACACGCCACACCTCGCGCCTCAGACGCTCACAGACGGCCACACAGACGGCCACAGACGGCCCGACACAGCAGGACGCACGCTCGACGCTCACCGCGAGACGCCACTCGCCCCTACTCCGCCACGAGTGACGAGACAGCAGACAGCAGCGCCTCCGACTTAGCACTTACGACGCGAGTATATATTTTACTTGAGCTCCATTGAAATCGATGTTGTGTGTTTTCGAACGCACATGTAGTTAAGACCCCGACGAGCTTAGCATTCGGCGCGGCCGTGTCGCATTCACAAGACGCCTCCGGTCGAGAGATGAGACAAGACACAGGCTCACAGGCCGTCCGCCGTCGAGAATCCACGGGCCTCAGCGCCCAAGGGAGGATTCACTGATGATCACAGTCATCTTGCGCATCAATCATCTAGTGGCGTGGCGAATGTACGCGATCGAGAACGCACCGCACGTCGCAAAAATGAGCACGAGCAGGGCGAGCAAACCCACACACGCACCAAGCGACATCATGGGCTCGCCCTGATGAGCCATGATGTCGCCCTTCATGCCGTAGAAGTCCAGCACATTGACGGGGCCAGACTGGGTCACGTACGCGGGATAGCGGCCGACGGCTGAGTCCGAGTACTGGTTGAGCATCTGCGCGCCCCACGAGTAGCGTAGGAAGGACGTCCACGAGAACCAGTACCATCCGATCGGGATCTCGTCGTACAGGAGGAAGAGGCCGCCAAAGTACATGCAGGTCGTCACATACGTCGGGAGCATGGCGTTGGCCGCATCCATGTTGGGGGCGATCGCGGCCACGGCGTAGGCGAGGCAGATGCCACACATGGTCGTCAGGTAGTAGACGCCCGCAAAGACCCAAAAGGAGCCCTGCAGCTGGCAGCCGAAGAAGGTGATACACGCGAAGAGGAGCGAGGTGAAGACGGCGAGCACCGCCTCTTCCACAAACTTACTCATGTAGTAGACGAGCGGCGTGTAGCAGCCGTCCGCGAGCTCGCGGTAGTACAATGGCCGGTCGAGCGTGAGCGACGGCACGAATGCGGCGGCGCCGTAGCCGCAGAGCGCCGAGATGAAGTACAGCAGGCTCGCGGTCGACTGAATGGACGAGGTGTCCTCGTCGTCGCCGATTCCCCAGTAGAGCGACAGGATGAGCAGCCCAAAGATGATTTTGTCACCGATGCGCGGGCCAAGAAACTCGCCGTTCTGGTAGTGCGTCGTCATACGGAAGCGCAGGAGCGTGGCCAACTGCCTGGGCTGTCCGGGCATCGATGCTGGCACCACAAGGCGTGCGGCAATGTCGGAATTCGCCTGGGCGCTAACGAGCTTGCCCATTGTGGCCGCCTCCTCAGACTTGGCCCATAGCGCACGGAAGTCAACGTCTTTGCTAACGGCCGCGTACTTGCCATTCGAGGTGAGGTCGACGAGGTACTCGGGCAGAGAGAAGAAGCCCGAGGGCGGCTTCACCATCGCGACCCTTTCAAAGTAGCGGGCGGCGGCATCGAGCTCGCCTGAGTAAGTGACCTTCCCTGCCTTGAGCATGAGCAGATCGTCGAAGCGGCCAAAGGCGTACGCGGTGGGCGAGTGGATCGTGCACACGATCGTCCGGCCCTCATCCGCGAGACTGCGCAAGCAGTCGGCGACCTCGTTGGCCATGTTGGAGTCGAGGCCACTTGTTGGCTCGTCGAGGTAGATCACCGACGGACGCATGATCAGCGAGAGCGCCAGGTTGACGCGCTTCGCTTGACCGCCGCTGATGCCACGCTGCAGCGCGTTGCCGATGACGGTGTTCGTGCACGAGCTCAGGTCGAGCCTGGCGATCGTCTCGTCGACGCGCGCGACCTTGTCTTTCGTGGGCGCCGTCGTAGGCAGTCGCAACTCCGCCGTGTACATGAGCATCTGACGCACCGTCAGCTCACCAACCAGAGTGTCGAACTGCTCAACGTAGCCGACGCAGTGTTTGAGCGCCTCCTTCTTCGGCGACACGCCGCCGTACTTAATGTTGCCCGTGATAGTACCAGAATTCTTGCGGCCGGCTACCACTTCGAGCAGCGTTGTTTTCCCGCAGCCTGAGGGGCCCATGAGCGCGGTCATCTTTCCCGGCGCGAAGATGGCGGTGATCCCGTCGAGGATGACGAGCTTGTCCTTCTTTTTGTTCACTTTTCAACGCTGACAGCCACACCATTGTCTTTCGGTGAGCCTTTCGGGGTTGGGAATTCGCTGGCACACTCCAAATCACCTAGTGTGGGCGTGGGCTCGACCGTCATTGATGATATCGCTACTGTTGTGTCGGGGAACTCTGACTGACCCGTCGTGCAAGGGGCAACCCGCGTCGTGGCGTCCTCGGACGTCTTCGGAGATGTGTGAGGCAAATAGAATCGTGCAATCGAATCGGAAAATGCCTCACAACTTCCACAAACGTGCCTGGCATTTTCCACTGAAACACTGCCCGAAACCAAAAAAGGTTTGTAATCGTCTTTTCTTGTGTGCACAGAAAGTGCAGAAAGGTTTTCTACACGGGTTGTCATTTTCTGATTCATGTCACCAAGCCAGCACAATTTACTAGCGCTGACGGAATAGGGGTCAGGGGGGGTTTGTTATCGAGTTTGGGGGGGGTTGTTATCAGGATACGTATCCTGATGTATTGTGATGTATCCTGCGTGTATCCTGAAGGATAC
>Ga0210241_102350_pt1 | contig 10656 bp, 12 predicted proteins | sample ChrtobMetP5a_8mM_FD_155488 | JGI IMG/M metagenome (GOLD analysis project Ga0210241, IMG submission 155488) | Chrysochromulina tobin associated microbial communities from unialgal haptophyte culture, Seattle, Washington, United States - P5a_8mM | ecosystem: Host-associated > Algae > Haptophytes >...
ATGCAGGCCAAAGTGGGCTGGCCAGTACGCAATACGCAACACGCAATACGCAATACGCAAAGCGGGTCAAAGTGGGCTGGATGTGAAAATTGCAGTCATACGCAATACGCAATACGCAATACGTAATGCGGGTCAAAAATACGCAATACGCAAAATGCTGAAAATACGCAAAAACAAAATACGCTGCGTATGGCGTACCTTACACTGATGTCTTGGGTCCGGTCTGGAGATACACCCAAATTCCAGATTCCGAGTTTCCGAGTTTCCGAGGAGCACCCCTCTTGGGTCCTCGCCCAGGGACCCCCAAATTCCAGATTCCGAGTTTCCGAGTTTCCGAGGCCCCCTCTTCGGTCCAAGGCAGATGGAATCCCAAATTCCAGATTCCGAGTTTCCGAGTTTCCGAGGACCCCAAGGAGGACCCCTCTTGGGTCGCAGGACGCAGGAAGAGGGACCCACAAATTCCCAGATCCAGTTTAGAGCGCAGTTTCTATTTCCGCTCCTGTACTTTCGTGTAGCCCACATGAATGCTCGAATGTGTGCATGCATGCACAGCCGGATGCTTCGGCGGGGTTGCGACGTCCATTTCCCTTAACGAGCTCACGTACCATCCCCTTCGCGTTTAGCACCACCAGCACTGTGTGTTACTGTGTGTGGGACCGTAGGAGGCTCGCGCCATGGCGAGCGACCGCAGCATTCTAAACATTCAATCCTTTAACGAGCTCACGTCCGAGAATGATTCAACTGCGTATGCCGACGTCTGCGTCCCCCTTCCTGATAATTTCAACAAAGCAGAAGGGCTCAAACTTGTGGCCGTCACCGACTGCACGCAGCAACGAAAAGCAGCGTACGCGTGTGTCAATCAATGAGGGCTTGCAGTGCAGAGCGCCGGGTCGCGCGCACGGTAAAACTTGTTCTGGAACTCGACCCAATGCAGCCGCAACGCGTGAAGAAAAGCAGACAACAGCTCCATACAGCACAGAATGCCCAAAGTCACCATGGCCCAAAGTGCAAACGCAGGCACCAGCGCGAGAGCGCACGAGAAAGAGCTGTTGCTCACGTGGCAGCTTGCGAGGCCCTGGATGCACGTGGAAAGCGCGAAACGGCTAAGCGCGTAAGGAGAGTGGCTGCAGGCTGGTCGGGATCTGCAAGGCAGGGCGAGCGAAGCGCGCCGCACGATCTCAAAAAAGCACCTGGTCGCGGAGGATCATCTCGTAAAAGACTACAGACAGCTGCTTATGAGCGAGCGAGAGGGCCCAGAGGCGCAGGTAGCTCGCCGTGTTGGAGATTGCGCCGAGGACGTACTCGATCGTGTGGATGAGTTGATGCATCATAACTTCGCCAAAGTCGAAATCGTGCGAGCCGTGAGCGGGCTTACCGTTGAGGTCAGAGGCGTCTGAGGCACCATCGGCGTCGCTACTGTCGTCGATGAGCCGTCGCGAAGAGCCATCCGCCTCCGTGCGGCCCACCTGTTTGTAGCCCGAAGCTGCCTGGTGCTTGCGACGCATCAGCAGGGGCTTGGCGAGCAACATCCATGGTACCGCTATCAAAGCTACAGTGAGCAAACACGTCTGCACCGTCGTCTGCCCAGGGAAAAGGACAGCGTCGTTCGGCACCTCACCGGGTTGCATGAAAAAAGCAATCAGCATCGAGATGAGCGAGGGCGGCCGTTCGGCGAGCGCCACCCAGTCGGTCAGCCATTTGTACACGATGGCAAAGACGAGGTACCCGAAGATCGCAAGCATGAACATGGCCTGTGGCACGAACTCGCACCAAATATCCAGCTCGGATTGCGAGTGTATCGCGTTGAGCAGGGAGCATAGGAGCCCCAAGAGCATCTGAAGGATGCCCAGGATGATCGAAAGCTTCATCTTATACGAGTTAGCGAAGGCTAGCTCATTGGAAGTGTGGTGCCACGCGGGATCGAGGCCAAACGGATAAACCGCGTTAGGCGCCGAGCGTGCGCGGCTCTCGCCCCGAACGGGCGGCTCGTACGCGCTACCGAAAAGGTCCATCATGAGCCCAAAGGTGTCGTTATAAATGAGGCCGCAGTAGATGGAAAAGGCGGCCATGAGCAACAGCACGTAGCGGCCGTGCCAAGGGTAGCCGAGAATGTCGCCGATCTCCTCCTCGCTCATTTGGTTGAACTTTCGCTCGTTAGTCACGAGGTAGAGAGCAAAGACAAGCAAGATGAGACCGTGGCCCACGTCTCCGAACATGACGCCGAAAAGGAAGGGATACGTGATGATCGTGAATGCAGCCGGGTTGATCTCGCCACAACGAGGCACGCCATACCCATCGACGATGCCTTGAAATGCAGCGGTGAATTTGTTGATGCGGAAATGCGTAGGTGGCTTCTCGTCTGTATCTATGACGTTAACGATCGACGGTGCACCGTGGATGCCGGAGCGGGCGGCGCCACGGCGGACCGCGGCCTGAGTGTCCTCGCACATGCTCAGCGGGCACCAACCCTCAGCGATGAGGCATTTGCGCGTGAGGTCGTAGTTCCACATGTTCAGGACGCGGTACACGGCCTTTTGCTTCAAAGCGTTGCGCCGCCACGTTGGAAGTTGGCGCGCGAGAGAGGCGAGCCGCTGAGCGCGATGGAGCGCCGCATGGTCGCTCACCTTCTGCAAGTCGTCGATGCGCGACTGCACCTCAGCGAGCAACGCCGTCCGCTGATGAGCATGCGGCGGGTAGTTGTAACGATTGGCGCCGAACGTGTCGCAAAGCTTCGTGAGACGATCGAGAGAACGCTGGCCGGAGAAGAAGATGATGAACACCGACTTGTACACAAGGTCGCCTGAAAACGGGTCGCGTACCCGTTGTGATATGTCCGCGTGCCTGAGGTACATGTTCCCACGGGTGGCACGGAAGACCACACGCTCAAAGGGACCGAGCTTGGCGCGCTCAATGACCCCCGCAATGTAGCCGAGTCGCTGCTGCGCTTCGCCAGAGAGCATGAGCCCCGCTGACAGGTGCAACCGATTCAGGCCGTCCTCGAGGTCGATGCCGCCACCCAGCACTGTCGGGAACCCGTCGTCTACACTGGAGACACTGCCGCAGCCGCGGCGGCTGCAGCTGCCGTCATCCAGGCTTGGTCGCGTGCGACGGCTAACCGCGCTCCCATGAGGCAGCTTGCCGACAGACGACGATCCTGACGAGGAGGGCACGAACGCCGGCCCCGCCACTCGATCCTCATCGACGTGGTGCGCAGAGAGGTCAGCGGCCGAGAGCGCTCGCGGAACCACGGCCGACTCAGCGTGGCGAGCCTGCGAGAAGACATCGTCGCACTTCTGCAGCACATGCGATAACTCAACGAGGTGATTGTAATTGATAGTGAGCTGCCTCTGCGACGAATTGAGCTGTCCGAGGTCGGCCACCACCTCCTGTAGCATGCTTTTCATGGTCGCGAAGGACGCGGGCAGCCGCTCCACGAGTGGCGGCCCCTCCTCATCGTCAGCGTCGTGATCGCCAACACCGGCGTGTGGCGCCGCCGCCACTTGCTCGCCGATGAAACGAAGGCAGCGGTTGACTTCATCGCAATCTTTCATCTGCTGCACAAAGTTTCGCTGGAATATGGTCGCGCCCTCATTGAGGTCGCAAAACATGATCGTGCCAAGTTCGCCGAGCTCTTCGACAGTCTCCGAAGCCGCGTCGGCCTGCACGATTACCTGCAGCATGACCATTGGCTCCGAACGGAGCAAAGATGGCGGTTGATTCCGGCGCAGGCGTGCCTCCTCGAATGGATCTCGCATCCTCGCTGCACGGACGCTGCGCAGCGGCGCGTTCTCCTTCTTGGCAGCACCGGGTGAGATTGTGGGTTGTGGAAATCGATCCAAGCGGTTGGCACGCTGAATTCTTTGACTCGCTGAACCCTGAAAAAGGCGAGCGCAGTGGCCTCTTCGACGTCTATAGACTGAGAAGCCTGCCTCATCTGTCTTGTGCTTTGTGTGAGCCGAAAGTGGGGAAGGCGCCGTATCGGTCGCCCCCCCCAGCAGCTAAGAGCGCTCAGCGATAGGTGGAGCTAGCGTACGCCGAAGCTGAGTAGGCGCCTGAACCCCTTGCATTTCCCTGCCCCAGAGCAGCGACCGGGCTGTAGCTTCCCTAGATGGAAGCTAAAAAACGGGACGGACTGAGGACTTACTTGAAACAAAGCGGGGAATTCAAAATGCGAATAGGAATTACCGGTATAAGAAAAAAGAGGCCTACCCGTCGCGGTCTTTTTTTTGAATGCCCTTGGGCTCCTCGAGTGAGTCAGTACACCGCTCGCCACTGAAGCTCGGCACGCGCTTACTCTCGTCACCGGCGGAGCTCACGAGGGGGAACATGGCCAAGATCCATAAGGGTCTCATACGCGGCATCATCACCGCCATTGGGGAGCGAAAACGCAGGTAGGTAGCGACGAGTAGGGAGTCGAGGGCGCGCCGGGCTATGCCCGAGCGTAGGAAGCCAGCCCGACACGCCGTCGAGCCGGCAGCGACAGTCCGGCATCGCATGGTGCGGCGGAAATCCTCGCGAGGCAAACATGCCGCATTGGGGGTCAACAAAGCCGAGCGAAAAGGAAGACTGGGTCTCCTCCGCATTAAGGGTCGACAAATTCCACAGATCCGCACAGCGGATGGTCATACATGGAGAGTAGGGTCTCCCAAAGGGAGGAGACCCCTCTCCTGAAAAGAGACCATGGGGAGCCTGAGAGACCCTCAGTCTCTCCCTAGCTCTCCCTTTGGGGGGACCCAGTTACCACCAGAGGGACCTTGAGGGACCCTGGGGGACCATGGGAGACCCCTTTCACTTTGAAAGTGGCTCTTGCAAGAGGAAGAGAGGAGACGAAGGTAGACCTTGGGGGACCAGGGAGAGGGTGGGAGACCACGGACCCGAAACGCACATTCCGCGAAACGTTTTGGGAAAATGACGAAATTTCATTTCCGTTGCAGACTCGCCGGCGCGCGGGCCGCCGCGGTCAAATCGAGTGACCAGGGAGACCTGAGAGACCCAGAGAGAGCAGGTCAGCAAGTGCTGTCGCGATGAGCGATGACGAGCTCGAGGAGGGTGAGATCGACGAGTTTGGCCGCCACCCGCGCCCGCCACTGCCCCGAGCAGGAGCAGATTCACGACTGGATCTCGGGACGTGAGGGGTCGTGTTGAGGGTTTGGGCCGGAGCTGCGCTGCCACGTGGCGCCGCCTTAATCTGCAGCGTGTCGAGGGAGATCGGGATTGCCATCGCCACCTGTGCCGCTTGCTGCGATGCCGTCATGTCGTCCTCGTCCTCCTCTGCTGCTCCTCCTCGCGCCTTCACCTCCCCTCGGAAGGGCACCGATTTTTCGCCGTCGACCGACGTTGATATATTATAGCGCCGCAGCCGCAGCGTCATGTTCACCGCGCTCATGAGCAGACACAGCACCGGCGCCATGGGCATCTTCTTTACCGTTGCCGCCATGCGACGAATGTAAAGCATGAGGGAATCGCCCTCGGCAGCCAGCGACTGAAGCCTCGCCTCGAGCTCCTTGGCAACCTCGTCAAATGTGAGGCCCGTGTGAAGGTTGATGCCAGCAGGATCGTTTTGCAGAAGACTGATGAGGTCCCCCCACGACTTGCCTGCAAGCGTCTCACCAAGCGAAGGCGGTTCCTCGACGTGATCGAGATGAGGAAAGCCCTCATCCTGCTCGCGCTCCGCGCGACCTGCATCGCACGGGGGAGGTGACAATTCGTCGGAGTCTGGCAAGTCGAGCACCAGCACCGAGTCCTCCAAGGTTAAGACGCAGCTGAGCACGCGCGAGCAGGACCAGCTGGCAATGGACCAGTTGTGCATCATGCTGCCCATGCTGCACTCGGAAGGGGGCCAGCCCAACACGCACGAGGTCACAGTGGCCATGATGTCACGGTACGACGGCGAGTATCACCTGCAGAACAAGTTCAAGGCAAAGAGTGATGCCAACAAGGTGTTCGCTGCTGCGGCCGGCAAGGGCACGGAGCACATGCTGCGCAAGGCGTGCACCGTGCAGGTCCTCAAGAATGGCGTCGGCCTCATGAACCTGCTCGTTGGCAGCCATCACATACCACTGGCGGATGCGGACGGGAACCCACTATTTCTCAAGCACCTCATCAAGACGAGCGTGGAACGCCGCGACCTCAAGCTGGGCATCCACTTCCTGGCCGGCGACCAGGATGGCGCTGGCCTGGTCCCCACGATCGACACCAACACCATGCGCATCAGCAATCTGCTCGCAGCCAGTGGGCTAAAGACCTCCTACGTCGCGGTGAAGATGAGCGGCGCCGCTGGCTCCCAGGACGGCCCAGCCACTCCCGAACAGCTCGCCGAAGGCCTGGAGGCCCCGGTGCCGCTTCACCCTGAGGTGCCGCGGGTTCCCCAGACCCCTCTGATCTCTACAATGGCCTCTATTCTGGGCTCGACTTTCTTCTTCTCCACGCCAGCAGAGAACGACCCAAAACACAAGCCCTTTTTCGCCGAGGCTGCGAGGGCACTTGAGGCCAAGGGCCTTGGCTACGTGTTCATCGACCAGACCATCTACGGGCCCTCAAACTCAGGTGCGGCTGCAAGCCTTGGGTTGCTCGCCGACGGCGCAATCAGCCGGACAGGGGGCAAGATGTCCTACTTTGTCAAGCAGCTCAGCTACACCTCGCATCGCTCGGAGCTCGCGGAGTGCGGGCTCAGCTTGAGCATCAACTACGACAGCCTGCTGTACGCCGGTGACAAAGCCAAGCGCCCGGAGAAGGAGAAGATCCTGCGGCTCATGTCGATCATGTGCTCCCTTGCCTGTGAGGCCGCGCGCAGAGACGTGCTTACGAGCCCTGGCGTGTTCAGGGATGCGGTCATTCAAGTATTCCCCTTTGCTGGTGGATCGCTCTCCGCAATTTCAGCCGCGGCCAACAAGGCAGACGGAAACCCGACGTTGAAGAAGCAGTCGGCGGCTCTCGAGGAGTTCATTGCGAATAAGGAGTCCTTGCTCTTCGTCCACAAGGCCCTGTTGCAGCTGGCCATCTACGCCAAGAAGAAGCACAATCCTACGGAGTTTCAGGACGTGCTCATGCTCGCAGATCTGGAGAGGATGATCCCTGCCACCCCGCCACGTGCAGGAGAGTCGGCCCCCAAGAAAAAGAGAGAAGATGTCTGAGGGCACCCAGTTCAATGATGCGCGTTAGTGGACGGGGGCGATGTCGGCTACTGGAGCTATGGCTGGAGGCGCTGTTGAAGCGACGCCCGCAACGTGAACGAAGTTCTTCGCCGATCTCAGCTCTCAGCGATCACGATGGGGTGAAGCGATTGGAGTTATAACTTGGTGTGATGTGAGAGTGCGCATGCTGTTTGGTGGGGGAGAGAAGCCGCGATTCCTGAGCGATCTCTGCGAGAGGCCGCAGGAGTCTCAAGAAGACCCCCTTGGGCGACGGAGTTGGTCAGTTGGTGTGTGTATTCGCGTGACCGTGAGGTCCGCAGGTGGGGCGCGCGGAAATTCAAACCACCAGCGGCGCAAAATGTAGTACTGCGCGTCCAGAGTTCAGTTCGACGGGTACGCAAGACACGTACGACGTACGCTACCAAGCACTGCATGCAAGCCTGCTGAGTGTGCAGATCTGCAGAATTTGATGAAGAATGGCAGCGGCGACGAGGCCACGGCCGAGGGCAGCGGCGGTCGAACTTGCATTAATTCAATCCAGAATTGGATGCTATACCTGCTTTAGATGCTGATGCCTTGTGCGCCGAACGGAGTCGGCTTAGCAGACGGTTCTCGCCGGTCGTCGTCGCAAGCCGGCTGCAGTGTTGAGATGCGACGTCATGTTGTGGATAGCGGTCTCCTGTGCCTCATAAAGGTTCTGCAGCTCGTGGATGCTACAGGCCTGCAATTGTCGGGATGAGGGCGCCATGTCGATGACACGCCGTCTGCGGCGACGATGGCACGTGGCCGGCTCTTGGTCCTGCGAGGCCAGTCCGCCACCCTCAACGTCGCGTGGAGAAAGGCTCTGCATCGTCCGCAGCCGAGCGCGACGGTGGTTTCATCGCTTCGACGGACGGACCAGTCGAGGTTCGTCAAATTCGTCAAGAAGATGGGGTGGAAAAAGGAGTGGGAAGAAAAATTTCAGGAGCATTACAGTCGTGTTAACGTTCACACACAACTGCCGTAGCGGCTGTCGCGTCTGTCGTGTTAGGGTGTGCATATTGGAAAATGGGCGCGCATCGAGTCGGGCGGCTGTTCGGGCTGGCCTCCGTCCTCGAATTCGATCGGCTGCTGCGCGCCGTCGTTCCATTAGACGCGCTTCATCACGCCTCGGACCCCGCACTCGTCGACATTTTATTTGAGGTGTACTCGACACAACTGGCACGGCTCACTTGGGAGCCACCATTGGAACAGGGTGAGCTGCGGAAGACTGACGTCGCCAATGTGGTAATGCTCATGCGAGAATCCGGCGCGATGGAGCGTCTGGACGGCGTCCCGAAACCCTCGGTTGCGGCTGTGGTTCTCATCCCGTCCAACGAGCGGTGCACCAAAGCCGGCTGTGGCGGCAAGCTCAGACTGGAGCGTGCTCGGGGGCGCGCTTTTGTCGTGCGTTTTCTCGACGCGCCGTCGCTGCCGGGCTTTGAGCTCGTCAAGAAGTGCGACTGCTGCGAGAGGATGCACTACTATAGCGAGGTTCGATGGCGACACGCTATCGAGGCGCTCGCCGCAAACGCGGCCTTGCCTGCAGGCGAGCAGCGCGAGTGGCAGCCGGATGCCGGGGGGCGCGAGTACTGGCGTTGGCCGGCTGAGTCCTCCGTCGCCTACCATAGCGGCATCCTCGACTTCTCGACGATTGCCGATGAGCGCACGCAGTTCTCGAAGCAGGGCCTTCAGAGTGTGTGCCGGCTTCGTGCCTTCTTCCGCCCGAGCGACGAGGCTGCAGAGGGGGGTGCTGTGGCGAAGGCGCCCGCAGAGGCGGAATCCGCCGCCACCTGGTGCGAGTGGGAGCGGCGCATCTTCACCGAGGCTTGGTTTGCACGTGAGCTGCTGCGAGACGAGCGCGAGCTGTCTGTGCCACTTGCGGATCGCGCAAAGTTCGAGGACTACCTGGACAAGCGACGCTTCAACGCGGCACTCCGGCGGCAAGGTTATCGTGGTCGTGCTGCGCTCCGGCATCGGTACGCTGAGCGCCACCGCTACACGACGACGCGCCCGGGACGAGCCCAGATGGTCTCGTTTGACGGGCTTCACAAGGCCAACACGCAGTGCTGCATCACCGAGATCAAGTACCAGAAGCGGCTCCCGGGCAGCTCGGCGTACATGTACCAGGGCTGCATGGGCGACTGCGACATGCTCAAGTGCGCCGTTTGTATCGAGTGCCTCAAGGACGGCGGGGAGCGGCGCGCGCCGAGCGACAGCGCCGCGCCCAGTGGCAGCAGCAGCAGGGATCCGCCTCCCTCCCTCGAGGATGAGATCGAGCTGATGGAGCCCCCCCTCGACTCATCGCTAGCATCTGCACTTCAGGTGAGCTACAGCTGGGCACGGATTGATACTGATCGCGTTGAAATGAGTACCCCCCACCTTACGCGCTTCTTGCCTCAAACGCAGCGAAAAAAGCGATTGGAAGGGAGGGACAAGCGCAAGGCATCTGAAGTGGCTCAGCAGGTGGAGGCGCCTGGCTTGGAAGCGTCTGGGGCAACGCCCGGGATGGCGAGTGCAGGCAAGGTGGATGGAGCTGGCCGTCAGCTGCGCAGCCGACGCATGTTCTCATATGCAGAGAAGGCGTGTGCACGACTAGGCCAGGTGCCGCCGGCACACACGGGTGCACTCGACGAGCCCGTCGACATGCTTCCAGCCGACATGCTTCCAGCGAGCACCGCTTCAGGCCCGAAGCGTCAAGAGCCGGCGGCATCAGCTCCACCTGCAAAGAAGGCCAAGGGCAAAGCGGTCAAGGGCAAGCAGCCCACGCTTGGCGCGCGTGAGCAGCTCATCGCGGGCTACGGCCCTGGGGTTGTCCATTTCTTGGAGGACGATGAGCCCTTGGGAAGTGGAAGCGGTCCACCACGATGGCCTTGGACAGCATCTTGCGAAAGAGCGCCATGGCTGGCGTGTCGGGAGCACCGCTGCGATCATGCTCAAGCCGTCGGGCCGCTGATGGAGGGGGAGAACTCCGAGTCGAGCGAGCAGCTGTTTCGCTGGATGTCTGCAACGCGACGGCCCGCTTCCTGCGCCTGCGCCAGCTCTGCTGCCGACCAGAAGTTCTGCTCCAGGTCGAAGTAGAGGAAGCAGCCCCGCGTCGAATCGACGACCTCGTACGCATGCCGGTCGCTGAAGGCGAGGTACGCGTCGACGAAGACCGCCGGTGTTGCCACGACGAAAAACTTTGGTGCCGGGCCCGTACTCCTGCCGCACGCCAAGTCGACGGCCCATACGCGCCGTTGCTGCTGGTCCTCCTGCGGTGAGACCGCCGCTGCACAGGAGTCGAGCGCTTCGGATAGCCGAAAGAAGATGGCGTCTGGTCGCAGCGCTTGCTGCCACGGCCTCACCGCGGCGGACGGCATTCGGAATGCGATTGGATTTGATTTACCGAGCGAGGTCCCCTTGCTCCCCCTGGTCCCCTTGGTCTCCCTTTGATCATGTTGGTCTATTTGGTCTCTTTCTTTTCGATTTCCCACCCTCTGGTGGCTCCTTTTTTTGAGGGGGG
>Ga0210241_102355_pt1 | contig 10639 bp, 7 predicted proteins | sample ChrtobMetP5a_8mM_FD_155488 | JGI IMG/M metagenome (GOLD analysis project Ga0210241, IMG submission 155488) | Chrysochromulina tobin associated microbial communities from unialgal haptophyte culture, Seattle, Washington, United States - P5a_8mM | ecosystem: Host-associated > Algae > Haptophytes >...
TGCCTATGTGCCTGGCGCGAAGCCGCATCTCGGCCTGCACACGCCCACGACCCCTACCGCACCTACGGTCGCCGCTGTGCCCGCGAGGCCGCATCTCGGACTGCACACGCCCACGACCCCTACCGCGCCTACGACAGTTGCCTATGTGCATGGCGCGAAGCCGCATCTCGGCCTGCACACGCCCACGACCCCTACCGCACCTACGGTCGCCGCTGTGCCCGCGAGGCCGCATCTCGGACTGCACACGCCCACGACCCCTACCGCGCCTACGATAGTTGCCTATGTGCCTGGCGCGAAGCCGCATCTCGGCCTGCACACGCCCACGACCCCTACCGCACCTACGGTCGCCGCTGTGCCCGCGAGGCCGCATCTCGGCCTGCACACCCCCACTTCATTGCCAACAGAGCCCAGGGCGTCGCAATAGGCGTTAATCATGGGCGCACTGGACGACGTCACCGCGGTGCCAGTTGCACCCGGTGCTCGAATAATTTATGGGTTTCGTCACCGCCTTGCCAGTCGCACGTAAAGGGGGGTGGGATACGGTAAGGGGGGGGTAAGGCCTTAGTCGCGAGGCCTTGGGTAAGGGTAACGGCCTACAATTAGGGGAGGCTGAGCGCGCATGGTAAGCGCTCGCGTCGCCAGCCTGCAGCCTCGAGTCTCGACTCCCGCAGGAGGAGACTGTGAGCGATACGAACGCGATCTTAAATATAAATTCGCATGCGCGATGGGTTCAGCCTGAAAACGAAAGGATTTGCCTGGTCTCTACACACGTCAATCGCACATGGTCAATCGTCATCTTCGCGGCCTATCTGTATCTCTGGAGTCTCTCCGCTCGCTCTCCGACCTCCTTTTCCTCCCCACTCCCTCTCCCTCTTTGAGTTCCGTGCGAACCAACGAAAGGCGCGGCCCACGGGGCAAGCGTTGTACCACTCAAAAAGCGACGGCTGGCCGTCTGTAGACATGCCAGCCTGGCTTCTCGAATGCCGGGTTCGTCAGCAGAGCTCCATGCTCTGCTCAAGCGACACTATCTCGGACACTATCTCGCGATCGATCGATCGAGCCTCCCCTCGAGGTGCTGATCTCCGTCTCGTCACATGACTTGTACTTGGGCGGCTGCGTGGGCGCGCCTGCGCGCCATGATGAGCGCGCGCCATGATGAGCGCGCGCCACAGCTCGCCCTCGGGTGCCCTCGGGTTCCCGACCAGACCCCACAGCTGAGCCCCAGCTCCCCTCCCTCTTCTTCCTAGCGACCCGTGCCTCTGTTGAGACCGCATGACCTTTGGGCCACTTGCGGCTTGCTCATCCTTGCGGCTTGCTCATCCTTGCGCCGCGTCCACGTGCGCCCCCACTCTTTCGACCGCGCTCACTATGGCGCCCATGTGCGTCTCCGAGCCATAATTAGGCCCTCCAGTCGGCCTTATTAGGCAGTCCAGTCGGCCTTGGGCTCGCCCTTGAGGAGCGCCAGGCCGGCCGCGAAGGGCCCTTGCCGGCGCGCCGCCGCATGCTTCGTCAAGTCCTTGGGCAGCTCCCCCCCTGGGGCCGCTTTGTCGCCCCAGGGGGCTTTGACCTTGGCGCTCGGGACCGCGCGTTTCGTCGATTTCGTCGGCTCGGTGAGATGGCCAGCTGCCGTGAAGGCGGAGAGCTCTTCCGAACGGTTCGACCACTCGCCCGAGGAGCGAGGGTCGCCAGTTTCGTCGAGATAGGACGAGATCGTGTCCGTCGAGACGCGCTCGCCGGAATGGCGACCATCGGTCGTACGTGCGGCGGAGCGCTCCGACGCGTCATCTTGGGCATCCGAATCGCTCGAGGCTCGGCGCGAGCGCTTGTCAGCTAAGCTGGCGTACAGAGGATTGAGCGTCGCCGCGGGCGGCTTCCACGCGGTCTCCGGGCGCTTCGGTGTGGGCGGCGCGGAGAGGTCCGACAGAAGCTCAATGTCGTCCGCCAAGGCGTCGAGTACATTGCCCGATAGGATACGAGGCAGCCGTCGCCTCATCATCTCGACGGGCGAGTTGGCGGGCACGGGCGAGAGGGGTCGCTGTGCCTCGTCCGAATTGTTCGACGAGGTCGATGTGTCCGCCTCGGCCTCGTCATCCGCCTCGATGGACCCAGAATCGTCTTCGTTAACCTCCTCGGCGCCGGCGTGGTACAAGTTGAGCCAGCCCATGCGAGCAATCCACGCATCGATACGCATAGCCGAAGAAAAGGCATGCGAGCGCGGGGCGAGGCTACCGTACGTCGGGTCGTTGACGCGGAGCAGCTCGAGGTGCTCGACGGACTTGGCGCCGCGCGCCGTGCGCAGGAGCGGCGCCATCGCCGTCCAGCGCGCGAGCGGATCGTACGGCAGCTCGTGCTTCGCGGGCAGCTCCTTGCGCGGGGCCAGGCTGCCGTACGTCGGGTCGTTGACGCGGAGCAGCTCGAGGTGCTCGACGGACTTGGCGCCGCGCGCCGTGCGCAGGAGCGGCGCCATCGCCGTCCAGCGCGCGAGCGGATCGTACGGCAGCTCGTGCTTCGCGGGCAGCTCCTTGCGCGGGGCCAGGCTGCCGTACGTCGGGTCGTTGATGCGGAGCAGCTCGAGGTGCTCGACGGACTTGGCGCCGCGCGCCGTGCGCAGGAGCGGCGCCATCGCCGTCCAGCGCGCGAGCGGCTCGTACGGCAGCTCGTGCTTCGCGGGCAGCTCCTTGCGCGGGGCGAGGCTGCCGTACGTCGGGTCGTTGATGCGGAGCAGCTCGAGGTGCTCGACCGACTTGGCGCCGCGCGCCATGCGCAGGAGCGGCGCCATCGCCGTCCAGCGCGCGAGCGGATCGTACGGCAGCTCGTGCTTCGCGGGCAGCTCCTTGCGCGGGGCGAGGCTGCCGTACGTCGGGTCGTTGACGCGGAGCAGCTCGAGGTGCTCGACGGACTTGGCGCCGCGCGCCGTGCGCAGGAGCGGCGCCATCGCCGTCCAGCGCGCGAGCGGCTCGTACGGAAGCTCGTGCTTCGCGGGCAGCTCCTTGCGCGGGGCGAGGCTGCCGTACGTCGGGTCGTTGATGCGGAGCAGCTCGAGGTGCTCGACCGACTTGGCGCCGCGCGCCGTGCGCAGGAGCGGCGCCATCGCCGTCCAGCGCGCGAGCGGCTCGTACGGAAGCTCGTGCTTCGCGGGCAGCTCCTTGCGCGGGGCCAGGCTGCCGTACGTCGGGTCGTTGATGCGGAGCAGCTCGAGGTGCTCGACGGACTTGGCGCCGCGCGCCGTGCGCAGGAGCGGCGCCATCGCCGTCCAGCGCGCGAGCGGATCGTACGAGTGCTCGGTGGGCCCGACGTTCAAGCAGCGGCGCCACTTGAACAGGATGCCTTGCTTCAGACCGAGCTTCTCTTCGAGTTCTTTGACGTCCTTGTTGGCAAAGGCCGAGGACGTGATGATCTCCCCGACGAGCTGGGGGTACTTGGACCCGTAGTTGAGGACCATGTCCTTCTGGTTGTCGGACAGGCGCCTGGGCACGAGAGGCATGCGTAAGATGAGCTTCGTCGCCGCTAGGCGCTGCATACATAATTGTTGGGGAGGGGCAACTGTTGTGGCCGCGTACATCGTGCACGGCTGGAACGCCAAGTCATCCTTGACTGGGCGTGTTTGCTCTTCGAGGTCGCGAGGGCAGACGGTAGCGGGATCGGTATCGTTATCCTCCTCCACCGGCATCATGAGCTCTGCCCACCGCGCCTCAAAGTCGAGAGTCTCTATGTTGGAGTGTTGCATGTGCTCGAGATGTTGGGCTGGGTTCGGGTGTCGATGCTCGGCCGCCCGATGGACGATGCAGAGATTCCGGCGGCGGTTCGTCAAAACATCTTCAGGTTCGTCAAATGCGTGCCGAAGTCCCCGAGATCTTACGATGCAAGACGCGTGGCGGCGCTTGATCGCAGCGCGCTGGCTGGAGCACGTAGCAGGATATCAGTAGGTTGGGAGGCGCCGTCGTGGGACTCGGAACACCCGACGAGGTCCTGTCCCCCCCTCTCCAAGAACATGTTGTCGCTGCTCGCCCTGTCTGCTGGTGCGCCCACCCTCGCGCCCAAGGTCACCGTCCTTGCGTGCACCGAAGCCTTCTGAGGTGGGTGCGCCGACTTCGTCGTCGGTCCGCTGAAGGCGGCCGTCGATGCAGCTGGCGTGCTCGACATCATGAATGTAACCATGGTGCCGTATGGCAACTCGCGCACAACCGGTGGCAAGACGACATGCCAGCACGGCGAGAACGAGTGTATTGCTGACTCGATCGAGCAGTGCGCGATTGACATCTACCCGGAGTTCACCAAGCACTACCCGTTCCTCTACTGCATGGAGGGCCACGGCAGCAACATGCTCAAGTACACGGAGGAATGCTCCAAGACGGCCGGGCTCAACTACACGCAGATCGAGGCGTGCTCCAACGACGCAGCCCGCGTCGTCGCCCTGCAGGCCAGGTTCGCGGCCATGACGCCGTCCGACCACAAGTACACGCCTTGGATCTTGGTCAACGGCGTGCTGTCCAAGAGCGACGGCGACAAGCTGCTTGACGAGGTCTGCACGGCGTACACCGGCACGTGGCCCGCTGGCTGCAACACGGTGCTCAGGGAGACGAACCAGAAATGCTCCGCCGATTGGTAGACGGTCGCTTCACCTTGGCACGTGCGACGGAGGTGGACGAGAGGGACGAGGCCCGACGGTGACATGGCCCGGGACGCACCACAAAATGACGGCCGCTTCGCTCACCTACCTTTGGCGAGGCGGCTCGAGCTTTAATGCTGGCGCTGATCGGGCATTCTCGGCGGGCTCCATCTCGGCGGGCTCCATCCTTCCGCCGCCGCCGAGGTAAGTACATTCGTCTGTAGGGGCCTACCGATGGAACGCATGATCGCCTTCCGAAGTTCAATCGTAACCATGATCGTAACACCTCTGACTGAGATACTGCGTTGAGTACAGCCGTAACACAGTTTTGGTTGCGGGGAGGGCGGGCAGATCCGCACCGGACGCACCTCTCATATGGTTTGATACAAGGTTACACACTCCACTTACGGCTTGTACATGTACTGATCTTGCAATGCCGCTTGTCCGGTCCGGTTGCACACTGTGCGGACGCGCACGTCGTTGCGACACTCTTGAGGGATTGTAACAGGGATCGATCGGGTCGGGTAGTTGCGCAACGCAAGGGGTCGTTGCTGCGACAACGTTCGACGCCAGGATTCAACGTCCGGGAATCGTGGAGTTGACCACGCAGACGAGACACAGACTCACAGCCCCTCATTCGGCGTGCAAGACCTCTCGCGCAGCCCGTCCGGAGCGGCGCCTACGATGATGGCGGTCGAGGCGTGGTTCGAATCCAGCACGGCTAGGGTTGCCGCAGACAGGGGCGCGACGAGAGGGCTTCCCGAGGGTGCCCTTGACGGCGCGGGGCTTCCCGACGGTGCCGCCGATGGTGGCCACGACGGCGCGGGGGCCTCGCCGCTGCGCCACACCGGTAGAAGCATGGGCGTTCGCATGCTCGACGCGTTCGCAGCGCGCGAGAGAGCCTCCTCGCCCTCGACGGGCTCCTGGATGTCGCAACGGCCGCTGTAACGTCCCAGCAGGCGCGCCGGGCTGGCCGGCACGCATGAGCGCGCGCAACGTCGGCAGACCGCCGACGCGGCCGTGGCGCCCGCGACGGCGCCCGCGCGCACGAGGCGCAGGCACGCTACTGCGGCTGCAGCCCAGGCAGCGGGCGACGTGGCCTGCCTCTGAAATTCGCGCCAGCTCGTCGGCAGACGGTGCACATATGGCGCCGACCGCCTGCTGTTGAGCAACATGTGCAGCCACATGGCGGTTGGCAGGTTGTGCGAGTGCCAGAGCGCGGGCAGCACGAGGGAGGTGAGGATGAGGATCCCGCCGGTGCAGAGTTGCCAGACCCACAGCTGCACGAAGCCAATCCCAACGTGCCCGCACAGTCCGTCCACCGCTCCGCTCTGGAAGAGCTCGGCCACCACGCCCTTGCCGCCACACGCCTCGACGCCGCCGAGCGGCCCGAGTACGTCGGCGATCGCCTGGTCGAGTTCGACACGGCGATCCTTCTCAGAGAAGGCGGTGCAGTTGGACGGGACCTTGGGGAGCGAGAGCAGCCCATCGTACGCCGCCTGGCAGTTGTCGGCGATCGCGAGCAACGACGAAGTGACCGGGTTCTTGAGCTCGCACCCCCAGGGGGCAAGGTAGTATGCCGAGAGGTTGTAATGCCAAAGGTCGTTCGGATTGGGCTTGTCGTGCCCCTTGAGAGCCTCGGTGCGCAGCACGTGCAGCGTCGTGTCGAGCGCGCTCCCGCACGCGTCCGCGAACCCCACTGAGATCGCAAACTCGACCGACACGACCGCACACATCATCCACCAGACGATGACGGCCACAAACTGCGCGAGAAGTAGCAGGTTGCGACGGCCGGCGATCGAACCGACGAAGAGGGCGGCGGCGGTGCAGGTGAAGGCGTACAGGGGCAGGAAGGCCGCCCCCACATGCCAGCCCGTGCTAATGTCCACCAGGTTCGCCAGCCGGAGCCCCTGCGCTTGCGCAGAGATGATGCTGCGGTTCATCTCCGCCGCTTCGCTGATCAGGCGCGGGGCGAGCGCGAGGCCTTCGCAGAGCTCGTGGAGCGTTGAGTTGGACGGAACCACGGGCGTGCCGTTGTATACGTCGAAGCAGCCGAGGCACGACGCCGTCTTGATCAGTGACGCGTTCAGGTTGATCGCCGCCTGCGCCACCGCTTGCTGGTGGGCGGACGATTTCGCGGAGAGCCGCGCGAGCTCGCGCATCGCCCCGGTCGCGCTACCGAGGCCGGCAGAGATGCTCACGCTGCCGTCGATGCTGTAGGACATGACGAACACGAGTGCCCCAGACAGCGCGATCACGAGGTTGCGCAACCACCACGGTGGCCTGATGAGCGGCTGCATAAACGTGATGACCAGGCACAGGTGTAGCGCCAGCAGCACGAGCACGACGAAGCCGGCCGCGAGCACGAGGGCGACGATCATCATCAGGGCCTGCAAGTCTGCGGGCGAGTGGACGCACGCAGCGATCGGGGGTGAGTTCTCTGCACTCGTGCGCAGATGGTCCATGAAGAGCGTGCCGCGACTCACATGGTACGCTGACGTCGAATTGCGGATCCACGGGTACCAGCATGAGCGAGAGGTGCCAGACGCGGTGCAACGACATCAGGACGTCCATCCAGAAGTCACCCATCTTGACAGGCAGCACCGGCAAACCCGAGTAGATCTGCTTCCTGCACAACAAAGAAGTGCACAGAAGGAACCCGTTCTGGACACAAACTTGAGGGGGGGGGAAAAAGGGGGTTGGTTGGGGGGCCGGTTGCAAGTCAAGTTCAAGATCAAGTGTCAGTCAGTCAGTCAGTTTCGTCGCGGTCCCCCCGCGCTCAAGTGACACGCTCGACAAAGCGAAGTATTCCCGAGTCGGAAATAAAACGCGGAGGTCGACCTTCCACCTGCGTGTTTTATGACGCTGCACCCAGTGTGCAGAGACTACAGACTTCGCGTTCGTCGCCGCGCTCTATATGGAGCATCGCCTCGCGGGCGGCCCGCCGCGTGCGGTCCAATGCGCGACCATCGTCGCGTCTAGCTCGGCGTGCTCCTCCACCTTGCGCGTCGGCTTGGGGCGCATGTCGACCACAGCGAGCCGGTAACAGAATCGCCGCCTGTCGGCGAGCACAACCACGCCGGGGGCGAGCAGATCGTCGACAGGCTGCGCATGCGCGCCACTACCCGCCGCCGCGTCTGTCCCTCGCGCCTCCCGCACACGTTCGATCGCGAGCATCAAACTCACGTCAGAGGCCGCGAGGCCGAGGAGCCATTCCGACACGAGCGTGACACACTCGTCCAGGCTGCCCTCGGCGTCGTGCTGAGCACTTGCATGCGTGAGCGTGACACACTCGTCCAGGCTGCCTTCGGCGTCGTGCTGAGCACTTGCATGCGTGAGCGTGACACACTCGTCCAGGCTGCCTTTGGCGTCGTTTTGAGCACTTGCATGCGTGTCCTCGCCCCCATCGACGCCGTGTTGAGCACTTGCATGCGTGTCATCGACGCCATGTTGAGCACTTGCATGCGTCGAGATCCCCTCGACGTGCACTACCGCCGCCACCCCCGCCACCCCCGCGACATCCTCCGCCTCCACCCCCGCTACATTCTCCGCCTCCACCGCCGCTGGTGCCGCCAGCAGCGCGTCCACACGCATGCATGTGCTCGACACGGCGCCGTGTCGTGCCGCCAGCAGCTCGATGAGTGCCGCGGCGCCGCCCGCGAGCCTCAGCGCGCGCGCATGCAGCCGTGCCGCGCGCGCGCTGCCCACCGCAGCGCGTGCTTGCGCACTCTTGAGCCGTTCGAAAAGCGAGCACTCTTGGCGAAGGATGGCGCACCTGAGGACGAGGGTGATGGCGCCGTTGTGAGCGCTTGCATGCGTGTGGGCGTGCCATGGCGCCGTTGTGAGCGCTTGCATGCGGATGGGCGTGCCATGGCGCCGTTGTGAGCACTTGCGTGCTAGGCAGGGGGGCTCAATCGACACTCTTGATGAAGGATGGCGCGCACACAATCTCGACGACGAGATTGAGGTCCTCATCCGCGCCCGCCACGGCGCCCGACGCCCCATCCGCCGCCACATCCGCCGCCAACGCCGCCGCGTCCACCGCATCCGCCGCCGCCTCGGCCACTTCCTCGTCCCTTGCCGCGCCGTCCACTTCCTCGTTGAGAGCCGCGCCGTCCGCTGTCGCCTCGTCCTCGCCACAGCGCTCGCCACAGCGCCCATCACAGCGCCCAGCACAACGCCCATCACAGCGCCCATCACCGCGCCCATCACCGCGCTCGGCACAGCGCTCGCCAGCGCAGCCGAGCGGCGCGGCACGTGCTCGGCACGGCGCTCGCCACGCGCGGCGCAGCAGCGTGCGCAGCGCACGCAGCGCGCCACGCTCGCCGCCCGCCGCGCCCCCGAAGACGAGCCGTCCAGTACGGCCCTCAAAGACCTTCAGATTGTTACGCGGCCGCCGCAGCAGAGCCCGCAGCGCGCGTTGGCCGCGCGCGCCGTCGTGAGCGACCGCGTACAGGTCGAGTGGGCAGAACCGTTGGGCGCCGTCGTGGGCGTGGGCGCCGTCGTGGGCGTCCTCGCGCTCTTCCGCAGCGCTCGCTGAGAGGCCCGCCGTGCGCGCTGTCTTGAGCGCCTTGAGCTGCTGGTACAGGCAGAAGCGGCAGCGGCCGGGTGCAAAGGTCGCCAACGGCGCACCCTGGGGCACCACGCAATCAAGGGAGGTCATCAATGAGGTCATCAGGGTCATCGAGGGCAGTCAAGGCATTCGTACCTGAGGCAGTACGCCCGCCTTGGGCTTCAGCTCGATGCACACGCCGCCGCGGCTGTCGCAGCCCGCCGCCAAGCGCATAAAGTCTCGCTCGATCCACGCTGCGTGCTGGCCAGAAGAAGGCGACGACGGCAACGGCTTTCCCGGAGCTGCCTCGGCCACCGCCGCCTCCATGGCCGCGTGCACCGCGCGAGCCACAAAGCGAGCAGGCGGTACACCGTGTCGTGCCGCATCAGAGAGAGCGCAGGCGAGCGACGATTCAAGTGGCACCGCACAGATCGGCTCGGCAGCGTACTCTTGGCCGAGTGCTTGGACCAGCGCGGGCAGGGGAGCCACTGACGCAGCTCGAGCTGCAACAACCGCGTGGCTCAGCTTCAGCACGCATCCAGACAATCGTGGGTCAGAGCCGTTGTATCGGTAGACCGCGTGCTCGGTGCCGCAACCCACCAGAAGAGGCGCGGACGACTCGGGTCCTTCCATGTCTGACTCACCCACCCCGCAAACATAGACCCTGTGAATGTGGCAGTCCGACCAACGCTGCGCCCCCAATGGAATGTACATTCGGTTTTTGATTGTGGTGTTAGATTGTACCACCGCGTCGCGAACCCCGTAACTACCCGTTCACAAGGCGAGACGGTTCCAACCGCCCGCGATCGCCAGGTGCAAGCGAGGCAGGTTCAGACGGACGCACACGTCAAGGTCGCCTGTTCTTTGCGTGCCCCATGAGATATGTCAGAATTGCCATCACAATTGCCATCACACTACAGTGCGTATTGAGTCAGTCGAATGGACCGCCACCGCCACCACCTTCTCCCTCACCACCGCCGCCGCCGCCGTCTCCGCCGCCGTCTCCGCCGCCGCCATCACCCTCTCCTCCACCGCCCGCTCGACCACCCACGCCTCCGCCGCCGCCCCCATCACCACCACCCTCGCCGCCACCTCCCTCACCGCCGCCAAGACCGCCGCCCCCCTCTCCTCCACCACCCTCGCCGCCGCCTCCATCGCCGCCACCGCCATCGCCGCCGCCTCCATCGCCACCGCCCTCGCCGCCGCCACCTTCACCACCGCCCTCGCCTCCTCCCTCGCCGCCGCCGCCCAGACCACCACCATCGCCGCCACCCTCTCCGCCGCCTCCAGAGCCGCCACCGCCATCGCCGCCGCCTCCGTCACCACCACCATCGCCGCCGCCGCCCTCACCACCACCCACGCCTCCACCCTCGCCGCCGCCGCCCCCGCCCCCACCACCGCCACCCCCCCCACCGCCCCCCCCCCCACCCCCGCCACCACCGCCGCCCCCACCCCCCCCCCCCCCCCCCTCACACCCC
>Ga0210241_102360_pt1 | contig 10611 bp, 3 predicted proteins | sample ChrtobMetP5a_8mM_FD_155488 | JGI IMG/M metagenome (GOLD analysis project Ga0210241, IMG submission 155488) | Chrysochromulina tobin associated microbial communities from unialgal haptophyte culture, Seattle, Washington, United States - P5a_8mM | ecosystem: Host-associated > Algae > Haptophytes >...
ACCACCGATGAAATCGATCCTCTCGATATCTTCGGTGAGCCAATGCATGCCACGGAGGGAGCCCAGGAGGTGTACGGGTGGCCATTTCCCGCACCGGCGAATTCGCCTATGCGCCGCGCCGTAGTCGCCTGCGCTGGATTCGCCCTCGTCGGCGTTCTTCTGGCTGTCGCCGCATCTCGGCGCTACCTGCCCACGCCTCGCCGCCTCGCCACCATCCTGGTCGTCGCGGGGGCTCAGACGGGATATGCCCTCGCCCCTCCGACCCAGGCTGCGCCGCCGAATAATGCCCGTCACTTGGGCCCGACGTCGCTAGCCACCGCTGCCGCCATCGGCGCCGTGGCAGGTTCCCTGCTCAACCAGCACATCGAAGTGGAGCCGTGCTTTACCTTCTCGTGTGTCGACACTTCCATCATGCCGGCGGAATTTGCCTTCCTCGGTGATAGGATCGCATCTGGCTTGATGACCCCGATGCACGGCCACCACGATGGAGTCGCAGAGATGCTCATCGACAGCGGCGCCACTAGCCATATGGTGGACAATGCTCTTAAGCTCTCTCGCATCACGGCCACCAACCCACGCGGGCGCGATGTCCGTGTTGCTAACGGTCACGTCATCCGTGCTACGCACGTGGGTGAGATGGACGTCACCGTGAACGCCCGCTACAGACGCAAGACGAACAAGCACGAGAACTGTGCGACTGTGATGACCCTCACCGATGTGCTCGTGGTGCCCGGGCTCAACACAGACCTGTTCTCTTGCAACGCTGCATTCGAGCGCGATGGCATCCGGTCGTACTTTAACGATGAGCGTCACCTCGTCCTACCCGACGGAGGCAAGGTTACTTTTGTCGAGGGTGGACACCGACGCAAAAGCCTCATCAAGTACCACCAGACGCGTGCCGATGCCTACCTCGCTGCCTCGACGACCGCAGCGGCGAACGACATGGTCCACAACATGCTGGCACACTTCTCGCCAGACAGAATTGCGATGGCTCGAGCGCGTATGAAGACAAGTTCATCCCGCTCACTGCAGACCGACGCGCACCAGATGCCCAGTACATCCGAGCTCAAGCACGCTTCGCATGACTGCGTGCCATGTGGACTTGGCGGTGCGCACAAGCCAAGCATCTCGCATGCCCGACCGCGCCAAAATGCTGCAGTCGGTGCCTTCGGTGACTCCGTACACGTCGACCTCTGTGGACCCTACCCGGCTTCTGTGCATACGGGATTCAAATATGTCATCGGCTTCGCAGACCGCGCCACTCGAGAGGTTCATATCTACTTCCTCGTCAACAAAACTGCAGAAGAAGTCCGTCACGCTATCGAAACCTTTGTATCAGACAATGGTCGTGTAAAGCAGTTTGTCTTCGACAACGGGGGTGAATTTACGGCAGGAACTGTCGAGCAGCTCCTCAACGAGATGATGACTAGCCGCAGGTTCTCAGTGCCGTACACGCCCCAACGCAACGGCCTCATCGAGCGCTTTTGGTACACCCTCAATCGCCAAACGAGAATTTTGCTCGCGCATACCAACCATGCAGAAGCTCTTTGGCCATTCGCGATGAGCCACGTGGTAGCGATCCACAATAGCCTGCCAACGAGAGCGCTAGACCCGCCGATGGCACCCTCGGAAGCTCGCACAGGCAAAGTCCCTTCTCTCACGCGTTTCAGCAAGGCCGTCTGGGGATGCGATGCAGTTGTTAACCTCCCTACTCCTGCTGGGGCAACCAAGCTCTCACCTACGGGGGTGAAGGCTAACTACTTGGGTGTAGACGCCCGCCGCTGCGGTGAGTTCTTCTTCATTCCGGCACTGAACAAGGTCGTCAGTCTTGTGAACGCGGTGAAGTACTTCCCGACGGAGTTCACGCCCATAAGGAACGCGCCGATCCCGGCCCAGCCGCCGGCTGACCAGGCCACAGTGATGCCCATCCGTGCTATCGGGAACTACCAGGTTGTCACGGCTGTACCCGCCGCTGCGAACAATCCCGGCCTACCGACTGCAATGGCTATCCCGATCAACGTCTCGCCGGACCAGGCAGCAATGGCAGACTTGCTCAGCGTGCTCGAGCAGTCGCCGCTCACCGGGTCATCCGTCTACAGCTCCAGTTTCATCTCCGACTGGTGCTTCGCCGTCGACGCTAAGGCGATCGTATCACAGATCGACGATGCTCCCAAGGACCACCAAGACATTCTCGGCCGACCCGATGAAGAAGAGTGGAGAAAAGCGGAGATCCTTGACTTTGAGGCTAAGATGCGCAACGGGGCATTCGGGATCATGGACCGTTCCAAGATGCCTGCTGGTTTCAAGACTCACAGACTGAAGTACACGTACATGAACAAACGCGACCCGATCACCAAGGATCTGATCGAGCGCCGAGCTCGGCTGGTCGCTGCCGGCTACACGCTCAGAGCTGGAATCGAGTACACCGAGACCGCCTGCGGGACAATGCGAGGCTCGAGCGTGAGAGCCCTCCTCTGCTGCGCGAGCATCGACGATGACGACATATTCTGCGGCGATGTTGAGAAGGCGTTCTCCCAGGCTCACATTGATCATGAAATCTACTTTGAGCCTCCGCCGCAGTTGAACATGAAGGGAAAGGTAATCAAAGCCCTCATGTCCATCGAGGGGCTGCCGCAATCAGGCTGGCTGTTCCAGAACGAGAGCTTCGCGAAGATCCGAGCGCTGAACGGAAAGCAGACCATCGACCCGAACATCTGGATCATCCCTGTCACCATCGGCACAGAGACGATCGACATCAAGGTAGGAATCTGGGTGGACGACTTCCTGATCATCGTCCCACGAGGCCGGCGTGATCTCGCCGACAAGTTCTGGTCGGACTACCGGACGCGGTTCAGGTGCAAGGACCTGGTCGCAGAGCCCAAAACCTTCATCAACATCGAGATCTCCCGCGACCGGAAGAACAAGACCATTACTCTCACGCAGACGGGATACATCGACGCCATGTTCGACAAGTTTATGCATGGCTCCGAGTCCAAGCTGTGGACCAAGTTGTGGAACACCCCGATCAAGGACGACGAAGAAAGCCTGCTGGCGTTCTCGAAGCTGTGTCCCGGTACTGAGGAAGAGCAGCGACAAATAATCGAGCAAGGCTTCATGTCCATCGTCGGGAGCATCCTTTACGCGTCAGCCATGACCCGCCCGGATATCTCCTTCCACACAGCGTTCTTGGCTAAGCTGATGACCTCCCCTTCGCCTGCCGCGCTTGACGCAGCCCTCGGGATCATTAGCTACCTCAAGCGTACCCGGAAGCTCGGGATCACCTACGGGCCGGATGAGAAGCTTTGCCTCTACACCGACAGCTCATGGGGAAACGAGAACCCTCGCCCGATGGCTGGTTATGCCTCGTGTTACGGGGGTGCCGCGCTTAGCTGGGCGGCAAAATCGCTGAAAATCGTTCCTCTCTCCAGCGCCGAAGCTGAGTCGGCAGTTTTCTCTCTGGGATGCAAGGACGCGATGTTCGTAAAGCAGCTGTTGGCTGAACTCCGCCCCAAGGCTACGCCACAGATCGTCATCAACGCATTCATTGACAATACGGCTGCCATTGACATCGTCAAGTCGCATGGCGCATCTGGTCGCACTAAGCACTTCGAACGGTGGATTACCTACGTGCGCGACCTGTACCAGCGGAAGATTGTCGTGGTATCGCACCTCAAGACTGACGAGATGCCCGCTGACATCTTCACCAAGCCTCTTCCTTACCTAACGTTCACAAAGTTCCGTAAGATGCTACTCGGTATGTAGTATCGAAACAACTCTTCCAGCCAAGAGGGTGAGATGCCCCCATGCATATCCAAGGACCGCGAGGATCTCGTCGCGGCGGCTGGAAACGCTTGATACAGGTTCGCTTTCATGGTCACAGGGCAATGCATACAGTACCGACGCTCCTATGCACGGTGCTTGCGCACTAAGCTGCCTCTGCTACCTCCCAGCTACCTCATGTCTTGCTGCGGGGGTGTGTCGCGAGACAAGTGGGGAAACTCACCTGATCTCGACTGAGGTCCAGCAAGACCTCCCCTATGAGTAGGGCCGGTGTGGGCTTAGGTCAGGGGAGGGGTCGGTACATCTCTTAGTAGATGCATGCATACTGTCTTACCATGTTTGGTTAGACTGCCATACCATGTTTGGTCACACTGTTGTGATACCCTTCTTTGGGTTGTGTCGGAAAAGCTAGTGCAAGCGGTCATCGCCCACTTCTTCCCTCTCGATCGCCTGTGGGGGATCTGAGGAGCTACTTTTGAACGAGAACTCTTGCAACAGACGGTCGTTCACGCGATGCCCGGATGGACCTTGAGGCGCAGCAACCAGCCACCGAATCCCGTGATCCGCTACGGATCTAGCGTGCCCGACGTCCCATCCGTCGCAATCGATCATGACAATGTCCTGCCCTCGCCGCCGCCAGGCTCCAAGCCGCGGCCGCCAACACACTCGGCACCACAGTCTTCTTCATTTCCAGACTCGCTGCGCAGCCAGCCCCCGTCGAGTCGCGCGTCGACGATGGTGTCGACAGCGAACAGCCTATCAGCATCGCGTAGCCGGCGATACTCGGAGGTGGAGCTGGGCGAGAGCGTGGTCGACAGCACGCAGCTGGCACTTGCGCGGGTCATGGTCTCAGCCCTTGCCGTGCTGCTGCTCTGGCTCTCGTCCGCTGCCGCCGTGCGCATCATGCTGCGCTCGAGCGGCGCACTCCCGTACACGTCATCAGCTCGAGTCGTCGACAGCATCGCGTTGCTCCTTAATGAGACGGCTCGCATGCGCCGCGAGTACGTCGAGTGCTTGGTTGAGCAGCTCGAGATCTGCAACGCTACACTCGTGTACCGAGCGAACACCGAGGTGATGCGCTCGGAGGAGGCGCAGCGCCACAACCAGCAGCAGCGTGACGAGGGTCAACAGATGAGCAGTGCGTGCGTCAGCGCGCGCGCCAACGCGCAGGCGTCTGTGTCAACGTGGATAAGCACAGCCGACGCGATGAGCACACCATTGGGTGCTCAGTACGTTGCCAACGCATCGTGCACGAGCAACGACCGCGCGCGCCTCGAGGCGCTCACCGGCGACACGTCGGCGCAGCGTAGCGCATCTATGCAGCTTGTTGTCGGCTACTCCCATGAATCGCAATCGACGGTGGGGCTACTGGGCGAACAGCTGATGGCGCGGCGCGCGTACGACGTCGAGTACCTACGCAATCGCACGCTCGGCGACGCCGAGCTCGACGTATCGCTCAACGTCACCCTCGCCGAGTGGCGCCGTAGGTATGGGCTCACCCTCGACGGCGTCAGTCTGAACATGAGCGAGCTCCTTGCGTGCGCCACGTTCGGGATGGGCCCGTGCCCGACGGGAATCGGCGCAACCGACCTGGTCAATCAGGCTCAGGCGCGCCTCACACAGCAGTTCAACAATGCCGCAGGCCGGGTCGAGTCGGCCAGGCAGGAGGCGCACCGGTATATCAACGCGAGCCAGGCCAAGTTTTTCGAGGCTACGGCGGCCTTCACCTACCTGTATTCCACGATCCACAACTTTCCGCAGGTGGGCGGGGGCAACCTGTGGAACGACCTCTTCCCGGGAGGCTACAGCTTCCCCTTGATCTCCATCCCGATTGGCTCGGCTGCGTACCCCAACCTGCCGAGCACCCCCACGCTCGATCTGCGCAATGTGCCCACGCCTGTCGAGATGGCCGCTCTCGCGCAGCCGCACCTCGAGGCCTACCAGAACAGCCTGAGTGCCGCGCACGAGCGCGCGGCTGACGAGCTCGAGATGCTCGTGCCCAGCATCCGCGCGAACATCAGCATCCCACTCGGCGCGTGCGGTGGAGTGCCATGTGACTACCAGCCGCCCGAGATCGACGCGCTTGCGGTCGTCGGACAACATGAACAAGACTCGGACGAGTTCGAGCAGGACATGACGGTGGTGCTCGACACGCCAAATGCGATCCACAATCACTCGAGCGCGAGCGCGAGCTCCTACACGCCCTTGTTCGCGCGCAACGTCTCGGCGTCCGAGCTCGCACGCGCGGCACTCAACACGGGCTGGTTCCGACCGAAGAATTACTACGACCCGGGCATCCAGATTGACGAGATTCTCGCATGGTTCTTTCGGGGCTGGTCGCTCTTCGAGCTCGGCGACACAATCTGGCGCATCCTCGAGACGGTACGCATCCTGCGCAGCTTCTGGGGGCGCTCGGCGCTCAACGTGGCGCCCATCGACATTGCGAGCGATGCGGACTCAAAGGCACGCGCGACCTCATCCTTCAAGGTGACCAATCCAATCGTTCAGGCGGCGGCGATCGCGACGCACCCGCTCGTGGTCGCCAGCTTGCTCATCTTTTTCGCGAGCCTCATCGGGTACGTCGCCTTCTCCTTCTACATGATCCCATTCACTCTTTACCGCGCCCACTGCACGTCGCTGTGCCACGAGCCCGGCGGCGTGTGCGACGGCACCTTCCTCACCCGCAACGTGTTCTCGCTCGCGTTCAACTCCGCGACGAGCGAAGGCACCAGCAAGCGCCTCAAGGGCATCGACGAGTACGAGAGGCGGCGTGTAGAGTTGTGCGCCGCCTACGGGGTGCAGAGCGCACAGGACGAAAGGCAGGTACGCTCCGAGTTCGACCTCATTATCTCATCGCACGTACGCGCGCAGGGCGACGTGCACCTGATGCGCCGCTGCTACGACACGGGCTACCTCGACTTGCAGTGGGCGCAGTACTCGACGGCGCTCGCGCCGTACGAGCTCGTCTCGGCCGCGCTCGCGTCGAGCGCGTGCGATGCGCACCTGACGAACGCAACTCTCGAGGACGGCGCATTCGACTGCACCGAGCTGCCCGAGTGCAACTTGGGCTGCGACGACCTCATAGACAATGAGGGTGTCGATGGCCCCGCAGCCGAGGAGCTCTTCGCGCTCAGCCGCTTGGCGATGTGCACCTTCCAGCACTGGGCGCACTCGATGGTGGTGCGTAACGTCTTCGTGGTCATCATCTGGATCTTCATCAACCTCGGACGCATCATTCTGCTCATGGGCATCTCGCGCCTCGCGTGGGAGCACCTGAACACGGGTCACTTTGCCTTCCTGAGCACGGCCACGCATGACGGCACGAGCACGCACGACCCCGAGGAGCTCGCCGACAAGATCCATTCCATGCTCCGCCACATGCGCCTCATCGGCCTTGGGATGCTCCTGACTGCCCTCGCCTTGCAGGCGATCTGGCTCATCCCGCTCCTCCAGTTCTCGGACGGGCTGAAGGCGAGCATGGCGTGAGGTACAATACCTTCATTAGCACACTTCCTCGATCAAAGTCATAAGAAGCAACCTCACCCCTCCCCAACACCCGATCTTGCGTGCCCTACCATAGATTCCGAGTCGGCGGCGAGTTTTCGGCCAGACTCATACATTGTATGAGGACTTGCTTATGAATTCAATTTGCATTTCCTAATTCAGGACAACGGTGACAACGGTCGCGACCGCAATGGCGTCCGATGGCGTCACCGGCGTGCAGCCTCGCAGAGGAGCCAACCTCGGAGCGGCGTACCCGCACGCATAGGCGCAATCTGCGTAGGACGCCCTCAACGGCCGCGGACTCGCAGCTCTGGCTCGCAGCCACCACGGGCGATGTCGCTTCTCTCTGCGAGGCACTCGACGAGGCCAGCATCGGCACTGGATTGGGTGAGTTGAGATATGGCGAATTGAGCTTGAGCGACATCAATAGGAAGAGCACGCTGCATCTACTGCACGAGGCCGCACGTGGCGGCCACGTTGACTGCGTGCAACTGCTCCTAGAGCGCGGCGCCGACATCGAGGTGCGCGCACAGGGCTTGACGGCCCTCGAGGTGGCGCGGCAGTCTGGGCACCCAGCGGTTGTTCGGCTGCTGAAGGAGGAGCACCACCGGCAGTCGCACGTGCAAGCTAAGGCACTGCTCACGCGACAGGCACAGGCGTGCACACTCGCCGAGCAAGCGGAGGCGGTGATGCGCGCCGGCGAAGAGCTCGGTGAGGCAGCAATCACCGCTGCGCAGCTCTCCGCCGCAGTAGTGGCACCGAGCGGCTCCCAGGAAGCGGGTAAGTCGTCGAGGCAGATTCGTTCCGCCGCCGAGCAGCTCTCGAGGCTGCGCGATCGTATATGCCGGCTGTCGTGCGAGCTGCTCGTAAGCCACGAGGGGCTCGCGCCTGCGCCCGCAGAGCTAGCTTCGTGGCTGAGCACACAATCCGCCCGCGAGCTGCTGCTCGATTTGGCGGAAGCGTTGCCCGGGCGTGAGCACGCGCCCGATGAGAGCACGTCGCCCACCGAGGTCGCCCTCTCGGTGCGCGTCGCGCAGCTCCGGCTTCGCGAGGCGTCTTCGACGAAACTGGGACGTGTCCTCGGCCAAGATGATCTCATTCCTTTGCTTGAGCAGCTCCTGATCGCAGCTGCACCTGTGGCGGCGTACTCGGCGCAGCAGCGGCTCGTGCAAATTGCGGACGACGAGTTGCTGCGCAAGCCCGACCTTGCCTCGGCGGTCGATGGGTGGATCCAGGCAGTCGGCGGCGTCGAGCACCAAGCGGTTGGTGCATGGCGCGCTGCCGTGCGCGAGGCCACTTTCTGGCGCGCGCTGAGCCGCTCGCCACCGCCAAACGCACTCATGATGGCCATCTGCGAGCAGAAGGTGAACGAGCCCCTCGAGGCCGTCTTTGCGAGGTTCCTCTCGCATCTCGCTGCCGATGAGGGCGACGCGTGGCGCCTCGCCAAGAGTGTCGCCGGCTACCAGATGTCGTTGCAGCGTGCCGTCGACGAGATGCTCCCAATAGGTGATGTCATCTACGTCAACTACTCTGTGTGACGTACTTAATATGTTCCCGAACTCACACCGCCGCAACGCGCAAGTGTCCACATCCGGATCCGCGTTTACGGCTGGAGGTCGCGACCGCGCACGCGAGCTCAATTATCACGTGCGCATTGGAGCCAGATCTTTCACACCCCACGACGCCACGGGAGCGCGGCGGCGGGGAGACGGCAGGAGGCGTCGTAAGTCCGGTCGTCGAGGTGCCTGCTGCTCTCGCGCTACGCTACTACTGCTGCACGCACGCACGCGTGACTCGATCGACAAAAAAGCTCGAGTGCGGCTCAGAAGTTGGCGTTCGTGTTGCGGTAGGAGCTGTTGTCGCGCATCGAGTCGGTGTGCTTTTTGTCTGCGCAAGAGGGACGATGTGGGTTCGAGGGTGATTGACGCGTGAGCATGCGTCGAGGGTGATTGACGCGTGAGCATGCGTCGAGGGGCCGGGGGATAGGGTGCAACGGGCACGAGGCGGCGCGCGTTTTAGAGCATCGCTGCTTACACTCCATGGTCGCACTCTCGGGCAGGGACATGACGGAGCGCATCGTGTCGCGGATCTGCATGCAAACGCGGCGCGAGTCGGCGGATTTGTTCCACACTGAGAGGATGTCCTCTTGGTAGCGAATCGAGAGCACGCAGCCGCAGATCTCGTCGCCCACGCGGAACTGACCGCCGAGGATGGCCAATAGCTGCGCACAAGGCCACAGGTAGGTCGGGGTGAGCGCCTTTTTCGTGACGCGTTCGTCGTAGTGGGCGGCGCGTGTGCAGTGAGCTGCGCACAATATCCTCCCAGAAGCGCGCGACAAGGCCCTTTTTGAGCCGCACGATCCATTTGCCACCGTCGCGGTTGGCGTCGTCCTCCCACATGGGGCGGATCCCCTCGCGGAAGACGTGGTAGTCGCAAACCGTTGGGCGCTCGTCCACGGGCCTGCGCAGGTGCACGTACAGCCGCCAGAAGTCCTCGACGGTCTCTGTGGTGCCGAGTGTAAAGGTGTTCTCCTCATACGATTTGTTGGCCACCTTCTTGAAGTAGGTGAACGTCCACGGGTAGGCGAGCGGGTGCACAACCATCGTCGTCGCCATGGGGCAGCGAGAGACCTCGGGTCCTCGCTTTGCGCAGCTTCTTCTTGCCCCCGCACTGAGCAACCTTTTCTCGAAAATGACGACGCACAGAAATGACATTCGCAATCAGTTGCACCTCATGACCTCCCGTGGAGGCCGGTTCCGGTGCGACCCGACGCGAGCAGCGCGCTCACATGTACTCCTTTGACGAGTGCACAAACCCGCTTACAGGTCATTACTGTAACAACGATGTCTGACACAATGGTCACTGACAGTCTACAAGAAAACTTGTAACTTACCTACAAGTACATGCTATGATGGAGAGTCTCCTCCACAGCCAGAGCTTCTCTTGAGGCTCTACTCTTGCGCACAGCAGTCAGCACACACATCACACTCAGACACGTACGCCTTTGTGTCTCATGTGGAGGCGAGCAGAGTGTCAGTGTGTGTCTTAATGTGTGTCGCGTATTTTCGCGTATGTAGCAGCGTCACGAGCAGGGGAGGGTGAGCCACACAGCCACAGTGCCCGCGCACACCGTGCCTCTCCGGGGCCAGCGGGTGCTTGTCTCATGTCTGGCCGAGCTGCAATAACGGGAAACGGGAACGAGGTGAGTCGAGTGTGCAGTGCGCCCACACCCGACACCGCGCGCTTTTTCTCACTCTCGCACTCGGGCTCCCTATAAGGGACTCTCTCTCTCTCTCTCTCTCTCTCTCTCTCTCTCTCTCCCCCCCC
>Ga0210241_102364_pt1 | contig 10564 bp, 5 predicted proteins | sample ChrtobMetP5a_8mM_FD_155488 | JGI IMG/M metagenome (GOLD analysis project Ga0210241, IMG submission 155488) | Chrysochromulina tobin associated microbial communities from unialgal haptophyte culture, Seattle, Washington, United States - P5a_8mM | ecosystem: Host-associated > Algae > Haptophytes >...
GCTTGCCAGCCGCCTGGAGTGATTCAGTAGTGACGGTGGCCGCATGGTGGCCTTGGTGACTGCGCGAGCGCGCGTGCCGGCTATGGCGGGCGTCGGTGGGCCCGCGGCCGGCCGGGTCGCGCGTCGGTGGCGCGATTTGCTGCGTAGCAGCGCCAGCAGAGGCGCTGTCACATGGAAGCCTCTTCGGCCGGTGGAGAAATTGGGACGCGGTTCGAAGGAGCTGAAGCGCCCGCTTTTGTGCTCCCAAACGACAGACTGGCCGACGGACGGACAGACACACAGACGCACTAGTCGGAAATCGGGCTCCACCGCAAATTCCTATCGTTTCGCGCACGCGCTAATTTCACGCTGGCGGTTAATCTCTGAGGCTTCCCTCCCGGTATTCAGACGAAACCGGGGGTGGGGAAGAACACAGTGAAGATTTATTGGGCTTACTTGTTAACAGTGAAACGAGACACAGAGAAGAACTGCAACCAAATCTCTTGGAAACTCAGGAGCTTAAGCGGTGAGAGTTAGAGCAACCGGTGCTCCGCGAGCCCACCCTCAAGGAGTGGGGCGCGGCCGGCGCTCCGTCGATTCCGAGATCCGTTGATAGTCGTCCTCCGCGGCAAGTAGCATGTCGACTCAGGCTCAGGGGGCGGGCGGGGGGGTCAAGGATCGCGCGCTGGCGGGCAGTGTGCCAAGGATCGCGCGACGGCTCCGAGTAAAAAAGATAAACCTCATCCTCGCCGTGGCTCGTGCTGGCGAAGGTCAACAAATCCCTCGTATTGTCTCGCGACCCTCCTGAGTGTTCACATTCACACATTTTAGAGGAATGCATGACCCCGGCACCCAATCATCTAGCCGATGCACGCCCAGAGTGCGACGGGAACCAGACTCCGACGGGGACTCCGACGCCGACGCGCGCGACATCACCCGCTGCGCGATGGAGCGTCTCACCATACAAGGCTAGGCGTGTCTTGTCTACATCTACGACGGCGAGGGGTGGGCTGCCTCTCACGCCTATCTCACTACTATCTCACGCCCTGCCGAGCTCGAAATTCCGCGCGGCGGGGGTCTCGGCGAGGCGGAAGAGGTCGACGAGGTGGCGCAACGTGGGCCTGCCGTGCGGGCAGTTCCACGGCTGGTCGAGCGTAGCCAGCTGCCGGGTGAGGCCGCTCATCTTGGCCGCGTCGAGAGCTGTGCCGATCATGACCGCCGAGCGGCAGGCGCGCATGGCAAACATGGAGCGCAGTTTCGGAAGGCGGCACTGCGTCGTCGGGGCCTCGGCGAGCAGCGTCACGAGCTCGTGCACGTCGGACGGACCAAAGACTGTGTGCTGCGAAAAGGGGAGGGCGACGAGGCGCAGCCGTTGCGTGGGCGGCGCGGACGGCTCCACGGTGATATCGAAGCCGTTGGCGTGGAAGACATGCATGTGCTCGACGACAAGCAGCTCGTCAGCCGCAGTCAGGTGCAAAGGTAATGGCGCGAGCAACCGTTGTGTGTGGATTTTGGTCGAAGCTTGGAGCGACTCAAATCGGCACTTCTCGTCGGCCGCGTGTTGGTCGATGATGAACAAGTCAGCGTGATCCAGGGCGGCCTCATCTGGCTCGCCCCCCTCGCCCGCCGTCACCGCCGTCGCCTCGTCGTCGAGAGCCGCTTCAGGGCGGGGGCGCGTTGATCTCGCGACCATGAAGCCGAGGTTGAACTGCCCGAGGACGCGCATGGATGCAAAGGAGCTCCTTGGGAGGGTGCGTGCCAGCTCACGCTCGAGCTCAGCACCTTTGACGCGCGTCGCGCGGTCGAGAGCGCCGGCATCTGGTACGGTTTGAGCAGCATGGCTGCCGTCACCGCCACTAAGGACCTGCGCCGTCGACCCCTCGCCAGCGCGTGACTCCCGTGCGAACGCGCGGCGGCGGCGCTTAGCGTGTGAGGTGGCGAGCTGCTCAGTGGCGCGGACGAGGTCGAATGCAACGCAGAGCTCCTCCGGGAGGAGCGTGCGGGCAGAGGCCGCGCCGCCGCCAGCGCGCCCGGCATTTGCAGACGCGGCAGACGCGGAAGGAGGCTCACTGCTCGCAGCCAGCGGCAACGCTTCGCTCTCGTCCGCAGCGTGAGGCTCGTCGCTCTCGTCATCGCCTGACCTCGCCGCCTGCACACTCGCGTACGCTGCTGCGGCTGGGCCGGGAGCGCGGGCCTTGCCTCGGCGGGGCTTTCCCCTGAGACGCGCCGACGCCTCTGTCAGCACCGCGGCCGCCGCTGCAGAGGCTGACGGCGCGGCGGCGGCGGCGGCGGCGGCCGTAAGACGATCCGCAAGGCCATCAAACGCAGCGGCCACAGCCCTTGCGCTTGGCGTACACCTATCCTCGAAAGTCTCCTCGTGCCACTGCCAGCCCGCCACCGCTAGCCTCGACACGATCTCGGCGGAGCTGATTCCAACACCCAGCGCCGCCGCGTCGCCGGCGGAGACGCCAATCATATCTGCTGCAGCCGTAGAGGCCGTGCCGGCAACGTCTCCTGCGCCAACCTCGCCTGAGGCGGGCCCATTCGCCAACAGCCACCCTTTAAGGTATTGGCATGCGCACAGAGTGAGCTGCGAGACGAGACTCTCCGCCGGCTCCACGTCTGCGCTATCCCTATTCGGCGCGCCGTCCGTGCGTGCCGAGGTGGGAGGTGCCTGGCCCAGCGCGCCAAGCTGTTGAGCGAAGGTGCGGCATGCGGCTTGCAGCTCGGCCGCAGGCCCGAGGCCGTCCGCGCGAACTTCGGCCCGCACAGCTAGCAACATGGACATCAGCGACTCCATCGACGGGATCAGCGTGTCGCTCAGTGTCGGCGCCTCGCCTCGCGCACTTGTGGCCTCGCCCTCTTCCGTGTCGGCTGGACCTGTCGGGACGTCCTCCTCCTCCTCTTCCATCGACGCCGTAGCCGCCTCAGCGTGCGCCTCCTCTTCCACCGCCATCATAGCATTCGGGAGCTGCTGTTCACACTCTGCCAGCGCGACGGCGCGCTCGTCTTCGGAGGTAGGTACCGTCCTCAATGCCCCCAGTACTCGCGGGCACGAGTTCGCGTTGCGGGGCCGTGAGGCGGGAACCGTTGGCTCCGGCACCCGTGCGCGCTTCCCGCCGGTTAGACTCGGCGATGGGCGAGCGCGAACAGACGCTGCAGGAAAACCGATTGCATCCCCACGTGCGGCACCAGCGATGTCCGAAGCGCTCGCCAAGGTGGAAGCAGCAGCGGTTATGCCGGCCTTGGCCGCAGATGCCGCGAAATCTCGAGGAAAGACCTCTTCATCCTCATCCTGCTCCTCCGCCTCGTCAGTATCTACCTCGAGGACCTCCGGCTCAGTGGCAGCTCTCGTGGCCCTCGCCTGAGCTGCGTCTGAGGCGGTGGTGGCTCCGATCACCTCATCGTTTGTGTCATTCGGCGCATCCTCATCGGACACCTTGGCAGTAACGGCGACCTCTGCCGCAGCGGCGGCGGCGGCGGCGGCGGCGGCGGCAGCGGGCGCAGGAGGAGTATCAGCGGAAGGCACACCATCGCTCGCGGCGCTCGCGTCAGATACGGACACGCCATTCAAACTGATGCTCTCCTCGAGGGGCTCGGCGCTCGGCGCCGCGGCGAAAGTGAGGGCAGGCTGCTGCAGCGGTAGCGCGCACGTTTCCGGAGCGAAGAGAGCATCGACGGTGCGCTTGACGAGAGCAAGCAAGGCAGACTCGTCAGAGAAAAGCACCGTGCGCTTGTCCGGCGTGACGTTCACGTCATAGCTGTCGGTTGGCGCCCTCACGTTGATAAACGTCACCGGGAAGCACTCGGGGCGAGCCGTCGCTGCGCGGTAGGCCTCGTTGAGCAGCCGCGAGAGCTTACCAAAGTCAACGGGGCGGTTGTTGACGAAGATGTACTGGCGGTCCCCCGAGCGGCGGCCGTCACCAGCGCGTGGCCGCGAAATGAAGCCAGAGAGCCCGAAGGCGCCCTCCTGGGCGCGGAACGGCGTGAGCTCGCCGAGCAGCTTGGCTCCGAAGACGGCGGCGATGGCCGCACGCTGGCCTCCCGCGCCCGTCGTTTGCATGAGCACCTGCTTGCCCCCTTTGGCCAGGGAATGCGTGCAACAGAAGCGCACGTGGTCGCAAATCACCGCGTATGCCTGCAGCAGTGCCACCACCCGACGGAACTCAGCCAAAGCACTCCGTTCGAGCGCCTTGCGGCGCACTGGGAATGGTCCAAACAGCTCGCTGACGGAGACACACGTACCCAGGTCGCGCGCGACGGGCGTTCGCGTCTCGATCGTGCCGTCCTTACTGAAGACGAGCGCCGTTCCGGACACGTCCCCAGCGGTGCGCGTGGAGAGCCCGAGCGTGGACAGAGCAGCAAGTGAGTTGAGTGCCTCTCCGCGGAAGCCAAACGAAGAGAGACGCTGCAGATCGTCAAACTCGCGCAGCTTTGACGTGTGATGGCGAAGTGCGATGCCGTCTAGGTCACAACTTGGAATGCCCTTGCCATTGTCAGAGACTTCGAGCAGCTCCACGCCGTGCTCCTTGAGCCGTACGTCGATTCGGTTAGCGCCTGCGTCGAGTGCATTCTCGAGGAGTTCCTTGAGCGCGCTTGGCAGGTCAATGATGACCTGGTCCGAGCACATGCGGTGGACTACGGCATTTGAGATCGGCCTGATGTGTTGTGACATGCGGCGGGAGGCGCCAGCCGTCGCAGCGTGAGCGAAGTGGGCCTGATCGCAATTTTTTCACACGCCCCCAGCCCGAACAACGCACACGCGCACACACAAATGCGCACACTGTTCCTGTCGCAGTCGGTGTGATCTGATCCGTGCGGTTCTCGATGAAATGTAGGTGCCCTTCGTTGCACAGCGCCGTCTTGCGAGGCGTCGTTTGCACTGCTCTGCAGCCGGGTGCAGCCCTGATTGCAGGCGGTGGCGCGATGCTCTACGGGTGTAAAGGCCGCTGCTGCTACATGCACCTCCGGGCATCGACTTGACGGTCTGGGTCACGATTCTCTGCCTCCGCAGCCTTGCAGAACTACCCTCCTCACGGCTCTGAGAGTTCTCGAAATGGACAACGCATGCGCCGCATCCACATCGGAACACTTGCGGCAACGGCACAGCCGTGACCTCGGGCTCGCGAGGGCCGCCTTCGCTGTGGAGGACGAGCAGGTCTCCCGCCAGCTTTCTCGCGAGGCGCACGGCCTGCTCAGTGGCGATGCACGATCGCCGGTATCCGGTAGCGGCGGCGGGTATAAAGAGGGCTTCTCGTTGCTGTCGCTGTCGGAGGCCGGGCACAATGAAGAGCTCGCTCACCGCGGGGCCACGCTTGTGCTCCGCGGCGCCGTCGATGGGCTCATCGTGAGTGTCGCAGCACTCTCGCTGGGAGACGCCGGTGCTTGGCCAGCCAAGATGGCCGTCACCGTAGACGTCGTGCTGGTCGTCTGCTGGGCCGCCTACTCGGCGTGCCGTGAGGCTCTGGAGAATGTGACGTACGAGCGCCACTACTACCGCGAGCGGCGCCGCGAAGCGTGGGGTGAGCGCTCACCGCTCGACATAGCGCTCAGCGCTCGACCAGCCTTTGCCCGCCACCTTCCCTGTGCGCTCACGCTGTAAGTGCTGCCTTGCTCAGAGCTCGACAACTTTCCCGAGGGCGAAATCTCAGAAATGATCGAGTTGTACACCCGCAAGGGCCTCCCCGAGCCGGCAGCTCGGCAAGTCGTGACTGCGATGGCGACAGCGCCCGACTTTTTCGTCGATGTCATGATGCTCGAGGAGCTGAAGATGGCGCCGCCTCCATCCGTAAGCGCGCTTGCTGCGGGCGCACGCGTTTGTGCAAGCACGGTCGTATGCGGCATCGTGCCGCCGCTTGGTGCGATGCTCGCGCACCGCGCCTCGCAGGTAGCGGACTCCGCCCCGCTGGAGCCCTCGACGTACGCGCTCTTGCTCGCCCTCACAGCGGTTGCCCTCGGCTACCTGGGCGTGCTGCGTGCGGCGATTACACATCAGGCAAAGACTCGCCTCGCCATGCAATACCTGGGCCTCGCGCTGCCGACTGTCGTCCTCGCACGTGTGGCCGGCGGTCTCCTTGACCAGTTCTGAGGCACCTCTTTGCGCGTGTGGAACAAAGATGCCGCTCATTGCGCGACGACATGCCTGTGCCGGGGGCTCTGCATCTCTGCGGGGCCTGTGCCGGTTTGTGGGTGCTGTGCCCTGCGCCTCTTTCTTTGGCGGTATCTGGAGAGACACCTACTTGAGACTAGGTTAAGACCCCGGCAAATGTCTAGTGTGGAAGAGACCGCGGCGCGGGCGCGGATGCGGATGCCGACGATGCAACCGACGATGCCTAAACGATGCCGCGCCCGGGGGCGGCCGCAGCCCAGGGCGGGGAACGCTGAGCGCCGTCGCGCACGGCATTCGACGGCGGCCACCCGAGGCGCCGAGGGTGCGTCGCGTCGGTGAGCCCGGTACGTTCGCGGTTGCCGTGCTGGTGCGCGGCCTGCCGAGAGCGCTGTTTAAGCCGCCTGTGGTGTCGCGGTTCGCGGCGGCGGCGCGCGACCGGCGCGGTGTCGCCGGTCTCGCGTGCGCGCGGAGGGTCCGAGGGTCACCCTGAGCGCTGAGGGTGCGGGAGCGAACGCGGCGACCGCGACACGATCCGACCGTCCGTCGTCTCTTACCGGCTTTACTCATTACTGATCGTCGCGTGTCGACGCGCTCGCTTCGCTCGTTCGCCACACGACTCTTTAGCGATGCAAGTAAAACGAACCCTCTTACACGTCAGAGTTGTCCCGCGCGGCCTCGGCCCTCGCGCTGCGCGGACTCGCGCGTGCACTGCGGGCCCAACCTGGTGTGATGTACACAGTAGCCCGGGCGGGGTCTCGAAGCCCTTCACTTACACGTACTATCCACATCCGCATCGCATCCAGCCGACAAAAAGTACCTCATTTGGGTGGCACCCCTCTGCGGAGAGGGGCCGAGCTCCGGGTCTTTGTGCGCTCTGGAGAAGAGCAAGCCGCTCACCTCCTACGGCACCTAGTGCGGCAGCTGCGGCGTCAGCCGGACCGCTGCCGTCGATGGCGCCCCGCTCCTCGCAGTCTCTAGAACAAGTGGAACTCTGGTGAGAAGGGCGCCATCACCTCGCCCGTGTAGGTGTGAAGCTTGCCGGTGAGGGCGGGGACTGACCCCGGCACCTTGGCCTCGGCAACGAAGGCCATGATGCCGATCTGCGCGAGGCGGCCGTTGTTGATCTCGGCGAGCAGGCCCTTCGCCTTCTTCTCCGGCGACGCGTTCTTGCTCAGATTGAACGGGTCGAAGAGGTTCAAGGGCACCGGGTGGGCGATGCCCCAGCCGAGGTAGGAGCCGGGCTTGGGCTCGCCAAGCGCAAATGTCGGGAAATAACCCGGCTTACCCCCACGCATGTAGTGCTTCTGGCCTTCGTTCTGGAGCACATACTGCGTCTCGGACCAAGCCTCTAGAAAGCCGATGAAGAGGATGATCTGCGCTTTTGATTGCCACGGGATCGCATCCCACACCGCCGGCGCCGAGAGTCCCTCGAAGGACGAGTAGTCGGGCAGCGAATACGACAGCGGCCACGGAAAGTGGATGCCGTTCTCATGCACAACGTAGCCGACGAACGCGGCCATTGCCACACGGCCGTGCTTGATCTCGGCATGGCGCAGAAACCCGATCGTGGCGTCCTCACCCTGGCCCCAGAAATTGAGGACGGCGAGGTCTGCGCGGGACGGAACACGTCAGGCGAGTGCGGCAGTGTATGGCGGAGTGCGGCAGTGTATGGCGGAGTGCGGCAGTGTATGGCGGAGTGCGGCAGAGTCATCCACGGAAATCTGTGTTCGGCCGCCGTGCACCGCACTAAGGGGGTCAAAATAGCCAAGCGCTGGGTTGAGCTTGGTGGCGGTCTCCTTCAGCTCGGCATACGCCGCGGTCGAGCCCGGTGCTACCATCGATACCTCAGCCCGCATGCTGGGCGTGAGACGCAGCATTCCTACCTGGCTGAGCATTGTTCTCCGATGAGTTGACGAGATGAGGCTTTAATTTCGCATGCCGTGACTAATTCTGCACTTCATGGTTGCTCGTCGCAACGCATTTTGAGAAGACAACAGTCCCCTCAAACCGTGTACCCAGCACGCCTCAAAAATTTGCGATTCTTTTGACGAGATCGTGAGTAAACCACACCCGACGAAAACGGCGACGAGGACAAAAAGGGCCACCTGAACTCTGATCCACACGGCCTTGTCTAGGGTGACGCGATGGAGGCATCATCCATCGCATGCAACGAAGACCCGAACAAATCGAGGCGCGCGACACGGAAAGCAGCTGCTGCCTGCCTCGCTCGGCAACGACACAAGTCGTTTGTCAATGGCTTGCAAGATCAGGGCTCGGTGCTGCGTGGTCGAATTGAGAGCCTAAGGAGACGACGTGGGCACGCGGTGAGTGCTCATCCCTGCGCGGTCGCACACGCACTCGACGACCGGATCCGAACCATTTGCTGCGCGCGCTGCTGGACTACGGTCCGCCCGAATCCGTACACACCCTGTGCCCATCATGTCGTTCGTTGGCGGTCCCGGCTTCGCAGGAGTCAGCCGCGGCAGCCTACATGATGCACCGCTTCGGCGCCGTGCTTGGAGCGGATCAGTTTGGCCAGCTCAAGGGCTGGTTGCGAAGGTGCGCGTCAAACGGCCTGAACGCAGCCCCACCCCTCTCGACATTTATCTCACGCGATACTTTCGCGGTTTCCTCTCGCGTCTGCAGCTCGGCGCTCGAAACGCTGATGCTGCAGCTCCCTCCTCCTCCACCGCCGCCCGATGACACTGCTGCCGATGTGGGCGAGCAGTCGACGACAGCCGGGCACCCCTCGTCGTCTGCCCTCGCACCTGCCTTTGCCTCTTCTGCCACTGCTGGGGCTGCCGGCGCCGCGGGCAGTGACGCTATGATTTGCGACGCGCCCTCCTCGCCCTCACGCCGCGCTCCCGAGACAATGGCGAAGACCGAGTACGCGCCGACAACCACGCCACAAAAAGTCAAACCCTCCGAAGAGCGCACCAGCAGCGGTAGCGCCAGCGCGGTGATGGGTGATAGCGACGACGGCTGCGCGGGGGACGACGGCGTTGGCTGCGACGATGACGTCCGCGAGGACGGTGGCAGCAGTGTTCGGGATGACAGTGCGCTTCATCCGCGCAGCAAGCACGAGCAAGAGCGCGCGGCTGCGGCTTTTGATGCCGAGCTCTCGCGCCAGCTTTTCTTCGATCAGCTCGTGGGCTCGCTGCCGCAGCACCACTGGCCGCTGCACCAGACCTTTGGCTTCGACAGCGAGGCAATGGGTGTTGACGACGACTACTCGCACTACGACACGCCCCTCGGCATGACACCGGCCCTGCCGCGCATTGGTGCCTCGCAGTCGCTGCCATCGCACTTCGCAGCCCATCTCGCGACGCTCCCCGTCAAGGCCAGCGAGGGCTCAGCGTCGTCAGCCCCGATCGCTGGGCGCAGCGCCGCCCCCTCTGCCGACGCTGAGGATTCAATCAACGCCAACGCTCGCACCGATGCGGGCGCCCCCAGCAGCCAGCGCGGCGGCGGCGGCGGCGGCACTAGCGGCGGAAATGGTGGCGGCAATCTCGCCGTGCGGCCGTCGCCGTTGACGGCTGCTTACGGCGAGGGGTTGGCAGTGCTGCTTTCGCACCTCGCCGCATCGCGGCCGCCGCAGGTGGCAGCGTGGCTCCAGCTCAAGGAGGAGCAGCGTGCGCACGACGAGGAGGCGCTCGAGGAGGGCGGATGGGATGACCTCAACGAACTTGAAGAGGCCTTCATCCACACAAATACCGCTCACCTGGCGAACAAGTCGTGGCTAATCGCCTGATCCTCGCACAACCGCTGGCGGCGCGCATCGATACGCTCAGTGTGACGTGCGCGCTGTTGCGGCGGTGGCTAGAATGTGGCGTGAAGAGAGATTTTCGATGCACTCCGTGCATCGACCGCGAGAGTCCGGAGAGGGACACGCGCAGTTCGTGTGCCCACATATCTCTGGGGGGGTCATCGTCGGCTGTATGTAGCATCTCCGGTAGCATTCATACGGCGGACGCGCGACAGGGGCAGGGATCGCGCGCGTGAGCCTAGATACAGAGAGGGTAAGAGAGGGGGCGGGCCCTGGGAGAGACGCGCGGGGACCGGGCGGGCGCGTCGAGGCCGCACACGGTCCCTGCGGACGCCGTGGGCGCACCGCCGGGGTAGCACGTGCGGGCTCACGGCCCGTCGCGCGTCGGCCCCGCGCTCGCTGACGCAGATCCGCGAGTACCGAAAGGAGATCTCCAGATCTCGCACTGACAGTGATCTCTGATCTGTTATGTTAGTATTCATTTTCGATTTTGATTTGATTTTCGAATAATCATAATCCGATAAACGAGTCGCCCGAGCGGGGGTATACATCACACTGTCGGATTCTGGTGCTGTTTTGTCGCCAAGCCACTTTTTTTCCATGCTCTCGCGTGTCGGCCTTTTGCGCTGCTTGTCGCCCCATTTTTCACGTCAGCCGTCGCGCCTGGCGCGAAACTGAGCCGACCGAGGCACCATGCCCTGGGAGGCACG
>Ga0210241_102370_pt1 | contig 10536 bp, 6 predicted proteins | sample ChrtobMetP5a_8mM_FD_155488 | JGI IMG/M metagenome (GOLD analysis project Ga0210241, IMG submission 155488) | Chrysochromulina tobin associated microbial communities from unialgal haptophyte culture, Seattle, Washington, United States - P5a_8mM | ecosystem: Host-associated > Algae > Haptophytes >...
CTGAGGTTCGTCGAGGACCCGATGGGCACGGAGGCGCTCACAAGGTCGATCGTTGAGTTCAAGTTGGAGCACTCGAAGACGGGGTACTCGCGCTACCTCGACATGGCCGCGGTGACCGCCACGAGCGACATTCGGGTGGCCGACACGATCATGGCCTACTGCAAGGCCGCGGGCTTCAAGATGATCACGTCGGTGCAAGCGGGCGTGAGGGTGATCACGCCCGATTTCTGGGTGGTGAGAGTCAGCCTGCTGGGGCTGAACGAGCAAGGCGTGAACTGCTTGCTGAACGTGCTCAGCAAGGATAAGTCCATCTCGGTCTTTCGTCACTTGGAGACGACGAAGACCGAAGCTCGGCGTCGGTACGCTGCTAGCGGCAGTGAGAGCCAGCGCGCGCGGGGGAGAGCGCGGGCAAGGGCAGGCACTACCGTTATTCAGAATGAGTAACGGTCAGAGTCGATGAGGGGATGATGGCAGACCCCGTACGGAGGCGAGCCAGTATCATCCGATGTAAGGTCGGGGACCTTTGTGTGTAACTGGGTGTGCATGCATGCACACATTCGAGCATTCCATGTGAATGAGAGACGCGGGGGACGGCGTGTCGCAGCTTGCGACGTCGTCTCCGCTTCGGCTCTGGGAGAGCCGCGCGACTTAGGGCATAGTTTGTGTCCGAACCCACCCGCCCACCCGTGTCGGACGAGTATGCCCATAGTTGTTTGTGGGGTGCTTGGACGCAGGTGTGTGGTAGGCCGATCGGTTCCCACCCGGGGACCGGTCGGCACGGTCGATTGACCCACTACCCCTTTGCTATTAACTTCTCTCACAGGTGCCCCCGGTAGAGAAGCCGAGAGTATCAGCGGCGCCCTCGAGTTGAGTTTACAGTTTTGACGTTCCTTGTTTGATTGCCGCTTGCCGGCTTTGCGTGCTCCGCTCCGAGGCCGGGACACACGAGGACACGACACACCAGGGTTCTCATACGGTACCGTACGTACGTACCGGGGTATACGGGCCGAGAGATCCACTCAATTGCGAATTGGATCCACTAAAAGGCTGAGGGCTCATAGGATTTCCCATAACATGTATCCGGAGCGGAGACTGTGCGGCAGCGGGGGGCTCTTCCAAGCTCTAACCGGCATCCGTCCCCCGGGCGGTCCGGTCGGAATGGTTGCGGGGTCCGGGTGTGGGATCCGCTCCCGGCCCACCGTCCGTCCTCTTTATAACACGTAGCCCGCATACGCGCCATACTTGTCGGTACTCGGCGTGCTTCGAGTCTAGCTCCGTCAGGGACGAGACACGCATGCTCCGCATCTGACCAGGTAGATGCAAAGGGCTGCTCCCATCCCTAACGCCAAGGCCAGGGCCAGGCCGAAGATGAAGCCGCGAACGAGACTTCGAGCAAATGAGCTGGGACGACTACGCCTAGAAGAAAGAACCTCCTTGGCACGCCCTTTGCTATTCCTGGCTACTTCCCGCCTTTCCTTGCCTCCCGTGCGCTTAGATGCGACCCGAGCCTTCATCATCAAGCCCGGACTGCGAATTGAGAACTTGGCGAGGGAACCATCTTTTGGAAGCCGCGGCCACCGGTAAGTGCGACTTAGGCTCATACCAGGAACCTGATTTCCGAGCACGGACGAGCGATTTTGCACGAAGAGGCCACGATGGTCTCGATATCGAAGGTCAGGGCTGACCAGCCCGCCTCCAACAATCCAGGCCTCGCCGCGCCCACGCGCAAAGTGACGTACGTAGGCCCAGTCCGCAAAGCACGGGCGCGTCGCGCACTCTGCGCCGCATCGCGACGAGCCATTCCTACATTCAAAGACATCCTCGAATAGAGTGGCTGCCAGCCGTCGCGAGACGGCGTACGCGTGGGTGCAGTACGAGCTGCAACGGCCACCCCGCAGCAAGCCTGGAGGCAGGCCACTGCCATTCGCCTCGTTCTGCTGCTCGGGAGAGAGGCAGGACGGGGAGCACGCGCCCAGGTATAGGAGTCTTCCGTTGCCAGCTGCCGCCATGGATTGGGCAATCAAGTAACCGGCCACCGATGGCGGAACAGCTGCGTTGATAGTTGCGTCGTCCTCAAAAACGGCACCCCACGAAAACTCCGCATGCGCGATGACCTTGAGTGCGCGCTTGTGGGAGATCAGCCGACCCAGCTCGTACGGACTCATTCTAGCGGCTCGGCTGCGTGGCGTACCAAATAGCTCAAGCACCATCGCCGACAAGCTCGAAAACTGTTCTGGCCGAGCGGCAAGCACGTGGCGTGCCAGAAACCCGCAAGATGTCACTGCGCGTGCAGCCAAAGTGAACCGGAAGTTGGACTCGTTGGCGCTGATGATGGCAGCCAGCCAAGAGCCACGATTCGCCATCTGGAGCAATGGCTGCTCAAGTCTGCTGAGCGACGCGATCGCCTCCTCGGCTGATGGCCAGCCAATTGCCGATCCTTCGCAGACGCAGTCCGTGCGCGTGGGCGCCGAACTGTTCCCCTGCACATGAGAGCACAGGACCTTGTTCGGACCGCACTGGAAGACGCCGCCACAACGACCGGAGACCCACATACGCAGCCCACCGTCAAAGCACCCAAAAGTCCGACCCTGTTGACACGCATCGTCCCCTCGGGCGCGTCGCATCTTGTACAAGGGTCGACAAGAGTCGGATCCAGTCGTGCCCATCGGTTGCTGTCGCAAAAGCTCATCCCTTCTCGACCACTCTTTCCTGCTGACGACCTTTGCCATCATGGTGCTCGAAAAAATGCGTGCAGCGCCCGAACGGCCGATGTTGACAAACCACTCGGAGCCCTTGTTCGTCAACAGCGGCAGCGGAGGCATGCACTCGCCGCGCGTGAGCTCACAGTATGTGACCGTCGGTACCCAGGTCGAATTGTGCCGTAGGCAACGATATGCAACTAGCTGCTGGATGGTGGTGGTCAGAGTTGAGCCCCACGTACCGATGAGCAGATGGCCGTGCGCGAGCAGGAAGACGTCACGTAGCACGACCACTCCTGTGTCTTCGCCATGCTCCAAGCTGAAGTCGCGCTTCTTCTCACTTCGTGCCGATTGCAGCAGCCGGCAGCCTACGCTCGCAGCGATGGAGCCCATCAACTCAAGCGTCTTCCGGCGGTCGGAAGCAACGAGCAATGCACAACAGCTGGCCCACTGCGCACTTTGGACCGCTCGTCGAATGGCGGCCTGAAACATGCCCAGCGACTCCTCTCCCGTCTCGCGAACATTGAAGTGGCGCACGTGCACGGATATTCGAATCTCTCCGGCGCGCCATGTGGGGACAGACTCGTTCAGCAACTCGAAACTGGTGTCAAAGATGGCGCCGAAGGCTGCGTGCGGGCCGAGGGCGAAGAGGGCGCCGGGGTCTTCTTTACGTCGGTGAGTTGAATCCGATGTGCGTCCGCTGGCTGAATCGTCCAAGCGGCGCTGCAAGCACCACGGCGTCTCTTGTCCGTGCTCGTCGACGGGTAGTTGAAGCATCTCCTTCATCTGCATGCTGAAGGCTGGGCTCGACAATCGATCACACGCATCGGACGCAGAGAGTTGGATAGGTGATCGGGCATACAGACTGGTCTTGACTGGCAGCACCCGATGCGCCAGTTTGAATCGTAGCAACGAATTGCAATCCATGCTGGACGTTGCACTTAGCCGCATGCGCAACGTCTGGGCTACCATCAGAGCAGAGAGCACAAGATTGTGCCAGTTTCCGAAGCTTCGGGGACAGTTCTTGTCGTCAGGTAGTTGAATACTGCCTGCTCCGGCGGCGTCTGACGGAAGACGGCCCATGAGGCTCTCAATCGCGGCACGCTTCTCCGCCCGTTGATTAATCGGCAATGATGGGAATGACCGACTCACATTCAACTGGTGCAAGAAGCTCGTACTTCTGGCATAATCCATCCCAGTCAGTTTCCCGTGATCCATTGTTTTGGATGCAACATCAAGAGCAACTCTCCCGAAGACGACGTCAAGGGAATCCCGCGTCCATGTACGATGTCCATCCCGTGTCCACTTCTCTCTCGACTCGCGCTCGTGCGAGTTTGTTGGTTTCCTTTTCGGGAACGCGCAGTGAACTCTTGAAAGCGGAGCGTGAATATGGGGGAGAGCAAGTCTAAAGGAGCCTAGACGGAAGGAGGAGGAGTCGCGATGTGATGCTGTTCATGTGAATGTCAGATCGATGTTTTGGTCCGGCCTATCGCCGCTCCCGGGGAGTGGCGCCAGACGCACGCGCATGAGGCCATGGCAGCAGTTCGGGACCTAGATTCACTTCGCATGACTGGCTCTCCTCATTCTCCACGCAGCATCTGCGCGCTCACACGCGTGCCTTCAGGGCTGCTGTCCTTTGCTATGCGAGGCGCTTCTCGCGGCATCATTCACTTCCTCGATCCGCTTGCCGCTCGTGAGCACAGCATTCCGAACTGCCAAACGATCGTCCACAATGCCAGCGACTTTGTGCTCGGTAGAAGTGGTTCACCATTGGAGTCGGGCACCTGCGACTTTGTCTTGATGGGCTTCGACCAAGAGGAAGTCGACAAACGGCAGGCAGTCGTTCTCTCTGGGTTGACACGGGCCTTTCCGCTCGCGCGCCATCCAGCGACGTTCGTTGCGGTCGGCCACGACTGCACGATGGCCGAGCACCGCCTCGCGTGGTTCAAATCCGGCGGCGCGTGCATGCGCCGTGCGGCCAACCCTTTGCTCCCTGCCGAGCCTGGTGTGCAAAGGAGCCCTGATGGTCGTCTTGAACGCTATCCGTGTGAGAAGAGGGAAGAGTGCTGGCTGGGGCGATGGAGGGCGTTGCAAGCCCAACGCGACCTGCTCGAGCGCGGCGAGTGTGCCACCGTCAGCTGGCCTCATCTTCGTGGCTCGCGCATGGTCTGCGTGGCGCGCGTCACCGCTACCCCCTCACTGTGTGCTCAGAACGGCGCTCAAGACGGCTCAGCGCTTCTCGCGGCTACCCTGGGCGAGGAGATCAGCTGGTGGCCGCGTGAGGCGTCCTGGCGGCGCAAGACCGTCCGGAAGAAGCTGCTGCGTAACCTGCGCTACCTGACGGCCTTGCCTTGCGACGGGCGCGTTTGCCTTGTTTTCAAGGATGCGAACTTCGAGAGTTTCGTCGGCGCGATCAGCAGCGAGGATGGGCTTCGTTTCGATTCGGTGGCGGAGCTGGTGATGCCGCGAATGTGGCGGATTGACGCGAGGCGCCGCCGGCGCCGCTTTATGGAAGTGATCGCGCGGCTGACCCACAACCTTGCGATCGCGCACCTGAATGGCTCCTATTACGTGGCGGGGGGTCGGTACCGTCCGCATGAGAATGTGCTGCATGCTGATTGCCTCCCTCATCAGGCTGATTGCCTCCCTCATCAGCTCCTATTACGTGGCGGGGGGTCGGTACCGTCCGCGTGCTGCATGCTGATTGCCTCCCTCATCAGGCTGATTGCCTCCCTCATCAGGTACCGTCCGCATGAGAATGTGCCCAAGAAGGAGCTCGGCATTTGGCTCTCGTCGTCCAAGACATGGCGCTACAATGCGCACGGCGGTGAAGGGGCCATCGTAGGCGATGCCTCGGCGCGAGGCCGGCTCTGGCTGAGCGCGCAAGACGGTCTCTTGTCCGTCAAGGGGGACCGTGGCGTCGAGAGCTCGTGGGTCCGACCGCACATCGCAATCGAAGGCCGGCAGCCCGGATGCATCGAGCGACGCAACCTGACGTCTGTCGGAGTGCCTGCGGGGGCGTGCGAGTTCGATGGGCGCGTGTCGCTCGCGCACTTCCAGGTGCGAGATCACGATCTGTCCATCTACCTTGATGACCTCTGATGACCTCTGATTGCCTGCCTCATCAGGGCAAGTTCTGGCTCTATGCGCGCGCCAATTTGGCTCGTCGCGGGCAGCGGTTCGTGCAAGTCGCGAGCTCGATGGACACGCGCGTCTGGTCTCGATTTGAGTTGATCAGCCTCCGAGGATACACTCCTACCCATGGCGACATCTACTTCTTTGCCGCGCAAGCGAACCCGGTCGATACGGCTGGAAGCATGGTGACCTTGCTCCCTATCGTTCACCTACCTGCTGATTGCCTCCCTCATCAGGCTGATTGCCCCCCTCATCAGACTGATTGCCTCCCTCATCAGACTGATTGCATCCCTCATCAGGTGGCCGTGTTCCCTCTCGTTCACCGTGCGCATGCGTGCATTTGCGTCGCCTTCTCGCGTGATGGCGTGCGTTGGTCTGCACCGAGGCCCTTACGCCGATGTGAGGCGGCGGGTACGTGCTGATTGCCTCCCTCATCAGGCTGATTGCCTCCCTCATCGAGGCCCCTACGCCGATGTGAAGCGGCGATTACATGCTGATGGCCTCCCTCATCAGGCTGATTGCCTCCCTCATCAGGTGAGCGGTCAATCGACCAGCCGGCGGCGACCCTCTTGCGTTGGGGCGATCGGATCCTCGTGTACGTGCACGAGCATGTCCCTGAGGTGCGAGAGGATGCAACCGAGATGCCGAGATTGCCTCTCTCATCAGGCTGATTGCCTCCCTCATCAGGTGCGAGAGGATGCAACCACGCCCGAGATTGCCTCTCTCATCAGGCTGATTGCCTCCCTCATCAGGTGCGAGAGGATGCAACCACGCCCGAGATTGCCTCTCTCATCAGGCTGATTGCCTCCCTCATCAGGTGCGAGAGGATGCAACCACGCCCGAGACGATCAGGGAGATCATCCGGCGAAGCCAGCCCGAGGCACGCATCCTCCGTTTCAACATCTCGGGGGGCGAGCTCAAGGCGTGGACTGAGAAGGCGCTCCGCGAGCTCTAGCGCATTGAAGGGTTTCTGAGAGATTCTTATGTGAGAGTGCGTAGAGGCAATAGGGATGCAACACACGCTACAGAGTACAGTAAATTGTGAAGGAGACTTACCGCGAAGCGCGAGGAGACATCAACTTTCGAGAGTGCGATTCACACCTCGGATTCACACCGCGCCCGCGAAGTTCTCACAAAAGGACGAAGTGGCGCCACGAGTGGCTTGGCCAGCTCGCTCCGCGAGGGTGCAACATGAGCCAGACGGATGCCGTCAGGGAGCTGCTCGACAACGATCTGCGCGTGACGCTCACTGACGGGCGCGTTCTCGTCGGAACATTCAGCTGCTTTGACAAGCAGCGAAATGTGCTGCTCACCAATGTGAGCGAGTATCGCAAGGCCGACGATGGCCGCCTTGGGTGCAGGCGAAACTTGGGCATTGTTCTGGTGCCACGCCGCTGGATAACCGCGTGCCATGCGGCCGAGGTGAGTTGAAGTTGAGCAAGGCAGACCCTCGCCTTGAAAAGTACTAGAAACTAGGTTCTAACTGAAGTCGAATGCGGCAGTTCGTGTTCTTGCTACAAGTAATGCAGAGACTCAGAGGATGCCTTTTTCCGGCCGTACTGAGAGGGCATTCACAATTCACCCTTCACGAATCGCCTCATGAATTTCGCGCCGTGTTAGGTTGCCGGCGCCTGCGCGCGCGCGCGAATTGGGATCTGGCGGTGTGCAGGGATCTTTCATGTCCATCCTGCTGAGGTGTCCGTTACAGCCACTGTGCCGCGAGATGCCGAAGAGGCAGGGCCCGTGCCGGCGCTCTTGCCTCGAGGAGCTGATCAAGCGCCAATGGGCTACGAGGCCTGATTGGCCGTCGCTCGATGAGCTCGAACGGGCCCATCTTAGAAGTTAGATCTTTAGCACGAGCTGCACGAGCACCTCACCATCCCCGGCCTCCAGTTGCTCCATGGGCGGGCCCAGCAGTTCTGGGTCACCTCCCAGAGCGACTCTGAGTTGGGGAGATCTGAGCGAGGTGGTCGGACCTCTCCTACAACAAGTCTTTTGTACACATTGATCCAGATAATACAGTCCGACACGTGTGCACGGCATGCACAGGGGCCCACCGGATTCTGCCTCTCATGGCAGAACATTTTCTCCATCGCGCGCCCGGCTTGGACTGGGCTCCGCATGCCTTTCGAAACGAAACAGCACTACCCGCTCACACGAGCGTCATCGTGGTCGCATGAGGGTCAGGCTTCGAGGAGGGCAGCTCGCCTCTGAGCTGCCGACTCGCGTAGGCACTGCCAGCGAGCCATAAGACGCCTGCGCTGCTCGTCAGGCTGACGATGACGCCAAGCACAAGGAGGAGGCCGTGTTGGTCGGCCGGCGAGGCGCACAGCGGCCCGACGCCGCTCGAGCCATCGCCGAGATCGATGACCGCGCAATTCGGAGCGTACCAGTCCTTGATGACGCCCGCAATCAGCGGCCCGGCAAACTCGCCCGCGAAGCCACAGATGGTCGAGACGAGCACCGCGAGTGGACCCATCGAGGGGGGCACGAGGAGCATCGGCGCACGCACTTGCAGGCCGAGGCTCCCGAGCAGCAGCGCCCCGGAGAGAGCCAGGATCTTCCAAGCGAGCCCTGCGGAGTGTGTCGCAATCGCGAGCAGCAGCCCAGTGCCCACGATGGCGCCGGCGAGCGTGGTGCAGCCCATGATGCCGAGGAGTACCGCTGCCTCGCGCGAGCCACCGGATCCTGCCAGGGGAAGGGGGGGTGGGGATGGGGGCCAGGGGCAGAGGAGGGGATGGGGGCCAGGGGGAGATGAGGGGATGGTCCTGGTGGAGCATGTGGAGGGGGTCGGCCACGATCGGGCTCGGGATCAGCTCATGGTGGAGTTGAGGGGAGACGAGGGGAGATAAGGGGAGATGAGGAGAGATGAGGGGAGATGAGGGGAGGGGCGCACCGGTGACGAAGAAGAATTGTGTCATCCAGCTGGCGAGTACGCCATGCATCGGGCTGCCCACAACGGCGCCGAGCACGATCGCGGTGCCAAACGAGGCCGCCGCCGCAATCTCCGACGGCCAGATCCCAACGTCGATCCCAATGGTGGGGAAGAAGACCTGCAAGCCCTGCATACCGCCCGAGGCACAGGCGAGGCCGAGGAAGAGGAAGACGAGCGCCGGCGAGCTGCACATGGTCTCCAGCTGAGCCATAAGCGACGCCGAAGTGTCCACCGTTTCCAGCTTTCCACCGTTTCCACCGTTTCCACCGTTTCCACCGTTTCCACCGTTTCCACCGTTTCCACCGTTTCCACCGTTTCCACCGTTTCCAGCTTTCTCGATCCGTACGTCCATGCTCTTTCGCTGCACCTTGTGAGCACGCGAGGTGCCACCACACAGCAGCTCGTGGAGCGTGGGCAGTCCCTCGAGCCACTCGAGAAACCCTGGGTCCTTGATCTCGTGGATCTGCTGCTGATGGCGAACGGCCACTGACTCGCCCGGCCTGCGAGCCCGCGTGTAGGGATACGGTTCGTTGAAGACGCACATCGGCGCGACGATGGCAACGGCGCCGAGGAAGGCGACGCCGAAGTAGGCCGCGCCCCACCCACAAGCTCTCGTCATGGTCGCCGAGTAGAGGTAGCCTGTGGCAGCGCCGAGCGATGTGCCCATCTCGACCAGCGTCATCGCCATTGAGCGCTCGGTCGGCATGGCGATCGACTCAATGTAGGGCGGCCACGAGACGACGACGGCGCCGGCGCCCACGCCCACGAGCAGCCGCGCGGTGCAGAAGAGGTAGAAGACCAACGGTGCGCTGCCGAGCGCGGAGCACCACGAGGAGAGGACAATCCCAACAAGCCAGAGGATCATGCCAGTACGCAGCAGCCGATGACCCGTGTAGCCCGCGCGGTGAAGTCCGAGGGCGCCCACGCAGCCGGCGAGATTGCCGACCGTGTACGCGCTCGAGATGGAGGCAAAGAGTACCGCTTGCTGCTCCACGGCGCCCGTCGTGCGCTCAATGAACGCGTTGAACTCAGTTGGAGAGCCACTCGTGATGCCGCGGTCGACAAACTGCAATAGCTTGAACAAGAAGACGAGGCCGACGAGGGCGCGCGTGCTGAGGGCGTTCGGGTCGAACGAGCGCACCTCGTCAAACGTGTGCGATGAGTCCCATCCGTCCGGCTTCACCTTGAGTGGGTTCACCGAATGCACTGTGCCGACGTGCCAGTCCACGGTCCCATCGTCGCGGTACTCCACGCGCTCGTTGAGCATGAAGCGCGGAGCGCCGGACTGTGCAGCGGCCTGAAGCTCCTTGACGAGCGCCACGTACTCTCGACGTGCCCCATTGATGCTGAGCGGCCTCGCCGCCGACCAAGCTTTGAATTTCTCGAATTCGACGACGTTGAGCACGGAGCCGGGGTACCTCTTTGGCGCCGGACCAACCGTCGCTTGCTTGTAGAGCCCGTAGAGCCGGAGCTTGTCCTCGTCTCTCGGTACATTGGGCAGTGCCGTCACGGCGGCTAGGAAGGGTCGGTCAGAGAAGACTTTGGGGTCAGAGAAGACTTTGTCGCAGATGACGTCGCACGAGCGCCGAAAAACCGTCGCCGAGCGCCGAGAAACCGTCGCAACTGCGCGCAAATGCGATGCATCTGCGACGCACAATGCCACATCTGCGCGCGCAGAATGCCACATCTGCGACGCACAATGCCACATCTGCGACGCACAATGCCACATCTGCGAGCGCAGAATGCCACATCTGCGACGCCTCCATG
>Ga0210241_102377_pt1 | contig 10481 bp, 8 predicted proteins | sample ChrtobMetP5a_8mM_FD_155488 | JGI IMG/M metagenome (GOLD analysis project Ga0210241, IMG submission 155488) | Chrysochromulina tobin associated microbial communities from unialgal haptophyte culture, Seattle, Washington, United States - P5a_8mM | ecosystem: Host-associated > Algae > Haptophytes >...
AGACAGGCGGCGGCGACGGCGATGAAGGCGAGGAGGGAGACGAAGAAGAAAAGGAAGAAGAAGAAGAGCCCCCACCCAAGAAGCAGAAGGGAGGCAAGGGTGGAGGCAAGGGTGCTCAGGCAAAAAAAGGCAGCGAAAAAGCCGACCCAGGAGCTGTCCCAGCGCGCATCCAAGCGTGGCCGCAATAAGTAGGGCTCGAGATACGTATTCTTGTATGTATCTCGATGTATCCCGATGTATCCAACATGTATCGTGAGTGTATCTTGTGTGCCATGTATCTGAGGCTTAAGATACATTGTATCCTAAATGTATCCTAAATGTATCCTAAATGTATCTTAAAGAAGGATACATATCCCTAGGTAAGATACATTTCCTATGATGGCCAAAAAGTGAAGATACAAATGTATCTCGATGTATCTCGATGTATCTTGATGTATATGAACGGGACACATCAAGATACATGCAAGATACATGCACGATACATGCGCGATACATGGGATACGTATCCTGATAACAAACCCCCCCAAACTCGATAACAAACCCCACGTCACCCCATTACATTAGGGGGATCTCGTGTTCGCAACACTTCAAGATCACACTTCAATATCCCGGCTCCCTCGTAATACTCATGTGTGATTGCGTTGTACGTGTTGGTGTGTTGTACGTGTTGGTGTGAAAGTTAACACGGACAGGCGCGACAACCACATTAATGTCATACCCAACACGAACAACGTATTCACAACACACCGACACGAGTAACATTGCCGTACCGGGAGTGTGTGTCCCGGCTCCCCCCGGTCTTTTTACCGGTAGCACCGGATGCGCGTCTGTCGTGTTAACGTTCACACGTGTTGAGCAAAATGCGTCCAGTCCTTCAACTCGCGATCATCTCGGCAGCGCTCGATGCGAGCGATTGCCGACTTGTTTCGACCCGTCACATCAGCATGGTCACTCGGGGTGCCAATCTCAGACCGACCTCGCTCAAACGGACGACGACCGCACGTGCGAGTGCTGCCAGCGGTGACGAAGATGGGCGAGAGGATACCAGAGGCTTTCGCATCGCCACGTCGTCTCAGGTGCGAGACGACATATCTGAATCCATAGCTGGAATCATGGATGTCGGTCGGCGCTTGTCAGGCATACTTATACTGTTGGCCGAGATCTGCGTTGGCGGCTTGGGCAGCCCGATTGGGGTAGCAATCTTTGCGCTCTCTGCCCTACTGTACGCCAGCGGCGAGTTCGGCTCGCCGGTGCCCTTCATTTCCACGGCACCGTCTGCGTCTGAAGGCGGCTATTATTGGCCGCGAGACGCGAACGGAGAGTTGGAGGCCCGCCCGCCGCCGTCGGAGGAGGAGGACGACGACGCCACTTCGTCGTGGGCGCGGTTGCGAGGCGGCTGCCGCGTCCCGATGACGAGGCTCATCCCCGCTACGCCCCTGTCAGCCCCGCCTGCACTCAGGCGGCACCCGCATGCCCTCGGCAGGCACCCGCAGGTGGCACTCTTTGACCGGAAGGGCAACGGTGATCCGTCCAAATGTCCCTTTTTGGGCGGTTCGAATGGTGGCGGCTTGGGCGACGCCAACATCGCGACTGGACTGCTCTTCGTGGCGACCGTGCTGCTGCTGCGATTCGTGATGCTCCGGATCTTCGCAACGGACCCGCAGACCGCGTGGGCATCAGCCGTAAAGCTCCTGCGTCCGGTGCGCCAATGGCTCGCTCATTCCCTCGTGGCTCCGACGTTGGTCGCCTTTCGCGCCGCCGCCGGACCTGTCGCTGTCGTGTAGAGTTCGATCGGCTCTCTTGGACACGCATGGCAGCGTGCCGCACCGTCGATCCGCCTATTCCGCTATTGACTATACGCTGCAATCTGTGTAGCCCGTGGGTGGAGTGTGTTTCGGCCATTTCGCAGCATACGAAGGTCTGAACACGTCGGAGTAACATTTCGATTTCGATCTCTCCGTCTCGACCGCTCGTTCGCAGCGGTTGTACCTGTAACAGCGGTGCGAGTGTCTCAGCATCGCGCCATCAATCTGAACCCAAGCCCCCACCCTCCTCATTGGAAAGGCGCTCTCCGTTGACGAACCCGCGGCGGACCGCGCATGCGTAAGAAAAGAAAAAGAAAATCGAATTCCTCGCGACAGCACACTGAGAGTCACTCTCGCGTCTGTCGTGTTAACGTTCACAGCCAAAATTCGACACCGTCGGAGAACATGATCGCCCTCATGACCACCCTTCTCCAGCCAGTGTCTAGCACGCCGCGCTCCCACCTTCAGTCGTCGCTCGCGGGCGCGCCGCGCCTCGGGCTCGGCATGGCTTCGCTCGGCCGTCCTGGCTACATAAACCTCGGCCACCACGAAGACCTGCCCAAGGAGCGGACTGTGGAGCAGATGCGAGAGCATGCATTCACCGTGCTTGACGAGGCTCTCGCGCTCGGCCTGAGGTACATTGACTGCGCGCGTTCGTACGGCCTGTCCGAAGAGTTTGTGGCCGCATGGTTGGCGAGCCGTGGAGATGCGGCAGCCGCAGTGGTGACTGTGGGCAGCAAATGGGGCTACGAGTACACTGCCAACTGGCGTGTACACGTCGACGAGGGCCAAGCCCACGAGGTGAAGAAGCACACACCCGAGCAACTTGAGCGGCAGCTTGCAGAGACGCTCACACTGCTCCCCAATATCGCGCTTTACCAGATCCACTCCGCGACTCTGGAATCGGGTGTGCTGACCAATGATGCGGTGCTCGAGGCACTGGTGCAGTTCCGGGCGCAGGGTGTCGCCGTGGGAGCATCGGTCTCGAACCCGCAGCTGCCGGCCCTCGAGGCGGCGATTTCGGTAGAGCGCGGCAACGCGCCGCTCTTTGCAAGTGTTCAAGCAACGTTCAACCTCCTCGATCAATCGGCAGGTCCGTTGCTGCAGAAAGCAGCCGAGGTAGGTGTCTTCGTCATCATCAAGGAGGCACTTGCCAATGGCCGGCTCTCCTCGCGTGGCGTCGGTTCCAGCGCCCTTGAGATTCTTAGTGCCGAGGCGGCCAAGCTTAACACAACGGTGGACGCCTTGGCACTGGCCTGGGTGCTTACCTTCCCTTGGGTCGGCATGTGCCTATCCGGCGCGAGCACATGTGAGCAGCTGCGCTCGAATGCCGACGCACTCCGTCTGGCGCCGCTCGATGCCGCTTTGCACACACGGCTTGCAAAGGCTCTTGGGCAGCCCGTGGACGAATACTGGGACGCCAGAAAGGCCCTGAAGTGGAATTAGCCGTATCGCCGCTGTCGGGAAAGCGTAGCGTAGTCTTTCGGTCGTCCGAGTCCGCGGACGCAACAGGGAACAGTTATCCGATCAACAGTAAAGTTGTGTACCCTCTGCTAAGTTACTCAAGCTTGCTAGCGACTAGAATTACTACTACGTGGTTACGAAGTGCATCCATGTACATAACATTGGAGGTCTGGGTCGGAACGCGGGCACACCATACGGAACACGGCATCGTGACATCGTCGTATGTGTGAGTCAGTGTCTCATATCATGGCCGACTGTCGCCTTCTCGGTGTCGCTGAGGCGCTCCTGGCTGTCAAAGCGCTCCTTTGCGTCAGCATCCCTCCGCTGCTGCTGCTGCTGGCTTCGGTTATTGAGCGAGCCGAGATCATCGCGAGCTGCTGCTGTTTGATCGCGCTGATGGTTGCATTGATCTCGTTGATCTCGGCAGCTTTAGGATTTTGATCCTCAGCAGCTCGCCAACGCGCCGTGTGGAGCCGCAGCTCTGACCGACGATCCTCCTGGCGTCGACGGGCGCTATCCAAACGAATCTGCGCGATCGACTTGGCTAGCGAGGGAACCTCCTCGGTCGGGATGGTGGGCAACAGTGGTATGACCGGTGGCACTTTGCGCGAAGGTGTTTGCGGATTGGCGCTGACGGCTGTCGGCTGGCTCGCCATGCTGCCGCCGTCGCCTGCCCTGCCGAGGGCCGGCACGGACTTGGGCCGTTGCAGCCACTTGTCTCTCACCTCGCCCCTCCCTGTAAGGCCCAGGCTGCGCAGATGAGCCTCCTTAGCGCTGAGGGGCTCAGCTTCGGCATGGTCCTCAGCTAACCATAATGACATCAGCGAGTCCATCGAGTGTGAACGCGGACGTCTTGCTTTGACGCGGGCGGCTTCAGGCACCATCTCGTCGTCCATGTCTGGGTCCGGGCTTGCCAGTCGTCGTGTCTCAGGGCTGTCGAGCGGGCGAGTTGCTAAGCTCATCATGAGCGCCACGTGAGCAGCGTAGTGTGTCCCATTGCAGTCGCAAGAGCCAAGCCGCGAGAAGATGAACTGCGAGTTGGCCGACGTTGCGAGGCACGGGTTGAGCTCCTGTGGAACGTGGACGCAAATCTCGATGCCGTCGTGAACGCCGAGGTTGTTGTCGTAGCCAAGGACGTCACCCGTACGCGCGGTGCTGCACGCATACAACATGAACGGATCGTACGTCTGGCCAGCAATAGTGGTGCGGCTCTTGTAGTCGAGGCGATCTGGATCCTGCGGCAGCTTCATCGCCTCAGGCCTCACTGCAACTGCGCGGTGTACCTTCACCGAGTCCGCGAGTGGCATCTGCACGTCGACACCAAACACGGCCAGAACAAATGCAATCTCACTGGGAGGCGGCACAAGCGAGGCGTCGAGGAGCGGATCGCCTGTCATGCCGCACAAGTCGACTGCAAAGTTGATCTGCAGTCGATGCGCGTGATTGGTATCGCGCCAGCTTGCCATGGGTTGGTGAGCCGACTCAGGGCGCGGCTCATATGACCACGCCTTGAATGAGTCAATCACTTTGGGGCTCCCCGGCAGGGGATGCCACGGTGGGTTCGACGACAGGTCGTGTTTACCGAAACAGTCAGGTCGGGGCTGTTTGGGTGAAATCGTGGTGCGACTCCGCGGCGTGCGTGGCGTCTGCCGAGGAGTGCGCTCTGTTGGTGTCGGCCTAGGAGTGCGATCTGCTGACCGCGGCGTCTTGGCCGACCGAGAGCTAAGCGGAGGCTGATGCGACCGATGCGTGAACACCTGCGGCTCCTGATCTTCGCAAAGTCGCTCTGTCCGCTTGGATGGTGATGAGAGGGAAGGAATGCGCTCGTTAGCGCCCACATTGTCACACCTTGAAGCAGCAGGAGCCACCGCAGCGGGGGCCGCACAAAGAGCCACAGCAGGAGCTGCACTGGCTGCTGCGACTGTTCCTCGAATCTCACAGTCCTCCTCCGGTAGCTGAATGTCCAACGTCCCGTCATTCCTCACCGTGTTTTCTGTGGCCGGCACTGGGCATGGAGCCGGCGCGGGCGTCAAAGCTGAAGGCGTAACAAGGGCTGCTGCTGGGGCTTGTTCTGACGATATCGCTTGCGTAGTAGCCTCCTTTGCAGGTGCCGGCAATGGGGCAGGTGCCGGCAAAGGGGCAGCAGCAATCTTCACCCTGCCCTTGGCCGCTGCGCCCTTCCCTGGAGTGGCCGCGACGGACGCCGCCAAAGTCGCTGCCCTCAAGGAAACGTGCCTCTTCCCAGGGGTTGGTGAACGAGTCGGTGCCGATGCTGATGCCGATTCCTCCAAAGGTCCACCCTCTCCACCACCATCGCCGCCGCCACCAGGCAGGATTGCCGCGCCAATTTCATGAGTGATGCTGATTAGTAGGCTAATGCTTGCTTCCACATCTGCAGGTACCTCACTCAGAGGGAAGCTGACTTGCTGCTGCTGTTGATTTGCGCCAGGGGTGAGCCTAATGTAGAAGGTGCCGCGTCCAATCAGCTCCGAGGTGTCATCTGCGCCATTCTTGGACTCCTTATCATACACCGTGACGGATATCGTCGGGTGACTTGATTGCCACGATGAGGCACGGCCTGTGTATACTCCCGGCCAGCGCACAAAGTTGACACGTCCATTGAGTGCATTTCGCAGATTCTCCGTGCGAACGAGCTCCAAGGTCCCATGCCGAATGACCACGTAAGGATCTGCGGCACCCCTTGCGTCGGTGTTGGGTAGACCGTGAGCTGCGAGCTCCGAGACTGTCACAGTGTACGTCTCCAAGACGGGCTGCGGCTCGTAGCCGGACGCCGACTCCACGTCGTCGATGTCATTCTCCGTCAATCGCGTGTAGTCTGCACGCTTCGTGCTCTGATCCGATGGCATACCGGAAGGTTCACGTCCTATCAAAATGGTCACGTCGTCTGCTAGCTGAGAGACCAGGTGGACCGCTGATTGCACCACTTCAAGTATTTGACGGCACATGGCGACGGCGAACAGTGCGAAAGCAGGCAGGCAAGTTGGCAGGCAGGCAGGCAGGCAGAGGAAGATGCCGATGAAAGTGAGAATGGTCACGAGCCCGGCCGACGCATCTACCAGCTCTGAGGAAGAGGTTGTATTCAACAAGCCAAGCAAGACCTTGTCACCTACGAGCATCAGGTTATCGCTTGCGATGGATGTGAGGTAGACAACGGTCAGCCGTGGTCCAGAAGGCGGCGGCCGCGGTGACATGGGCGGTGTGGGTGGTAGTGGTGGACACGGTGGTGATTGTGGTGGTGGAGAAGATGGCGATGGTATGCGGGGCGGAGGTGACGATGGTGATGCAGAAGGTGGCGGTAGAGGCGAGCTCGACGGCGGGGGAGGTGGCGGCGGCGGCAGTGGTGGCGCGAAGGGTGGACTGCCTGGTGGAGGATAGGGAGGCGGCCATGGTGGCAAACAGGGTGGAGGAGCGGGTGGCGGTGGAGATGGAGATGGAGGTGGAGGTGGTGGTGCATCAGGACTGGGCGGCAGATGCGGCAAGGGTATGCTGGGTGGAGATGGGGGTGGTGAAGATGGTGGCGGCGGAGATGGAGGTGGAGGTGGAGGTGGTGGTGCAACAGGGGGAAGTAGCGGTGGTGAGCACGGGGATGGCGGCGGTGGATAAGGTGGCGCGTCTGGAGGAAAGCGAGGCGGCGGCGGTGTTACCGGAGGAGGATGAAGCGGCGGTGATTGCGGTGGTGGTGTCGGGTGAGGCGGCAGCTTTGGGGGCAGCAGCGGCGGGCCTGGATGAGGAGGATCTGATGGTGGTGGTGATGTTGGAGGTGAGCTTGGCGGCGGGGGTGACGGCCGGGGAGGAGGAGGTCTGGCGGGTGGTGGCGGTGTTGGAGGTGAGCATGGCGGCGGGGGCGACGGCGAGGGAGGAGGTGGTGGCAGCTGCGGTGGCGACATCGGAGGCGGAAGTGGCGATGGCGGTGGCGGAGGGGGCGGCCGCTCCGGAGGCAGACGCGGCGGCAGTGGAGGCAGTGGATGTGGCGATACCGGTGGCGGTGGTGTCAGGGGCGGTAACCACGGTGGTGGTGGGGATGGTGGAAGTGACGGCGATGGAGGAGGGAGCAGGGGTGGCGGCGCTGGCGGTGCCGGAGGATACTTCGGAGGAGGAGGGGTTGGAGGTGGTGCTGGCGGTGGAGGCGATGGCGGCGGCGGCGAGGGCTCGGGAGGCAACGGCATGGGGGGCGGAGGGGGCGACGGGCTAGGTGAGGGCGGTGGCGATGGTGGAGGTGAGGGCGGCGGAGGTGAGGGCGGTGTTGGTGGAGGCTCTGGTGAAGGAGAGCATGGGCATGGTGGAGGCGGTGGCGATGGCTCCGGCGAGGGCGGAGCCAATGGCGGAAGAGGTGGTGGCGATAGCGGTGGTGGCGGTGGCAGTGGTTGTGGTGGCAATGGTGGATGCTTCGGCGGCGGTGGCAGCGGCGATGGTGGAGGTGGCGGCAGTAGCGGCGGTGGCGGTGGCAGCGGCGGTGGTGGCGGTGGTGACCATGGCGGAACCATCGGCGGCGGCGGTGGTGGCAGAGGCATTGGCGGAAGCGGCGACGATGGCGGTGGCAGCGGCGGCGGGTGTGGATGTGGTGGCGATGGTGGAAGCATCGGTGGGGGAACCTGCGGTGGTGGAGGTGATGGGAAAGGAGCGAATCCCACGTGGAGCACCGCAGCAACCAGCAAGGGCGCCAGCACAGCGAGGAGGATTGCTGACAATGCCAATGCCATACATGCAACGACAGCGACGGTGATGCCGGAGCAGAGCGTGCCCACCGTCTCAGCCTTCGCAACGCAGCTATCATCGCTACGATCCAGTCCTGCTGTTAGCCTGTTACGCGGTTCTGACGTTGACTCAGCTTCGTAGGAGTGAACCCTGCTGCTCCTCACAACAGAGTCACCTGTGGCGGACCGGTGGCTGATGGCTGCTAGAGTCGCCGCTGGAAGCGCCGTGGTTCGTATAGGTGGCAGCGCCACTGTTCGCGGTGGTAGCTGAGATGCCCTTGGTGTCGCGGCCGGCGTGTGCCTGGCGGAAGATACAACCGGAACTGCTCTTGGTGTCGGCACGGGCGTCGCTGCCGGCGTGTGCCTGACGGACGATACACCCCGAGCGGCTCTTGGTGTTGGCCCGGGCGTCCCTGCCGGCGTGTTCCTGACGGATTCACTCCATTTGTCGCTGGATGCCTCAGCAATCGAGATGGCCGCCAAGTACCGTGGAAGAAGCACTGTCTCATACTCCTTCAAGTCAGCCTCGTAGCGTGCAAGATCGACCTCGTACGCATCTAGCCGAGCCAGCTTTTCATCTTCGTCTCCAGACGACATCCCACCCGACGAATATCCGCCGGAGTCGCTCGTGTTACCGACAGTGTTTCCGGCATCGTCGTGCTTGCGCCGAGACCAGGGCGACCGAGGTATCTTAGGACGCGTTGGCTCCTGCATAAAAGTAGCAACGTGTTCGACCATCGTACTCTGGCGTGACACGCGCACCAACACGTGCTCACCCGAATTTTCGATCAGCTGCAGCAATGCCTCCTCGCTCTGGGCCTCCTCGAGCATGATCCCGTTGAGCGAGAGCACAATATCGCCCACGCACAGCCGCTTACGGTCGTCGTCCACATCATGCGCGTCCGAGATCCTGTCGAGGCATATGGTGCCGTCACCGGGAGCATGGAAGGAGACGCCAAAGCGGCCTTCTGAGTTGCGCTTCAGCGTGACCTCCATAGGAGTAGCACGACTGTCCTAAGAGCAGGCCGAGCACCTTGGCAAGCTGCGTCGGCCGACCACGGCGCGCGTCTCGTGTGCCGCAATGTGTTGCGGAGCCAAAATCGACGCTTCGTTGAACTTGGCGCTTCGGCGCTGCGCGTCCTTACGGGCACGTTGATGGCGCGAATCATCAGCAAAAGCGTTCGAGCATGCTATGGAGGCGAGAGCCGACGAGACGCTGGCGAAACGGCGTTCGGTCAGTTCGGTCGGATCTACAACAACAGTGTACTTCCAGGACACGCTGTGCTGCCGCGTCCACTTACTTACATTGGCGTTTGGGACCGGGTACATGTTCGCTACCCCAGGCCTCGTCGAGCCACGCCCACATCCTCGCTAGGGCAGGATTGAAGCCAAAGGGCCAATCTTGCGTGCGGACGCCCTCGGCGTCTACCGTGGGCGGTGGAATCGCGCCCGGCTCGAGGGCCGGGATCACGGGCTCCCGGACGGCAAGCGCTTGCTCGAGATCTGCGATGGCCGTCAAGATCTCGTCACCAGCTGCCGCTTCCCTCGCCGCCCCCACCGCTCCGGGCTCGTTGGAGGCGGCCATCACCCTCGCCGCCCTCGCCGCACTGGGCGCCGTGTCGAGCGGCCGGCGCGTTGTGAAAGACGGCAGAGGCGGCGGGTTCGCCGTAGGCGGCCAGGAGGGGCGCGGCAGCGCGGCTGACTGCAGCGCCGGCAGCGCGGCAAACTGCCGCAGCGAGCCGCCCCCGGTAAGGACAGGAAGCATGGGCGCCGGCTCGGGCCCAGGTGCGGGCCCAGGTGCGGGCCCAGGTGCGGGCGCAGGTGCGGGGGCAGGTGCGGGGAGGGTCTGCGAAAGCCTCTCGAGGCTCGCCCGTGCGAGGGTGCAGAGGGCACTCACGAGGCCCGGCAGGTCGTCCTCGCCGACCGTGACGAACCTCGTGACGAATCTCGTCGCAGCTGGCAGCGAGGAGCGCTCGAGATCGAGATCGAGATCGAGATCGAGCCGCGCGGGCAGCGGAGCGCCCGGCGGCACGCGCGGCACGGCTGCGGCCTCCACGAGAGAGCTGAGCGTCGTCTCGAGCGCGGCACTTGTAGGCGCCAGTCCGAGCATCTCGAGATGAGTCGCCGTTACGAGCACAACGCCGCCCCGAGCGTACGCCGTACTCGCGCTGCTGATGCAGCCGCCACCGCCGTCGTTGGCATGAGGCGCGGCGGCGCGGCTGGTGGCAAAGGTGGTCTGATGGGCCGTCGCGGCGGCATGCGCCGAGGCGATGGCGGGCACGAGAGAGGTCACGAGGGCACGGACCGACTCGCGCACCGACGGTCGAAGCGAGGTAAAAAGCGCCTCGCCGCCGCCACCGCCACCGCCACCGCCGCCGTCATCGCCGGCGCCATCGCCGCCGCCGCCGCCGCCGCCGCCGCCGCCGCCGCCGCCGCCGCCGCCGCCGCCGCCGCCGCTCCCGCCGCCGCCGCCGCCCTCTCCCCCGCCGCCGCCGAC
>Ga0210241_102400_pt1 | contig 10347 bp, 8 predicted proteins | sample ChrtobMetP5a_8mM_FD_155488 | JGI IMG/M metagenome (GOLD analysis project Ga0210241, IMG submission 155488) | Chrysochromulina tobin associated microbial communities from unialgal haptophyte culture, Seattle, Washington, United States - P5a_8mM | ecosystem: Host-associated > Algae > Haptophytes >...
GCGGGGGGGGGGCGAGGCAGGCAAGGGTAGGCGTGAGAAGAAGCGGGGGAGCTGGCGATGGGGGCGGAAGGAGCAGGCGCGCGCGCGCACCCGCGGATTGTAGTTCGAGGCCGCCGTGTCGTTGCAGCCACCGTACTGGCACATGCCCGCGCGGACGGTGGCGTTGGGCATGGGAGCAGCGATGACGCCGGTGCCGGCCGGGTCGAGGTTCGCCGCGAGGGTCGCAAAGGCAGAGACGTAATTGTCAGCGGTGGGATCGTTGCACGCGTAGAGGAAGTACTTGCACGACCACGGCGCGAGCACTGGGTTGTTCGTCGCGCCTGCGAAAGACGGGGCAGGGCGGAGGGTGGGGGGCGTTTCCCTGAGCAGCGGTGGGGGGGCGGGGCTGCACCCACAGGGGGCATCGGCCGGAACGCGCGCGGTGCGGTGGAGAATCGTCGCTTGGGGGACGGGCTCCCCGGCAGCGCTTGTCAATCCCTCTCCCGTTCCGGAGCCGCCGCAACTGTGCATCAGAAGGGACTCTCTTGATGCGCGGGCGGGCCGCCACAGAGGCGCCCTTGGCAGAATCTTCGGGCAAGCTCATGCGGGCGTGGGAGAGAGAAAGGAACGATCTGGGCAGATCCCTTCGCGCGAGACGCACGCCGCACGCGCCCCAATAAATGCGCGGGGTCGGCACTTACTCATTGCAGAGGCGCCTCCGTAGTTGGCGGCCTCTGGATCCATGCAGACGAAGGTGGGCCGACGAACGCAAGATCCCGAGACGCGGCCACCGTACAAGGGGTAGTAGTTGTCATTCCCCGGTTCGAGGCACGTCTCGCCGCGCACAGAGACTGTGCCGACGAGCAGCACGAAGGGTGCCAAGGCACGCCTCGTGCAAGGCATGGCAACGTGCCCCAGATGCAACGGCGATGTGGGTTACGCGCCTTCGAGAAGGTAAGTCCACAACGCGAGGAAAACCGGCCAGTTTCTGTCTTTTTCGACAGTGCAGCTACCGCGTAGCTAAACAACTTCAGCAGGGACTCCCTCGGGAACTCATTCACACCTGGCTCCTCAACCCGTCAACATCGAACGATGTTGGCGGGTACCATCGTTCGATGCGATGGCGGAGCCGTCACTCCGTACAACCGACAGGCGCGCGCGACACCGCCGCCGGCAGCGGCGACCGGCGCGCAGCATGCGCCAATAACTCGCAAGCGGCCCAGCGAGCGAGACGCTCAAGACGGTCGCTTGCTCGGCGCGGTGGTTTGCCCTTCAGGCACTGCCACCTCAATGCCACAGCGCGATGTGACGCGGCTGTTGCACGCGTTCATGTGGCCCGAGCTACCGAGCGCCAAACGGCGGACCGCCGACGAGCCGACTGGCGTCGACCGGGGCGCTGCGAAACAGGCGCGCCAAGCGCCCTTGCAATCCCAAGCAATCACGTTCAGGCCGCCTGCTCGGCAGCCGCCGGCCATCCAGATCACGTATGCACAGCCTCAGCACGACCTGGTTGACCGGCTGCAGCGCATGCTCCAGCAGGCTCTTGCCCAAGGACTTGGCGCGCCGCAGCAGCGGCAACCGACGGTCCTGGCGCGGGCGATCACGGCGCTACCGCCTCCTACGCTTGCCCTTCGGGTAACTACGACCACCGTACCGGGGCTGCCTCCCGGCGGCCCCATCACCGTGCCGCGTCCGGCCCCGCTCCAGGGCCCGCTCCTGCTAACCGCCGCAGGCCTGCGCGAGGAAGCGCGACGTGCGGCTCAGCTGCACCCGCGCCTCACGCGGCAATTGATCCATCAGCGAGCGGCCGCTGGCGTGCCGACCACGCTGGCTGCGGTCGAGGCGGCCAATGTAGTCCACGAAACTGCCCTGCTGGTCGTACTCCTCCCACCCTACGCGCTGGCGACGGTCTGTGGCACGACTGTCGACCGCATCTTCCAAGCCTCGCCGCAGCAGGTGATGGATCACCTTCTGCGTCACACGCGACGCAGGTGGGTTGCGTCGACCATCTCTGGCGCGAGGTGCGCCTACGTGCGGCTGCTCCTCTGGCTGGAGGCGCACGACATCGAGCACGATGGCACCGTCGATGGCATGACGCTCGGCTCCTACCTGGACGACGTCGACAGGACGGCGCGGGCGCGCTGCGCTGCCCGCGAGGAGCTACTCGCCGCATCCGGTGATGCCCGCCCTCGTGGTACGCCGCAAACTGGTGCACACGCAGCAACCGGGCAGTGGTCGCACCTCGACTACCTGAGGCGCCGCTGGGGCCTCCAGCTTGCCACCCCGGCCGCGCGCGCCCGCTACGAGCCCTCTCGACGCCCGCCGAAGGCGGCCACGCCGCCGGCTATCCGAGCCGTGTTCACGCTCGAGGCACTCCTTGTGCGCCACCAGCACATGCTCTCGAGCCCTGTGCTCAACGCCGCGGCGGCTACGCTGTTCCTCGCCTACGCGGTCTCGAGGGTGGAGCAAGCGCAATCGTGCTACTTTGACGGCTGGCAAGACGGCTTCCTGCACGGCGTCTTCCTGCTCGACAAGCACCCCAACCCGGATAAGCGCCGCCCGAGACGGTTCTGGGTGCCCTCTACTGGGCTCCTTGGCACCGGCGAATGGATGGATATCTTGGTGCACACGCTCACTGGCAACGAAGCCGCGTGCGCCGTCTTCCTCGAGAACGACTCGCCCACCGGTGACCCCTTCCGCGCCACCCGCACCTTCCCTGCCGCCATGGCAAAGGACCGCGTCGCAGTGGCCAAGCGGGCAATCTGGCGCCGCGTGGTCGGCACTCAGATTGCCAACGAGAACACGCTCCACTCCGAGCGCCACTTTCTGCCGCACGCCGCGGAGGCGCGCGGCGAGCCACCTGAGGAGGCGGTGGAGCTCGGCCGCTGGAGCGGCAGCACCGCGCAGGATGCCGACCTCGAACCTACGGTACGTGCCGCGCGCTGCCATCGGCTCCGCGTGGGCACGCTGCCTGATCGATATGCGCAGGTGGCTAAGGTTGGGCGCGTCCTCGGCATCATCTCGCGCCAAATGGACGCCATTCGCAAGACCATCTGGTCGCGATGGGACGCTCTCCCCTGGACGGGCGGCTGGCAGCTCTTGGCAGCACCGACCTCGCCAATCTGAGCTTGTCTGCGCTCGTCTGAGTGGTCCCGCGCTCATCTGAGCGCCCTCTAGCCTATCTGGGCTCGCCTCGGCTCCTTGAGCCCACGAGCTTATCTGAGCTCGCCTCGGCTTATCTGAGCCCCCGAGCTTATCTGAGCTCGCCCAAGCTTATCTGAGCTACCTTGAGCTTATCTGAGCTCACCTCGGCTTCCTTAGCCCACGGGCTTGTCTGAGCTCGCCTCGGCTTATCTGGGGCCCCCGAGCTTATATGAGCGGTCGCCTCGGCTTATCTGAGCCCCCCGAGCTTACCTGAGCTCGTCCAAGCTGATTATAGCTACCTCTTCTTTCGGACCGTTGAGGACTGTTGCGGAGATCGGGCCGGGCGCAATCACTTTGTGAGAGCCCGGCCCTCCCAGAGTGTGTACGGTCGCCCTCGGCGCCTACATTAGCGCACTCGTACTCCCGCCTCAGTAACGGTCCTACAGTACTAGCCTCGCTATACACAAGAGGAGGCGACTTATGAGTTCTCGAGCGAGTCCCAAAGAAGTTGGACAGTGCAGCTACCGCGTAGCTAAACAACTTCAGCAGGGACTCCCTCGGGAACTCATTCACACCTGGCTCCTCAACCCGTCAACATCGAACGATGTTGGCGGGTACCATCGTTCGATGCGATGGCGGAGCCGTCACTCCGTACAACCGACAGGCGCGCGCGACACCGCCGCCGGCAGCGGCGACCGGCGCGCAGCATGCGCCAATAACTCGCAAGCGGCCCAGCGAGCGAGACGCTCAAGACGGTCGCTTGCTCGGCCCACCCGCCCGCACCTTCCCCCCCTCTCCCCCCTGAGGGGTACGTCTGCCGCGCCACCGGCTGCACGGCCCTCTTCCCCCCTCACTTGAGGTGGGCATGGGAATACCAGCACCACGAGTCCTTGTGGCAGCCGGGACGAGTGCACTTGGGCGCGTCGCTGTAACCGCCCTTCTGCGCCTGGCGCTTCGTAGGCGTCCCGTTGACGTTGTATTCGTGCTCGACCTCCCGGGCACGCTTTCGCTCCTGGTAGGCGGCGGCTCTGTCAACCTGGGCCTTGCCCCCGCGGCCACGGCCCTTGCCGCGGCCGCGCCCGCCCCCGAGGCCTGCCAGGCTGATTGCCGACTTCAGCATCTCCGCGACGCCCTCCTCGGTGAGCCTGCTCGCGGTCTTCTCAGCTGCGGGCGGCGTCACCTCCGGCCCTTCGCCGCTGGATCCGCCGCCGCCATACGAGACCATCTCGGCGCGCAACTTTAGCTTCGCCAAGCCGTCCTTCAGGGCGCGGGTGAAGCTCACGCGCTCCCCGTTGCGCACATTCGCCGCCTCGGCGATGTCGGTCAGCGTCTGCTCGACCACCCTCTTCACCGACGAGAGCGGCCGCTCGCTCATGGTGTCCGCGAACGTGAGGAACTCGTTGCACTGCAGGACCGAGCAGAAGTCCTCGGTCTCGTGGCCCGCGATGAGGTGCGGCGCCTTGTCGCACTTCACCCCGCACAGGAAGACCGCGATCGTCGTCACGAGGAGACGCAGCCTCGTCAGGTACTCCTTCGTGCTCGCGACGGCCGCTTGCCTTTGGGTCCCGGCTGACGTCCTCGAACTTGCCATTCGACAAGTTGAGCTCTAGCGCCGATACGTCAGAGCCATTGAATGCCCCCGCCAGGGTGCCAAACGGCGACATCTTCTCGACGCCTGCAGCGCTGTCCTGCGGCCACAAGCCGTACGTGACCACGCTCTCGCGTACATGGGCCGCAACCGTGCGATTGGCCACCTGGTGGGGGGCCACTTTCGTCTCGGCACCGGGCCGACTATTGAACGCGTCCAAGTACGCGAACATCTGCCCGGCCGTCAACTTCTCGCCCTTCTTTTCCGCCGGCTTGGGCGGCGGCGGCAGGCCTGAGACGGCTGCGGCGAGGCTCGGGCCGAGCGCAGTCGCCAGCGCCATACCCATGGCGGCCGCGGCCGCGGCCGGATCGTACGGGACCATCGCTGTCGGCGCAGCTGCTGGCGTGCCCAGAGCTGCTGCCATGCTCGGCGTTGCCGGGCGGTACGGCGCGGAGCACAGCTCTAGCAGCTCGCGCAGCGCCGCCGTGAGACTCGCGGCACTATACGGGCCGACGCCAGGCTCTAAAGATGGGTCGACGACCGCCAACTCGGCGAAGAGCAAGCCGGCCAGCCACCGGAACCTGGCCCGATCGTGCTCGCCGAGCGAGGGCCCGATGGCCTCCATCGTCTTGGTAGCGACGTCCTCCGCCTCCACGTTCTTCATGAACGCCCTTGACATTGAGGGCTGCCTGCGTGAAGTGGCCAGCGCCTGCACGATCAGCGGGCCGAGGGTCGGATCGGCCTCCGTGGCGATGGCGGCCAATTCCGCCGAGGCGCCGTACACCGGCGTCCGGGCCGCCGCCGGCGCCGCGACGGTAGCAGCAGCCACCGCAGCAGGGGCCGCAGCAGCTGCTGCAGTCGCGGGTGTAGGTGGAGGCGGCCATATCCTGGCCGCTGGCGTCTGGTTCGCAGCGGCGCCCTCCTCGGCGCCCGCCTCCTCGTCGTCGCTGGCCGCAAACACCGCAGCGTCCGCCAAATCACGCAGTGCGGTGGCTCCGTCGGTGCCCGCGGCGGCCATCGCAGAATTACGATTCTCGACGAATTGGACCTGGTGCCAATTATGGGCGCTGCCGCCTCAAGTTTCGACGAATTGGAACCGCCAAACATATGGGCGTTGTCGCCACAGGTTTGGACGAATTGCACCGCCACCGCCCGCGCCCCGGCCAATTTCGCAGCCGCCACGACGCGCCGCACATACCGGTACCGTGCACCATGCGATGCACAGTCCTTTTGGGCGGCTTGCTCACCGTACCTGGGCCGGCGCTGGACTTTATCGGCGCCCTTCCGCCGCCGTGCCTCCACTACGCCGATGTGGTGCGTGCGATCGCCGGCTTGCGCCTCTACACCGGGCCCCGCGAGCGGTACCCTGCGAAGCAAACGGTGCCTGATGCGCCTGGGGGAGGACGCATCATCCTTCCGCCCGACCAGCGCCGTGTTCACACGGTGAGCGGATACGCGGCGCACTATGCCGAAGCCACTGCCAAGCTCGCCACCGCGGACTTCTTCCCGGTTGACGCGCGGCTGCGCGGCACGCACGTGCAAGGCAACCTCAAGCGAGCAGTGCAATGGTCGCTGCAGCAGGGCGATCAACTTGAACGCCACCGTGACGTTCGAGCGCGGGCCCTTGTCCGCGAGCTCAACCGGCTGCGCGACTGCAGCAGTACTATTGTGGAGGCTCACATGCCGAGCCATGCGCGGCGCATTGCCGCCGACGCCAACGTCGCCGGACTCGCCGCGCTCATCGATGCACTCGACTGGCCGCACCGGGAGCTTGCCCGGCTGGCGGTCCATGGTGCCCCTGTGTGGGACCCGATCGATGGCGGCGTATACCGCCCGATCCAGCCCAAGCTAACGCCGGCTGAGGCGGCGCGCTGCCAGGCGAACCTCACGGCGCATGCTGAGGCCGTGCGGCGCCAGGTAGACGGGCGGGTGCGGCGGGCGGCCGTCGACCGATATGGGCAATTCACCGCCGCGGCCGACGCGGTGCGCAATTGCACCAAGAAGGAGCGCGACAAGAACCTCCTCGTTGGGCCGCTCACGTGGCGCGACGTGCAACGGGTATGCCCTGAGGGTGCCATCCCGATGCCAAGGTTTGCGAAGCTCGAGCTCAAGGAGACTGGCCCCACCTACCGTTGCATCGATGACGGGCAGTGGGTGGGGACCAACAACTGCACGCGCACCACGGAGACCATCGCGAACCCTTCCTTTGTGTTCTCGGCGATTGTTGCCCGGCTGGCTGCGATGCTTCTACGGGGCGCCCCGCTGCCCGCCATCAGGCGAGGACTCACCTGGCGCGCCGCCTTCCTTGACCAGAAGAGCGCCTTCAAGACGATCCCGACGTCCCAGCCGTGCCTCATGGTTATTGCCCTGTGGGACCCGGACGTGCCCGGAATGCGCTACTACTACCACCCCGGGCACCCCTTCGGCCTCACCTCCTCGGTGATCAACTTCGCGCAGAGCCCGGAGATCGTGGTCGCGGCCATACGCGAGATCTGCGGTGCACCCGCCGACCACTACGTCGACGACTACATGCTCGTCGACCTGGAGAGTGGCGGGCACAGCGCGCAGCGGTGCCTCGAAAGCCTTATCGATGCACTTGGCGATGGAGGCGGGCGGCGTGAGCCGCGTCGCGCTCAGCGCCTTGACCCCGAGAAGACGAAGCCGATGGCCACCCGCAACTTCGGGCTTGGAGTCAACATCGACCTCACCACCTTGCCCGACCACGGCTATGTCACCTTCACGCCAACTGACAGGCGGCGGCTAAAAGTCCTCGCCCAGTGGCAAGAAGCCAGCGAGCACGGCATCGGCAGCGGAGCGGCCGCCCACCTTATGGGCACCAGTGGCTTCCTACTTGAGACGGCCTGCGCCCGCGTCGGGCGCGCGGCGCTCCTCCCGCTGGTTGACAGGCAGAACCACCCTGGGCCAACGGCCTTCACGCCTGCGATGCGGCGCTCACACGCGTTCTTCCGAACGCTCCTCGAGGGTGAGTCACCGCGCCTCCCGCCACTGCGCATTCCCATCGTAGCCGACTCCAAACCGCCGATCCTGGTCTACTCAGACGCTGCCTTCAGCTGGCGCCGCAAGCGCACCCGCGACTGCGGAGAGCAGTCGCAGCGCTCCCGGGAACACTACCTCTCGCGGGACGACCCCCTACCGGAGCCCTGGCAGTTCAATGGGGAGCTCGGCATGCTGATCCACGACCCGATCGACGGCTGGACGGTTGTGGCATCCGGGCGCCCGGACATTGACACCGTCCGACACTACATGCGCCGCGAGCGGCGCACGTACATTGCCCAGCTAGAGGGACTCGGCATGTTGGCACCCTACTACACCTTCCCCCAACGGTTCGCTGGGCGTCGGGTGGTGCACTTTGCCGATAATACGGTAGCCATCTCGGCCCTTGTACATGGGTACTCGGCCTCGGTGGATATGGCAGACATATCCAACGCGTACCACCTGCTGGCGGCCGGCCTACGCACGGCGGCCTACTTTGACTATGTGCCGTCAGCGGCCAACATAGCTGACCTGCCGTCGCGGGGCGATTTTGCATTGCCCCGCGCCCTCGGCGCCGACGTTGTCGGGATGCGTGTGCCGACGCACGCGATGCTCACTGGTCCGCTCGAAGCCTGGCTGGATGTGGGCGAGCAACACGGCCAACACTTCGATTGGCCGACTTAGGGCCGCCATGCGGCGGCCCCAACCTGGGCGGAGGCCCCCCGGAGCCCGTCGGCGCCTAGCGCTGGCCGGTGGCCGGGAACCTGTCCGACGCCCGGAGAGGGAGACGGAGATCGGGCCGGGCGCAATCACTTTGTGAGAGCCCGGCCCTCCCAGAGTGTGTACGGTCGCCCTCGGCGCCTACATTAGCGCACTCGTACTCCCGCCTCAGTAACGGTCCTACAGTACTAGCCTCGCTATACACAAGAGGAGGCGACTTATGAGTTCTCGAGCGAGTCCCAAAGAAGTTGTGACGAGCCGCTGAGCCCGTCGCCCCGATTCTCAAGTCTCCCTCTCTCACTCGCGCGCGCGCGACTCGTTCACATTCACGTTATTTCGCCGACGCGGCAAGACGCACAGCCACCGGTCCCATGTGTCATTGTGTCTGTGCGTCTTGTGTGACGGGTGACGGGGCACGGGGGGTTTCCTATACAAATTGGGGGGGGGGGTCCTATACAATACGTATCCTGATGTATCCTGCAGGTATCCCGCATGTATCTTGATCACCTCTGCAGATACATGTATCCCGAATGTATCTCGAATGTATCTCGCATGTATCTTGCATCTCAGTCACGTACCTCACTATATATTCGAGGTATGCGTTTCAGATTGTATCCCGCATGTATCCCGCGTCCAAGATACATCATACATGTATCGTGATTTTGTATCTCGGTGTATCCTGATGTATCTTGATGAAGAGTCCAAGAAGATACACGTATCCTGATGTATCCTGACATGTATCCAGTGTGACACCAAGGAAGCGCCCAAGATACATGTATCTTGATGTACCTGATGTGTATCCCAAAATGTATGTTGGACTCGTTTGGGATACGTGTGAAATACATGCAAAATGTCAAGATACATGCATTCTCTTGGAATGTAACAGGGCATGTAAGATACATTTGAGATACATCAGAATACATTCGGGATACATGTATCCTTCAGGATACATGCAGGATACATGCAGGATACATGCACAGGATACATCAGGATACGTATTGTACATAGGAACCCCCCCCCAATTTGTATAGGAACCCCCCTAACCCCTTGTGGGACGGTTCCCATGCTGTGTCTGTGTCTGCGGCTCTGCTTGCATTCTCTGCGCCACATACCCACAGACACACATGTCACACAACACCCGCCGCGCCTCATAGCCCGTGTGGACTGCGTGGTGGGTGGTGCGCAGTGGTGGTTTCATACCTCGTTTCTAGTATTCTAGTTACACGAACACGACCCACGTAGAGCTCTACGCGTCGGTAACCGCGATGGGTTACGTCCGACGACTTCTCACATCTCGCCCGTACAAGTCGACCCATCTCAGATCGGCATCTCTGAGCCAGCTGCACGGGGCAGCAGGGGCCTTACAGCGTTACAGGGAGGGGCCCAGTGCAGCTCATCTCTGACCCAGCTGGGGCCCGCAGCTCAGTCCATCGTTGCACACACACCATTCATACGACGCCGCAGGCCGCACCTTCAGCCTGCACCTTGATGTTTAATCACATGCGCTGCCGACCGTCGGGCGCCGCTGCGCCTCGACCGTCGTCCGTGCTCCCGTCCGTTCCGCCGGACCCGCGGTAAACCGGGGTGGGGTTCATTTGGGCAGAAAACTCCCTGTTTTCGTATGTCAATCCCTGGGATATCTGATGGGTCCATGCGCGCGCGCCCTCGCGCCAGGCCGGGCCATGGAGGGCCAGGCGGGCACCGCGAGCGCGCCGGCGCCGCCCCGACGGTCCGCTGCCACTGCGTGATGAGAAGCGGCTTCTCGCCGTCGGACGAGGACGAGGGTGGTGGCGCACGCGAGTGCCACGGTTAGTGGAGATGCTATCCTGAAGGCATCTGCGCGGCTTGCCGCGCACGGAGCATCCGCCGCAGCCAGCTGGTGGGCTGAGGCGCCGCATCATCGGGGCAGTGGGCACAACGCG
>Ga0210241_102404_pt1 | contig 10335 bp, 6 predicted proteins | sample ChrtobMetP5a_8mM_FD_155488 | JGI IMG/M metagenome (GOLD analysis project Ga0210241, IMG submission 155488) | Chrysochromulina tobin associated microbial communities from unialgal haptophyte culture, Seattle, Washington, United States - P5a_8mM | ecosystem: Host-associated > Algae > Haptophytes >...
ATCGAGTCTAGGGACTATATGGAGTCATACAGCACAGAGAATCACGCCATCCCAAGTCACTGTCGCGACTCAGATGTCACATTGTGACCCCGAGTACGACCTGTGACGTCGCGTTTTGGTCGCATTTCGGTACTAGGGGCATGCAGAGCGACCTGTGATGGCGTGACTCTCGGTGTCGTATGACACCATATGATCCCCAGACTCGATCAATGGCCCTCCAGCTATGCACTATCTCTCGATCCTTGGAGATGTGCATCAAAACCCGGCTACGGCTCGCACGTCGAGCTACTTCTTGTCTAAGGTCAATTTCGATGAACATCTCCAAGGATCGCGAGACAGCACATAGCTGGAGGGCCCTAGATCGAGTCTAGGGACTATATGGAGTCATACAGCACAGAGAATCACGCCAGTACAGGTCACTCTCGCCACTCAGATGTCACAATTGTGACCCCGAGTACGACCTGTGACGTCGCGTTTTGGTCGCATTTCGGTACTAGGGGCATGTAGAGCGACCTGTGATGGCGTGACTCTCGGTGTCGTATGACACCATATGATTCCCAGACTCGATCAATGGCCCTCCAGCTATGCACTATCTCTCGATCCTTGGAGATGTGCATCAAAATTCGGCTATGGCTCACACGTCGAGCTACTTCTTGTCTAAGGTCAATTTCGATGAACATCTCCAAGGATCGCGAGACAGCACATAGCTGGAGGGCCCTAGATCGAGTCTAGGGACTATATGGAGTCATACAACACAGAGAAGCATGCCATCCCAAGTCACTGTGTTGAGCACATGCATGCACCATGCTCGCGGGCAGGTCTGTGGATGCGGCAATGTATGTGATGAAATCTAAGAAATCGCTCCCAGTCGTATCTATAAGTTCCTATGCGCCTCTGGCGCATCGCCGCGCCTCCGGCGCCGCCTCCGGCGGCGCCCTCGGGCGCTCCGCGCCCCCGCGCGCTGCGCGCGCCCCCCCCTTTTCCTTTCTCCCCAACACGGAAAAATTGCCGGGGAAGGCGATTTTTCGGGAGTTCGTCTGAAAACATCCAAGTGTCTCATCATCTCCGTCGACTCGCACTCACCACCACTGCTAGCCTCGAGAGCACATTCGCATTCGATAGGCTTCCTTAGGTTGTCTGTTGTTTATGTAGTAACTTGAACTTGAACTTGAAGCAATCAGTCAGTAAAGTCAGTCAGTCTGTTAAGTCAGTCAGTCACAGTTAACCACTCGTCGCGATCAGAATCCACGTTCACACTTGATGATCCCCGAACGTACGGGGCTTCTCGTCAGCACTCACTCAGAGCGCGTGTGCATGCATCATAAATCACACTATGCATGAAGCAAGTCGCTGTCGTCGGCCTTGAACGCGAGAAGGGAAGCGCGCGCAGAGCCGATCAACCCCTCCGCGCTTCCGATCAACCCCTCGAGCACGGTGGCCGCTCGCAGATCTTTGTCGTGGCACTTCTCTGTCTTCCCCGAGCCAAGTGTGTCGATCTCCACCGTGTAGAGCACCTCCTCTGCATTGTACGTGTTCACATAGGCGAGAGTCTCCTCTCCGTTGCTGCGCTTCAGGAACACGCAGCTGCCGATGGCGTAGCGCTGTCCAAGGCCGGGCACAGGGCTGGAGGCCGCCGTTGCGACCGCAGGTTTGGGCTCTGGCAACATGTCTAGCTTTTGAAACGTCTCAACGACGTGCTCGTTGGTCTTCAGGATGACGGGCAACATGGTCTGCTTGTCCTTTGCGTTGGTGACGTTCACGTCTGGCTTCTTGAGGATACGATGCATTTCCTCGGGCGTCTTTTTTGAGACCAGATCCACAAGGCCCTTGGCTGTCGTCTCGACTGTTGCATTGTGGATGCAACTGATCGTGTAGCGACGCTCAGCCTCCGTTGCGGGGCGGAGCCCATCGGGCGTGACCGTCTGCATCGAGCACCATGCCTCCATCAGCGTCCAGAACCTCGACGCGTACGACCCGTCGAGGAGAATGAGGACGTGCGCGGTCAGGTAAAGGTCGGCGATGGCGGCCAGCATCAGATCGAACTCGGCCTTCTCCATGACTGTCCGATCGTCCCCTTGGGGCATCGACGAGTAATCAAACCAGACCCATTCGATGTCTGGGTGCGCTTCCAGATACGCCTTGATGGCCTTGAGTTGCTCGCCGTCGACATCAGGCTGATCAGGCTCTTCCCAGCGATGGCTCACGAAGAGGATATTCGCCGTGATACCACCGCCGCGGAACGCGGGTGCGCGGAACGCGGATGCGAGAGGTATTTTTATCTTCGTTAGGTGCCTGCCATCGCGCAGCGTCTGCATGCGAGGCAGCGACTTGGTGCTGCACTCGCGCACCCATTCGGCGGGGATGAAGTAGAAGGAGGGTGCGTCGTCGTCCCACCCTTGCTTTCGGAGCTTTTCGGTGATACGCTCCATCGGGAAATACTTTTCAAACGTCTCAATGACGTGCTCGTTGGTCTTCAGGATGACGGGCAACATGGTCTGCTTGTCCTTTGCGTTCGTGACGTTCACGTCCGGCTTCTTGAGGATACCATGCATTGCCTCGGGCGTCTTTTTTGAGACCAGATCCACAAGGCCCTTGGCATCATGCTCGTCGGTAGCGTTGTGGATGCAACTGATCGTGTAGCGACGCTCAGCCTCCGTTGCGGGGCGGAGCCCATCGGGCGTGACCGTCTGCATCGAGCACCATGCCTCGGTTAGCGTCCAGAACCAGTACGCGTACGACGTGTCGAGGAGAATGAGGACGTGCGCGGTCAGGTAAAGGTCGGCGATGGCGGCCAGCATCAGCTGGAACTCGGCCTTCTCCATGGGAGTCCGATCGTCGATGCCATCGATTCCTTGGGGCATCGATGAATACTGATACCAGACCCATTTGATGTCTGGGTGTTCTTCCAGATACGCCTTGATGGCCTTGAGTTGCTCGCCGTCGATATCAGGCTGGGCAGGCCCTTCCCAGCGATGGCTCACGAAGAGGATATTCGCCGTGATAGCACCGCCGCGGAACGCGGGTGCGCGGAACGCGGATGCGATGGGTACCCTCATCTTCGTTAGGTGCCCGTCATCGCGCAGCGTCTGCATGCGAGGCAGCGAATTGGTGCTGCACACGCGCACCCATTCGGCGGGGATGAAGTAGAAGGAGGGTGCGTCGTCGTCCCACCCTTCGCGTCGGAGCTCTTTGATGGCCTGGTCTACCAGCTCCATCGGGATATACCTTTGAAACGTATCAATGACGTGCTCGTTGGTCCTCCCGATTTGTGGGAGCATGTTCGCCTTGTCATACACGTTGCCGATCACGTCCGGCTTCTCGAGGATACGATATATTGCCTCGGGCGTCTTCTGGGACACCTTTTCGACGAGGCCCTTGGCATCATGCTCGTCGGTAGCGTTGTGGATGCAACTGATCGTGTAGCGACGCTCAGCCTCCGTTGCGGGGCGGAGCCCCTCGGGCGTGACCGTCTGCATCGAGCACCATGCCTCCATCAGCGTCCAGAACCTGTACGCGTACGACGTGTCGAGGAGAATGAGGACGTGCGCGGTCAGGTAAAGGTCGGCGATGGCGGCCAGCATCAGCTGGAACTCGGCCTTCTCCATGGGAGTCCGATCGTCGATGCCATCGATTCCTTGGGGCATCGATGAATACTGATACCAGACCCATTTGATGTCTGGGTGTTCTTCCAGATACGCCTTGATGGCCTTGAGTTGCTCGCCGTTGAGATCGGGCTGATCAGGCGCTTCCCAGCGATGGCTCACGGAGAGGATGTTCGCCATGATGCCACCGCCACAAAACGCGGGTTCGCGGAACGCGGATGCGAGAGGTATTTGTATCTTCGTTAGGTGCCCGTCGTCGCGCAGCGTCTGCATGCGAGGCAGCGAATTGGTGCTGCACACGCGCACCCATTCGGCGGGGATGAAGTAGAAGGAGGGTTCGTCGTTGTCCCACCCTTCGCGTCGGAGCTCTTTGATGGCCTTTTCCAGCTGCTCCTTTTGGACTTCGTTGGGGTCACGCAGGCGCGATGCATACTTTGCGAGGAAGTCGATTTTGAGTGCGAAGAGGATAAGTAAGTACAGAACCAATTTGACCCAAAACCGGATAGCACCACACTCGCCATAGCAGAACAAAGGCAGCTCGTACGTTTTCATCAGGTCCGTTTGGTCAAAGTAAGCGGCCGGGCGCGGTGCAGAAAGTCGTAGCCCAATGAGGAGGAGGCGCATGAATGAGAAGAGTGTCAGTATCAGTGACACGAGGCCTAGCACCATGGCAACGAGCATGTGTCGAGAGAGCAAGTGCGAGTAGCCATCGTCGTTTGCGCGTGCACGGCCAGTGCCGAGAATGAGAATCGAGATGGTAACCCACGAGAATAAAATGAAGAGGTTCACATCGATTAAGTCCTCCTTCACGGCTCGCACCATCGGAGCGTACTGCACGGCCTGGCACAGGCCCTCGTAAGTCGCGTAGCCACAATTGGGCACGGCCGGGCAGCTAGCATTCGCAGCAGATGCCTCGAACGCCGATACAAACGCAGCCTGGTCCGCACAGGCGATGCCGTTGAGAGATAACTCAACGAATACATTCAGCAGAGTCCCTTCAATTGGCACCCGCAGCATCGCCGTTAGAGCATAGGTGGTCACGCACGCCTGTATCATAGTGTTGATACCGACCCGCGCTGCTTGCGAGAGAACGAATGACTTGTACTTGCGGCCTTGGTAGCGCTTGACGGCACGCACCCCCATTAGGAAAACATAGAGGAAAACAAGAAACGAGAAAATGCACCAACCGAATACGTACTCCCATCGGTCGCGATAGTAAAGCAGAATGTAGGCTAAGGCGGTGAAGAAACATAACGCGAATTCAAACGCCGTGGGCCATGTGCAAAGGACGCTCATATCGATCTGGGCTAGGAGGAACGATAACCCGAGAGCAGCAGTTGAAGCGAACCCGACTTGAAGCGAAAGGGCAAGCCCTGCATCGAGCTCCGTAAAGGACCCGGTCCATCCTGCAAATTTATCACGTCGTGAGTATTGATTGCCGGTGAACAATAAGAACATGGGCCCGGGCAGGGCCAGAAGAAGGCGAAAAAGTGCAAAGGCCTTGTTGGGCCACTTTCCAGAGGGTGATCCACTTTCCGAATCCACTATCAATCCACGACCCAGAGGTCGATCCGACTTCTTGTCGGCAGGAAAATGCTCGGTTGCAGGAGCGAGCGACGTGGATACCGCGGGAGTGATTTGGCGGCGGATCATTTCCAAGGTCAGCGGCTCCCCAGTTTAGAGCTCGCACCAAAACCAGCGAACGGCGACGCGGCACGGCCTGCTACAAAAGCTCACAGGAGCCGAAGTAGACCCGCGTGTGCAGAAACTGACTCCTCCGCCAAATCCGGGCAAGTTTAAGTTTTGAAACTGTGGATAGGAAGGCCCGCGCCCATTTTGGAGGCACATGTGGCTTGTGAGATGTGTGGGCGAGGTTGGTGAATAACTGGGAATGCACGCGGAGACACTGTGGCGGTCCGTAAACGGTCGTGGTAGAAAAGTTCGTCGCGTTGTTCCGCCAGACCAGTCAGTCAGTCAGTCGAGATCTGGGTACTATATGGTCATTCTTTGCCGATAGATATCAGAAGCATCGGCTTGCGACACAAGAGTCAAGACGGCTTCATCTTTACGGCTGTGACACTTCACGGCATAGTCTGCCGACGCTCAGCGCAGACCGCGCTCAGCGCCGCTGCAGTCCCCGCCTTGGAGGCGGTGGCTGCCGTGGGGGTGCCACGTCCACTTGGGCACTACTCCAGCCACCAGTGTCGGAGGTGGAGACAATGTCGTCCTGCTCGAGCAAGGTGGCCCGCGCCTTGTCCGCCGCCAGGGTCGCCGTCATGGGTGTCGTCTCCAATGGCGCGGCGAGCATGTCACATATCGTCTGGACGATCCGCAGAAGCGAGTGCACGCCGGTGAGGTAGCCGTCCTCGTGGCAAGCCGCGGTACCCGCCCACGGCTCCGTGTGTGTTACGATCATCCCCTCAGGCAGCGCGTACGAGGAGCCAAAGTTCATGATCTTGAGCTCGACGCCCTTGTCGCGATGCGCGTCGTCAAAGACGAGGAGCATGGTCGAGCGCACGAAGGCATGCCGTCCGAAGAAGGATGAGCGAGACAGCGCCTTCTTGAGCGTACGCAGCTTGAGCAGGGTCGAGCGCGCGAGCCTCGCGTCTCGTTGAAGGAAGGCGCTGATGGCCTGCGCACTCTGCGTTTCGTCACTGATGGCCTGCGCACTCTGCGTTTCGTCAGAGGCCGTGTTGAGAGTGGAGGCCGCGGCCGATCGCAGCGGATCAAGCGTGCCATCAAGCGTGCCATCGACCACCGTCTTGGCGGCGTCGATGCGAAAGCCCAGGGAGCGGCTCGTCGAGATGCTGTCGAGGAACTCGAGGTACCGATGGAGCGGCACTGCGCCTGAACGCGCCTCGTCGGGGCTGAGCATCTGGGCAGCATACTCCGGCGCCATCGAGCGCATCGAGTCGCACAAGGCCACGTGGGGCGTCCCGTGCGTAGGGTCAAGGTCGGCGTGTGTCACTGTACGGACGCCCATCAGAAACGACATGGCGCATGGGTGTCGCATCCCTGTGACTAGGTCCCCCATCAGGATGTGGACTTCCTCGCGAGGCAGGTTCGAGATGGAATAGATGACGGGCAGGTGCGGCGCCAAGTGGCCACTCGCGGCGATCGACTGGTAAAAGTTAGCCTCGGCGGTGTTCGAGCGCTTGCGGATCGTGTTTGTGCCGATGCGCATCCATCCAAGCATGGCGTCGCCCGCGCCACACAGCGCAAGCGCCGCCCCGAGCGCCGACGCCCCCGAGGCTGAGCCCACCCTGATACCCTCCCGACTGGTGATCGCCTGTGCCGTCTCCTCGGGACTCACCTCGATGTTCGGCTCGGGCTGGTGGGGGAGGGGCTGCCGGTCGTGATCGCACAACCAAGGGTCGAGGCGCAGCTGGGCAAGCGTGAGGCGCGTCGCTGGATCGCGCCGGAGCAACCCCTCGATGACGTGGCGTAGCCCAATCTCGTTCACCTCGGGCGGCGCCGGGGTCATCACCGGAGCCTCCGAGATTGCCTGGAGCAGCAGCATGGTGGTAGGAGCCTCAAAGGGCAACCTGCCACTCACCCATAAATAAAGCGTCACACCAACCGACCACAGGTCGACCACGCGGGTGTCGTACGTGTCCGACGCATCGGCCGTTGAGAGCTCTGGCGAGAAGAAGGGCGGCGTACCTGCATGCAATGAGGGAGGCCACCAAGATACACCAAGAGGACACCGGAGGTCATCAGAGGCCACACCAGAGGTCATCGGAAGAAGGGCGGCGTACCTGCGGTCCTCTGTGCGTTCGTGTCGCCCTCGCAGAAGCACGAGGTTCCGAAGTCGGCAATCTTGAGCATGCCTGGGTCGCCCGGGTACATGCGCCCCGGCCGCGTGAGCATCAAGTTATCCGGCTTGAGGTCCCGGTGCACGATCCCGTTCGTGTGGAGGTACTCAAGACCCATCACGAGATGTCGGAGATGCGACCAGATCGTGAGCTCGGGCAGCCGCTGCGGCTTACCGTCCGCGCCGTTGATCTGTGATGGGCCGCCGTCCACGTACTCGAGCACCAAGAAGACCTGTGGGCAGGCACAGGGGTGGGGACGGGCGGATGGGCGTGGCATCTACGTGCCATCACGGAGAGGCCCACGTGGCATCACGGAGATTATCACGAAGACTATCACGGAGATGATCACGGAGATGATCACGGAGAGGCACGAGAGGCATGTTGTGCCGATGGCGCGCACACACCTCGTCCTGCTCGGGGTCGAGAATCACGTCAAACATCTGAACGCAATTGGGATGGCCGATCTTTTTCATCGTCGCGATCTCCGTCTTCAGATTGTCCAGGGCACTGCCCGTCCGACCCTGCCGCATGCGCTTGAGCGCGGACCGTCTGAGCACCTTGACTGCGTAGAGCTCTTTCTTCCGGCTCGCGAGGAAGACCTCTCCAAACGCGCCCTTGCCTAGGGTTCGGACCACCTCAAAGTCGTCCACGGACGCAATCTGGTTGCCGTCCTTGTGCACGGATGCGCGGCCGGTGTCCCCGCCAACCCGCGTGCCAAGCACGAGCCGCAGGGCAGCGAGCTCTCGTTGGAGGCTCTCGCACGCGCGATTGTAGGCGGATGTCCAACCGCCAGCGGCGGCTGCAGCGTCGGCACGGACGGCGAGGGCCCTGGCCTTTCTGTGGATGGCCGTGGTCTTTCTGGACGCTGCACGCGGGGACGCCTCGCCCTTTCCGCTCAAGGTGGCACCTTGCACAAGTTCCACGTACTGCTCGTACTCGTGCTTGCTACAGCCCATGAAGGCGAGTGCCTTTGCGCCTTGCGGGCTGGCGGCAGCAAGCGGCGGCTCACAGTGGAGCAGTTCACGGCGCAGCTCACGAAGCTCTTCACGGGCCCATGTTCCGCGGGAGCAGTTGACGAACCCAACGGCCCGAAGCACGCGTCGGCTCTGCAGCAGCGCCGCCCATCCGTATGCCTGCGCGGCCGTGCCGGGGGTCGCCAGGTAGTATTTGGCCTCATCCCTCGTATCATCCCTCGCGGCTGCCGGCGGAGGAGGCGACGGCCGCCAGAGGGGAGGTGAATGGCTGTGGCGTGGCGAAGGTGGTGGTCGGAAGGACGACGAGGGCCGCGGTGGCGAGGGCCGTGGTTGAGAGGGCTCCTGCATTGGCGAAGGCCGTGTTGGCGCGGGCCACGGTGGAGAGGACCACGGTGGAGAGGGTTGTGAAGGAGGGTGGGCATGGGCTGGCAATATTGCTGGCGAGAGACCCAGAGAGGAGGCTGGCGCGTCCTGTGACGGTGGTGGTGTGCGTGGCATCCGTGGCGACGGCGGCGGCGAGCGCCAGGGCAAAGTACGCGAGGAGGCGCCAGCAGGGTGAGCGGTGCGGAGCCTTTCGTGGTCAGCCGAGTACGCCCCAGCCATCTTACGCCTTTGAGTCGGAGGTGGCTCTCTCGGCTGCTGCTGCGGCTGCTGCTCCATCGGTATCAATGCCAGTTGCACCAGGAACTCGCCGCCTGTGATGTTTTCGTCATCACAGGCGACTCCCTGCAGCATCCTGCTCCAGTTCCTCTGCACCCCCCGGATCGTCTTCTTGACAACTCGAATCGAGAAACGTTTTTCTTCGCCGTTATTCGTAAGTTTCGAGACCTCGCATGCAAGAGAAGGACTCTTCTTTCGCGGAACGCCGGATAACTCTCCGCCGTAGGGAGGGAGATTGCCCGTCCGCTGATCTTGAAAATACTCAACGTGATGAGACGCCCTCGAGCGCCTCGATCGCCGTCTTCACCGCGGACACTAGCTGCGACGCCTCCGCCTCGCCCCGTGGGCCATCGCGGCGCCACCGATCGTCGTCGAGGTGGCTCGCGGCATTCCTCCAAATGCGGAGCGAGTGCAGCCGATCTTTCATGTCGATCCGCATGCCGCACTCGCGATGCCAATAGTTGATGCGCTCCTCAAAGCCCTCGGGCGCCTTCGCCGCCCTTGCTGCATAGATGGCGTCGAGTCGAGACATCACGCTGCTGAACGCGAGCAGCATATTGTCCTTGATGCCCTTGTGCGCATCGGAGCCCTTGCGCATCTCACGCACCTGCATCGAGAGCGGCGTGGGCACGTAGCCAGCCGCCGAGCTCGCAGTTCGTTCCGAGCTCGAATGCACCGAGCCGTCGAGCGCGCCCTGGCCACTGCCTCTGTTCCCATCGTCATCAGCCAGGCTCGTGAGCGTCGCCAGCGCGGCGGCTACCGGGAGCCTCTTCCGCACACTGCCGTGGCACAGACCCGAAGCGGCAGACCGGACGACGTCCTTTAATGCCGCCACCGCACGTGGCGGCCAGCCAGCATTAGCGTCAGCGAGCTGTGCTGCATCGATGTCCGCAAAGTCCTCATCAAAGTCCTCCTCGCACTTAGTGATGATGCTCAGGGGCGAGCGGCCGGTGAGCGCCACGAGCAGCGTGATGCCCAGCGCCCAGCCATCCGTCATAGCTGCGTACGCGCCGCCCTCAAGAACGCTCGGGTCCAGATATCCGCGGGTGAGGTAGAGCGCATTCGACGCGCTCTTCATCTTCGACGCCTCGGGCCCGGCGTCCATCTTGGCGAAGCCCGTGTCCGCGAGGTAGGCGTTGAGCTCGTCGTCGAGCAGAATGTTCTCGGGCTTGAAGTCGCGATGCACGACGGCACCCTTGCCGCCAGGCACTGGCGTGTGCAGGTAGAGCAGCGCGTCGGTCGCCTGGCGTAGGATGCGCAGGCGCTGGTGCCACGTCAGAGGGC
>Ga0210241_102419_pt1 | contig 10291 bp, 7 predicted proteins | sample ChrtobMetP5a_8mM_FD_155488 | JGI IMG/M metagenome (GOLD analysis project Ga0210241, IMG submission 155488) | Chrysochromulina tobin associated microbial communities from unialgal haptophyte culture, Seattle, Washington, United States - P5a_8mM | ecosystem: Host-associated > Algae > Haptophytes >...
CGAATATCAGTCGTCAGAATACATCAAGGAGCTTCAGAAGAGCTTCAAGCGCGACGCAAAGCGCTTCAAGACGGCTGCACAGCTCGCTCGTGAATGAGCCTTGTTTTTGTATACAAATGTATGACAAATGTATGACAATTGTAAACAAATTCGGGGTTTCTCTGTGTACTCTTGTGTTTGAATGAGTATGTTCCTAGACTCCTCCAGGACCCTCCCGGACACCAAGGAGGGTCTCGGAAATCCGGACATGTCAGGAATCTTGCTAGATTCCCCCACTTTACTGCTCAGTTGGCCGACGAGAGCGCGGCCGCTCTCACCTATACGTACCCGGCAGCCGGCACGTCGACCGCTGACACGACCGCTCTTACACCCAAGTATCATCTGTGCGGCGCCCGAGTTTTTTCTTCATGAAAGCACAGCTGTCCCTGAGCCATCTCCCGCTCCGGGCGACGGGGCCAACATTGCCTTCGCCCGCCGCACAAGCACACCGGGCATGTGTGGCATGTGCATCTCACTGTCTGAGTGCAGCAGTCTGGCACCAGTGCCGCTGAGAGCCATACACGCGTGGAGTGGCTTGCTCCAGAATTCAGCTGGGGAGCGCTCGCACGAGCGCTGCATCAGCCGCACCAGAGGCCTTCGAAAACTGCGCCCGCCTCTGCAACCCGTAGAGCGAGTCGTTAAGAGCCTCGCGCGCGCCCACTGAAAAGATCTCCTGCGACGGGTTGATGCCCACACCGATGACCGTGGAAGTGCGTTTCGTAACGAAGAGCCCGTCACTCGCGAGCAGCTCTTTGCGGGCGGGTCGGTGCGGCAGCTGGTCAGGCGTGCAGAAGAAGCGAGCGGTCGAATCGCGCAGCCGTCCGCCTGGAGCGTCGGCGTGCATGGCTTGATAACGCTCGTGGTGGTCCTCGGTGTGGCGCCGCTCGCCATGATGCAGATTCTTCGTGATGCCCATACCTGTGATGGCATCGCGCGGCTCTTCCGGAGCCGGCGCCCGCCGGCCCGATTTCACGACAGGAGGTTCGCCCTTCTGCTCCTGCAGGTACGGGATGCCCTCATGCACTCGCTCCTGCAGGTATTGCATCGAGGAGCCCTGGCGCCTCATAAAACCCCTATGGAACTTTGTTTCACTGAAGCCCTGCTTTGGCTGCCAGAGCGTCGTATCTGACTGGTACTGCAGCAGCTCACGCGCGTTGTCGTGGTTCAGGTGCATCATTTCCCCAACATTTGCACGGCGGGTGACACGCCCTGACTGCAGATAGTCGTCCATCAGGAATGACCGGCCCGACTCGAGCTTCGCCGTATGGTAGTCAAGGGCGGAGAAGGAGGAGTTCAAGGTCGTCGTTGCCTTGCCCGCGGGCGGTTGCCCAGCAGCTGCAAAGAACGCCATTGCTGCAACCGAAAGTGGAATTCCCACGCTGACAAAACCAATTCACAGCCAATGTTCATAACTCGAGACCCAAGACACCGAACCGGCGTACATACGGATGCGGTTACCACTAGCTCGTGTACTTCACGGCGCAAGCTACAGGGGCACGTTGTTTGGTGCTTGACTTAACTTGACTTGACTTGACTTGACTTGACTTGACTTGACTTGACTTGACTTGACTTGACTTGACTTGTCTTGATTTGCGCGGTAAAGCGATTCCCAGGGCCCCTTGGTGTGGCTTTTTCAGAGGTGTCAGCCACGGATGCAGCACTGCGAAGTCGCCCGTCTTCCCTTTGGCGGCCTCTGCCCACCCTCGGAGCTCGTATGCCCATCGTGTCCGTTAGAAACGCCCATCAAGTGTCCCGGCGGGGGATGCGTGCTTGATGTGAGGCGCTGCGAACCAAACGTGTGGCTGCAAGGGCCATGCAATGCGACAGCCTGCACGGGAGTGCAGCAGTGTCATGTATTGCTACACGCTCCGTTCGCCTGCTGGGAAGTTTGGCCGTCGGCCGCCGAGGCATCAATGCGGTTTCACGCCACTGGGAGTGCGACGTGTTCACACTGTCAAGAAGTGCGGACCCGCTACCCATGCTCTCGCTGCTGTAGTTATCACGCACAAATGGAGTTCAACAGCTCATTCACGCTGCCGACCTCGTCCTCCGGCGCAGCTTCGTTCATGGCGGGAAGCCGCTGGATCTGCATGCTCTATGATGTGGCTCGACGTTTGGGACTGCGCCATCGTGTTACAGGTCTGACTGGGGCGCTCACTGGCGCATCCGTAACAGAAAGAGGAGGAGGAGGTGGTGGTGGTGGTGTAGGAGGAGGAGCAGAGTCTACAGGTGTTGCGCCTTCGCCTGCAGATCCACTTTACGAAGTATCGGCGGTAGGTTTGACTGCGCTAGACTTCCCTATGCCGTCGCAGTATGATCTTTGAGATTGAGGTGCTGTTCCCTGTCGTTTTCGCGAGGCGAGGCCGTGGTGCGCCCTATACCGTGACGTCGTCGTGTGTAACTGGCGCGGTGCGACGTGCCTCAGTAGCTTTAGTACTTGTGATTCCTGAGATCCTGCCACGTCGGTAACGCTGCGCGACCAAAGCTGCCTCCTATCCCGTCCTCTAATACGGCGAGCTCGAGCCTCGGCGGAGGACCGCGACGTCGCGCGCGCCGCGCGGGCGGCCGCATGGGTGGACCGGTCCGCGCGGTCGGCGTGCGGACGAAAACGCAGCGCAGCAAAGCACACGTGACAATCTCTCAACGTGTCGACTCGAACATATACCCGCGCAGCCGCCCCGATCCCCCGAAACGAAAATCTTCTTAAAATCTTCGCCTCCGGCGCCCCTCGAGTCCGCTCTGCTACCGCTCTGCCGTGTGGCGTGTGCAGAGCTCGCCGCCAACCGCGGGTACGGGAGAAGGGGAGATCGGGAGTATCGGCCGATCGAGGCGCTCGTCTGGGACACTGGCGGGTTACCCCAGTCCAAACCGCTTGGCAACTCCGGAGGACCAACTGTTCGTCCTTGCCTGCTGTCTGTCCTGTCCCTGACCGGGGAATGGATCGGGAAGTGGATTGGGGACGTCGTCGGCCGCGTAATCGCTGGGCACGCGAGCGGCAACCGCGCGTGTGGCCGCGTCGATGTAGTCCCAGCCATGCTCGACAGGTGATGGGCGTCCACGGCCAGGATGTGCAGAATGCCCGGTCCCGTCGCATGCGGCACCCGAGGTGCTCGTGGTGCTCGTGGTCATCAGCCGTTCGACGAGCTCTTCCAAGGTCGTCACGCCGTCGCAGAGGGGCGCGGCCAGTGCGGCGTGAAACCCGAGCTCCATCAAAGCCGCCAGCTGTCTCTCTGCAGCAGCATCGTCCGTCGCGTCCTTAGTGAACGCCGTGGTTTCCTCCATGCATGCGCCTCCATGCATGAAGGACGCAAGAATCTCTTCCTCGGCTTCGCGTTTGATTGCTTCTTCCACCATGCGCAGAGCCTCAACAATCTCTGCCGCCTCACGCTCCTCTGCGAGGCGCACCGACTCGAGCGCCTGCTCCTCCTCGCGCCTCGCCTGCTCACGCGCCTCTCGCTCGCTCGCCGCGAGCGCCTGCTCCAAATTGGACCGCTCATGCGCCTCTCGCTCGCTGGCCTCGAGCGCCTCTTGCAAGTCTGCCCATTCCGCGCCCGCACCGCCGCTCGGACCCGTGGTGTCATGCCGCGGAGCCGCACGACCTGGGGGAGCCGCCCGCACACCTGGCGACACACCTGGCGACACACCTGGCGACACACCTGGCGACGACGCTGGTGCCGCCTTCTCCGGGTGAGCCGCCCGCACACCTGGTGGCCGATGAAGTGGTTCGCGCGGATCCGCGGGTGAAGGAGATGTAGGAGACCGCTGCGGAGTTGTCTCGGCCGCTGCTGTCCCGGGTCCGGGTGACGCTTTCTTTTGCTTGGGAGGGGGCGGTGGTGGAGCGGGTTCTGACGCGGACGCAGACGTGGCCTCGGGTGGTCGTACAGCCGAAGAGCGTGGGGTGGACGGGGTGGGTGCGGACGCAGGCGTGGGCGTGGGCGTAGAAGGACGTGTCTGACCTCCTTTGTAGGTGAACTCGAACTCGAACTCCTGGCCTGCCTTCATACCTTCCGGTGCGGTGAAGATGAATTTACGCCCGTCCACGATATAGATGAATTGTTTGCCACCATCCACAGGCAGCACAATTCTGCAATAACGCACAACAGTATCCTCAACAGCTGGTGCCTGCGTCCGAGAAGGCGGTGTTGGCCCGCGTGGTGTCGCGCCGGCACGCGCAGCGGCAGTCGCTCTGCGCATCATGAGCTCTACGTCGTATTTGCGGCGCCGCTCTGGGTCCGAAAGCACGGAATACGCCTCGTTGATGGCCTTGAACTTCTCTGTAGCTTCCTCCTCGTTACCATGGTTGCGATCTGGGTGCCACCGCATGGCGAGAGCACGAAAATTTTTCTTGAGGAGCTCTGGCGCGAAGTCTCGTGGCAGACCCAAGGCTGCGTAGTGCGAAGGCAACGGAGCGCTCATAGCCACTCGCAAGACGGCCGGGTGTGGGCTCGACTCCGGGTTCTTACATGAACTTCGCGATCGATGGAGGCTTCGGGTTCTCCTGGCTGTCCTTCAATGAAAAAGGTAGACCACAATGCACGTGAACATCTTCTGCACGTTACATGTACGTGCTCGTGTGAACCAAGAAACATGGTTCCCTCGTGAAAGCATCGGCAGATGTCCGATCTTCTGTCATCGCCGCTGCTCCAGCGAGTGGCAAGCGCGGCGCAGGGCGCGGCCCAGGCCGTCGCGGCACAAGCGCAGAACACCGTCAATCAGCAATGGCAGCAGTTTGAGGAAGAGGCGGCCAAGACGCAGCAATGGAGAGAGGAGCAACAGCAGATGCAGCGAAAGCAGGACAGCAGGACAGCAGAAGTTCTCCTGCCGGCACGGGCGGTGCCGGCACGGGCGAACCGCATCAAGTTCAGCATCGATGACGATGCTGTGGTGGAGGGGATGACACCCGAAGAGGTGGCGGCTGCAGATGCCATGGCTCCCTCGCCTGCAGTGGCAGCCAGCCACGCGCAGCCCATGATGACTGCTGATGCGTCGGGTTCCACACCGCAGCCGTCCGAGCAGGATCCGCCCTGGGAGATGCGACTGCGAGTGCTGCTGACCTTACATGAGGACTCACAAGCTGCTGTGATAGGCGCTGAGGTGCCTGTGATGCCACGAAAAGAGCTCTTGCTGCAGCTCCGCGCCCTACACACCGAGATGAAGACAGCGAGTTTAGCCGTCGCGCATAATTCGGTTGCAGAGTCCACAGATCGGCAGGCGGGCGGCGCTAACGGGTCTGCGCTGCAGCAACAAGCAGAGGCGCTGAGCGTGGCACTTGCCAAATCGCAGCTCGATGCACGCCAGAAGGCCGAGAAGCAACGTCGTATCATCGAAGCGCTCGAAGCACGCGTCGCGGCGGCCGAAGCCGAGACGATCGACCGCATGCGCTTAGTTGCTGAGTCCGTGCAGGCTGAGACGGACGCGCTGGCGCGCGTCACCGTGCTCGAGGAGGAGCTCGCCGACGTTCGCAGCAAGGCAGGCGCGCGCATGAAGGAGCTCATAGCAAGCAACAAGGCCCTCGATGACGAGATCGCACGCCTCGGTGAGCACGACGAGCTCAATCGCTCAAAGATTTCGGCAATGGAGGCCTCGCTGAGCGCAGCTGATGCCGATCACAATCGGGTCGCACGTGCCGCTCAGTCTGAGGCTACCAAGCAACAACAGGAGTTCGCGTACGCGCGAGCATTAGTCTTGCGCTTCCTCGAGCTCGACTCCCAGCGCGAAGCGCTCTTCCCTGCGATCGCCGCCGCATTCCGTTTTACGCAGCAGGAGGTGCAGCGAATCCAAATCGCACAGGAGCAGCACCAGCAGGAAAATACACTTTGGAGCCTGGGCACACGTCTGGGCAGTCGCCTTGTGGGTGCAGCCAGGGAAGTTGCGGAGGACGCTCGGCGCTGAAAACGCCCCCGCCTGGTCGTCTGAACGAGCAAGGTTCGTGTGGCGCCTACGGTGTACGGAGACGAGAAGCTCGCTTTGAACGGGCTCGCCGTCTCTCAGACGCGTACCGGCGTACAGCTTCTTGATGTCGGCGGACGGCGCGGCGAACTAGGCCTCTTGGCGGACCGGGCTCCGGCGGCGCGCCATATAGTGACGCGTACGATGTTTGAACGTGAACGTAATGCAAGACGGTTATCTACCGACTTTCAGTCTTAGCTCTTACGTTTATACTCAGTCTAAGCTCGGACGCAAAAACGAGAGGTACCGAGTCGGAGACTAAGTCGAGACGAAACCGACGACCTGGGCGTCTATCTGTATCTCTCCCCGTCTCCCCCGCTCCGTCGCGGTCTCCGGCGGTGTCGGGTCGCGGACGTCTCGGGAGCACGGGTGAGGGTCCTCGCTCGCGCGGTTCTCGTCTCACGGCTCAGTTATAGTCTGGGCCCGCGGTCGGCTGGCCGCCGATCGAAAGGCGCGCTGGCCGCCAGCAGGTGTGCTCCTTATCGCTCTCGTTCGCTGAGACCCTGCCGCCTGCCCGAGGTGCCCCCGAGCTGCACAGCGCATACTCCAAATCAGATAAAGCGTAGCTGACATGTAGCTGACATGTGCCATGAATTCTAAGCTAGAATGCCATAAAGCTCGAGCGTGGCTGAACTCGAATTCCTACCGGTACTGCTCTCATCAGTCACGGTGCAGCTGACAGGCCGGACGCTGCAGCATGCTGTGCAGAAGTGTACCTATCCTCAGATGAGATGCCGGGAGCGGGAAGCCCAATCTGACCATCTGTACCTGTGTTTACCGCCCTCTGCGATAGTGCATGTCAAGACAACGCACCTCGGTCAAGGGAAGCAGTGGGATGCGATCATGGCGGGCTTACAGTGATTGCGACAAGGACTGCATCAGTGACTGCGTTGGCGCCATAATTGATTCCTTATCATGCTCACGAAGCGCCGCCCTCTCGTGCGCGCCTGAGGCGCAGGCCAGGTCCATGTCCAGTTGTCTGACCTTTTCCTCGAGCTCGCTGATTCGGTTGACGAGATCCTCGTGCTGCGAGACAATCCGCTGCTTAACGAGACCCCGACGCCGGCGCTCCCACAGCTTCCCCCATCGCTCCTTCCCACCACGGCGAGCGGCTCGTTCCTGCACCGGCAGCCCACACAGGCGCCGACTGAGTGCGTACAGGTCAGCGCACCATCGCCCTCCCCGCCACGACTCGTCCAGTACCATTGGCTCAGGTTCTTCTTCCATCTGTAGCACCTCGTGCGCCGTGAAAGTGCGGAAGCGGTCAGCATACAGCGCAGGCGGCATGGCAGATATGCCGTCGGACGCACTCCAGCGCATCGAAATGGCATAAAGTAGACGCAAGATCGCACGCTGCAGACGCCATCGGATGGTGAATTTTTCGAGCACGTCGATGATGCCGAAGAAGTACACCTTCTGCAGGTCGAGCGATACGAAGCCGGTGCCGCGGCACTTGAGCGCCAGGCCCCTAAGGAGTTCTTGCTTCTCAGCAGGCGAGGCTGTCGATGGAGGGCGGTAGATGCCAAGAAGCAGAGAGTAGTCCAGCAAATTCTGCCGCACGAGGAAGTCGCAATCGGCCGTAACCATCGACCAAATTCGCGCCTTATCGCGCTCGTCCAGATCCGTCGTCATCCCAATGTCCATCCATTCCCAGTCGCGTAGTGTGCTATACATGCCCGCGACGGTGCTCGTTTGATGCAGCTCCCAGGTCTTGAGGGCACGCCGGTTTGCAGTAGCGCCCTTGAGGTCAAAGCTCATTTGAGGTCGCAGCGGGAAGAAATTGCGCATGACGACGAAATAGACCTTGCCCGCCAATTCCCAGCGCAGTCGCATCGAGTGACAACTCAGATATTGTAGGAAGCTGCTGCCCCCACTCGCCTGCACGTGCGCCTTGTAAGAGGGCAAAATGCCCATGAGCGTGTCCTTCTCTTTCTTGGTGATCTGCTTGACGATGTAGCCGGTGTCACTGCCATCTGGATTCTTGACCCAATAGAAGAACGAGCCCGATGCTCCCTCCGATACAGACTCGCGCATGTGGCGCACCGCGTCGCTTGACTCTGGCTGGCTTCTTCGGAATGCGGCTGCAAAATTGTCTGCGCTGATACCAAAAGCCTTACGTATGGCCCGGAAGTGTGCGACGGCGTAGTGGTCGACATGAGGCAGCCGTTCGTTGGGTTCCTGAGGGCGCCCTTGTGCGGTGATCCAATTCTCGTGCCGAATGGTCGCTTCGTCGGATTTGGGTGAGGGAGTGCAAGGCTGCGAGTCGCCCGGTCCGTCGACGGGAAGAAGCAATTCTTCTTGCTGCTCGCGCGCCTCACGCTCGGCGAGCTCGCTGATGCTCATGGCAACATCGCTCACGAGCTCGTACCGCAACTCCTCCTTAAAGCCCGCCTCACGAACGCCTTGGCTGTTGGCCAGCAGGCTTTCATCGTGGTCATCCACCACGCCTCCATAGGACGCACGCTCCGCGTCTTCGGCAGTCATCGGGAGTCTGGAGCTCGACGACACCGGCCTGCCCGGCAAGCGGTCGATGAGTGGCTCACGTAGCCCTGCCGGCAGGCTGCGTATGTGGCCCGCGCCTAACGAATCACGAGCTGCGCAGCACAAGCGGTGCTCGCCGATGATGTTGATGAGCAACCAGCCAAGAAAGCCGAAGACGGGACGGCCGGAGGTGAGCGCGGCCGTCAGATCCGCAAACGTTGTGCGTGTCGCGAGGGGGCTGGCGAAGTATTGATAGTTGGCGTAGCCAGCCGAAAGCACGCCCAGCATCACGCCGTAAAGCACAAGGTAGAACAGGCAGTGGCGCATGACCCGCTGCCGAGTCAGGCGGGCCAGGTGCGTGTTCGTCTTGTGGCGAGATAGCAGCGCTTTGACCATGATATAGAGGCTTCCGCCAAGCAGAACGAATAGAATGAACGGCGCGTACACGAGTCCCCACGTCAGTGTCAGCACGTTGACGCTCCCGTTGCTCGCTGCGAGACAGAGCAGGTCAGTTTTATGGATGACGATTACCCAACTCAGCGCGAGTCCACCGACAAACACGTGATATATCGGCCGGCCGTGCTGGTGCGGCCAGAAGGGGTTATGGTACACGACGATAAGGTCGACAAACATGAAGAGCCGCCAACCATTGGCAGCCATGTCGAAACCAAGTATTGAGAGCAGAAGCGTATTGTACTCGTGGCACATGGCATGCTCAAGGTCGAAGTCCGGCTCATAGCCGCTGTCGCCGGCCAGCGAGAGGCTGACGATGCCGAAGGAAACATAGAACTCGCAGATTGAGCTGTACAGGAAGTGCCAGCCAGGTGTTCGGCGGACACGTGGGCTGTAGCTGTACGCGAGAAGCAAGAGCGCACTTGCGACCATGGACGCAATGCCCCAAGCGATGATTTTTGTGTGCACGACGGAAAAGAAGGCGTTCAGCGAGCCTCGCCCCTGCTCGAACGAAATGGACGCGTCCGTGTCCATCGCGTCAATCGCTGCCGCCATGGTGCGAAGCAAAATAGGCAAAAAATCGCCCCTGCGCCACAGCGAGCGTTCAGTAGGTGTGAATGAGGGCTCCATAGCAATACCGCCCATATTACCATATCGGCGCATCGTAATGAACGCTAAGTGCGTCCCCGCGCACTCTTTTCAATAGACTCTTTTTGCTTCGAGAAAGCTTGTATCCTTGTAAATCGAGACCGCTCTCGCGCTCTCGTTCGCTCTGTCGTGTTGTTGTTGTTGTGTCCACACGGCCGCCACGAAGCCGCCACGTGAACTCACTGGCCACCATACCATAATGCCCATCTTCGATGCCTTCGCGCTGTCGTCCGCACCTCACCCGCGCACTAGTTGAGTGAGGACTCGCCATAAAATCGCTTGTACCGCTGGCGCGGAAGCACCGGGTGACGTGGGGTTTGTTATCGAGTTTGGGGGGGTTTGTTATCAGGATACGTATCCCATGTATCGTGCATGTATCGTGCATGTATCTTGCATGTATCTTGATGTGTCCCGTTCATATACATCAAGATACATCGAGATACATCGAGATACATCGAGATACATTTGTATCTTCACTTTGGCCATCATAGGAAATGTATCTTACCTAGAGATACATTTAAGATACATTTAAGATACATTTAAGATACAATGTATCTTAACCCTCAGATACATGGCACACAAGATACACTCACGATACATGTTGGATTTTTCGAGATACATCGGGATACATTCAAGGATACGTATCTCGAGCCCTACTTATTGCGGCCACGCTTGGATGCGCGCTGGGACGGCGCCTGGGGCGGCCTTTTCGCTGCCTTTC
>Ga0210241_102429_pt1 | contig 10230 bp, 5 predicted proteins | sample ChrtobMetP5a_8mM_FD_155488 | JGI IMG/M metagenome (GOLD analysis project Ga0210241, IMG submission 155488) | Chrysochromulina tobin associated microbial communities from unialgal haptophyte culture, Seattle, Washington, United States - P5a_8mM | ecosystem: Host-associated > Algae > Haptophytes >...
GGAAACGAGCACGACGCCGTCGTTGTCGACATGATCGGGATGGACAAGGCGGGGCTCCTCTCTATGGTACTGTCGCGTGGCAAGGATCTCACTCGAATGAAGGTTGTCAATCTCCGCGGCAACACTGGAATTCCTATCGCCGCGTGAAATGTTCCCTCTCTGTGTCGAGAACAGTTTCGTCACTGAGGAATTTCTCATTTTCAAGCGCCTAAAATCACCGCCCTGCTCTTTGCGTCGCACTGTCCGCGTCCTCGGGCAGCGTCAGCCCGAGGCTCCCTAGCAAGTTGGAGACTGGTCCCGAGAAGCCCTGCTGCGCCGAGTACGAGGCGAGTAGGTTCTTCACCAGATTGAGATCGAGATCCACCGGCCGTGTGTCCTCGCTCTCCGATGTGGCCGCGGGCCCACCCGGCTCGCCTTCTCCCGCTGGGCTGTCGCCGTCCGTCGCCCCCTCTTGCACGAGCTCAAAGTCAGACGTCTTCTGTCGTTGGCGAAGCTCGAGGTCCATCGCAGCCATCAGCTCCGTCAGCGTCCCACCAGCGTCACCCATACCCTCCTCCCCCTCCTCCTCCTCCTCCCCCTCCTCCTCCTCGCCCTCCTCCTCGTCCTCGACCTCGTCCTCGTCCTCGTCCTCGTCCTCCTCCTCCTCCTCCTCCTCCTCGTCCTCGTCCTCCTCCTCCTCCTCCTCCTCCTCCTCCTCCTCCTCCTCCTCTTCCTCCTCCAAACCAGCAGATGCCTCGCCACTCTCGCCACCCGCCCCGAACCCCTTGGCGCCAAGCGCCCTCTCGAGCGCTTCCAAGAAGCGATCCGCATCCAGCTCCACAGGCGCGCTGGCGGCGGTAGGTAGCTCTGCCCCATCGGGCCCAGCGGAGGCCATCACAAAGTCGGACACGCTCCTCGCCACCTGCCGCAGCTCATGTGCCTGGCGTACTGCCGCCTCCTCGGACGCCGCGCCCGCACCGTCCCGTGCGCGTGAAGGCGCCGGCGCCGCCGTCGCAGCTGCCGCCATCGCCGCAGGCGCTGCCACGGGCTCTCCAGCAGCCCTCGAGCGCAGCGCGTCTTCGAGGGATTCCTCTGTGAGCCCCATCCACGCATCGCTCTCGTCGGCAGGTAGCCACCCACCATCACCCGTCGGAAGGCCGTAGGCAGCGTCGCCGGAGGAGCCCGCGTCGACGGCGGCGCCCTCAGCGCCTTCTCGCTTGCACTCACGAAGCAAGGCGTGTGCCCTGCGCGCTTGTGCCTGCAGCCACGTCATCGCCCTAGCCGGCGCGCGCGGCGCCTCTGCGGCAAAGGCGGCGGCGGCCTGCACTCGAAGTGCTTGGTATAGCGTTGAGGAAGGTAGCTCGCCGCGATAATAGCCGCGCGCATGCAACTCCGCATCGAAACTCTCCCACGTAGCGCCACCGACGGCGGCTGGTGCACCGTTCATGCACCCCTCCGCCGCCGCCGCCGCCGCCGCCGCCGCCGTCCCCTCGGCCGCTCCCGCCTCGTTGGGCTCCGGCGCTGTGGCAAGGCAGAGCAGCAACTCCATCCCAAACGCGACCCGCGCGCCAAGCGACGCGGGCCTGTGCTTCGGGTGGGTGGCTGGCGGCAGTGGGAAACCAGCCGTAGGAGGCACGGTCAACCGCGACGTGACGAGCTGCGCGTAGGCGGTGCGCCCAAGGACGACGTGCGCCCACACGCACGGGTGTACTCGCGGCGAGCAGTGCGCCATGCGCGACGCCGCACGCATTGTCGCGCCGTCACGCTCGGCAAAAGCAGCCGCAGCAGCAGCAGCAAGGGCAGGCTCGGCTGCAAGCATCGCCGCGACCGGCTGCGGTAGCACGCAGCGCGCTCCGTGCCTTGGCGGACCGCGCGCCGCGCCGTCCACGCCTAGAAGTGGATCAGTTCGCGCCCGGATCGCCGCGGTCGCTGCTGCGCATCGAGTCTCGCGCGGGCTGCCTTTGCGCAGCGCTCGGAGTCCGTCCGCCAGGTCCAACGGCGTGTCGGCGCTAGACGTGGCGCCCGAGACGGCGTGTCGTGGCACGATGTGCAGATCGCCGTGGCGGAGGAATATGCGGTTGGTAGCGCGCTCGGGTGTGAGCCAGCGCGGGATTGCGTATGCCGACTCGATGAGCAGAAGCTCGCCGTCGTCATCTGCCACGGTGACGCTCGCATCACGCTGCTCAGCGCTCAGCTGCATGAGCAGCGCGACCACGAACCACTCATCATCCAGGCTCTCGCCGACGTCCATGCATCCCCAGACGTGTGCCTCGGCCGCGCGTCGCTGCGCGGCCGGCCAGCGTGAGCCACGACGGCTCGTGCCATCTGAAGGGTCCCACAGCCAGAAGGTGAGAGGGTCACGATGCCACGTGGCCTGGCGCAACCGCGGCTGAAGCCGTCCGTGGAAGGCAACGAGTGCCGCGCGTGCGCGCGCAAGCGCAGATGGTGCGTCGTCACGGCCGTGCTCTGGTGGATCGATGAAGACGTGGTACTCGAGCGTCATCGAAGACGTCATCCTTTTCCTTTCCTCGCGAAGGCGCTCGGGTTCCGTGAAGCAGAGCAAACAGTATGCACGCGCGCTTCCTCGTGGGGCGCTCTACTCCGAGAATCGCTCTGATTCCCAGAACTGCATTGTCACGTTCACGAAGCAAGTTTCGCAAATGCGAGACCAGGTCGCGCTCGCTGCGTGCGGGTGCGTCGGTGTCGCCTTACTTCTCTTTCGACGCCGCGTAAAGAAGCACATTGAGGGCGGCGATCTGACGATCGCAGCGATGGCCGCGCAGTGGCGACAAGACCTGCTGGAAAATGTCGTGCCCTTTTGGGAGCGTGTGTCCATAGACTCGGAGTACGGTGGGTTCTTCACAGCTGTTGACAGAGATGGCACGCTCCTGGACGACTCCAAGTATGCCTGGCTTCAGGGCCGTGCAGTGTACATGTGGTCCAAGCTCCACAACGACTTTTACGACGAGCTGCCCGACGCGACGACCGAGCGCTGGTTGGGATATGCTTGCAATGGGGCACGCTTTCTGGAGAAGCTGAAGGATCCGACTGGCCGGCTCTACTTTGCAGTGTCCCGTGATGGCTCTCGACCCTTGCATTTCCAGCGCAAACCCTATGCGGCCGTGTTCTACGTCCTCGCGTGCATCGAGCACTCACAGGCGTTGCTGCGTCGCGCTGCTTTTGTGAGCGGAGACGTGGCAGAGGCCGCGGTCCCAGGTTACAATCAATCCGCCTGGTGGCGCGAGGAGGCGATCCGATACTTTGACTTGTTTGCCCACTGGCTCGATCATCCGGAGGCGCTCGGCGGGCTCGCGCGTGATGAGAGCAGCGCGGACGGCGTCGGCGGGCTCGCGGGAGTGATGTGCCTGGCGAGCCTGTCGGAGGCGCTCCTCGATGCGTGCCCGGAGCAGCGTACACGCTTCCTGGAGCACGTGGCCGAGGCGCAGCGTCGCGTGCGGCTCCATTACGATCCGCAGCGCAAGGTCTTCCGCGAGAATGCGCATGCGACGCGAGGTGTCGATGATTCCACAGCTGCGGGCCGGCTGTTCAACCCTGGCCACAGCGTCGAGGTCGCGTGGTTTGTGCTGCGCCTGTGCGAGCTGCGGCCGGACGCGTCGCTGCGAGCGCTCGCCCTCGACGTCCTCGAGCACTCGCTCGCACTCGGCTGGGACGCTGAGCAAGGAGGTGGCGGGCTGCTGTACATGATGGATCTCTGTGGGAAGCCACTCGCCGACTGCACGGTCACCGCCGAGCATAAGCTCTGGTGGCCGATGTCCGAGGCGCTGTGCGCACTCATGCTGGCGATTGAGCTGACCGGTGACGAAGCGCGTTGGCTGCCGTGGCTGCGCAAGGTGCATGCCTTCATCTACTCGCGGCTGTGCGATGCGCCGTACGAGTGGTACGGCTACTTGCGACGCGATGGGTCTCCCGCGAATGCATGCAAGGGCGGTAACTACAAGGGCTTCTTTCACGTGCCACGCGGGCTGCTGCTCTCGCTGCGCTCAGCTGAACGACACCTCGCGAAGCACTCGTCTTCTCGTGACTCCCAGGCGTCACATGTAGACTTAGAGGGCTGAACGCTGAACGACTGAACCTGTCGAAGCTGCTGAACTACACGACCTGGGACAGACGGGTAGGTGGCGTTTGATGGACGCTTGGTGGCGAGGGAGCGAGGGAGGCTCTCAGAGAGTGTACCCGTGTTTCACGATTGTAGCGGTTGCACGGACCGCGGGCACCGGGCTCACATAGTCGAGTACAAAATGGTCGAGTACCTTTATTATTAGTCAAAAGTCAAGAGTAGGAAGTCGACGGGCTCGACATGTTCAGCTCGAGTCACCACTAGGCTGGACCAAGAAGGACAGTTTAAGACTGAGTGGGCAACGCAAGTCCACGCCAACAGACAGGAAGTAAGGAGGAAGCATGTCGAATGTGCGAATGTGCTCTCGGAGCCAGTGCAGTGGAAGAGATCATCTACATGTATTCTTCCCTTTGCCTGCCCAGGTTGCCTACATTGTACTCGAATTGACCTGACCTACATTGTTTCCGATACAGGTGCACAGGTGACGCGGTGATCTATTTTGGGGTCTCATTTTAATAAATACTGTTGATGAAACCCGCGATTAGCGCCCCAGCCGACTGGCGGCGGCCGGCGTCACCCTCTTTACCGGCTCTTGAAGCGCCTTCGGAAATGTCGCTGCTGGTCTACAGGGTGGACGAGTCTTACCCGCTTTGCGTGCGGACACACGAGCAGGTTCTCACAGTGTGTGAGCTCATGCGCGCCATCGAGGATGACTCGCACTCCGCCTTCGAGTCCGAGTACGAGTGGCTTCTCAACGGTCAGGAGCTGAGAAAGGACACGGATCTCTCGCATGCCAGCAACACGCTCGTCGTGCGGCTGTCCAAGCGACGACGCCTTGGCTATCCAGATGAGACCGATGTGTACCAGAGCGGCGACTGGGTCACTGAGCGACTCGCCAGCCTGGTTGACTACAGCAACGACAACGGGGACGACAGCGACGACGGCGTCTTCTCGCCGATCATGCCACTGCCGCTGCCGGCTGACGCGTTCGCGCGAGCGGCCATGGATGACAGCCCCTATCGAAAGGTCAGGGTTACCATGCGGCTCGGCACCCTCGGCCAATCAGCGGCTCCGCAACCCACGGTGCACACCGCTATCGGTGCGCCGTTGCCACGGCCTCCCTCGCGTACGGCATCGCTCGACGTCCAGCCGTTGCCACGGCCTCCCTCGCGTACGGCATCGCTCGACGTCCAGCCGTTGCCACGGCCTCCCTCGCGTACGGCATCGCTCGACGTCCAGCCGTTGCCACGGCCTCCCTCGCGTACGGCATCGCTCGACGCTCAGCCACGGCCGGCATCGAGTGGCTCGCGCTGCACGATCTGCCGTCTGGCCCACCGCGGCTGCCGTCACCGTGGCGCGCCTGGCCACCTTGAGCTCGATCCGCCGAGCTTCGCGGACGCGACCGCTGAGGCGCTCCGAGGTCATCAGCGCTCAGCATCAGCCATCAGCGCTCATCAGAGCCACTCCTTTGCAGACGCGGCTGATGAGGCGCTCGCGGAGGCCAACAAGGGCGAGGCCGCGAAGCTCGAGCCGACTGCAGAGCCAGAGACAGTACCCTCTGCAGCGGCGGCGCGGGTAGACCCGGCAGTGGCGCCGATGGCGGATCGTCGTCATCCGCCGCCGCCACCGCGGGTGCCCAATCCCGCGTCGCTGCCCTTTTCTGCGGAGGTCGACGACGAGCCTGCGACCTTCTCCGCTGCCGCTGCCGTGAAGACGGATGCTGCCGTGAAGACGGATGCCGCGACCGCCTCGGCCGGCGCCGGCGCGGCGGCCTCGGCCGGCGCCGACGAGGCGGCCTCGGCTGCTGCCGCGCCGGACGCTGCCTCGATGATCGTGTGGGCGCGGCTACTCGGCTTCCCTTTCTGGCCGGCGATTGTGCAGCGTGAGCGGCGCGACGGAAAGCTGTGCGTGGTCTTCCTCGCCACCCATGACCGCGCAGCCGTGGCGCGTGAACACGTCATCCGTTTCGAGGAGCGGCCGGAATGGTGCGAGCAGAGGCCGCGGAAACGGTCGCTGCATGCGCGCTACAAGGCCGCAGTCGCTGAGGCAGGCGAGTGCTTGGCGGCTCTCACGAGGGGCGAAGCGCTCCCCCCGCTGCCCTCGAGTGTTCACACCGAGGACGAGGGCGAGGGGGAGGTCGGGGACGAGGCGCCTGTGGATCTGTCAGTCGACTCGTCTGAGGACGAGGAGGCGAACGATGGGGTGGCGCCTGCCACGGCGCCGCTGCCGCTCGCGCCGACGGCTGCTGACGTAGCCGTCGATATGGGTGCACGCGTCGGCGATCGCCTCGAGGCTCGAGATGCCCGTGGTGGATGGTACGTCGCCAAGATCGTCGATGCGCGTGCTGGCCGTTCTGTCGACGCGAGGGGCGAGGCTCGAGCCGGCGCCGAGGTGGGCGCGGCTCTTCCGGCCGAGACGCAGTCAGATGACGAGGCGAGGCCGACAGCGCGCCCGTATTCGGAGCTGTTGGTGCACTTCGTCGGATGGAAGGCACGCTGGGACGAATGGATTCGAATGGGCGAGGGGCGGCTGCGGGCCATCGACGACGACAGGCGCGCGGCGGAGGCACGCGGCGCGGTGCTCGCCGCGGCACCCGCCGCGGCACCCGCGTCCGACGACGAGGATGAGGCGGGCGAGGACGAGGACGAGGACGAGGACGAGGAGATGGTCTCTCCAGGGCGTGCAGTCGATGCCGAGGACAGCGAGGGCGACGATGACGCCGACGAAGGCGCTGACGAGCAGACCGGGCGCGCGGTCGGCAATCTCGTGTGGGCACGCGTCCCTGGGTTCCCCGCCTGGCCGGCCGTCATCGAGCGTGCTCGTGCCAAGCACCGTGCTCTGAAGCCAGCCGCGGCGTCCCTGGCCTCATCGGCGAATGCGGACGACGGGCCGGGCACCGTGGCGGGCGCCGGGCGCCCAGTCTTCGTACGCTTCCTGGGCGCACGCGCTCAGGAGACTTTCGCTTGGGCGGCGCCGAGCAGCGTCATCTCCTTCGGCGAGCGACTCGAGCTCTGCGAACAGAAGCTCTCGAAGCGCTCGCTGCGCCCGCGCTTCAAGCAAGCGGTCGCCGAGGCCATCGCGCTGCTCGGGGCCGCCAGCGCGGACTCGTGAGACCCAGGTGAGACCCAGGGCAGATGAGACCTCAGGGCTGGGCCTGCGGCCGAGGAGGCGCACACCACAGATCAGAAGGGTGCTGGGCGAGGTCGTCGCAGACGAGGTTGGCGGGCGGGTCGAGAGTCGGACGGGAGATGCACCCACGGCTGCACGCACATGCCGGCATGCACTCGGATGCAGTGATGCAGGTCGGCGAGAAGCGAGTCATGGGTCCCTTGGCGGGTGCGGGTTTGCGAGGAGTAATTCAAATGTACAAGTGTTCACATACGACGAGCGCGGTATACAGCGACACGCCTCCCGGTGATACTCAGGACCGCGCATGCGGCATGGCACCGAGCCACACGTGGACCAGGGGCGGAGCGGCCCGCGCCGTGGCGCTCTGCCGAGGGTGTGCGGTGACATGCTCATGGGTCGAAAATGCTCTCCGGGGAAGCCTCGGCCCGCTCAGTTACCTGATGCGGGTACCTTGCTTCGGGCGGCCCAGCGTGCCCTGCCAAAAGAGCTCTTCGGCATCGAGGAGGCGCGCCGATTGGAGCGGCTTCATGTAGATCTTAGAGCCGCGCGTGTGGTTGTAGATGGCGATGCGCCGCGGCGGCAGGTCCACCAGCGCGCAGCTTGCAAAGCCACGCTCGATGAACCACTGCATCGTGTGCGTCGAGAGAGCGAAGAGGCGCTCGACGCCGGCGGCGGCGGCAGTTCGTTCGAGGAAACCCAGCATGGCGTCGCCGCACCCCTGCCGCCGGTACTGGTCGTTGACGACGAGGCAGCCCACCTCGGCGTGCGTATCCGAGTAGCGCTTGAGCTGCGCGCACGCGACGATCGTGTCGTCGCGAGTGTACACGTAGTAGAATCCGAGGTGTACGTCGCGCGCGAGCACGTCCGGCGAACGCTTGATGAGCACGCCTTGCGCCTCGAGCGGCCCGATGAGCGCGAGGATGCCCGGCACGTCCGCCGCGGTCGCGAGGCGGATGCCGTCGTACACGTCGCGCGCGATGAGCGTGCCGCACCCATCGGTCGTGTAGAGCTCCTGAATCAGAGCGCCTGGGACTGGCGGGAGCAGATGGCCTCGCGTCACGCCCCGCTCGAGAGCCTTGATGCAATAGCCCACCAAGTCGCACATCTTCGACACGTGGGCGGCGGCGGCCCCTATAGTTTCGGCCGTGGGCAGCCTGAGCGCGCCGTCGGTCGCCTCGTCGGCACCTCCCGCACCAGCCGACGAGGCCAGCTCGCCCTCAGCCTTTGCTGCCTCGAGGCTGACGGCGACGGCGGTGGCGGCGGCGTCGGCCGCATCGCACAGGTCGTCACGGTTGCAGATGTAGTCGAGGAGCTTGCGCGCTTCAGCCATCCGCATCGACTGCAGAACGTGCCGCGCGCCCCCGCCACGCACCTCAGCGTGGGCTGCCTCGGCGAATTCCATAGAAGGTTTCGTCACCTCGGCGAATTCCATGAGGCGTTGCGGAGTCATGAAGATCACCTTGGACGCCTCGAGGAAGGAAGCGGCGGTTGCGGCCACGTGCTCGGTGCGCACGTTGAAGACGGTGCCCGAGGCGGAGTAGCCGAGCGCGGTGAGCAGCACGATCTCGCCCGCGTCCAGATGCTGCCGCACCTTGGTGGTGTCGACCGAACGCACCTCGCCCGTAAAGCCGTAGTCGATGCCATTCCGCACTCCCACCGGCTGGGCTGTGTAGAAGAAGTTGCCGCCCACGACGTCGACGCCCACGCTGCCGCCCGGGCCCGAGCGCGCGCGGCCCCGCGCGAGCGCGCCCTCGACGCGCGAGCGCATGAAGCCGTTCACCTCCTGCACAGTGCGCATCGTCACCTCGTCGGTCACGCGCATCATGCTGTCGCCAAAGGCGGGCTGCGGCAGCCCACGGAGGCGAAGCGCCTCGTCGATCTGCCGTTGGATGCCGACGACGAGCACCGGCTTGACGCCGAGCAGCGAGAGCGTTGCGACCTCCTCCATGAGCTGGTCGAATAGGTCGTTGCGCTCGAGCGCCTCGGAAGCAATGTGGATGACCATGACGCAGCCCTGGTGCATCTTGATGTACGGCGTGCACGAGCGGAAGATTTTGACAAAGGTGTCATCCGACGAGATGGCGGTGCCGAGCGCCACCGGTGACGCCAGGTCGAGCGGCTCCACCGTGATACGCTCCGGCCGCAGCGTGCGCAGCGTCTCGCCCACGGGCGGCAGCGCACCGCAATCTGCGCCTGGCTGCTCGGACGACGGGTCCACGGACATTGCCAACACCGTGCGCCCGCGCGGCTGAGGCTGCGGCGCGAGGAGCCCACGGCTGCACGGGCCGCTGAGCGCGAAGGCCAAGACGGCAGCCGACAAGGCAATGTGGAGCACCGCCATTCCTCAATGCGGAGACTCGCCGCAGTCTCGAACCTGATGTGTGAACGTTGCGTACCTTGAGAATTGTCATCAGGTCATCAGAAAACGAGCGCCCGCGCAAGAGCGAGCGAGCGAGCGCCGCAAAGGACCGGGGCTCAGCACAAGTTTGGAACATGTTTTTTGGAACTTCGAGCTGGAGTGAGGAATTCACTTTCGACCGTCCTCATGGGCTGTGCCTGCACCAAGCAGCATCCTGAGTCGCCGGATCCATACGCCGAGCCGGATGCCGAGCCGGATGCCAAGCCGTCTGCAGACGATGCCCTCGAGACACAATTGATGGGGAGCGTCGGCTCTGGCAAGGAAGACACCTTGATGGACAAGCAGGCTTTCAATGACGTAGTCGTCGAGCTTGGGCTTCAAGGAATTGCGGCGGACATGAGTGAGGATGATCACAAAGAGCTTGAAGATTACATCAAGAGCCTAAAGGAACGGCAGACCTCGGTGACAGGCTTCAACCTTTGTCCGCACCATGATGAAATTTTGCGAGGCCAGCCACGACCTGAGGAGAAGCCCGCCAAAGCAGCGAGCCGATCCCAGATGCATCGCGAGCTGCTGCGCAAGCCGTCAATAAAGCAGTCGGTTTTGGATGAGATGGACAACGCGACGGCGCGGATGCAGCCGAGCGCCCGCGAGACCAAGGACATGCTCTTCGCGCTTCACGCCT
>Ga0210241_102430_pt1 | contig 10227 bp, 15 predicted proteins | sample ChrtobMetP5a_8mM_FD_155488 | JGI IMG/M metagenome (GOLD analysis project Ga0210241, IMG submission 155488) | Chrysochromulina tobin associated microbial communities from unialgal haptophyte culture, Seattle, Washington, United States - P5a_8mM | ecosystem: Host-associated > Algae > Haptophytes >...
CGGCGAGGGCGAGGGCGAGGGCGGCGGCGGCGAGGGCGAGGGCGGCGGCGGCGATGGCAGTGCCGGCGGCGGTGGCGGCGAGGGCGACGACGAGCAAGTTGCGACTGAGCCAAAGACGCCGGTGAGGGTCGTTGCCCAGGAGCAGACGGTGCCGCCGCTAACATCGACATTGGCCCCCTGAGCGAGGAGAGGGGAACGAGAGGTCACAATGGAGGTCACAAAAGCAAGGCATCCCACACGGGGCGATGGGAACTTTTGAACATGAGCACGCACAGTTTGTGCTGTGTTCCCACTGATGGTACACGAATCAATGGTCACTGAGCCACCATCGACAAAGACACCGCCGCCCTGCAAACAACGAGCAAAACGTGAGTATCCCATGGGGCGATGGGAACTTTTGAGCATGAGCGCAGCGCGCACAGAAAAAGCTGTATTCCCGTAGATGAAGGAAGACGTTATCGTGACCGTGCCGGAAGAGACGAAGACACCGCCTCCCTGCAAGCACAAGTGCAACACATGTGAAAATCCCATCGGGGCCATGGGCATTATGCAGGCGTGGCTGGCACGTACCCCTGACTGGTAGAACAAGATCGGATCCCAATAGAACGGCGAAAATCGAATTTGGCATGTCAGCAAGGCAATCTCCCATCGGGGCGATGGGAACTTTTGAGGATGAGCGCGCACAAAGTAAGCTGTGTTCCCACTGATGGTGCACGATGAGATGGACACTGTGCCGGAAGAGACATAGACACCACCGCCCTGCAAACAACGAGCAAAACGTGAGTCTCCCATGGGGGCGATGGGAAATTTTCAAGGTCTCTGCGGCACGCACCCCCTGTAGTTGACCGAAGCGTTCGCAGTTGTGCAAGCGTGAGTCGGGGCAAGCACATCAGCAACTCTCCCATCGGGGCGATGGGAAGTTTTCAAGGTCTCTGTGGCACGCACCTCCTGAAAAGTTGACCAAAGCGTCGTTGGTAGTTGTGCAAGCGTGAGTCGGGGCAAGCACGTCAGCAATTTTCCCATCGGGGCGATGGGAAAAATTCAGGCCTCTGCGGCACGCACCGGCTGTAGTTGACCGGAGCGTCAGCCGCAGTTGTGCGAGCGAGAGTCGAGGCAAGCGCGTGAGCAATTTTCCCATTGGAGCGATGGGAAATTACAGGTCTCTGCGGCACGTACATAAGGCTATAGTTGACCAGGGTGTCGGCCGCAGTTGTGCGAGCGAGAGTCGAGGCAAGCACGTCAGTAATTTTCCCATTGCCCCAATGGGAACTTTTGAACATGAGCACGCACAACGTTGTTGTAGCCTCCCGTGATGCCGAGTCCAATCAGCTGCACGACGCCCGATGAGCCCGGGTTGATGTTCAGCACACGGCGCGGACTTGAGGAGCTCGCTTGTGCGTTCAGGGTGACCGTGGCTCCCGCCGCCGCCTCGAGGATGACGCTCCTGGTGATGCTGAGCTCGGCGACGAGGTTGTAGGTGCCGGAGGCGAGGACGATGCGGCTGACGGCGGTGTTGGCGAGTGCGCTGGTCAGGCCAGCGCTGGTGCTCACCGCGGTCTGCAGCTCACGGCGGTGGCTGGGCACCGCGAGCTGCAGACCTCGGTTCAACCCGGGAACGTCACTGGCCTCGGTGCAAAGCAGCATGGTGCACCATGCAAGGAGAGTGAGGGCACCGTGCACGCCCTGCTTCTCTCGAGGCCGATGCGGCCGAGAGCAAGGAGACTTGGCGAAACGACGGTGCCATGCCATGAGCGATGCCATCAGCAAGCACCCTGCGGCTGGGGAGAGCCAAGACGTGAAACTGGGCAGGCTCAGATGATTGGGCATTCGCGGTAAACGCCGTCGGCCGATTTCAACTTCAAACGTTGCAGTGGATAGGTCCGTCACTTTCCATTTGGATTTCCATGAAGGAGAATGACTGTGAGTCACGGATGACAAGCCCCGGACGCTCGCAAAGTGCCGCGCTGTGTTGGGCATTTCTCGGGGAGTCATCGGGAGTGGCCGACACGATCGCAGTGCGCACCGAGCCGTTCCTCCGTTCCGCCGTCCCTGCGAGCCTCGTGTGTGCCGCACAATCCTAGATGCTGGTCCGCCTCGTCAACCTGCTCAGCGCGCTGCTTTCGCCCATCCTCGGCAAGCTCTTTTCATTCCTCGAGCCTTACGCCACCGGCGATGGCACCATGTCTCTCCTCCTACGCGGCTTTGCGATCCGGCGGCGGCACGCGTCGCGCCTTCAGCAAGTGGCCCGCGCTATACACGCTGGAGCAGTGAGAGGTAAGGTCGTCCTCGTCACAGGGACTGGGCGCGGCCTCGGTTCTGGCATCGCGGCGTGCAGCTCATCTTCCCCCAGCTGGTGGCGTGCAGCTCATCTTCCCTTGTGCTGGTGGCGTGCAGCTCATCCTCCCCCAGCGCAAGGGTGGCGATGTGCCCGTCCTCCGCCAAAGGCTGGCACGCACAGGAACAGATGCGATGCGGGCTTGCGCCAAAGACCCGCACGCGGTGCCGCAGCTGGCGCCCAGCGACATCGATGTGCGGAGCCCTTCGTGCGGTCTGGAGATGGGCTCGCTGGCTTCGATTGATCGGTTCGTCGATGAGCTTGCCTCGCAGGGCGTGCTGCTAGATGGTCTGATCAACAACGCGGGCATGGTGCCCATCTCGGGCGGCGTTACGGCCGAGGGCTTCGAGCCCGCCTTCGGCATCAACTACCTCGGCACCGCCCACCTCACGCTTGAGCTCCACAGGCGAGGCCTGCTCAAGCCTGACGCGACGATCGTGAACGTGACGTCGGAGGAGCACCGCCTAGCCTCCTTCGCGTCCGTCCTGGATGCGCCGCTGCCCAGCACGCACCAGGGGGAGCGACGCCTCGACGCTCATCTCGGCGCTCTGCCGGTCGATGCCTCCGTCTTCAACGCGATGGAACGGTACGCGTTCTCGAAGCTGCTGCTCACCACAACGCGATGGAACGTTACGCGTTCTCGAAGCTGCTGCTCACCACCTTTTCACACGAGCTCGCGCGGCGCGTCCCGTGCACGATCAAGGACGTCTGCCCGGGCCCGGTCGCGTCGGAGATTGCACGAGATGCACCCTGGCCTCTCGTCGGAGATTGCGCGAGATGCACCCTGGCCTCTCGTCGGAGATTGCGCGAGATGCACCCTGGCCTCTCGTCGGAGATTGCGCGAGATGCACCATGGCCTCTCGTCGGAGATTGCGCGAGATTCACCCTGGCCTCTCGTCGGAGATTGCGCGAGATGCACCCTGGCCTCTCGGCGACCTGACGCTCGTCGGCATGTGGCTCACGTTCCCTTCGCCCTCTGACGCCGCATTGCCCATCATCGAGCGCCTCCTCGCCGGCAAGACGGCCGACGTGCACTATCACATGAGCGAGGTGCGAGCGGCGGGCAGCCACGCACAGGATGCCGCCGTGGGCGACTGGCTGTGGAAGCAGACCGCTGAGCTCCTCCGGACGCGCCAACCGCCGGCATAGTCCGCAGCGCCGTGGTGGGCACGGCAACCGCCGGCCTCATTGGAAATAGTCCGTAGCGCCGTGGTGGGCGCGGTAACCGCCGGCCTCATTCGAAATAGTCTGGTCATCAGTGCCAGCTGTCGCGCACGGTCGTGTGCGGTGTGCAGTGGTGGCTGGTGCCGTGCTGCTGAGCGGTCCAGCCGAGCAGTCCTAAGTCCCCACAGCCCTAAGTACCCACAGCCGAGCAGTCCTATGAGTCCCCACAAGTCCTCTAGCGCCCCACAGCCGAGCAGTCCTTAGAAGCGCCTTAGTAATCGATAATAGGGAGGTGTTGTAACGGTAACGCCTCGGGTCCACTAGGGCGTTTTGACCGCCAGACCCGGCGCGCGATGCGGGATCCGGGATGCGGGGCGCAAGCGGGCCGGAGCCGCCCCCGCCGGGCATGCGGGCCACGGCGGCCGCGCAGCGACGCGAGGGAGAAGACACGAGGCACGTCACGCGTGTCGCGTCGCGGTCCGCACGATGACGGGAATTAAACTGCTCTAAAAGCGACGTTGGTGGTTGGACGTTCAACACACGCGCGACACGGCACAATCTCACAGCGTCTGGCTCCGTCCCCGGCTCCGCTGTGCCGCGCTGATCAGCCATGGGGGCACTGTACTCTGAGTTGAGTGGGCTCTGAATTGAGCTGTACAGCTGTAATTGAGTGTTTGTAGAGCCGCCGCCGTGCGCTGATCCGCTCTGCAGCCGTGTGTGCTGCTTCCCTTCGCCGGGAGGTGAGCGCGTATCCCCCGCCCCCTCATCCCCCGCCCCCTCGCCCCCCGCCCCCTCATCCCCGGTCCCCCCGGCCTTGCTGCTTCAGCTTGGCAGCATATCTGGCGGCAGACTCCTGGCGCGTCCTCGCGCGTGGCCCGAGGTGAGGGCGGTGCGCGACGGACGCTACAGGCATGCGCGCTTGCGGAGTGTCCCACTGTGGAACGCCGCCCTCACTGCAAATGCCGGGCGCGGTGTATGAGGGGGGCAGGCCTTCCATGGTCGCCTTGTCGAGATCGACTGCGAGGTCGCGCGAGATCGCGCGAGATCGCGCGGGCGGGGGCACGGGCGGGAGACACGTGGCAGATCGGTGTGAGATCGCGCGCACGAGATGGGGCGAGATGGCAATCAGCAGCCATCAGCGCGCACGAGATGGGGCGAGATGGCAATCAGCAGCAATCAGCTCGAGGAGCACGCACCCTTATGTGCGCAGAGCGTGCCTGGGGGGAAGGAGCCCCAGCTGAGGTATTTCATGGAGCCCCCGGTGCAACTGATCTCATGCCGCGGGGCGATCCCAGCGACTTCGATGGCCTGTGAAGAGGGAATTTCACGCCGTGTTGAGCACATGCATGCTGAGAGGTCTCATGCGGCCAACGGGCACGTACCTTGAACATCGTGGGCAGCGCCACCTCACATTGCACATCCCAAAACGACTGACGCGTCATCTTACGAAAGGCAAGCTGCGCGTTCGTCGGTATGTACCTGAGACCGCCCAGGGCCATTCGGGGCTCTCATAGGCAATCAGAGGCAATCAGGGGCACTTGAGGGCAATGAGTGACCATCAGAGGCAATCAGAGGCCATCAGTGACCATCAGAGGTCATCAGAGGGCACTCAGAGGGCACTCAGAGGGCAATCACATCCAAAGAGAGGCACTCGCTGGTGGACACGTACGCGACGTCAACCCAGCTGGTGGCAATCAGAGGCAATCAGAGGCAATCAGAGGCAATCAGAGGCAATCAGAGGCAATCAGAGGCAATCAGAGGCACGTACGCGACGTCAACCCAGCTGTAGCAGCACTGTTTGCGCTCCTGCCATCGTCGTGAGCCCGAGGCGCCGCCTAGCGCACTCACGCTGAGGGAATCCACAGCGGCCTTGCACCTGAGAGACACGGCGCTGTGGTGAGCGCTTGCATGCAAGGCAGGCTGAGGGAATCCACAGCGGCCTTGCACCGTGGCTTCGAGTCAAGCCACGGCGCTGTCGTGAGCGCTTGCATGCAAGGCAGGCGCACCGTGGCTTCGAGTCAAGCCACCAGAACCACGCCTGGCTAGCGTTCAGCTTCTCCCACGAGGCCTCCACGCAGATTGAGGGGGTCGGGAAGTAGCTCACCTGTGGGGAAGCGAGCGGACGCCGTGGTGAGCAGGAATGGTCATGCGTCATGCGTGCAGAGGGGAGTGAGTGCTCATCACGGCGCGCGCTCATCACGTCGCTCAACACGACGTGTGCAGAGGGGGTTGGGTAGTCGCTCACGCCATCGAGGCTGATGAGGGAGTCAATCACAGGTTGGGTAGTCGCTCACGCCATCGAGGCTGATGAGGGAGGCAATCACAGGTTGGGTAGTCGCTCACGCCATCGAGGCCGTGATTGGGCGCCATCGTGTGGTTGCCTAATTCGGCGATCTTGCGCGCCCAGAGGGGGAGGGAGAGGAAGACATCCGCATGCGCGTACCTAGTTTAGCATGGAGGCGATCGTCACGTCAGCAACCGTCACATCGGCAATCATCACATCAGCAATCATCGGCACTCATCGGCACTCATCGGCAATCACAGGCCATCAGCGAGGCGACGACCAGGGAGGCAAGACGTACGCGTGCAATCACATGTAATCACATGCAATCACAGGCACACAGGCGTACAGGATGTGCTCGCGCCCCGTGCAGAACTCGGCGATGTTCCTTTGCTGGTACTCGCGATGGTGCTTCGCCTCATGGCAGCGGCAGAAGCGGGTCCGCTCGCCCTCGTCGCCGTCAGTGAGGCCGGCCGGCTTGCAGATCTTCTGGCACCTGGGGGATGTGCGGACGCCGTGGTGAGCGTGAATGCGCCGCGGTGAGCATTTGCATGCTGCGGGCTTGCAAATCTGCAGTGGCGCCGCGGTGAGCACTTGCATGCAGCGGGCTTGCAAATCTGCTGTGGCACCTGGGTAGCTCGCCCGGCTGGACCATGACCACCATGCGCATGTTGAGCAGCTCGAAGAAGCACCGGTACCGTAGCACGTGCAGCAGCGTCCACACGCGCGCGTGGCCCGTATGCACATCCAGCCATGGAAAGTGGAAGAGCAGCAGCGTGGGTGGGAGGGGCTGGTTGCCAAAGGAGGCGCCGCAGCTCGCGTTCATCGTCTCGCGGCTCGGGCAGCGGGGCAGCGGCGGCGCGCCCGGAAGCTCCTGCGCGAGCACGTGCCGCAGCGGCGGATCGGTCTCGAGCGTCTTCTGCGGCCAAATCTTCGGATCATACTGCGTGATCAAACTACGAAAGGTCGTGTTGAGCAGCTCGTGGGCCACGAGCTCACGCCGGACCTCCGAGACCACAGAGAGGGGCTGGCCACGCCGGAAAGTCTCGGTTCCGGGGATCATTTCTCCCAGCAGCTGTTTGATCACATTGCTGGCGGCATCGGAGAGTGGCATGCGCGCCGCGCCGCAGGGTTTGTGTTGACGCGCGCGCGAGCTCTGTCGTTACACATGTGTTAGGACATGTTTTGCAAAACGGCTCGTAAGATTGAGCCGAATCTCACACTATTCAGTGAGGTGCCCGCTCGGTCATGTGGACCAGGTGCAAACGTGGTATGATCCAGGTCACTCCAGATTTGGGAGAAGTTTGCCAAAGAGGAATATTGACGAGCTGATTCGCTCGCGGCGATGTTTGTCGGCCGAGAGCTGCGGCCGACGGCGCTGGTGGTGCTCCTCGCGTCGCTCGCGGAAGCGGTCGACCCCCAATGGCGTGCCGTACATGAGCGACGACGACTGGTCGCACCGATCTCGGAGGCCGCTCAGAATCGGCGCACCCTGGAGCGCTTCACGAGAGGACATCCTGACAACCAGATCTGCTGGGATCGAGATGGGCTCGATGGCTTCATCAACGTCATCGACGCGCACCAGCACCCGGTGCCGTTCGGTGGGCCAGAGGTGCCGTTCTCACTGTACACCGACTGGTTCATCCAGCACGGCACGGTGTTCTCTGTCTTCATGGGCATCGGCCAGAGGATCGTGAAGCAAAATGCGTCGGCGCCCGACTGCTGCTACTACATGCACTGCCCGACGTACGACTACCCGGTGATCCCGAGCGCCATCGCCGATGAGGTCAACGCAGTCGCCAAGCTCGAGCATTACTACGGCAAGGTGCGAATCCGGACGAGTTCGCGCTGCATGCAAGTGCTCACCACGACGCCCCCCCCCCCTCCTTTCCCCACAGGTCGATCACAGGCTCCACCTCATCACCTCCGCCACGTTCCCGAGCCTGCAGAAGCCGCAGAACCAAAAGGAGCAGTTGCTCGACCTGTGGGCAAAGTACCCGGATACGTTCAAGTGGCTGGGCGAGATCAACGTGTTCAAGCATGGGCTCGCGGGCAACGCCTTCTTCACCGACTTCACCGGCCCACGGCTCACAGTACGCGTTGTATCGGGCGAGCGCGCGCTGAATGCCTCTGATGGCCGCTGGGTGCGTCTTGATTGCGTCCGAAGGCGGGAGAGTGCCTCTGACGGCCTCTGATGGGCTCCCTCATCAGGTGAGGCGCATCGAGTCGGGCGAGCTCGATGCCTTCTTCAGCGTGATCGGTCCGAAGCAGCCCAACGGCGAACACATCCCCGCAGCCACGATCCACTCGGACATGGGGTACGTGCTGATTGCCTCGGATGACCTCTGAGTGCGTCTTGATTAGCCACAATTCTCTCGGACATGGGGTACGTGCTGATTGCCTCGGATGACCTCTGAGTGCGTCTTGATTAGCCACAATTCTCTCGGACATGGGGTACGTGCTGATTGCCTCGGATGACCTCTGAGTGCGTCTTGATTAGCCACAATTCTCTCGGACATGGGGTACGTGCTGATTGCCTCGGATGACCTCTGAGTGCGTCTTGATTAGCCACAATTCTCTCGGACATGGGGTACGTGCTGAGTGCCTCGGATGACCTCTGAGTGCGTCTTGATTAGCCACAATTCTCTCGGACATGGGGTACGTGCTGAGTGCCTCGGATGACCTCTGAGTGCGTCTTGATTAGCCACAATTCTCTCGGACATGGGGTACGTGCTGAGTGCCTCGGATGACCTCTGAGTGCGTCTTGATTAGCCACAATTCTCTCGGACATGGGGTACGTGCTGAGTGCCTCGGATGACCTCTGAGTGCGTCTTGATTAGCCACAATTCTCTCGGACATGGGGTACGTGCTGATTGTTGGCGGATGACCCCAGCTCGCACCCGATCGAATCTGATTGCCTCCCTCATCAGGTGCGACTCGTACAGCCACTTCCATCCCTTGATTGCCTCTGATTGCCTCCGATGACCTCTGATTGCCTCCCTCATCAGGTGCGACTCGTACAGCCACTTCCATCCCTTGATTGCCTCTGATTGCCTACGATGACCTCTGATTGCCTCCCTCATCAGGTGCGATTCGTACAGCCACTTCCATCCGGGCTCAGGCGATGGCATCACGCCCCTCAAGTGCGAGGCGTCCGAGGAGGAGAAGCGTGTGGCGCAGAATGATCATGTTTGGTGGAAGCAGACGCTCGGTCCCTTCTACCCTGGCTTCTTTGATGAGGAGAGCAATCAGCCGAAGCCCAACTTTCGCAAGATCATGCACATCCATGTGACCGACGCGTTGATAGCTAGGTACAAGGAAGTCAAGTTCGTCTGGGCGCACATGGGATTGAGCATGGAGCTCACACAGGTGCGATTGCCACCGATTGCCTCCCTAATTACCATGAGCTTGGACAGGTGGGATCGCCACCGATTGCCTTCCTAATTGGGACAGTTGGGATCGCCACCGAGAGCGTCGCCCCTCCTCCGCCCCCTCTTCCTCCTCCTCCACCTGCTCGTATGCAAGTGCTCACCATGATCCCCCTCCCCGTCCCCACCCCCCCCTCGCCTCCTATCCCCTTCCGCCTTCCCCTCCTCCCCACCCTCCCCCCTACCCAGCTGCACCCGGCCGTGCATGCACGTATCCTCGAGGTCTTCTTCGAACGGCACGCCACCAATCTGTGGATCGACACCTCCTGGGACGTGCTCGCCAAGCACAACTTCGTCAATTACGACGGCCGCCCCATCGAGAGTATCTGGTCTTCGTGGGCGTCCGAGGACCTCACTGATGACGCTCTCTTCGACATGCCCAAGTGGACGAGCGCGCGCGAGCGACTCGATAAGATTTGGCAGGCGAAGAAGCATTTGATCTCGAAGACGGTCACGACGCTCACGGGGCCCTCGCACAAGATGGCCGTGCTGCTTGACCTGATGGAGCGCTACCCGGACAGGTGATTGCCTTTCTACTTGCCCCACTGATTGCCTCCCTCATCACTGCCCGGACAGGTGACTGCCTTTCTACTTGCCACTCGAATGGCCACGCTCTTTGCCCCACTGACTGCCTCCTTGCACCACTGATAGAGGACTACCCTATGCAAGTTCCTCCCCGGGACGGACCACGTCGCCTCCTTGATTGCCACTGATTGCCTCCCTAATCACGATGCAGGTTCCTCCCTGGGACGGACTACGTCGCCTCCTTGATTGCCACTGATTGCCTCCCTAATCACGATGCAGGTTCCTCCCTGGGACGGACCACGTCGCCTCCTTGATTGCCACTGATTGCCTCCCTAATCACGATGCAGGTTCCTCCCCGGGACGGACCACGTCGCCTCCTTGATTGCCACTGATTGCCTCCCTAATCACGATGCAGGTTCCTCCCTGGGACGGACCACGTCGCCTCCTTGATTGCCACTGATTGCCTCCCTAATCACGATGCAGGTTCCTCCCCG
>Ga0210241_102442_pt1 | contig 10172 bp, 10 predicted proteins | sample ChrtobMetP5a_8mM_FD_155488 | JGI IMG/M metagenome (GOLD analysis project Ga0210241, IMG submission 155488) | Chrysochromulina tobin associated microbial communities from unialgal haptophyte culture, Seattle, Washington, United States - P5a_8mM | ecosystem: Host-associated > Algae > Haptophytes >...
GGACGTCTTGACACCAGATCACGTGGAAACGAGCGTCGCGTCAGAAGTCATGGGACGGGCGTGGGGAAGGCGACGCTCGGCGCCGTGATCGAGCGCATCGCCGTGCTCGTCGACGGTGGGCACGGACGTCGCACCGCTCCGGTCGCCTACAAGCGCGTTGCCGTGCCGAGCGTGGGCACGTGCGTGGTATTGCAGACAAAGGTGACGCCGTCGGCGTCTCGAACAGAAAAATCGAAACCGATCCATCAAATAGGTTCCAAAAAAGGGCTCTGGTGAATGAAATGCATGCGACTTTGGGCGTCCGGCTCCGTGCACCAGCGTGTCCCCAGACGCTCATCTTCGGCCGACCGAAGGCCACACACCGGCCCAAGGCAACGCACGCGTGAGCGCGTGCACGTACTCCCCCACCCCTCATATCACATTGGGGCCGGGAGGTGGAGTGAGCGTGGAGGGACCGCGAAGAAACTGAACTGAACTGAGCTCCCCGAGGCCACCCCCAGCGAAAAATTTACCGGTACCCCGAGTTGCTGAAACCGCGTCATGAACCTCGTGCGTCTCGCACTTTTCAGAATGTTCGCACTCAGAGGCGACGCATGGCATCATCGGCGAGGTGTACTTTATGGGCATCGATAAGCCTGTCATCGCACCCGAGCTGTCGGTTTCGAGGCAGCTAGCGGAGGTATCGGCCACAACTCGCTATTTACCTGTTGCAGGTCTCTCAGCGCTGCCGCGCTGTGATGTCCGCACCGCCTACGTGGGCCTACTCACGATTCACGATTCCGATTTGAACACCACCTTTCTTGCCTCCGAGCTGGCTCGCTCTGCTCGCTCGAACCCAGATGCGGCGCGCAGTCATATTCGGAAGCAGCTACAGCTGCTTCTGGTGCTTGTACGCTCAGTTCGCCTTGTCGAGACGTGCCGGCGCGACTTTGTGATTATGCTGGGGACAGATGGGCCTGTGCTCGGCACTGCCTGGCGCGTAGCTTTTGAGCGTGAGCAAGTCATCTTTCAAAACGTGGCTCCGCTCGTACTGGGTTCGCCGGCCAGCGACAAGCTGCATGCGTGGCAGATGTCGCAGTACAGGAAGCTCGTGGTTTTGGACTCGGACGTATTGGTGCTGCGATCGATTGAGGACCTGTTCGATACGAAAGAGGATTTTGTCGTCGCTCACCACCCATATGATCTCGTGCAAGCGCAGTGCGGCATCCCGCTGCGTCGCCGTGCTGTAGGTGCATTGTATGCCATTCGGCCCAACGAGGAAGACTTTCAAGGGCTACGCAAGGAGCTCGAGTTGTACCGCCGAAACAAGTGGCACTTCCAGCACTACGGTGAACAGACGTGCCTCGCTTGCTACTTCAAGAACCGCAGCCGCACCCTGCCGTGCTCATACTTGTTCGACCTTTCCAATCCCACGACCTCGACATGCTCGCCAGGGGCCGCGCCCATGACATGCATGCGCAAGCATTTACAGAACTGCGTGAAATGGTCCCGAGCATCGATGAGCAAGTTCTGCATCCTCACGCCACGTGAGCAGTGCGATGGCCTTGCGGGCGCCGCCGTGTGCACATTGGTGTCTCATCATCTCCAAGAGCACTGTGCGTGGACAAACATTGCAGCTGACGCGCGCGCCGTGCACTATAAGGGCCGGATTAAGCCGTGGCCAGTCGGGAACCGCAAGCGCAACAACAACTGGATGTGCCAGCCGCTTGAAACTGGCGCACTTCGTGTGCTTTCGTCAGACGGCTCCCGCTCTCTGCTTGCGCTGGATGACGACCTGCATTGGAACGCGACGCAGCGACGTTGTCTCAGCGTGCAGCGCGGGTTCGCTGTGCAGTGGGCAGAGCAGAAGCAAGGCTTCATTGTCGCACGCAAATGCTGCCATTTTGAGACCATCATGTCCGCATGGTGGCACGAACTGCTGGGAGGCGCACGGGAATTACCCTAACAGTTACAGCACGGTATAGTCCCGACTGCGTATCATCTATCATGGCCACCCCCAGGATGTGCGCTCACTCGTGTAATGCGCACACGCACACGCGATGTACGTTCACGCACCCCTCCGCCCTCGGCCTCGCCTAAGGGCCGTGACACAACCGTGTTCATGTGTGAATAGTGGTGGGTGTCTGTAACCGATCATCGCATGGTCGAGGTTGTCCATTTGCCTTTCCGGGCAAGTATCCGGGCTGAGCCAGTCCCTGACTCTGCTCCGTGACTGGACGCGACAGCGACCTCGATGGTGGTCCTTGTCTTTGTGCGTGTGCGCAGTGGCGCCAGTGCACAGCTCAGTGGAGCATACTAACAGTGAAACCAGTACGTCTTAGCACAACAGCATGTCAACTACTGGCTCTTCAAGGCCGACTCACTCGTCTTTGATGAAGAGCCAAGAGTCAACCGTGTGACGATAGCGCGGCACAGTTTGAACCGCTGACCGCTTCTCCTGCGTCTTCTTCTCGTTGCGTATTGACGCCTTCCGGTACGCGTTCTGCGCCTTGTCGCGCTCCTTGCGCACCCGCTTGAGCTCATCCTCGAGCTCCTTACTGTGCTTCTCCGCAAGAGCAACGCGCTCGGTATCTCCATCACGGCGGCGAGTACGCGAAGGGACGCGGTCGCGAGTTTGAGGCATGGAGAAAGCACGCTCTCGGCAAGCGGCAGGAGGCGGCGGAGCGCACTCATGGCATCGACGGCACGAACGACCGCTCGGAGAACAAATTCGCCATCGCCGACTATGTTATGCGAACGTACCGCGGTATCAGCGTCTTCAACGCCTCAGGGATTGTGCAGCAGCGCTCCGCCCACGACTTTGACAGGCCATCTCGTGTCGTCAGCGATCGGCGGAAGCGAAAGCAGACGGCGGAGCCGCCACCAGAGTTTACGGGCGGCTTCTTCTGGACTCTGAGCCGTGCACCGGCGCGAAGCTGCAGGGATCTCCGATTCGGTGGAGGTACGCCAGCCCGAGAAGCCGCCATCGTTTGATGTCAACCTGGTAGGGAAGCAGCTGGAGATCTGCTGGCCGTACAAGCTGGCAAACAAGACCGCAAAGATCTGGGCGTCTGGGCGTGTCGTGCGTGTTGCCGATGGCGTGACGCACTACAGAAGTGCGGGTTGCAAGAAGCCGCTGGATGCCGGTGCTGTCCTTTGGGCATGGGAGGCGGACCCTGACTATGACGAGCCAGCAGGTGAGGAGTGGCTATTTTTGAAGCCAGACAGGTGGAACAAGCATGTACAGTTTGGCTGGCGCTATGATCCATGCGAGCTGGCAGCACAGGCTGCCGCGCGCATGCCGCCGCGCGCACCGCAGCTCGATCCGGTCGACCCATACGTCACGGATGATGAGTACGATCCATGCGACGATTTGCAGTAATTTTGTGTGCTGTATCTTCACATGCGCATGGGTATAGACATTAAGGCTTGGCATGTGTGCTTACCATGACTAGTACAGTGGATACACGGTGTTGTTTTGTCCATTCTAGCACTTCGCCTCCGACCCATATTTTCCTCTATGACGAGCAAAATGGATAGGACTGAAGTCGGACGGTGAGGTCTAAAACTGGTAGGCTGCTTTTGGAAACCTTTTTTCCTGATTGATGCAGAAAAGATTCGGTCTGAACGACTAAGGGAAAAACCTGTAACCACGGTCGCTGCTCTGCCTCCATGTCTGCCTCTGGGGCAGGGCGAAATGCAAGGAGTGCGGGAAAAGGTTCGTCGAAGTTTCATCACTGACCTCGCAAAGTTTCGTCATCTCTTTATTAGGCAACCAGTGGGTTTCGTCACTAGGGCTACCGGTACCAGATCTCCGTATACCCCCACCCCCCGTTTCACCTCGTCCCGAGAAGCCGTCACGATACCGTACCCCGGGCGCTGGCTGCGGCCAGCAGAACCCCACTAGAACCCCACAGCAGCTGCCAGCGTGAGCACATGCGCAAGCATATTGTAGCACCGCTGCTCCGCTCGACCGATCGTAGAGAGGAACTGCACTTGTTCGAGCCTCGAGTCACGTACATGTACCGTCAGCGCAACGCTTAGGCCTTAGCGCAACGCATGCAAGTATAGAAACACCTCCGCTGCATGCCAAGAGTGCGGTGCCACAATTTTTGAAGAGGCATACCGCTGATCGACTCGCCGCCCAACGTTTACATGATTCGCACGAGACCCGAACGCCTCAAACGTCAGGGGCCAATCTTGATCTGAAATGGGCCCGTGCTTGGTGTGGTGCGTGTGATCGCATGCCCATGTCAGATATGGAAAAGCCGCATGCCACGATTGGGTATGGTTGCAAGGAGACGTGGGCCCTGCTGACTGATTCGATGTGGGCTTTTCTGGCTGATTTGATAAGGGCATCCAAAAGATATCTTTGTAGCCGTCAGAGATCGCAGGCAAGCCCCAATCATCGATGATGCCGAGTGCAGTTGATCCAAACTTGAGCCAGGCGGTCTGATAGACCGGATGCACTGCGCCATCGGTCTTTCCAGTGATATAGGGACCTGTGAAGGTCGTGCGCCGCAGGCGGGCGGCCTCGGCCAACGCTCTGGACACAAGCGGGTGGCTGCTATTGCTCGCTAACGAGATGAGGTAAAGAACCTGCCCGAGATTGTCTGGCTCTGAAACACCATTGTTGCGGTCGTACAGCTCGCGTAGGGAAACGACCCAATCACGAATTATATCCGAGTTGCCTGTCGCGTTGAGAACGAGGGCAACCATGGCTCCATCGCGGTACCATGGTGTGGCATAGGCAAACAGATTGGGTACGGGTGCGCCGTTTGGCATGATGTTGACCAGCGTCTCCTGCAGCAGCACCCGCCTCACGCCCGGATAAGACATTCCTTTGAAGCTTGGGAGCACAACTGGTACCATTGTGCCTGCAATAGCCTTCGCTGTACTTCTCTCATGGTCCAATATGTGTATCCAAACTGCCATCTCATTCTCGTACACGCGCACTTCGTAGCCATCCTCCACGATGAGCACCACTTCGAAATGTGGTGGGTTTATCACCGCACTGATCACGGTCCATCTATGAATGATGGTGCCATTGATTGCGTCAACAAGCTCACCCGACCGGTAGACAAGCTTCTGACGGCGGCCCATACCGAACATAAACCACTCAATAGGAGGTAGTGACCTTGAGCTGAATTCGCGTCGGAATAGCTTCAGCTCCTGCTGATAAAGGGCAAGGTGACGAATGGCAAGAGCAGAAGCCGAAGTGAGCGGCATCACTGGCTTGTGAGCGGCATCACATGGTGGCGCTGTCGCATGCGACTTGCAGTTGAGCATCCCACCAGCCTCGCTGCACTCGCAAGGGAGATCGGCGGAGGACCCTGAGCGCAACTCCAACGGCGGGCACACACCGCACAGCTCTTGAGTAGCACAAGCACCGGAGCAAATAATTAGCTCCACCTGATCCCGCCTCTTGCGTGATTCATGCCTAACATACGGAGCTCGTTCGACGCCAAGTTGAAAGGAGTCGTAACCTTGAGCAAGTGCAGCAGAACACCACATTGAGTCGTCTCGAGATCGGTACGACTCTGCATTGAAGAAGCGAGCTGCATCATTTCGATTACTGAAGCGTTTGCTGCGGCCGGTGTTCACAAAAATTCCCGTCCCACCAGCGATGAAAAACCAGCACCCATATGGATGAACATTGGCTTGGCTTGTATTGCCAAACGTAAACACGGCACTCAACCCTTCACATTGCTGGTGCTTCCAACCCCCTTGTTTGCAGCCAGCTGCCCACCTCGTCACCTCCACCCATGTGTTATCTTCGGCGAAGTTCCAATTATTGCGGCTCCAATTTCCGCGGAAGCTTGGGTTGTAAAGTAGCAACCCCTCATTATCTGCCCAGTAGTGAGGAGGATACAATTCGGGCCACATTGTCCTACGACATGATTGATCGCCAAGGGCAGTGAATACAAAGCATGTGCTCAGATCATGGCTCAGATTCGGAAACATCCAACGGACGTAGGCTTTGGCATATGAATGATTCAGCGCTTGGTCCGAGTATAGAAATTGCTTAGTGCTGAAATCCGGCATAGCACCTCCAGTGCCATAGACCTCTCGTGCGTATGCTTGAATCATTGCCTCTGGCACTAGTGGCGAGGGCAAGCTGTTGCAGCGGTTGACCTTGATAAAAAGCCAGGCCCAAACCAATGTATTTGCCGGCCGTGGGATACCGAGCACGTGCGCGTCCCAACTGTGCAGGGCGGCCATGCGATACGCCTCAAGAACAAAACGTGCCCTTCGGCTCAGCACACGCCCCTCTCTTTTGGGCACCCACACGCCGAGCGCCCGCAAACATGGTTCAGTGATTGGTTCCCGGTAAAAAGACACCGGGGGGAGCCGGGACACACACGGGACACACGGGACACGCTAAAAAGACCAGGAGGCCTGAATTCTGAACTGTGAACCGCTGGACGCGGCCTTTCCACCCAAGAAACCGTTCACGCGACCTCACACACGGAGAGCGGCTCAAGCCCTAACACACCGTGCCCGAGTAGCATGGAGAGCGCACGACGACGCACGCTGACACTCGTACGAACCGAACACTTGCTCATCCCGAGAACGCCCCACATGCGTGCCGTGTGCCGGCTCGAATGCGGCTTTTGCCACGCGTATTCGAAAGCGAGCGCACTGTGCTTGGAACGGAAACCGCGCACGAAGAGCACAAGTTCCCACGGCCGTCCTGCGGTAGGGGCACTTCCACCTGCGATCTCCCCATTATGCTGCCGTAAGCGACGAAACGGATCCGGTGAGTAGCCTACGTACGTCCGGCGCGTATGGGCGCTTCGCAGCAGGTACACGTTGTGAGCCGAAGGCTCGAGTCAGAGGTCGTCGTCCTCGTCCTCGTCGACCGCTTCTTGTGCTTCATCGTCGACGTAAGGGTGGCCCGCCTCGTCCTCATCGTCCTCGTCCTCGTCGCCCTCGTCTACGTCGAGGTCGACTTCGGTGATTTGGACTCCGAGCGACTTGGGCGTCCGCAGCGGCGGCCGGTTGCGCGCGTACGCACTCAGCGCCGAGTTTAACACGATCGCGTCGGCGCGCACGTTGGCTCAGCTTATCGCCTGCACCTGCCACATCGCGTGTGTCGCTTGGCGCTGCACGCGCATGTCGCGCGGCAGCTAACGCGCGTGCTTTCACAGCGGCAGCCGGTTGCGCGCGTACGCACTCAGCGCCGAATGAACACGATCGCGTCGGCGCGCACGTTGGCTGAGTGCATCGCCTGCACGAGCTGCAGCGTGCGTGTCGCTTGGCACCCCTCACAGCACGCGGCGACTGCGGAGCAGGTCCGACGTCCGAGTGTCGTTGACGTCTAGGACGGCGATTGGTACGTCGGATGTAGCATCATTCGAATCGTCGCCCTTTGATCTATCGGACTCGCGGCCGGAACCCGGTACCGATAAAAAGACACCGGGGGGAGCCGGGACACACACGGGACACACGGGACACGCGGACGCACAAAGGCACACGGACCACACAGACGAACCTCACAACCATCCAAACCCACCAACAACACGCACCCCGCACGTCTTTACTGCGGGACGATCAACCCTGCTGCAGATCGACGATTCGACGATGAGATCGAACCGCGTTGAAAACCGGGGATGCTTCCCTTGTGCACTCCAATTTCCCCCCTGATTTCCTAGCGTTTTAACAGCCAATTCACAGCAGCCTTTTTGCTCAGCTCGTCGTCGTTCACGTTCACGTTCACGTTAAATTGCCATCTCGGCAAGACGCACGACCACCGGTCCCGTGGAGACACACCGTGGTCGCACTTTCCGCTGACGTCGCTGAGTCGTCGCACTTACCGCTGTGGAAAGTTGCTTTCCACTTTCCGCACACTGACCAAATGGACTGGCTCGAGCAACTTGGCTGGGACCTTAAGGGGCTCGGAGAGCTGCTGAGCCGACGCGACGACGCTGTGGCCGCGCCAATGACATTTGGAATGATCATCTTCATAGGGACGGTCAGCTTGACTCACTTTGTGTGGCGGCATCGGCGCAAGGGCTTTCGCGCTTACGCCGGACCCTCCGCAGTGCGACGAGCATCGGCCACAAGCATTTGGTCTGTGTCGCCAGGGACGCTGCTGACGTTCCGCGCGACCGTATTCACCGTTTCCTTTTGGTTGCTCATGTCTTCGACCTTCTACGAGGGCTCAGCTTGCCTGCGCTTCTTCACTGTGTGGAACTTTATCGCGCTCGTGATCTTCTTTGCTCTCGGCACGGCGCTCTCGTGCTCGTGCTGCCGTGACATTGCGCTGATGCGTCCGCGGCCCTCTGAGTCGCATCGGCTCGCCGCGGTTGCGCACCACCTGCTGCTCGAGGTGCAGCTGCCCATGTCGGCGATGATCACGATGGTCGTTTGGCTGGTGCTCGCGCCATACGACGCGCTGACCAACCCGTCGCTGTACTGGTACAACCGGTACACCAATCTCACCTCGCTCACGATGCATGGCATCAACTTCATCTTCATGCTCCTTGAGTTTGGGCTCGACGCCCTCCATATAGAGGCGGGCCACGTCGGGCTTGTCCTTGCGTGGGGCATGCTCTACGCCCTCTTCAACGGGTTGCAAGCCTACTGGACCCACGACCCCGTGTACTTCTTCATGGACTTTGCGCACCTCAAGGCGCCGCTGGTCGCGGCTGCGCTGAGCCTGCTGATGGGCCTCATTTTCTACGGCTCCGTGCTGCTCTCGCGCTTCAAGTGGCGCGTGCTTTTGGGGCGCGACCACCCGAAGGACCCTCACAGGATGAGCAGTATTGCGCTCGCCATCGACGCTGAAGACAGTGAGGAAGCTCAGGACGCCACGTGGCCCATCGAAGAGATCCTTGCCGAGTACTCCACGCCCTACTTGCAGATCTCAAATGGCGACACCAGGCCCACGCGGTTGTGGCGATCCTGTGTCCTAAGTTGAATCCATGGCGACACCAGAGTTTTGAGGTCCTAACACCTAAGGATTTATACCCGACCTGTAAAGTACTCGACCACCGGCGCGGCATGTGCATGCGTCTAATTTTGACTTCCTACGTTTGAAACTCGAACAGACGGGGACGTTCCCGTTCCGAGTGCACCGATACGAGGAGCCTCGGTTCGGTCGCCGCCCCATATCTGCATTATAGAGGAGGTCCGCATGGCGCAGCCGTACATCGGCTACTTCTGCGACCACCCGCTTGCGCTCAACTACAACGCCCGCGCGACCGCTGACAGCGCCTCCCGCCTGATCCCTGCCTCCGGACTCATCGCTGCTCCATGGAGCTGTATCTTTCCGAGGTACATTTGCAACGATGTCACGGCCGCCAATTGGGTCTCCAACGCGACAAGGATGGATGTGCAGGGTGTCTCCATTCGGCCCATCGCTATCCCTGCGCTTTGCCGGTATGGCGGGTGCACAGACTTGACGGTGCGTCGCGGCGCGTACGATATGATCCAAATCTCCCTCTCCTTGCCCCGACAGAAACTTCACTTGTGTAGAACTGCGCCACTGTGCTTGCGCCTGCAAAAGCCTCACTCGACTCAGTCTTCGGTCTGTGTGCGCGCGCCCTGGCCATTCGCAGGCCTCCAACTACAGATCAGGCGCTAACTTTGACGATGGCACCTGCACGTACTTACGCGTCGGCTGCACCGACCCAGGCGCCGCGAACTTCCATCCCGCCTTTGGGCGCTCGTGTCAGTGGGCTCCACCGCCGCCGTATCCGCCAGCTCCGGCGATGCCGCCCGCGCCACCGCCGCCGCCCAGGCCCTCGCCGCCTCCATCGCGGCCGCCGGCACCACCGCCATTACCGCCGCCGCCCTCGCCGCCGCCCTTGCCGCCGCCCATCTCGCCTTCGCCCAAGCCACCACCCTTTCCCCCCTGCCCGTCGCCGCCACCGCCTGTGTTGCCGCCTCCCCCTCCGCCCCCGGTGTTGCCGCCGCCATCCCCGCCACCATCCGAGCCTGGCACGTCCCCCAGTCCCTGCCCACCGCCGAGTGAGCCGCGTGAAACGCCCTTCGAACCTCCGCCGCCGTTGCCACCGCGGCCGCCGCCGTTCCCGCCAAGAGCGGCTTCGCCCCCGCCCTCGCCACCATCGCCACCTCCCTCGCCTGCGCCCCCACCTAGGCGGCCACCCAAGCCGCCGCCATTTCCTCCGCCTCCCTCGCCACCTCCCTCGCCTCCGCCAAAGAGCCCACCGCCCTCGCCGCGACCG
>Ga0210241_102443_pt1 | contig 10167 bp, 5 predicted proteins | sample ChrtobMetP5a_8mM_FD_155488 | JGI IMG/M metagenome (GOLD analysis project Ga0210241, IMG submission 155488) | Chrysochromulina tobin associated microbial communities from unialgal haptophyte culture, Seattle, Washington, United States - P5a_8mM | ecosystem: Host-associated > Algae > Haptophytes >...
TGGTTCAGCTGATAGCAAGCAGTCCGGCTACCCTGCGCACAGCGGGCGCCGCTCAGGCACCTACTTCGCATCTCGTCTGCAGCTTCTCGATGCCGGCCACGGAGGAAAACGTTGCCGAGAAGCCGATGCTACAGGACTGGCGTGACGATGCCCGTCGACGCTTTGCAGCGCAAACATACTGGCAGCTGGAGCGCATGAGCGTAGAGACGCGCGTGCACGAGCACGTCGTCTTGTAATCTTTCGCATTCGCGGTCTTGCTCCCACGGCGCCCAGCGCCCAACGTCGGGTCTCGGGTGACAAGTACTCGAGTACAATGTAAATATCTCACGCACGATCTCACATTAACTACGTAGTAGTACTGAATACTCGCTGGCCCTTCACTCTTTTGCACACCCGGGAAAACAATCTCACGGTTAGTCATGCACACAGGGCCGCTGATTTGCAAGCGACGAGCGCGCGGTCCTGATCCCGGGTCCGAAACACCCACGTCCGATTCGCCGGAAACGCATACTCCAACTAGCAGACGCTGTTCAGGCACCATTCATCTCGCAGCGAGCTTGGCAATCTCAGGACGCCTCATGATGAAGTTGAGCCATGTCGTGGTACCGTCCACGCGCTGCCGAGCTCCCATCGATTCATAAAATTCGATCGCCTTCGCGTTCCACGAGAGTGCCTGCCATTGCAAACGCGCGCAGCCCCGACTTTCAGCGACGACCGCCACGCTCTTCAGCAGGAGCGTCCCGCAGCCCGTGCCGCGAGCATTCGGGCGCACGTAAAGGTCTTCGAGATAGAGGCTGAGTCCCTCGAAGGTGCTGTAACTGTGGTAAAAGAGCGCCATACCAATGGGCGAGCCGTCGTCACGTGCCTCAGCCAACACGCAATCATAGTGGCCGTGCATGAAGGCCGTCATCATCATCTCTTCCGTGTTCACGACCTCGTGCAGCAGGCCATCGAACTCGGCAAGCTCCCTGACATATGAAAATATGAGCTTCACATCGGAAACGTCGGCCATGCGAAGGCGCACGGCTGAAGTGGTTGGCAAGGCAAGCGCAGGCCACGATGGGAGCGTCTTCCGCTTACGCAAGAGATAGCCTGCCAATGCGAGCGCAGCAAGTCCACAGCAGGCCACTAATTCGGCCGACGCCGACCGCGATGGGATCGACATGACCCTTCACAACGACCTCGTGGCGCGGGGGGGGACCATAGAGTACCGTGTGTGTCCCGGCTCCCCCCGGTGTCTTTTTACCGGTAAAAAGACACCGGGGGGAGCCGGGACACACAAGGGACACACGGGACACGCGGACGCACAAAGGCACACAGACGAATCTCACAACCAACCAAACCCACCAACAACACACACTCCGCACGTCAGCGCGACAACCGAAGCCGCGGCCGACTCAACAGCCGCAAGCCCGAAGCCGACCGCTCCCCGCGGCCGACTCAGAAGAGGCCGCCCCCAGCAAACCCGACCCTGCCTCCGCCCGCTCCCAGAGCGCCTCCCCGCGCCTGCTCGAAGGCGGTCGGCGAAATGAAGGCGCGTGCGGCAGACGCGTAACGGCCGGCGGTGCGGCCGGAACCCCCGATAAGCTCGAGGCGCGAGAGGCGGAGGCGGGCATGCGCAACGGCCGCGGCGAAGCCGACCTGGGAGCGCAGCGTCGAGATCATGAAGGACCGCGCGTCGAGCATGGAACGGGCGCCGAGCGAGCGCCACTGACGCTGGGCTGACGACGACGCAGCCTGGGCAAGGAGGATGCCGACCTCCCTGGACCCCCCGCAAGCGGTGCTGCCAAAGACCAGGCCGCGAACTGGAGGGAACGAAGCGAGGATATCGACTGCCGTCGGTGCCCCGACTGGGGCGGCGGTCCCCGTCCGAATGTACCAGGCTGCTGTGCGGGCGTCGAGTGCGGCAGCCGCTGCCTCATACTCCGCTCGGACGAGAGATGCCCTGTGCTCAAGTGGTCCCCCACGGCTAGAAGCCACCGCGACCGTAGGCCAATAGCGACTCGGACAGAAGGCAATCCGTTTTACGTCATACAGCATGCGACGCCCGTCGACCGTGAAGCAGTAGTCCGGAACAGCGCCGGGCCGCGAGCGACGGCTGCCGTCCTCGGCCAGTGCAGCGGCTAGGACCTCGGCCGGAACCGCCATGCTGAAGATGCCACGCGGCTCCATGGTGCCTGTAATCCCAGCGAGAGAGACGAGGTCGAAGACGGTGGAGGCGATGTAGTCGTGAGCGTCGCGCCACCCGTCCCCGGGCATCTGCACGCGCTCGACCTCCCAACCTCCGGCATCGACGACGAACCGCTGACGCCCGCCGCTGTATCCTGAAAACGAGGCGCCCAAAACGCCTGGAGACGAAGCCGCTGGGCTATCCACGCCCAAGTAGGAGACGAGCATCTCGCTGAACTCGCTGCACGAACACACCAAGCCGAGGCGCTCGGAAGGATGCGAAGCAAGCCAACGGCCCGCGATCTGGGCGTAGTCCCCGGCCTCCAGCCACGCGTGCCTCCGAGGGTCCGTCCTGGGGAGAGCGAGCATGAGGACATCGAGGCGTCGAGCCGCTGCTGCCTCCCGCTGGGCCGTGATGGCGTGCTGCATCCGGTGCTGCGCGGGTACCGTCTCAGCCGGGTGGCTAAGCAGGCCAGGTGACTGCGTGACGTCCACGACGCCATCGACCTCCTCCCTAAGAAGAGCCCATGCATCCGAAAAGGCGTGCCCCAAGTCCGAGTCCGAGGCGAGGAGAGTCGACATGCGCAAGTCGGGCGTGTCGAAGTCGAAAGACCGGCCGCCGCCGGCAAGCGCCTCGTGGAGCTCCTGCACGGCCTCCTGGATGAGGACGCAGAAGGCTAATGAAGACTCAGGAGAGCCCTGGGGCAAGCCCTCCTCAAAGTCGCCACGGTCTGAGCCCGCGAAGAGGCGCGAACCATCCGGAAGGACGATGATGCCCGCCGGTCCGTACATGGCGTGCATGAGCGGGACGAGAGAGGCGACCCCTGGCACCGCTGCCATGCGCTGCAGGACCTGCGCTCGCCTCGACTCGTTGTACGCATTACGGAGATCAATGCGTACAACGAGGAAGTCGGGATGGACCTCGAGGAGCAGACGGAGCCCATGGTAGAGTATGGAGATGCCGCCGCTGACGCCGAGACGCCCACCGAGACCTGACGAGGAGCGAGGTGGAGCTCGGCTGCACGCTCCATGCCGCGAACCAAGTATCCGAGGATCGCACGACGATCCACATTACCGATGTTCACCGGGCGAACATCAGGTGAGGCGCGCGGTGGAGCCGGTGGAGCCTGGACCCCCTCTGGCTGCTCTCCGGCAGGTGCAGCTGCCATAGCCTCCGCAGCTGCTGCGGCCTCCTTTGGCGAGACAGCTCGAGCGCGCAGGACGACCTGCTGGCAAATTACTGCGCCATGGCAAGCATCACTTACCTGTACCTGAGAGAGAAAGAAAAAGTGTTCACAGGTCCCTCGCGCGAAGCGCCCGTCGGAAATGTCGATCGGACGGGCGCTTCTCAGCCTCCATCGACGACCCCCTCGTCAACTTGCACGGGCGGCCGATGTTGGACTCCGAGGGCACGCACCTGACGCGAGCCCAGGTCCACCTCGAGACCATCGAGGATGTGTTCGGCGCGTTCGGCCATATCTCCTCGCCGGAGAAGAAGGTGTTCGGGGTGCAGAAAGACCTACTTGGGGTGGACCTCGTTGAGAATGTGCAGCACCACCAAGAACGCCTCCCTTCGAGTGGCGCACTGGCAACGATGACGACCTGCGCATCCGTCGAGGCCCACGCCTCGGGTTCGCCGCGCACCGTCGCGTCCACCGAGCCCGACAAGAGCCGCTTTCGCCTATTTCTAAAGGAGGCTACCGAACTCCTGGAATCCCTCTGCCAGGACCTGGCAGACCTGGCGCGCTCCGCCAGGAAAGAACTTCTGGACCTTACGTCGTGCGGTTCGGCCCCAACGGCTTATACGGCTGTCTCCCGAACCGCCTCCATGATGGAGGCCGCGCCCCCGCCCCCGCCAGTGCCTGTACCTGCGCCGGCACCCGCACCCGTATCTGCACCAACCTCACCGCCACAGAGCTCGACCTTTGGTGCTGCCGCAGCCGTCTCATCCTCCACCACGGCCGCCAGCAACTCCTCACTGCCTGGGGCCGAGCTGGTCAGCAACTCCTCACTGCCTGGGGCCGAGCTGGTCAGCGAGTCCGACCTTCGAATGCTCGCCGATGCGCAGGCAGCCGGCGACGCCTTTGCCGAGCAGCGCCGCATGATTGAAGACCTGGTGAACGACCCGGTCGTCTTTGGGGGACTGGTTGCTTTGCGAGTGGAGCACAACCGATACAGTCTTCCTGGCTCGCCGATGTACGAACGATTCGTAGCGGCCAGGGCAGGCAAGCCGCCGCCGCCGTTGCGCATCGTGTTCCATGGCACTGACGACGAGAACATCGAGCCTATCTTGGCAAATGGAATGGACCCGTCCAGGCGTGGTATGCACGACGGCTTTTTAACTCGTCCATGCCACGTTCATGGGCCGGGAGAGTACTTTGTGACGCGCGCACTTAGGTGCGTGTTTTTTGCGTTTATGGATCGCCCCTTCCGGCTCACGGGGAGGCTGCTCATCTTTCTTGTGTCGGAGAAGGAGGTTCTGCCCCAGGCCCCTGACGTTGTCGTCGTAAACGACGTGTCGCGCGAGCTGCCTCTGGGCACCGTGACATTTCAAATGGCGGACGCCAAGGTGAGCGAGTTAGATGAGAAGGCCCGAAAGGCGAAGGCCGCAGCTGAGCGCGCGAAGTCCCTTGCGGAGCAGGCCATGCAAAAGGCGCGCATCATGCAAATGCTCATTCGGGGTGATATCCATGAAGCGAGCGAGATGTACGAGGCCGTGACGCGAGCGCGCGAGCGAGAAGGCGAGGCCCGTCAGTCCTCAGTGCCACTCTGGGCGCACGAGCTGCGTGTCTATCTGCGAGACGTCGAGCGCGAGTGCGTCGTGGCGCTCTTCCCCGGAGTGATTCCAGTACGGCACGACTCCAGAACTGGTCTCTTTTGCGCCGATGAGAGCTTCAAGTGGCCACCGACGGTTACGGACATGAGTCAATCCGAGTACTCTCCCTCAGCAGGCAAGCAGCGTCTCGACGACACCGGACGGGACGACATCGATGAAGCTGTCCTCAAGGAGCGCGCGGCCAAGCTCGAGGCGAAGGCGGTGGACGCCAAGGCCCGAGCGCAAGCCGCCAGACGAAATATGCTCGCCGATGCGCAGGCAGCCGGCGACGCCTTTGCCGAGCAGCGCCGCATGATTGAAGACCTGGTGAACGACCCGGTCGTCTTTGGGGGACTGGTTGCTTTGCAAGTGGAGCACAACCGATACAGTCTTCCTGGCTCGCCGATGTACGAACGATTCGTAGCGACCAGGGCAGGCAAGCCGCCGCCGCCGTTGCGCATCGTGTTCCATGGCACTGACGACGAGAACATCGAGCCTATCTTGGCAAATGGAATGGACCCGTCCAGGCGTGGTATGCACGGCCAAGTTCATGGGCCGGGAGAGTACTTTGCGACGTGCGCGCTTACGAGCGTGCGTTTCGCGCTTAGGAACCGACCCGGCCGGCTCACGGGGAGGCTGCTCATCTTTCTTGTGTCGGAGAAGGAGGTTCTGCCCCAGGCCCCTGACGTTGTCGTCGTAAACGACGTGTCGCGCGAGCTGCCTCTGGGCACCGTGACATTTCAAATGGCGGACGCCAAGGTGAGCGAGTTAGATGAGAAGGCCCGAAAGGCGAAGGCCGCAGCTGAGCGCGCGAAGGCCGCAGCTGAGCGCACAAACTCGACGGTGCCCCTGCAGACTCAAGTGCCACCTTCACACACTCAAGTGCCACTTGGCGAGAGCCGCAGCTCCGAGGGCCATCAGGCGTCATCAGGCGTCATCGGGCGTCATCAGGCGTCATCAGGCGAGAGCCGCAGCTCCGAAGAGGCACTGCGACGGGCGCTGGGACGGCGACACGCGCCTCGGTCGACAGTGACGAACCACAACCACACAGTGACGAACCTCAACCCACTGGGAGGGCGACACGCGCCTCGGTCGACTGTCGTAGCCGTGATGAAGGAGCTCAAGCGGTTCCATCAAGGCTCAAGGGGCGGCTCGGGGCGCTGTGTTGAGCGCGACGCGACCGATGGCACGGCCGACGACGCCGACGCGGACGACGACTTTCGTGCCCTTCTCCTCGACGACGCCGACGTGCTCCGCTGGCGCGTGGAGATGCGCCTTCCACCGGACTCGCTGCTCGGGGCACAGCTAGCTGCGCATGCAGCGCGCTGGGGTGGGGGCGCGGTGGTCGAGCTTGAAGTGCTCTTTGGGGACGACTTTCCCGCGTCGCCGCCCTTTGTGCGTGTCGTCTCGCCGCGCTTCGCCTTCCACACTGGCCACGTCACCGTGGGCGGCTCGATCTGCATGCAACTCCTCACGACAAGCGGCTGGGACAGCTCCTTCACCGTGGAGGCTGCCCTTGTGATGGTACGTGATGCCATGCTGAGCGGTCATGGCGCGCTCGACAGCTCGCGTGCTCACTACGGCGCCCAACCCCCTCTCCCCACAGGTACGTGACGCCATGCTGAGCGGTCATGGCGCGCTTGACAGCTCGCGTGCTCACGTGCCATATTCAGAGGCAGAGGCAAGGCACGCGTTTCGCCGTGTAGCTAATCAGCACGGGTGGGTGTGAGTACGGTGCTTCACTGCAAACCAGCAAGTTACCTCTCCGTGACCGAGCTAGCGGTGATTGCGTTCATAGAGCGGGTGACGCCTGGGGGAAGCTCAAGCACTTGTCTATAGTGTCAATCTGTAGTGTCTGAAGTGTCATGCTGAGATGCGGTTCACATGTTACGCCTACCGCGCTGCCGCGCTGCCGGCGCGGCGGGGATGCACTTGGCCAGCTCTCGGGCATGCCGATTATAATTCATCATCCCGTCCCTAAAACTTGTGATGCACAGAGAAGACGGGACGGAAGTCGAGGCGGCAGACGGGCGATGCGAAATTTATTCAAGCTATTCAACAAAAGGCGGATGATTCCGAGTACGAATCGGTGACGCGGACGCGAAGCAGAACAAGGAGCGATGTTGCGGACGAGCCCGCACAGCACAAACGACCACTCACGGCCACGCTTGACGTTGCCATCTCTACTTCATGCTCAACTTACATCTCGAATCGACGATGCGCGGGTACGTTGGATTACATTTTAAAAGAGAGAAAGAAAAAGTGTTCACAGGTCCTAGTTGCGCGAAAAGCGCCCGTCGCGAAATGTCGATCGGACGGGCGAGGCGCTTCTACATGTACAGGCGAGAGCGAATTCGCGAGCGCGCGCGAAGCCCCTTGGCCTTGCGGAGCAGGCCATGCAAAAGGCGCGCATCATGCAAATGCTCATTCGGGGTGATATCTATGAAGCGAGCGAGATGTACGAGGCCGTGATGCGAGCGCGCGAGCGAGAAGGCGAGGCCCGTCAGTCCTCAGTGCCACTCTGGGCGCACGAGCTGCGTGTCTATCTGCGAGACGTCGAGCGCGAGTGCGTCGTGGCGCTCTTCCCCGGAGTGATTCCAGTACGGCACGACTCCAGAACTGGTCTCTTTTGCGCCGATGAGAGCTTCAAGTGGCCACCGACGGTTACGGACATCAGTCATTCCATGCGACAAGGACGCCCGACTCCTCATCCTCCGGTGCGGGACCGTCCTCCGCTGCCTCCCCCGAACCGAGGGTGCTGGCACTGGCTTCGTATCTGCGGAGCAGTGGTGCTCTTCTTACTCTATGCTCTTCTTCTGTATGCCTCTGCCCAAGGAGGTCGATCAGCCGCAAGCCCCTCTGGCTCGGGCGGCGCCCGCGTGCGCATATTGCACCTCAGCCTCGCCGACTCGGACCGACGAGCCCGCTTCGTGCTCGAGGAGAACACGGGCTGGGAGATCTTCCTCGCCGGCTGCCGCGAGCGGCTGCAGGTTGAAAACATCCGACGCGTGGCGGACTCGTCGGGTGGGTTGATCTTGGCAATCGAGGACGTCGTACACGACGATCACCTGGTCATCTACGCCACCGAGTTGGCAGCGGGTGAAGTGGCCAACGGTGATGGCACTGTGCCCTTTGGGACCATGTTCGCGCTGCTCGTCCTCTGGTTTGGCATCTCCGTGCCGCTTGTCTTCCTCTCGGCACAGCTACTTTGGCTATACCGCGCATCCAGCACATTACCTCTCCAAAAACCAAAACAAGAAAAAAGGTAGGCGACAGGCAGTGCGTGAGTGAAGTGCGGTGGAGTCATGGTGTTAGAATTCATGTGATGGTTATTAACGGCTGTGGACGAATTCTCTGACGGAAACAAAGCTGAGACATGATTTTTTGTGAAAACTAATAAGCCCCAAGAGCCGAACGGGCCAGCAAGCCGCATTGTGGTCCCTGCAAGCTACATGTATCATTTGTGCCATCGGAAAGTTGGATGTCGAAAACGTGGTTCGGTCTGCGGACTCTCGGCAAATTAAACGCAATTCCACAGGGCTCTTCATCTGATTTTGGAAGCAAATTGCAGAATGCGGTTGCAGAATGCGGTGTAGTTCGTAATGAATCGAAGTTGCAACATGGGCCTCCTCATGGCCCTCGTCCCCAGCGCCTTCGGAACAACCCATCTTCGGCAAATCTTCGGGTTCCAACACATGGGCCTCGTACACGCTGCTGGCCATGCGCCTGGCGGCCATGTCGTGTGCTGCGATGGAGTGTGCAAGTTCGTGAAGGCTCAGCCAGCGCACGAGCAGCATTGGGTAGCTGACGCACATACTCTCAGCGGCACGTGCAAGTGGTTCTCACGCTCAAAGGGCTACGGCTTTATCCGCGTAAACGTCGATGGCGAATCTGTTCGCGACCTTTTCGTCCACCAAAGCGACCTGTGCAGCGGTGGGATGTGCGTCGCCCTCATTCCGGGCGAGGCCCTCGAGTTCCGTGTCTCAAAGTCGCTGATGAATGGCAAGGAGAAAGCTGCGCACATCAGCGGCCCAGGCGGCTCGCCACTTCAAGGCGTGGCCTATAATGATGACTCCGACGAGAGCTGGAGCGCTCTATTCGAACAGGTAACAGGCATTATCATACCAAGATGACCCTAGTGCGCATGACCATGAGTCATGGCCCATTCTAGACAACCTTCATGCACGTGCAAGCATTATGCATAGCTCCGTGTGTCCAGGTCCATGCGGTAATGAGCAAAAGTGGCCAAGTAGAATTGTAGCCTTAGCTGGAGCAGTAGCGACGCACGGTGCGTGTCGGTGGTAGACGTCCTCGGGCGTGGCGTGATCGGTGAACGTCGCGCGAGCGCCGTCGAGCAGGCGACCGCGTGGGTGTGCACCTATAGGGGGGGTGTTGTAATGCCTCGGGTGTGCACCCATGTGGCACCACTGGCATGTGACTCGTCTCTCGTGTGAGCTCAGCTGTCTGATGTGGTCATGGATCGTACATGTGCGGTCGCCAGCACATGCGGTTTCCGAAGTGCCGACATGTGTCAAAGTCCACAAAGTCCATAACCATATGTCCATCGGTCCCATGTCGATGGTTGCCTGCGGTCGTCCAACATTGGATGTGTGTAATACTATGCCAGCTAGCGCGTAGAGGGGTGCTGTACATGGTGCTGTATCGTCTATCGACCGCGGCGCGCGGGCGGATCCGCGCCGTCTAGTTCCACTCTAGAGTACCCGGGACGGGTGTACCGCACCGAGTTACATGGGAACATGTGCAATCGCCCCAGATCCTCGGGACCGAGCGTCGCTCCTCCCCCCCGCGGCTAGTACGGACAAAACGGAGACCCCCGAGCCCGACCGTCTCGATACTCGAATGAACTAGCATGAACGCGGTTAGTGAACGGTCACTGTGAGAAAAAAAGGACGTTCTCGTACGTGAGCTCGTTAAGGGATTGAATGTTTAGAAAGCCGCGGGAGCTCGCCATGGCGCGAGCCCCCTATGGTCCCACACAGTAACACACAGTACGGTACGGGTGGTAATACTGGTGGTGTCAAGGGGATGGTGGTGGGTTCGCTGAAAAGTCGCCGGACACGCGAACGTGTGTTGGCCCTGACTGCTGCGCTGAGCTTCGTGGGGTTGCTCTTGGGAGCGCCGCCATTTCGTTTTGGCGAGACAGAGATGCCTGGGCGGAACGA